>Ga0136633_1000821_pt1 | contig 23390 bp, 22 predicted proteins | sample AntDrymeUQ832206_2_FD_105494 | JGI IMG/M metagenome (GOLD analysis project Ga0136633, IMG submission 105494) | Polar desert sand microbial communities from Dry Valleys, Antarctica - metaG UQ83 (22.06) | ecosystem: Environmental > Terrestrial > Soil > Desert | place: Antarctica: Dry Valley...
AGATGCGCAGGTTCATCTTCGGAGAGCGCAACGGCATCTATATCATCGACCTGAAGCAGACGCTTGAGCGCACGGCCACGGCCTATGAGTTCGTGCGGGATCTGGTGGCCGACGGCGGCACCGTGCTGTTCATCGGCACGAAGAAGCAGACGCAGGACCCCATCGCCGACTACGCCAAGGCGTGCGGCATGCCCTACGTCAACGAGCGCTGGCTCGGCGGGATGCTCACGAACTTCACGACGATCCTCACCCGGGTCCAGAAGCTGCGTGAGCTGGACCGCATGATCCAAGCCGGCGACTTCGAGGCCATGCCGAAGAAGGAAGCCCTCATGAAGACCCGGGAGCACGAGAAGCTCCAACGCAACCTCGGGGGCATCAAGGGCATGACCCGCCAGCCCGACGCAGTCTTCATCCTCGACACGAAGAAGGAGCACATCGCTGTCACCGAGGCGAACAAGCTCGGTGTGCCGATCGTGGCCGTGGTCGACACGAACTGCGACCCTGACCTGATCCAGTACGTGATCCCGGGCAACGACGACGCCATCCGGTCGTCCAACCTCCTGTGCCGGGTCGTGGCCGACGCTGTGAACGAGGGCCGCTTCATCGCAGCCAAGCACGCCGCTGACAGGGCTGCGGCCAATCCCGTCGCCGCCGCGCCCGCGGCCTCCGCCCCGCGCTCGGCCGAGGACCAGGCCCGAATCGCCGAGGAGCAGGCCGATGCGCGCCGTCAGGCCGCCCAGGCCCAGACCGAGCGGGAGGCCCGCCTTGCTGCTGGGCCCGACGATGCCGCCCCCGACGCTGACGGCGCACCGGATTCCGGGCCCGACGCCGAGGCCGCTCCGGCCGGCGAGGCCGAGACGCAGGCCCCTGTCGACCCCCCGACCGACGCCGACCCGGTCGTGGACCCGCCGGCTGAGCCGGCCACCGACGCCTGACCCCACCCCACAGACGAACGAGAGGACCGGACGATGGCAGTCACCGCCGCGGACGTGAAGAAGCTCCGAGACGCCACGGGCGCCGGGATGATGGATGCCAAACGTGCCCTCGAGGCCACCGAGGGCGACTTCGACCAGGCCGCCCAGTGGCTGCGCGAGAAGGGCATCGCGAAGGCGGCCACGCGCGCCGACCGGGAGAACACCGAGGGCGCCGTCGGCGCCTTCTTGGACCGTGAGCGCGGCGTGGCCACGCTCGTGCTCCTCAAGTGCGAGACCGACTTCGTGGCCAACAAGGCTGACTTCGTGAACCTCGCCCATGACCTCGCGGCCCTCGTGGCTGAGTCGGGTGAGAGCGCCGTCGACCAGCGCAAGGACGAGATCGACACGATGAAGATCACCCTCAAGGAGAACATCGAGGTCGGTGACGTGGTGAGGGTCGATGCCGAGGCCGGCGACGTCCTGGATCTGTACGCCCACACAGCCGACGGCCGCGTGACGAACGGGATCATCGTCCAGCTGCGTGACGGGGGCACAGTGGAGCAGGCCCACTCGGTGGGCATGCACATCGCCTTCGCCAAGCCTGAGTTCCTCACCAAGGAGGAGATCCCGGCCGAGCGCATCGAGGCCGAGCGGGCCACCTACGAGGCCATCGCTCGAAACGAGGGCAAGCCGGACGCAGCCATACCGAAGATCGTGGAGGGCCGCCTCAACGGCTTCGCCAAGGAGGTCGCCCTCCTGGAGCAGCCCTACGTCCGGGACGAGAAGCAGTCGATCCGCCAGCTCCTGGGCGGCGCCTCCGTGGTCCGGTTCGCCCAGGTCCGCATCGGCAGATGACCGACGGACGCCAAGGCCAGCGCCGCTGGTCCCGGGTCGTCCTCAAGATGTCCGGCGAGGCGCTGGGCAGCGCGGCCTCCGACGAGACGATCGACTCATCGGTGGTCGACCGCATCGCGGCCGAGATCGCTGAGGCCGCGGCTTCCGGGGCAGAGATCGGGGTCGTCATCGGCGGCGGCAACATCTGGCGCGGCACGACCGGAGCGGCGGACGGCATGGACCGCGCCTCCAGCGACCACATGGGCATGCTGGGCACGATCATCAACGGCCTAGCCCTGCAGGACGCCCTCGAGCGCCACGGTCAGCCCACCCGCGTCCAGTCGGCCATCGAGATGTCCGCAGTCTGCGAGCCCTACATTCGGCGACGCGCCATCCGTCACCTCGAGAAGGGCCGCGTAGTGGTCTTTGCGGCCGGCATGGGACAGCCCTTCTTCACCACGGACACGCCGGCCGCCCTCCGGGCCGCGGAGATCGGGGCCGGTGCCGTCCTCAAGGGCACCAGCGTCGACGGCATCTACACCGCGGACCCGAACAAGGACCCCACCGCCACGCGCCTCGACACCGTGACGTTCGACGATGCCCTGCGGGACGACCTTCGGGTCATGGACCTGACCGCTTTCACGCTGTGCAAGGAGAACAAGATCCCGATCCTCGTGTTCGACGTCATGACGCCGGGGAACATCGTCCGCGCCGTGGCCGGCGAGACCCTGGGTACGCTCGTCACCTGATGGCAGACGACGACGACGACCTGGTCGCGATGGTCCTCGACGAGGCCCGGGAGAAGATGGCCAAGGCCGTCGCCCGCGCCTCGACCGACCTGGCCTCGGTGCGCACCGGCCGGGCCACGCCGTCGCTGGTCGACAAGCTCCGGGTCGACTACTACGGGGCCGACACCCCGCTCCAGCAGATCGCAGGGATCGCGGCCCCCGAGCCGAGGCTGCTGGTCATAACGCCGTATGACAAGACGTCCATGAAGGCCATCGAGAAGGCCATCCAGGAGTCCGACCTCGGCATCAACCCGCAGAACGACGGCACCGTAATCCGCCTTGCCGTCCCTGCCCTCACCGAGGAGCGTCGCCGCGACCTCGTGAAGCAGGCCAAAGCCAAGGCTGAGGACGCACGAGTCTCTGTCCGGGGCCTGAGGCGCTCGGCGCGACATGACCTAGACCAGCTGGCCAAGGACGGTGACGTCGGCGAGGACCAGATCGAGAGGGCTGAGAAGGGCCTGGAGAAGCTGACGACCGACGCCATCGCGGAGGTCGAATCGCTCCTGGCCCACAAGGAGCAGGAGCTCATGCAGATCTGAACGAGGCGCCCTGGCGCGCCCATGCCCACCCTGTGGGCGCCGGGCTGCAAGGCTGGAGGGGTTGGCCCGACCCACGACGAAAGGCGAGGTCATGGCTGAGAACGACGATCGCTACGACGACAAGGTGGACGACGACGGCTTCGGCACGTTCGACGACGCGCCCGCCACCACCGACGGCACCGACATCGATGCCACGGCCACCGTCTCCCGCCCCGATGTCTGGGCCGCGGCGGCCGGGGAGCAGCTCGACGAGCTCGACGACCCATGGTCGCCGCAGGGCACCGGCGTCACCGCCCTCGGAGGCGGTGAGCGGCTCGACGTAGGGCCACCGTCGGGTTCGGTGGCCCTTCCGGACTGGAAGGACCCTCCGACGGGCCAGGTGCCCAAGGTCGTCCTCGGAGGTGACGAGGAAGGGTGGGCGTCGCGGACCGGCAGCCAGCCGTCGTGGCGCGGCGACGACGACTGGGCCAGCACCGACTTCGATGACGGTCTGCTCGACTCGGGGGAGGTGCCGGTGGGCGCCCTTGACTCGAACCGCAGCGAGGTGTCATCGGCCTTCAGCTTCGAGGACGACCTCCCAAGCGGCCCGCAGAACGTGGTTCAGATCGGGGTCGACGAGACGGTGGCCCCTGGCACCGGTCTCGGGCCGACCGTGGCCCCCATACGCAGCCGCACCCGGACGGACGACGAGCCTGCGGGTCCGAGCGTCGGTTCCGGTTCCGGCGCCGGGCGCGATCTGCCCGTGGCCTTTCTCGTAGGTGGCGCCTTCGGCCTCTTCGCCGTGCTCGCCTTCCTCTTCGGCGGGTTGCTCGGTCCGTGGATCCTGTCCACTGCCGTCGTCATGGTCTGCGCATACGAGCTGTTCGCCGGTTTTCAGCGCGGCGGCCTCCGGCCGGCCACCCTGCTCGCCCTTACGGCCTGCTTCTCGCTCATGTGGGGTGCCTATGCGAGAGGCCCGGCTGCCCTCCCGCTGATCCTCGTGCTGTCCTTCGTGGGCTCGATGCTCTGGTACCTGGCGAAGGTCATCAACGCCCGGGTGCTCCTCGGGGTGGGCACCACCATGCTCGGTGTGATGTGGGTGGGCCTCCTAGGTTCGTTCGCCCCGCTCCTCCTGCGCATACCCGTCGCGGGGAAGCCGTGGCTCCTCGGCGCCATCGTGTGCACCATCGCCGCCGATGTCGTGGCCCTGGCCGTCGGGTCGCTGGCCGGGCGCACTCCTCTGGCCCCCGACGCCAGCCCCAGCAAGACCTGGGAGGGCGCCTTCGGTGGCTTCATCGGGTCACTCGTGGTCGGGGCCATCGTTGGCCTCACGGCAGGGACGGTCGGTACCGGCCGTGGCCTCCTGCTCGGCGCCATCGTGGGCGTCGTCGCACCCATCGGCGACCTGTGCCAGTCGATGGTCAAGCGCGACCTCGGGGTCAAGGACATGGGCAACTCCCTGCCCGGCCACGGCGGCTTCCTCGACCGCTTCGACTCGCTCCTTTTCGTCCTGCCCGCGGCCTACTACCTCGCCGCCCGCTACTACGGCGGGTGAGCCAGCCCACCACGGTCGCCATCGTCGGGGCGACGGGGTCAATAGGTACCCAGACCGCAGACGTCATCGCTGCCGCGCCCGACAGCTACGAGGTGATGGCCATCGGGGCCGGAAGCAACGTGGGAGCCATCGCCGAGATGGCCGCCCGGCTCCACCCGCGCATCGTGGCGCTCGCCGACATCACGAAGGCCGACGAGCTCCGATCCGCCGTACCGGCTGGTATCGAGGTGCGCTGCGGTCCCGAGGCGCTGAGCAGCCTGGCGACCGAGGCCGAGGTGGTGGTGAACGGCGTCGTCGGGTTCGCGGGCCTGCCGGTGACCCTTGCCGCTCTCGAGGGCGGCCGCCGGCTGGCGCTCGCCAACAAGGAGAGCCTCATCGCGGCCGGCCCTGTCGTGCAGGTGGCGCGCCGCACGCCGGGGGCTGAGATCATTCCGGTCGACTCCGAGCACTGCGCCGTCCACCAGTGCCTCCGCTCGGGTGCGCCCGACGGGCGTGACGTCCGGAGGATCGTGCTCACAGCCAGCGGCGGCCCCTTCCGGGGCCGCACCCCCGACCAGCTCCGGGAGGTGACGATCGAGGACGCGCTGGCCCACCCGACCTGGGCCATGGGCCCGAAGATCACGGTCGACTCCTCCACCTTGATCAACAAGGGCCTCGAGGTGATCGAGGCCGTCGAGCTGTTCGGGCCCACGCACGGGGTGGGTTACGACGAGGTCGAGGTGGTGGTTCACCCTCAGTCGATAGTGCACTCCATGGTGACTTTCTCCGACGGCGCGACCATCGCCCAGCTTTCCAACCCTGACATGAGGCTGCCCATCGGCTACGCCCTGGCCTGGCCCCGCCGGCTCGAAGCCGCCTTCGGTGCCATCGACTGGGCCGATCTGAGCCGGCTCGACTTCGAGCCGCCGGACCTCGGGGCCTTCCGCGGCCTGGCGCTGGCCTTCGCGGCGGGCCGGGAGGGCGGCACCAGGCCGGCCCAGCTCAGCGCCGCCAACGAGGTTGCCGTGGAGGCGTTCCTTGGCGGACGGATCATGTGGACCGCCATCCCTGAGGTGATCGAGGAGTCCCTTGACCGGCTGGTGGGAACGAACCCCGATACCGTGGACGTTGTCCTCCATGCCGACGCCGAGGCGAGGACCGTCGCCGCCGGGGTCATCAAGGAGCGCACATGAGCCAGACCATCACCGAGCAGAGCCCGCCCGCTGACGAGCCCGTCGCCCAGCGCGATGGCTCCGGCAGCCTGGCCCTCCTCCTCGCCGCGGTGGGGGCACTCGTCGTCGTGTCCGTCGTCCTCGACTTCTGGAAGACGCTCGCCGTCGTCGCCGCCCTCTTCGCCATGATCATGCTGCACGAGCTCGGCCACTTCGTCATGGCCCGACGTGGTGGCATGAAGGTCACAGAGTTCTTCGTCGGCATGGGACCCCGCATCTGGTCAGTCCGCAAGGGTGAGGTGGAGTACGGGGTCAAGGCCCTGCCCATCGGCGGATACGTGAAGATCATCGGGATGAACAACCTCGATGAGGTGCCCGCGGCGGACGAGCCCCGGGCCTACAGGCAGAAGGGCTTCGCGGCGCGCCTCGGGGTGGCCGTCGCCGGATCGACCACCCACATGCTCATCGCCATAGCGCTCCTGTTCAGCCTGAACGCCTTCGTGGGAAACCCTGCTCACGCCGTGGTCGACCCGATCGTGTCGTCGATCTCCCGCCTCGAGACGGGTCAGAGCCCCGCGGAGCAGGCGGGCCTCCGTCTCGGCGACCGCATCGTGGGCCTCGACGGCACCGCGATGTCCGACTGGGATGCCATCCGCGCGTACGTGGCGGCGCGGCCCGGCACACCCATCCGCGTCGACGTCGTCAGGGCCGGGCAGCCCACCAGCCTCACCATCACGCCCGTCGACCTCAGCACCGTCCGGCCCGCAGCCGACCCCAAGGACCCCAACGCAGGCGTTGACCGCCCCGCCCCGGCACCCGGCGCCACCGGCTTCATTGGCATCGGCGCCACGCTCCGCAACCCGACGGTCAATCCCGTGAGTGCCGTCGGCCGCTCGGTCACCGACCTGGGCTCGCTGGTGAAGGGCACAGTCTCGAGCCTCGGGCGCCTCGTCACGTTCCAGGGCATCAAGAGCTACAAGGACCAGCTCGTCGGCAACCCGGTGGCCAAGGGCGACCAGGGCACCCGGTTCCTCTCCCCGGTGGGCCTCGTGCGGGTGGCCGGCCAGCAGGCCGACGACGGCATGGCCTCGGTCCTCATCCTGCTGACGCTCATCAACGTCTTCGTCGGTCTCTTCAACATGATTCCGCTGCTGCCCTTCGACGGAGGGCACGTGACAGTCGCCGTCTACGAGGAGATCCGCACCAGGCTCCAAGGGGGCCGCAGGTACATGGCCGACGTGGCCAAGCTCCTGCCCCTCGCCTACGTCACTGTCGCCGCCCTCGTCTTCATAGGCTTGTCTTCTCTCTACCTCGACATCGCGAGACCATTACAGCTCCAGTAGGCGGCTCACTCGCTCGCAAGCTCGCTCCGTTCGCCGCCGTTGATCCGGAGCGTCTTCGCCGCCCTCGTCTTTCGAGATCGACCAGCAAGCTGGATCGATCTCGGGGTGAGGGGGGCTCCGCAAGCTCTGCCCCCTCACACTCCCCCGGGCGGGAGGGGCTCATTCGTTGGCGGTGGGGCGTGGGAGACTTCCTCTTGTGGAGCTGATCGGGAGTCGGTATGAGAGGCGTAAGACCCGACAGATCGTCGTGGGTGAGGGGGAGCGGGCTGTACTTGTCGGTGGGGACGCGCCCATCTCTGTGCAGTCCATGACCATCACGAAGACGGCGGACGTCGAGGGCACGCTGCAGCAGATCTACGCGCTGGCCGCGGCGGGCGCCGACATCGTGCGATGCACATGCAACGAGGAGGCTGCGGCGGAGGGCCTGGCCGCCATCGTGCCGCGGAGCCCGGTACCGATCGTCGCCGACATCCACCACCAGTACAAGATGGCACTGGCCGCCCTCGATGCCGGCGTGCAGTGCCTACGCCTGAACCCGGGGAACATCCGCCGACCCGAGCACATCAAGGCCGTGGCTGAGGCGTGCAAGGACCGCGGCGTCCCGATCCGCATCGGTGTGAACGCCGGAAGCCTTGATCCCGATCTCTACGCCAAGCACGGCGGGGCCACCCCGGAGGCCATGGTGGAGTCGGCCCAGCGCGAGCTGGCGTTCTTTGATGAAGTCGGCTTCGAGGACGTGAAGATCTCCGTGAAGGCCTCGAACGTGCCGCTGATGGTCGAGGCCTACCGCATGCTGTCCGAGGTCACCGACCACCCCCTGCACCTCGGGGTCACCGAAGCGGGTCCGCTGCCCGGTGGGTTGGTCAAGGCCACTGCCGGGATCTCCACGCTCCTCATGGAGGGCATCGGCGACACGATCCGCTACTCCCTCACGGCCGACCCGGTCGAGGAGGCGAAGGCCGGTCGCATGCTCCTCGAGGCGCTCGGTCTGCGTGAGCGCAAGGGCATTGACCTGATCGCCTGCCCGTCCTGCGGCCGGGCCGAGGTCGACGTGATAAAGGTGGCCAACGATGCACTCGCGGCATTCGGAGACCGCGAGATCCCGCTCCAGATCGCCGTGATGGGCTGCGTCGTCAACGGCCCCGGCGAGGCCCGTGACGCCGACCTGGGGATCGCCGCGGGGCGCCAGAAGGGACACCTCTTCATCAAGGGCCAGAACGTGGCCGTGGTGCCGGAGGGGGAGATGGTGGAGACGCTCGTGCGCTACGCGGAGCGCATCATGGAGGTGGGGGCCGATGTAGTGCTGGCCGAGGCCGACCTCGACAAGGCCAAGCGCGAGGCTGACAAGGACCGCGCCGCGCTCTTGGCCGACCAGGGCGCCGATGCCAACAACGTCGCGGTGAAGATCGACACGATCCGCCGCCGCGTCGACGGCTGATCGGCGCCCGCGCGCTCACCGGGAACGGTGGGAGGGGTGGACGGCTCTGACGACGCCCGTGATCTCGCCGACCTCCTCGGCCTGCCCCAGGCCCTCCCGCGGCGGACGCCAGAGGTCTCGCCTCTCCTGCAGACCCCCCCATCGGTAGGTCCGGCGCCGCCGTCACCGATGCGCTGGCCGGCGTTGAACTCCCCGGAGTCCGTACCGGCGTCGGGTGTGTCCTCGTCGATGGCGGATTGGCCCGGCGTCGACGAGCCCGCGGCCCGGAGAGCTACTGCCCCGGGCCCGACCGTCGTCGCCGTGTTCAGCCCGAAGGGAGGCGTCGGAAAGACGACGGTGAGCATCATGCTCGGGGCTGTCCTCGCCCGCCGAGGGCGCATGGCGAACGGCGGCCAGGTCCGAGTGTGCCTCGTAGACCTGGACCTCTTCGGCGATGTCGGAGCCAGGCTGGGCAAGGCCGTGCCCACGGTGCTCGACCTGGTTCGGGGCCATCCGTCGATCACGCCGGAGGACGTCGAGCGGCATCTGGTGGAGGAGCGATCGAGTGGGCTTCGGGTGCTGCTCGCCCCCGTGACCCCGGATGCGGTCAACGCCGCAGTCCTCACCCCGTCGGTCTACCGGCGCATCGTGGAGACGCTCTCGGCCTGGCACGACGTCGTGATCCTGGATTGTGGTACCGAGCTCACGGATCCGGTGCTCACCTCCTACGCCATACCGTCTGCCGACCGGGTCTTGTTCGTGGTGAACAACGAGGCCGCCACCTTGGCCGCGGCCCGCAAGGCGCTCGCGCTCATGGCGGACAAGCCGATGAGCGTGCCTATGGGCCGGATCAGCCTGGTCCTGAACCAGCGCGCCGACGAGGTCGGGATTGGCGACACCGACGTCCTCCGGAGCCTGCCGCGGGTGCGCCGGATCGCGGCTCGCTTCCCTGACGACCGCCGGCTCTTCGTGGGCTCCGCCAACCAGGGTCGGCCCATCCTCACCTCGACGGATCCCGTCGTGCGGCAGGGCATCGCCGACCTCGTCGCCGCGGCAGTGCCCGACATACACCTCGTCGACCTCGACGTCATCGTGCCCGCCCCAGCCCCGAAGCCCCTCCTCGCCCGAATCCTGGCCCGCGCCGCCGCCCACGCTCTCCGCCCTTCCTGATCGAAGGGCCACTGATCCATAGCGTTCGCCGGTCCTGCCACTGTGGTCTCACGCTCTCCTGCATTTCTCGGTGGCGGGACGGTGGAATGCGATAGGTCGGTGGCGGCATGACCGTCGGCGCGGTTGGGCGGCGAGCGCCCTTGCATCTCAGAGCTCGGCGGTGAACAATGTCCAGGAGCCAGGCACGCCCTTGAGCTCGTAGTCGCCCCTCGGTCTGAAGCTCAGGCCGGATCCGCCCACCAGGTCGGTCACAACGCGTGAGACGAGCACCGTGCCCGGTTCGGCTTCGGCTTGGACACGCGAGGCGATGTGCACCGCGATCCCACCGATGTCATTGCCTCGCTTCTCGATCTCACCGGTGTGCACGCCGACGCGGATGTCGAGCCCGAGCTGCCGGGCCGCGTCTCGCATGGCAACGCCGCAGCGGATCGCCTGCGTCGGACCCTCGAATGTGGCGAGCACCCCATCGCCGGTCGTCTTTATCTGCGTGCCCGCGAATCGTCGGACCTGGCGCGCCACAGCACGGTCGTGGTCATCGAGCATCTCGCGCCATCGACCGTCGCCCATCTCGGCGGCCTGCGACGTGGAGCCGACGATGTCGCTGAAAAGCACCGTGGCGAGCACCCGCTCACCACTGGGCCCGCCACCGGCCGTTCCGGTGAGGAACTCACCGACCTCCGCCAGGAGCGCCTCTGTGTCACCCGCGAAGGGGACGTGGTCGGCCCCAGGTAGCTCGACCAGCTTCGCGCCCTCGATGTGGTCGGCCAGGTAGCGCGCGTGGCCGACTCGGATGAACTTGTTGTCGGTCCGATGCAGGACGAGCGTCGGTGTCTTGATCGACGGGAGGAGGCCTCGGACGTCGCTGCTGTACAACGTCGACTGGATCGTGAGGGCAGAGGCGGGACTCGCACCGCGACGACCGGCTCGCGCCCACCACGTTCGGAAGTCTGCGTCGTGCGCCAGGCTCGGCGCGAGGAGGGCGACGTCAGCGGCGCCGTCGGCCGCGTTGCTGTCCAGGACGGCATCGAAGAAGGAGTCGATCAGGTGCTGTGGTACTCCACAGGGGTAATCGGCCGCTCGAGCGGTGCGAGCAAAGCAATTGGTCAGGACCTGCGCTGTGGTGCGCTCGGGGTGGGCGGCGCACAACATCAGGGCGACGAGCCCGCCCCCTCCGGTCGCGAAGAGCGCCGCTCTCGTGGAGCCGACCGCGTCGAGCACGGCGATCGCGTCCTGCGCCCATTGCTCGATGGTCAGCGCTGACCCTGCCTCGAACGGATCCGACAGCCCCAGCCCGCGGGGATCGAACCGGATCGCTCGGGTGAACGAGCCCAGTCGACGCTCGAAGCGGTTCCAGTGGGGCTCATCGTCGTGGGCGTCGATGGAGACGTTCAGCCCGTACGGGAGGATGAGCAGGTCGAGCTCGCCATCACCGAGTACCTGGTAGGCCACGTGCAGATCTGCACTCTTGGCGTAACGCGTCCGCGACCAATCCACGCTCGCAGCGTACGCGGCCCGCTGTGACGGTAATCCCCCGGGCTCAGCCGACCGGCGAGCTGCGACGGCATCGCTGTCCCGTGGGGTGGGCATGGTGGAGGGGGTGCAGACGTCGCAGGCTGAGGTGCCGTTCCTAGCTGCGTCGCCGCCCGAGCTGGGCCGGCGCCTCGGGGAAGCGCTCGGGCTCCCGGTCCTCTCTTCTGAGGGGCCACGGGGAGGAGAGCGGGTGGTAGTCGTGGCGACCGCGGCCACGTCGCGGCCTCTGCTCGACGAGCGCCACCTCGAGGCCCTCGGGACCAGGCTGGCGGGCCTCATCTGCTGGCAAGTCCGGGGCCGTGACCTCGAGGACTTGCTCGGGCAGGCTCATGCCATCGGCATCCCCGCCTTCGTCGGTCTTCCCACCTCTGCCGACCTGCAGGCGGGCGTCGCCGCGTCCTCGCCCCTACCTCACGCGTTGGACGACCTGGCCCTCGCCGCGTACCTGGCCGCCGTGGAGCTGAGCCCCAGCGGAGCCCGGAGTGTCTGATCGGAAGGGCGACCCCACGGTGTGGCGAGGCCGGGGCCGGGTGCCGGCCCCGAGATCGCGGATCGGCATCGAGGTAGACGGGCTCACGGCCCGCTTGGTCGAGGTGCGGGGCGCCAGCGTGGTGGAACACCGGGCCGCTACCGAGGCCACCGCGGCCGAGGCGCTCGCATCGGTGCTGGGCCGCACCGGCGGGCGGTTCGCCGACGGCGAGGTCACGGTGACGTGGACGGTCGGCGTCGAGGTAAGACGCCTGCCTCTCAGACAGGTCCCCGTCGCGGCCTGGCGTGCCGCCATGCTCGAAGCTGCTGAGACCGAGCTGTTCGTCCCCGACGACGACATGGCCGTGGCCGGCCAGGTCATGGAGCTGGCGAACGGCACGCTGGAGGCCGTCGTCGCCGTCACTGGTGCCAGCTCGATCGGCGCCACGTGGGCCGTGGCGCAGTCCCGCAACCTCTCGCTCACGGTGCCTGCGCTGTGCCTGACGGCCGACGGCACCTACCTCTCCCTACGAGATGCGAGCGCCGAGCTGACGGTCGTCAGCGATGGTAGAGCCGTAGCGTCGCGCTCAATCCCGGGAGGTGACCTGGACACGCTCCTCTCCGGCCTTCACCTCGACCGTGCCGCGGCGCAGGCCCGATTCGCCCGTGTGGCTACCGGCACGTCGCACACGGACCCCGAGGCCATCGCCCTGGTCGACGCGCATGTCGACCGCATCAGCCGAGAGGTCGGCGAGCAGGTCAGGGCGTGGCGTCAGCAGAGCATCCGGACCGGCCGGGTCGCCTATGTGATGGGGGCGGGGGCGACGATCCCGAGTCTCCCGTCGCGCCTGCAGAGCGCCGGCCTCGGCGCCGCCGCCGCACCCCCACCAAACGGCATCGATGTGACGTCCATCCCCGAGTGGGACCGCTTCGCCTACTTCGGGGCAGTAGCGGCAGCGGCTTCTGTGCATCCCTCGGGAGCGACGACTGTGCTGGCCAGCCGCACGGTCGAGGCCGGTCGCCTCCGGGCTGCTGAAGCGGCGACCACAGGGCGCCGCCGCCTGACCGCAGTCACCTTGGCGGCCAGCGCGGCAGCCGCTCTCTTCCTCCCGCTCGGCGTGGCCGGGGGCCGACAGTCCGTGGCCAGACAGCAGCAGGATCGAGCCCTGAATCGTTTCAGTCGAATCCAGGACGTCGATGCCGCCCTGACTCACGCAGAAGCCGGCCGCACCGCTTACGGTCGCCTCGCTTCGGCCGACATACGTTGGGCCGACCTCCAGCGCCAGGTCACGGCCGCCCTTCCCGTGGGCGCGGCAGTTGAGGCGCTGCGGCTGAACCGGGTCGGCCCGTCCCTGAACATCGAGGTGGCCGCGGGCTTCCCGGGTGAGCCTTTCCAGTCTGTCGCCGCCTGGGCCGAGCGGATGCGGAGGCTCAACGAGCCTCCGGCAGCTCCGGGGGCCGCACCGGCGGCGGGCAACGAGGTGACCGTTCGGTCCTTCGCGTACGACCCGGACGCCCGTGTCGTCCACGCCAGCCTCGCCGTGGCCGTCCCCGTGCGGCCGCCATTCGTCGAGCCCAGGGAGCTGCCTCCACCTCCCGCAGAGCCGGAGGGTCGTGCATGAAGGGAACCCGCGCCGGCCCGCCCTGGCGCCTCCTCGCTGCCCTCGCTGCGGTTCTTTACCTCCTCCTGCCGGTTCGCCTGGCCTACGGCCGGTTCGTCGCCATCGAGGCCACCTCGGCGCGGGTGCGCGCGAACACCGGGGTCGTGACTGACCGCACTGACGCAGCCCACGAAGCCGACGGCCCGGCGCTCCGGTCCAACCTTCAGTCCATCGAGGCGGCGATGCCACCTGGCGGGCTCGACTCGTGGATCACCGCCGTCTCGGGCCTGGCCCGCGTCACCGGCACGACGTGGACGTCGGGCACTGTGTCACCATCGACAGCCGACGAGCACACCTCGGCCACGGCGATCACGATCGTCGTCGACGGTGCGCCCGCTGGTGTCCTCGCCTTCGTGGACCAGCTGCGCCTCCCACCTCTGAGGCTGACTCTCGTCGACGCCTTTGCCATGACCACTGACGCCAAGGACGGGCGCCGGGCCAGCGCCACCTTGAGGGTAAGGGTCCTGTCGTTCGTCCCGACGGATCCGGCCCCGCCGGCCCGGGTGTGAGGAGGGTGGCCGCCCCCACCCTCCTCGCCTCGGGCCGTGAAGACGACCAGCGGTCCCTCCTCCACAACCTCCGGACGCTGGTGCCCAACCTGGGGGTCGACGCCATGCTCGAGGTCATGGCCGAAGGCTCGGCCCGCGGGCTGTCCGCGGCGTGGGCTCTCGTGGCTGCCGGCCTGGTCACGAGAGAGCAGGTGGGGTGTGCCGCCGCGGTGGCTGCGGGCACGCCCCTCCTCGAAGGTCTGCAGATTGGGGCGATCGACCCGGAGGCGATGGCCCGCAACGTGCCGCCGATCCTGAAGGTTCCGGCCCTGGTGATCGGCCGGGCCGACGCGGGTGGCTGGAAGGTGGCGGTGTCTGACCCCTTTGGACCGGACATCGACGCCGTCGTGCGGCGGACGCTCGGGCCGGAGGTGAGCCTCGTGGTGGCCGACGACACCGCCCTGCGCGACGCCATCCGCCAGGTGCGCTCGATGGAGGCCATCGGAGGGACCGCGCCCACGCCCGTGGCTCCGGCCGCGCCGCTGCTCACCGCCGCGCCAGCCGACGCCGACGACGTCGAAGCCGAAGGCCCCGCAGCCCGACTTGTCGACGCCGTGATCACACAAGCCGCCGACGAGGGCGCCAGTGACATCCATCTGGAGCCGACCGGCGACGGGCTGCGGGTGCGCTTTCGTGTCGACGGTGTGCTCCGTGACGTGCGCACCCTTCGGGTGGACCACGCAGGCTCGGGCGAGGACATTCGGCGCTCCGTGCTCAGCAGGCTCAAGGTGCTGGGGGGGCTGAAGATCGACGAGACCCGGGCGCCCCACTCCGGACGCATCCGCCGTCCCGCCGACTCCGGGAGGCTCGACCTACGACTGGAGATCATCCCGGTGGTCGTGGGCGGGTCGTCGCACGAGAGCGCCGTCCTGCGCCTCCTGGCCTCTCCTGACGCGCCGCCGACCCTGGACGCGCTCGGCTTCTCGCCGGCCAGCCGAGAGGCCTTCGCGGCCGTGAGCTCCCGACCCCAGGGCCTCGTGCTGGTCGTCGGCCCCACGGGTTCGGGCAAGTCCACCACCCTGTTCGCCTGCCTGTCGGACAGGGCCACTCCAGAGAAGAAGGTCCTCACCGTGGAGGACCCGGTGGAGCACCGTCTCAGCGCCGCGCAGCAGGTGGAGGTCATAGCGGGGAAGATCACGTTCCCGTCGGCCTTGCGTTCGTTCATGCGCCAGGACCCCGACATCATCCTGGTCGGGGAGACCAGGGATCACGAGACTGCCCAGACGGCGTGCGAGGCCGCGCTCACCGGGCACCTGGTGTTCACGAGTCTCCACACGAACTCGGCGGCGGAGTCGCCGCTCCGGCTCGTGGAGATGAAGGTGGACCCCTTCCTCGTGGCCAACACGCTGGCGGGTGTCGTGTCCCAGAGGCTCGTCCGCAAGCTGTGCCCCGGATGCCGGCGGCCGGCCACGGCAGCGGAGACGGTACCGATCCTCGCCTGCTGGCCGGTGGACGAGCAGCCACCGGGCACCGAGCTGTGGAGCGCCGGACCCGGTGGATGCGGGCGGTGCCGGGGCTCGGGCTACCTGGGCCGAACGGCCGTCAGCGAGGTCATGCGAGCCACCGACGCCGTGCGCCTCGCCGTGCTGCGCGGCTGCGCCTCGTCAGACCTCCACGCCATCGCCGTCCGGGAGGGCATGATCCCTATCCGGGTGGATGCGATGGCGAAGGTCCTCGCCGGCGAGACGTCGGTCGAGGAGGTGCACCGTGTCGTCCTCTGACGCCGCGCAGAGCACGTTCGTCTACGACGGCTTCGACATCGATGGCCACCCCACCTGCGGACGCCTGCGCGCCCCGACCATGGACGCAGCGCGCCAGACGCTTCGCGAACGGCGGGTCCTCGTGTCCGCCATCCGGGCCCGCAGCCAGCCGAAGAGCGCCAGGGACATCCGCTTGGGTCCGCCGCGGGTCAGGCTTTCGGAGGTCGCTTGGTTCGCCCGCAGCCTGTCCTCCGCAGTGGACGCCGGGCTGCCCGTCGCCTCGTCTCTCGAAGTGCTGGCCGCTCAGAGGCGTGGGACCGTCCTGGGCGGGGTGATCGCGAGCCTGCATCGGGCGGTGAATGACGGGGTGGCGCTACCGCGTGCCTTCGCGGTGCATGAGGCGCTCCTCGGCCGGGTGGTCATCTCACTGGTCGAGGCCGGGAGCATGTCCGCGGCCCTCGGGCCGGCGCTGGCCAAGGCCGCGGAGATCCTGGAGACGCAGGTGAACATCCGGCGCAAGATCGTTGCCGCCCTCGTCTACCCGTGCGCGGTCTTGACCATGGCCCTCCTCATCCTCTTCGCCATGATCCTCTTCGTCGTCCCCACCTTCGTTCCGATCTTCGCCGAGCTTGACAGCCAGCTGCCCCTGGCCACGCGCATCCTCGTAGCGCTCTCCGAGCAGGCCCGATCCGTGAACGGCCTGGCCGTCGCGCTCGCCGCGCTCGTGGCAGGCCGGGTCCTCCAGCGCCAGATGGCCATGCGTCCCGACTGGCGCCGCCGGCGGGAGGCTCTGATGTTCCGGCTGCCCATCTTTGGCGCCCTCTTCGAGGGCGCGGCCACTTCGCGTCTGTGCTGGACCCTGGCCGGTCTTATCGAGTCGGGCGTGCCCCTCCAGCGCTCGGTGGTCCTGGCCGGCGAGGCCTCGAGCTCGGCCCTCTACGAAGCAGCCATGGCTGACGTGTCCAGGGACATCACCAACGGCAAGGCGCTCGCCGCCTCTCTCCAGACCACGGGTGTCTTCCCTCCCATGATGGTGAACCTCGCCCAGGTGGGGGAGCAGACCGCTCGCACCGACTTGATGCTCGCCAGGTATGCAAAGGATCGCGAGCTCGAGGTGGCCGCGAAGGTCGAGGGCCTCACCTCCCTTCTCGAACCCATCCTCATAGGCGTCCTCGGCGCCCTGGTAGGCGTCATCGTCGTCGCCCTCTATGCCCCCCTCTTCGGCGTCATCGACAAGATCCGGTGACACCACCACGACGACCCCCTCGCCCATGGACCCTATGGTCTACCATATGGCCCATGGGTAGAAGAGAAGTGCTCGTGCAGCTCGACGACGACCTGGTCCAACGCCTCGACCTACTCGCGCATGACGAGAACACCAGCCGGTCCGCGCTGCTCCGCCGCGGCGCGTCCGCTGTGCTCGAGGCAGCCGAGCAACTCGACGCCGACCGGTTGCTGCGCGAAGCGTACCGACGCGTGCCGCAGGACCCCGCGCTCGTGGCGTCGGCTCGGCGCCTAGCAGCTGAAGTCGCTCCTGAGTGGTAGCGCGCGGCGACATCATCTGGGCTGACCTCGGCGAGCCCGCCGGCCGACGACCGGTCTGCGTGCTCACGCGCGAGGCGGCGATCGAGGTCCTCAAGGCGCTGACGTGTGCGCCGATCACCCGGACGATCCGTGGCATCCGATCCGAGGTGCAGGTGGGGACGGCCGAGGGCCTGCCCGAGGCCAGCGTCGTCAGCTGCGACAACCTGATCACCATCCCGACCGCAGTCTTCGACGATCGACCAGTGGGTCATCTCGACCTCGGGGGACGGATCCGACTGGACCTCGCTCTCCGCTACGCCCTCGACATCCAGTACTGACCCCGGGGTCGGAAGTCCGATCCTTTGGCCAATCTCAGATCGCGAAGGTGCCCACCCACTACCCCGCAGCGAGCTCTTCCGCTGGTGGCTGCAGATCGCTGTCGGCTGAGCGGCGGCGGCGCACGATCATCCACGCCACGAGGCCGGCCACGAGGCACGGCACCCACAGCGGGGACGTTGCCCCCAGGGTGAGTGCGATGGCGCTGAGGACGGCGACAGTGTTGTCGCCCGCCAGCTGCCACGACCGGACGACGACGCTCGGGTCGTCCGTCGGCTTGTCCGGCGCGGTGCCGGGGATCGGCTCACGCAGCCCGACGGTGAGGGTGGCGTAGGCCACGGCGCCCGTGAGGCCGTCCTGCTGCGCGGTCAGCTGCTCTATCTGTTGGCGCACGTCGAACAGTGAGCGCTGCACCTGGAGCACCTCGCCGACGGTGTTCGCCTTGCCGACGAGCGTCCGCAGCGCGTCCTCCTCGGCACTCAGCGTCTTGATGCGCGCGCCGAGGTCGACGAGCTGGCCGCTTACGTCCTCGCCCTTGAGCTGCGTCGACAGCACCTTGCCCAGTGGACCGATCTCGGCGAGGACCGCATCGAGCCTGTCGCCGGGCACCCGGAGCACGAGCCGACCGGACCTGTTGGCGCCTTCGGTGCCAGCGGCGGCGCTGAGATTGGAGTCGGCCACGAACCCGCTCTTGGCGGTGGCGATCGACGACACCCGGTCGAAAGCGGTCGTGAGCCCGCCCTTGGACACCTCCAGCTGCATTTCGCCGGTCCGGATGATCCTCGGTCCCGCCGGGTCGACCGCGCTCCCGGCCTTGGCGCCGCCCGCGCCCTCCGCAGGCTTGCCGACGCCGGCCGTCGACTTTGCTGAGCTGTCGAGAGCACGTCCGCCGGCTTGCTGCACCGGCTTCTGGAGCGCGGCGCTCTCCGAAGCCGGCGTCCTCCCGCGGTTCTCGGCGCACCCTGCGCAGAGTCCGATCCCGATCACCGCTGCTGCCACCCACCGCGCCCTGAGGTTCATGCCGATCCGACGGTGCCGGCCCTGCGTCTGGTTCCTCGCGTGGGACGGGAGTGGTTGGACGGTTGGCTAACCCACCCCCGGTGGGGTAGGGTAATCGTCATGAAGACCGAGCATGAGCGTGCTGTTCTCAACCGGTTGAAGACCTCTCGGGGCCATCTGGACGGGATCATCCGGATGGTTGAGGAGGACGCGTACTGCCCGGATCTGATGAAGCAGCTGTCGGCGGTGCAGGGTTCGTTGGAGCGGGCCAGCCGGATCGTGCTGCGCAACCACTTGGAGACCTGTGTGGCCGCGGCCATGGCGGCGGGCCGGACCGATGAGATCGTGGACGAGCTGATGGAGGCGCTCCGCTACGACCGGATCACGACTGGTCCGCTTCCCGAGCCTGCCGGGGGGAACGGCTGATGGCCGCCCCCGCGAGCGAGCGGACCGGGCCCGCCGGAGCTGAGCCGGTGGAGCTGGTGGTGTCGGGCATGACGTGCGGGTCGTGCGCCACCCGGGTGCAGCGGGCCTTGTCCCGCCAGGACGGCGTGGAGGAGGCTGCGGTCAACTTCGCCACGGGGCGGGCCACGGTGCACTTCGATCCGGCCCTGGTGAAGGTGGACGATCTCGTCACCGCGGTGGCCAAGGCCGGGTACGGGCTGGCGCCCGTCGGAGGGTCGGCCGACTTCGACCCTGAGGCGTCCGAGGGCGAGGTTCGGGCCATGTGGCTGCGGCGGGTGCTGGTGGCCTGGCCGCTCGGGGTCACGGTGCTGGTCCTGTCGCTGTTCTTCATGGACGACCCGTGGGCCCGGTGGACGGCCTTCGTCCTGGCCACACCGGTCCAGTTCTGGGCCGGCTTCCCTTTCTTGCGGGCGGCGGCGGTGCGGCTCCGCAGCTTCCAGGCGAACATGGACTCGCTGATCTCGATGGGGACGCTGGCCGCGTTCTTCTTCTCCGCCTACCAAGTGGTGTTCGGGCCCCACCACTCGGACCACTACTTCGACACGTCCGCCCTGATCATCGCCTTCTTGCTCCTCGGCCGCTTCTTCGAGGCGACGGCCAAGGGCAAGGCGTCTCGCGCCATCCGCACCCTGCTCGAGCTGGGGGCCAAGGAGGCTCGTCTGGTCACCGGTGGAGACGAGCGCCTCGTGCCCGTCGAGCAGGTCGTCGTCGGGGACTTGCTGCGCGTGCGGCCGGGCGAGAAGGCCCCGGTCGACGGTGAGGTGGTCGACGGGGCGTCTGCGGTGGACGAGTCGATGCTCACCGGCGAGTCCGTGCCCGTCGACAAGAACCCGGGCGACCGGGTGGCCGGAGCCACCCTGAACACCCAGGGCGTCCTCACGGTGCGGGCGACCGCCGTCGGCACCGACACCGCCCTGTCGCAGATCGTCCGACTGATCGAGGAGGCCCAGGGCACCAAGGCGCCGGTGCAGGCGTTGGCCGACCGGATCTCCGGGGTGTTCGTCCCGATCGTCCTGGTCATCGCCACACTCACCCTGGCCGGCTGGTGGGTCCTTGGCGATGACCCGACCAAGGGGCTGGTGGCCGCGGTGGCCGTGCTCATCATCGCCTGCCCCTGCGCCCTGGGTCTGGCCACCCCGACGGCCATCCTCGTCGGTACCGGCAAGGGCGCCTCGATGGGGGTGCTGATCAAGGGCGGCGAGGTCCTGGAGCGGTCCAAGAAGGTCGACACGGTGGTGTTCGACAAGACCGGCACCCTCACGAAGGGCCAGATGTCGCTGACCGACGTGGTCGCCGCCGCCGGGGTCGACGAGCAGGACCTGCTTCGCTGGGCCGCCGCGGTCGAGGACGGTTCCGAGCACCCCGTCGGGCGAGCCGTGGTGGACGGCGCCCGGGCCGCCGGGCTAACCGTGCCGCCGGCCGTCGGGTTCGCGTCGGTGGCTGGGCATGGCGTGCGGGCCGAGGTCGACGGCGTGGTCGTGCACGTCGGCCGCCGTAAGCTGGCTGCAGAGGCCGGGCTGAACCTGCCTGATGAGCTTGAGGAGGCCGCCGCCCGATTGGAGGGGGAGGGCAAGACAGCGGTGTTCGCCGGCTGGGACGGTGCCGTCCGCGGCGTCCTGTCGGTGGCCGACACCCTCCGCGACGACGCCCCCGGGGCCATCACCGTCCTACGGTCGCTCGGTGTTGAGGTGGTCATGATCACCGGCGACAACCGCCGCACCGCGGAGGCCATCGCGGCCCAGGTCGGTATCGACCGGATCCTGGCCGAGGTCCTCCCCGCCGACAAGGTCGACGAGGTCCGCCGACTCCAGTCCGATGGTCGGGTCGTCGCCATGGTCGGCGATGGGATCAACGACGCCCCCGCCCTGGTCCAGGCCGACCTGGGGGTGGCCATCGGCACCGGCACCGACGTGGCCATCGAGTCCTCCGACATCACCCTGCTGTCGGGCGACCTCTACGGGGTGGCCGACGCCATCCGCCTGTCACGCCGGACCTTCCGGACCATCCTGCAGAACCTGGTCTGGGCGTTCGGCTACAACGTGCTCCTCATCCCACTGGCCGCCGCCGGGCTCCTCAACCCGATACTGGCCGGCGCAGCCATGGCCATCTCAAGTGTGTCGGTGGTGACCAACAGCCTCCGTCTGGCCCGCTTCCGCAGCCTCAAGCCAGTGAACGCAGAGACGAGCAAGAGGCGAGCCAACCGAGCGTCTGGGCCGAGCGGCTGAGCAGTGGCATCCGATCTCACGCCGCCGATGACGTCCGAGCCGACCCGGGAGGAACGGAACGCTGAGAGAACCCGGGTCAAGGACCAGCGCAAGAATCGGCGGAAGCTGGCTGGCCGGCGGTCCGTCCCGTCGGCGTCCGCCAAGCCCTTCGAGGGGTCCGCTGTGTCCTCAACGGCGTCGGCGGCCCACCCGAGGTCGCCCGCTTGCCCAGCCCTCCGCCTTTCGCCAGGCGTCCAGCACACCCTCCCGCTCAGCGGCCGCACGTCGGGGTTCGAGTGGCCGCCGAGATGAAGCAGCGACGCGTGGCCCCGGTTCCGAGCCGACGGGCGCTGGCCGTGGTCTGGTTGGCGGCGACGATCGGCTTCGTCGGGCTCCTCTTCGTGGCGAGGCGTTTGGAGGGCCCGCGTGACGATCCCGACCAGGCCGAGCAGCGGGTCGGGTTCCTCGACGAGGGCATGTTGCCGATCGCCGCGCCGGTGATAACTGCCGGGCTGCCGGCTGCGGGCCGAGCCACGGTTGTGGTGTTCCTCCGCCCTGCCGACGCCGCGGACGAATGCACGGCGATGTCCCGCCAGGTCGGCTCGGCGGCGGCACTCGTCGCTGTGCTGTCCGGGCCGGCGCCCTGCCCCGGCATCCCCGCCGTGCACCTCGACCCCGAGGGCCGAACCGCCGCCGCCTACGGGATGCGGGCACCTGTTGACCGGGGTCCGTCCGTCGGCTACGCCGTCGTCGACTCCGAGACCCGGGTCCGCTACCGCACCTTGGACCCCCACCCGGCGGCCAACAGCCGCGAGGTCCTCACGATCCTGAGGGCACTGTGACCGCCGGGGCAAGGGTGAGAGGACCGTGGCGGCTGTGCGGCTGGTGTGCATTCGCCATCGCTGTGGAGGTGGGCCTCTACGCCTCCTACCGAGGCCACGACGCCCGGTTCCACTGGTTCACCCACGCCTTCGTCGGCTCCGCCGCAGCCCTCACCGTGATGACCGTCGTGACCCTGGTCCGGCGGCGACCGGTGCCCAGGCCGCTGCTGTGGCCGATGGTGACCCACGTCTTCGCCATGATCCCGGACCTGGTCTTCAGCGGCGGCTACGCCCACCGGCGGTGGATGGACGTGTTCCTTGGCCACATCAGCGTTCACTTCGTGCCGGGAAGGAACACGACGTGGCTGGTCGTGTTCCTGATCGCACTCGCCTTCTACCTGGCAGCTATCGACCGGGTCCGTCCGCCCGAGGTCGCTCGGTGACCCGGCGCCAGTCATCCACCACTTCTTTGGCGTCCCGTGCCGCCCTCGGCGTCCTGGTCGCCGCCATCGTCGTCGCCGGCATCTTCTTCGCGGCCCGCCGGGGCGATGACAAGGCCGCCGCGCCGGCGCCGTCCATCGCCCACGTCCATGGGCTTGGCATCAACCCGGCTGACGGCACCCTCCAAGTCGCCACCCACACCGGCACGTTCCGCATCACCGACGACGGTCGCGTCCAACGCGTGGGCACGACCGCTCAGGACACCATGGGCTTCACCGTCGTTGGACCGAACCGGTTCCTCGGCAGCGGCCACCCCGACGCAGCCGGCTTCCGACAAGGCAAGCCCCCCAGGCTCGGCCTCATCGAGTCGACCGACGCCGGCGCCAGCTGGAACAGCCGCTCACTCTCCGGCGAAGTCGACTTCCACGCCCTCGCCGCCTCTCAAGGAACGACCTACGGCTGGGACCCCGGCACCGGACGGCTCCTGGCCTCCACAGACAACATCGAGTGGGAGACCAGGTCCACGCTCAAGCTGTCTGGCTTCGCTGTCGACCCCACCCGGGTCGACCAGCTCGTGGCCGCCGGCGCCGGGCGCACCCTCGCCTCGGTCGACGGCGGTCGCACCTGGCAGCCGATCAGCGGCGCACCGAACCTGGTCGCCGTCTCTTGGGCGCCGGGCGGTTCGCTGTGGGGTTTTGATGATGAGGGCGGTTCCCACCGCAGCACCGACGGCGGCGCCACCTGGCAGGGGGCCGGCCGTGTCGACGGCCAACCCGAAGCGCTCCTGGCCACCGACGACCGCATCGTCGTCGCCGTCGCCGGCCAGGACGACCGCACCGCCATCTACCAGTCCGCCAACGCCGGCCGCACCTGGCAGCTCCGCTACCGGGACGAGGGATGACCCCACCCACGATGGTGCAGAAGGCGATTCCGATCCTCGACGCTCATGCCTCGGGCTGGGCGCAGGGAGACCGTCCGCTGCCAGCGACCAGTCGACCCGCCC
>Ga0136633_1000822_pt1 | contig 23389 bp, 18 predicted proteins | sample AntDrymeUQ832206_2_FD_105494 | JGI IMG/M metagenome (GOLD analysis project Ga0136633, IMG submission 105494) | Polar desert sand microbial communities from Dry Valleys, Antarctica - metaG UQ83 (22.06) | ecosystem: Environmental > Terrestrial > Soil > Desert | place: Antarctica: Dry Valley...
ACCTCGTCGTCGGTGGAGCCGCCCTGCTGACGAGCGTGCTCATCGGCAGCGGAGGTGGTCCCGAAGGGTTCGTCGGCCTGGAAGTTCAGCCCAGCGACCGCCTTGGGGGCCACCGCCCGGGTGCCGGTGCCCAAGGTCAGGTACGCCTCGCCCGGGTCCGCCACCACGGTCGTGACGCGGGTGGCCAGGTTGGCCACCGCGCTCTCCTCGAGCAGGGCCCGGAGGTTCGGCAGCGATGGTGAGGCAATGTCCTTCCAGGTGAGGCCGGGCACGGCCACGATGAGCACCCGCCGCTCCGGGGGAGGACCGGTCGGTCGGGCGGACGCCGGAGCCGCCACGACCAGCACGGCGATGGTGGCCGCCAGCACCGCCACTACGACCGCGGAGGCTCGTCGCATCATGCGGTGGCCTCGGCGGGAAGGGTGCGCACGGTGAGGTACACCAACGACGCGTTGACGACGCCGAGCATCACGCCGGGCACCGCGATGCCGGAGTCGTTGAACGCGAACCCGAGGAACCCGACCACGGCCAGACCGGCCAGGCTCTCCCGGATGGTGTCGCGGATCGATCGCACATGGCCGGGAGCACGCCACAGGAGGTACACCACGAAGCCCAGCGCGATGGGGACCATGGCCGTCCACGCCGAGCTGGCGATCAGGGTGAAGTTGGCGCCGAGCTTGCGGCTCACCACCATCTCGAAGGCACCCAGGCCCTGATCGGCCACCGCCTCCACCAGGCGGCCGAGGTGGGTGCGACGATCTGGGGGACGGGAGAGATCGAGGGCGGCGAAGCCCCCCACGACGGCGACCGCGACGGTCCCCCACACGGCTACGGACCGCCAGCGCACGCGATGTTCCAGCAGCCGGGCCGCCGTCACGCCCACTGCGGGAACGAAGGCGAGAACACCGCCCACGTCGGACCCCCAGAACGGCATCCCGTCGATCACGATGGCCACCACGAGGACCGCGAAGGCCGCCACGGTTCCCATGCTCCGGCCCGCCAGGCGCCGTGAGAGCAGCCCGCAGAGCAGGAAGGCCGCGCCGGCGAACTGCCCGAAGGCGAGGTTGCCCATCCCGGCGAAGCGACCGCCGACCGTCGGTGAGTAGCCGAACACCGTGTTCAGCTGCAGAGGCGCGCCGAGGAGCATGTCCACGACGAGTAGGCCGAACACCAGCCCCAGGCACAGCAGCAACGGGTCGAGGACTCGATGGCCCCCGAGCAGCGTCGTGATGGCCGAGAACGCCACCGCCAGGCCCATCACGAAGATCCAGTAGGCCGCGGCGGGGGCTCCGTGGAAGTCGAAGAGTCCGGCCAGGTAGGTCGCCGGCAGGTAGGCCAGCATCGCCAACGCCGCCAGGGCGACCCCCCGGCGGGTGCGCGGCGTTCCCCGTCGGAGGGCCATCGCCGCCCCCAGCCATAGCACCGCCTGGAGCACGACGAAGGTGACGGCCACGGGAGCCACCATGCGGTCGCGGTAGCGCGAGGCCTGGTCGATCTGGTCGAGGTTCGCCGCCCGCTCCCTCCCCGTGGCGGCCCCGTCCGCCGCTCGCTCGAAGCGGCGGCCCTCCATCGAGCCGGGCCTCTCCACGCCGGCCAGATCAAGGATCGTCGGTGCGACGTCCACCAGGGTGACCAGGCCCGTGCGGCGGGTGCTGGCCGACCGCAGCAAGCCCGGCTCCACGCCCGGAGCGCGCAGGCCGGCCACCGTGAGATGGACCGAGTCGGCGGCATGGTACGGCGCCACCACCAGCACGGCGTCACGCTCCTCGTCCACGGAGGCCAGGAGCGCCTCGACGAGGTCGTCAGTCGCCCGGAGGGCCGACCGCCGGAGCCCGTCCCGGTGCTCAGGGGTGACCAGCGGCCGGTAGCGGTCGGCCCGGGCCAGGTCGGAGCCCTCGACGAGCACCACCCCTCCGGCTGCCCACACCTCGGCGAAGGCGGCGACCACGGCGGTCTGCGAGTACTGAACGCCGAAGGGGGCGTCGACCGCGTCCTCCAGGAGCCCGGCCGACACCGCTCCGGCCGGCACGATGCCCCGTTCGTCCATGAGGGCGCTGGCGGCTGTGCGACTGAAGGCGGGGCTGGAGACGACGCCCTCCCCGTCGGCGTTGGCGATGGCGGCGCGCGGCACCTCGGCGTCAGCCAACGCCTGGCCCAGGGCACCGATCTCGGCGCCGTAGTCGAGGCGACCATTGCGGACCACGAGGCCGGGGAAGCCGAAGTCGACCAGACCGGAGTCGACGAGGTAGCCGGTGTTGCGGGCGTAGACGGCGCCGGCCGGCGTGCCCAGGAAGTCTTCGGTAGGTTCCAACACCTGCCCGCTGGCCAACACGCCGCGCGCTCGCGTGCCGGCGCTGAGGGTGGCGTAGCCGTCGGCGGCATCGGTCACCGGGAGCACGTCGCGCACCGACAGCGCGCCGACGGCTGAGCGGTCCAGTAGTGCATCGAGGTTGGGCGTGTCGCCGCGGTAGAGCTCATCCCAGGCCAGCGTCGGCAGGGCGAGCACGAGCACGCGACCGGTCTGCGCTACCGGCTGGTCGCCGCCCGCCGGTACCGCAGCCAACGGCAGCGCCAAGGCCGCGAGGGCCAGGCCCAAGACGACAGCCCGCCGATCGATCATGAGGCCCTCACCGCCGGCTCAGGGCTGCGCGCCGGCACCGCTCCCACAGCCCGCAGCGCGGCGATGTAGGCGGCCGCCCCAACCAGGCCGACCACCGCCAACGCCACGAGGGTGAGGCCGCGACCTTGGGGCGACCATGCCGACATTGCCCCCCACACCGCCAGCCCGAGGGCCACGGCCAGAGCGAGCGGGCGGAGCTGCGCCAGGCGGAAGACGGCGCCAACCCGAGGACGTAGGCGCGCCGCCAGCCAAACCCCGCCGAGCGCGTACGCCACCGTGTGGCCAGCACCGACGGCGACCAGGCGGGCGGCGCCGTCGACCGTGGCCCCGGCCATCACCATGGCCAGTGCGCCCACCGCCGCCGAGCCAAGCGAGGCGAGGGCAGGGGTGCGGCTGTCGCCCAGGGCGTAGGCGACCCGGGTGAGCAGGAGGAAGCCACCGTAGGCCGGGACCCCCACGGCCAGTCCCAGCAGGGCGGCGCCGAGCAGCTCGGGGCCGTCTCCGCGGGCAGCCGCCCCGAAGGCCAGCACGCCCATGATGGGCACCGAGAGGGCCGTCAGCGCCGCCGCCACGGGCAAGGTGCCCACGGCCATGGCGTCGACCGCCCACCGCAGGGTCCGCTGCAGCGAGGCGCCATCGCCCGCCGCCGCATTAGCCGAGAGCCGAGGCAACACCGCGGTGTGGATCGGCTGCGCCAGGATGCCGTAGGGCGCGAGGAACACGACCATGGCCAGCTGATAGGCGACGACCCCCCCAGCCACACCGCCGCAGACAACCAGCGCCGCCCCCAGCAGGATGGCGGTGCCCGAGTGCTGGAGGGCCGCCCAGCCGGAGAGCCGCAGCAGTGCCCGCACGTCCGGGTCGGCCAGGGCACGACGGGGGCCGAGGCGAAACCGGAAGCCCGACAGACGAAGACCGACGGCCGGGACACCGACGAAGGCGGCCACCCCGACCGTGCCCCCGACCGCCAGGCACAGGCGCTCTCCGGTCGACAGGTCCAGCCCCGGCTGCTCGCCCGCGAAGCGGCGGAACGCCACCAGGGCCGCGACGAGCACGATGGTGTTGCCGATCGGCGCGATGGCGGTGAGCGCGAACCGACCCCGGGCGTGGAGCACCGCCGTCGCCACGGCGCCCACGGCGTACAGGAGCACCTGCGGGATGAAGAACCGGAGCAGGTAGGTGGCCAGCTCCTCTTGTTGGGCGGCAACGGCCGGGTCGTCCACTCCGGCCGTCAGGATCTGCGCGAGCTGCGGAGCCAACAGGATTCCGAGGGCCGACACGACGCCCAGCCCCACCAATGCGAGCGACAGGAGACCCCCCGCCACCTCCTCGGCCCGCCGGTGCTCGCCCCGCCCGAGCAGGTCCACGAACGTTGGCACGAGCACGGCGGACAGCGCGCCGGCCGCCAACAGCTCGAACAGCACGTTCGAGACGCTGTTGGAGGCTTGGAAGGTGTTGCCCAGGTAGGTGGTGCCGAGCACGCCGGCGATCACCACCATGCGCAGGCCGCCGAAGGCGCGCGACACGGCGGCGGCGGCACCCATGCCCGCCACCGACCTGGTCATGCTCGTGCCGGCGCCCTGCGGCGCCTCGGTCACGGCGGCGTCCAACTCGGCAGCACCCCGTCGGCGCCATCGCCGTAGCCGAAGTGGCCGGTGAGGCCGTCGACGGCGGCATCCAGCGCCAGCACGGCGGTCACCTGGCCCTCGGAGCGGTCGGCGTCGTCGACCAGGACGACGGCGTCGAGCAGCTCCGGCGCGAACAGCTCGCGCAGCGCCTCGCCGCGCCCGGGCGCCTCAGGGGCGTCCACGTGCACATCTCCCACCACGGTGGGCAACCCGCCCTGCACCACGGCCTCAATGACGACCGGCAGCATCGGCACCACCTCATCGCGGGCTCGCGGACCGGTGAGCAGGAGAAAGGATGGGGTGGTTCCGGCCAGGTCGGTGAGACTCGACGAGGCATCGTCAAGCGAATCGACGCTGAGGAACCCGCCCGCCTCCAAGCCGCCGAGCACCTCGGAGACGGCGGCCGGCGGGATGGTGGTCGTCGTCTCTTGGGAATCGGGGGCGGCGGCATCGCCTGGCCCGGTGTCCACGGGCACGGCGGTGAGCTCGTCCACGACGCCCTCCCACGCCGATGCCCACAGGACCTCCGGAGTTGCGCCGGGCCTGGCCCCCACGATCTCGGCCAGCTGCGCGCGATCCTCGCCCTCAAGAGCCCACTTGGGCTCGAGCCAGACCACGCCGGGGACGGTGCCCCCCGCTCGTCGGGACAGCAGCGCGACCCGCTCGACCGCTCCCTCGTCCACGCCTCGCACGGCCACGAGGAGCACGGGCACGTCGACGAGGCGACCAGACACCGCGAAGTCGGCGCTGCTGTCGATGTAGGTGCGCGCGGTGCCGAGCTCGCCCTCGAGTCGATCGTTCTCCGTCTTGCGCTCGTCGAGGTTGTCCGACACGGACTTGATCCGGTTCCGGAGGCCATCGACCACCGCTCCGTCGACGTAGGTCGAGCCCACCACGATGCCGATGGCGATGGCCAGGAACACCGCCGTGATCGACACCACGTGGAAGCGAAACGAGATCATGATCCTCCTTGAGGGGTCGCCACGTCAGAACGTGCCCGTGACGTCGAACCACAGATCCCGCAGCGTCAGCCAGACACCGTCGAGGATCACCTGGATCGGTTCGGAGACGAGCGTGATGACCAGCATGACGAGCAGGGCCGCCATGACCAACAGCAGGAGGTCGCCGCGGCGCACAGTGGGTTCGTAGAGGCGGGCCACCCCCTTGGCGTCCACGAGCATCGGGCCGAGCCTCAGGCGCGTGAGGAACGTCGAGGACATCCCCGCCCGGCCCTTGTCGAGGAACTCGACCATGGTGTCGTGGGTGCCGACGGCCACGATCAGCTTCGCTCCCCCTTCGTAGGCGAGGAGCATGGCCGCGTCCTCACTGGTGCCCTCCACCACGAACTCGACGTAGGGCTTGCCGAAAGCCTGGAGCTCGTCGTAACCGGGGTTCCGGCCGTCGGGGTGGACGTGGTGGATGTGCTCGGACCCGATCTCCATCCCGCGAGCCGACACCGAGTCGAAGTCGCCGAGGATGATGTCCGGAGTGTGGCCGACCTCCAGCAGTGCATCGGCGCCGCCGTCCACGCCGATCAGCACGGGATGGAACTCCCGGATGTAGGACCGCAGCACGCGGAGATCTTCCTTGTAGTCGAGCCCTCGAACAACGACGAGGGCATGGCGCCCCTCGAACGACGTCCGCAGCTTCGGGAGCACGATCGGCGCGAACACGAGCTCCGCCTCGCGCTGCACGTACTCCAAGGTGTTCTCGGCGAAGCGCTGGAGCTCGTGGCCGATGCCGGCCCGCGCCTCGTCCATGCGGCGCTCGATCTCGTCCTCGCCAAGGACTCGGCCCGCGCCCAGCTCGTCGTGGCCGACGAGGATGGCACCGCCCCTCAGGCATACCTGCTGCCCGTCCACGACGGCGTCCATGATCGACGAGCCGGCGTCGTCGATGAGCAGCACCCCCGCCTTCACGAGCCGCATCGGCCCGCCGTTGGGGTACCGACCAGAGATGGAGAGCGAGGCATTGACCACGGCGACCACCCCGGCGTCGATCAGGCCGTCGGCGGCCACGCGGTCGATGTCGGCGTGGTCGATGACGGCGATGTCGCCGGGCTCCAGGCGTTTGGTGAGGTCCTTGGTGCGCTTGCCCACGCGAGCCCGGCCCACCACCTCCCCTCGCCCCGCCGCTCGCTTGCGCCGTAGCGCCATCAGCGGCCTCGCTCCGCGACAGCCGTGGCCAAGAGCTCCTCGGCATGGTCATGGCCGGTGTCGCTGTCGGCCAGCCCGGACAGCATCCGGGACAGCTCCCGCACGCGACGATCAGCCCCAAGCGGCTCCGCCCGCATCGTGGTGGTGGCGCCGTCGTCCTGCTTGGACAGGGCAACCTGCGCATCGGCGAAGGCGGCCACCTGGGGCAAGTGGGTGACGACGAGCACCTGCTTGTGCTCGGCCAGGGCGGCCAGCGCCCGCCCGACGGAGCGAGCCGCGCTCCCGCCCACACCGGCATCGACCTCGTCGAACACCAGCGTGGGCACCGGCGCGCCCACCACGAGACGCAAGGCCAGCATGGTGCGGGCCAGCTCCCCTCCCGACGCCGCCTTGGCCAGCGGGGCGGCCGGCAGGCCGGGGTTGAGGGCCAGCATGAAGACGACGTCGTCGCCGGGATCCTCGCCACCAACCTCGATGGCCACGGTGGCCTTGGCCAGGGCCAGGTCGGCCAGCCGGGCCTGGACCGCCGCCGCCAGTGCCGGAGCCTGGGCACGCCGCCGCGCCCCCACCTGCTGGGCGGCTTCCGCCAGGGCGGCCAGGGCCTCGGCGCGGGTGCCCTCGGCGCCGGCCGCCCGCTCGGCGTGACCTTCCAGCTCCGCCAGCCGTCGGCCCAGCTCGTCGCGCACGTCGAACAGCTCGCGGAGGCTCGAGCGGGTTCCTCCGGTGTATCGACGACGCAGGCCGGACAGCTCCGCTCGCCGGGCTTGCAGCGCGGCCAGCCGAAGCGGGTCAGCCTCGATGCTCTCGCCCCGCGCCCGCAGATCATGGGCCACGTCGTCGAGGTCAGCAGCAATCGACCGCAGTCGCTCAACGGCCCCGACAAAGGGCGCCCGGTCGGCCAGCTCCGCCAAGGCCGTGGCCAGCAGGTCTCGGGTCCCTCCTTCGGTGCCGAGCGCGGCCTCCGCGGCGCCGGCGGCCGCCCGGTGGGCATCGGCGTCGGCCAGGAGGGCCTCTTCGGCGGCCAGGCGCTCATCCTCGTCCGCGTCGGTGAGCCCGCCGCGCTCGATCTCGTCCAGCTGGAAGCGGAGGAAGTCGATCTCGCGCTGACGGGCGGCGCCGTCGCCGCCAAGCTCGTGGAGCAACCGGTCCGCCTCGCGCAGCACCGCCCTGGCCAGGTTGAGCGCTTCGAGATCGACCTCCGCGAACTGATCGAGGGCTCGGCGCTGGCTGGCCGTCGTCAGCAGGCCCACGTGGGCGTGCTGGCCGTGAAGGTCGACCAGGGTGCCGGCGAGGTCGGCCAGCTCACCGGCGGTGATGAGGCGGCCGTTCCGGTAGGCGCGGGAGCGCCCGTGGCGCGGCACCACGCGGGTGAGGATGAGCTCCTCGTCGTCGACGACGAAGCGTCCTTGCACGGTGGCCTCAGAGGCCCCCGGACGCACCATCGCCGGATCGGCCCGCTCGCCGGTCAGTAGGCCGATGGCTCCCACCAGCATCGTCTTGCCCGCGCCGGTCTCGCCGGTGAGCGCCGTCATCCCGGGATCGAAGATGAGCGTCACACCGTCGATCACGCCGAGGTCGTTGACAGCCAGCTCAGCGAGCACGGCGCCAGGGTAAGGCCTGTGGCCGGGGGCCGCGCGCTACCGGTCCTCGAGCCCGAACTTCGCCTTCAGGATCTGTAGGAAGTCCCGCCGCCCGAACGTGACGATGCGCGCCGCCCGCGCCGCCGCCGTGCAGACGATGCTGTCGCCCTGCCCCAGCTCGCCCAGGTTGCGACCATCCACGCTCAGAGTGGCCGCCCGGTGCCCTTGCACGACCAGGCGTAGGAGGGCGGACGGCTCCAGAACGAGGGTGCGGTCGAAGAGCATGTGGGGCGCCACCGGGGTGAGCAACAGGGCCCGGTGGGTGGGTGCCACGATCGGCCCCCGCGCCGAGAACGCATAGGCGGTCGACCCGGTGGGGGTGGCCACGATCAGCCCGTCGGCGGCGTAGGTGGTGAAGAACTCGCCGTCCACCTCGACCGCCAACCGCACCGTGTGGCCCATCGGCGTCTTCTCGAGGACCGCCTCATTGAAGGCGAGGTGCTCACTGAACCCCCCGTCAGCCCGCTCCACGGCGACGGTGAGCAGCATCCGTTCCTCGATCGTGCGCTGCCCGGAGAGAAAGCGCTCGAGAGCCGCCCGCGTCCCATCCGGCTCGATGTCGGTGAGGTAGCCCATCTGCCCCACGTTGACGCCGATGATGGGCACGCCCTCGCCGGCGACGAGGTCGACGGTGCGGAGCATGGTGCCGTCGCCCCCGAGGCTGACAGCGACGTCGAGCCCGTGGGCCAGGTCGACGGCTTCGCAGCCGTGCTCGGCCAGACCGGCCAGATCGGCGTCGGGACGGGGGATGCGAACCTCGTGGCCATCGGCCAGGAGCCAGATGGCTGCCTCCCGAGCCAGGGCGGCGGCCTGCCCCCGCTCGTGGTGGAGGACGAACCCGACGGCGGCCATCAGTGGGGAACCTCGGCCAGGGCGGCGTCGAGCAGCTCGCCCGACCGCTCCGACGACCGCGCCGGCGCCGAGCGAGTGTGGAGAAGGAACTCGACGTTGCCATCCGCGCCAGTGAGGGGAGACGCCATCGCCCCCATGATGGCGGCTCCCAGCTCGTCGAGCGCGGCAACTACCTCCTCGAGGACGCGGCGCCACACGGTCGGGTCACTGATCACGCCATTGCCGCGTGCCGCCTCCTCCCAGGTCGCCTCGAACTGGGGCTTCACCAGCGCCACGAGATCGGCGCCCGGGTGCCCGAGCGCGAACGCTCCGGCCAGGACCGTGCGCAGCGAGATGAACGACAGGTCGACCACCAGCAGATCGGCAGGGGCGCCGACATCTCCAGGGCCGACCCCGCGGACGTTCGTGCGCTCGTGCACCTCCACCCGCTCATCAGCCACCAGGCGCTCGTGGAGCTGGCCGTACCCGACGTCGATGGCAACCACCGAGCGGGCGCCTCGCTGGAGGAGGCAGTCGGTGAAGCCCCCGGTGGAGGCGCCGAGGTCGTAGGCCCGCCGGCCGGCGACGGCCACGTCGAAGCGCCCGAGGGCGGCGTCGAGCTTGTCGCCGCCGCGCCCCACGAACAGGGGCGGGGGCCCGAGGACGCGGATCGGCTCGCTGGTGGCGACGAGGCGGGCGGGCTTGTGGGCGGGGGCGCCGGCCACGAGGACCCGGCCGGCGGCGATCTCCGCTTGCGCCTGCTGGCGGCTGGGCGCCAGGCCCCGCCGCACCAGCTCGGCGTCGAGGCGGCGGCGCGCCAGGGGGCTAGGCCTTCTTGACGGACTTCTTGGCGGGCTTCTTGGCCGGGGCCCTCTTGGCCGCCACCTTCTTGGCGGGAGCCTTGCGGGCGGCCGCCTTCTTGGCCGGGGCCTTACGAGCGGCCGCCTTCTTGGCGGGGGCGGTGGCCGTACCGAGCAGGGAGGAGACCCGCTTCTCGATCCGGTTGAGGTCGGCCTGGCTGACCAGCCCCAGGTTGGTGATCTGGGCCCTGACCTCCTTGCGCACCGTGCCGAGCAGCTTTTCGCTGTTCTTCCGGCTGCGCTCGAGCAGGTCGGCGACTGCATCGCGAGCCTGGTCGGCCTGCACCTCGCCGGCCTTCACCAGGTCCTTGACGAGCGCTTCGGCTCGGGACTGGGTGAGCGCCGTGAAGGCGAGACCGGCATCGAGGTAGCGCTTGAGGACGTCGTTTTGAGCCATGGCGGTCAACCCTACGAGGGCCCGCGCAACGCTTGCAAGAGTTAGCACCTCCCGGCCGGCGGGCACAAGTGACGCAGGAGCTGATCCACCGGCGCGGGGCGGTAGTCGGCCACGAGGTCCGGTTCGGGCCTGCCAGACTCGGGCCGTGGCCCGATTCGAACCCTTCGCCGGCATCCGGTATGACCTCAGCCGCTCTGACCTGGCGCTGGTGATCGCGCCGCCCTACGACGTCATCGACGCCGCCGAGCGGGCGGAGCTGGCTGGCCGTGACCCGCACAACGCCGTGCGGATCGACCTCCCGGCCGAGGCTGATGGCAATCACCGGTACGAGGTCGCGAAGGGCCTTCTCGCCGACTGGTGCGCCGACGGCACCCTCGTGGTTGACGATCGCCCCAGCTTCACGATCTATCGCATGACGGCCACCGACGACGCCGGAGTTGAGCGACACACCACCGGCGTCATCGGCGCCCTCCAGCTCAGTCCGCCCGGTACCGACATCCTCCCTCACGAGCACACCACCAAGAAGGCCAAGAGCGACCGTCTCGACCTGCTCCGCTCGTGCCGGGCCAACCTCTCGGCGATCTGGGGCCTGTCGCTAGCCAAAGGCCTCACCGATCTCCTCCCGATCGATCGACCCCCCCTGGCCGACCTCGTCGATGAGGACGGCGTGGGCCACACCATGTGGCGCGTGGACGACCCGGCATCCTGCGCCGCCATCTCCGCGGCCGTCGCAGAGCAGCCGGTAGTGGTGGCGGACGGCCACCACCGCTACGAGACGTCGCTCGTCTACAAGGGCGAGCGGGAGGCCGCCGACGGCGACGCCGGCGAGGCGGGTGCCACCCTCGCCTTCATCGTGGAACTGGTGGAAGACGAGCTCACCGTGCACGCCATCCACCGGCTCATCGACGGTCTCCCCGCGGGTACGGAGGTCGCCGCTCGGCTGGCTCCGTGGTTCGAGGAGACCGGTCCCCCGCCGGAGGGCGTGCCTGTCACCGCCGCCATGGCCGAGACCGGTTGCCTCACCCTGGTGCTCCCCGACCGCGAGGTGCTGCTCAAGCCCCGCCCCGACGCGCTGGCCAACGCTCGCGACCTCGACTCCGTCCGGCTCGACGTCGGACTGGCCAGCCTCCCGGAGCACCAGCTCCGCTTCCAGCACGGCGTGCAGAACGTGCGGGCGGCAGTCGCCTCAGGCGCCGCCCAGGCCGGCGTGCTCCTGCGCCCGGCCACCGTTGCCCAGATCGAGGCCACCGCCCATGGCGGCGAGCGCATGCCCCCCAAGACCACCTTCTTCCACCCCAAGCCCAAGACCGGCCTGGTCTTCCGCAGCCTGGGCTGACTGTTGGATTTGGGTGCAGCTCTTGCTGCTTCCGAGTGTCCTTCCTGACCGCGAGAAGGGCTACGACAAGTGGTAGTTGAGCGACAGCGATCGCAAAGGGAGCGCGGCGTGCGAGTTCTTGCGGTTGACGACGACGTAGACCTGCTCCTGCTCTACCGGGTGACCCTGGAGAGCGACGGACACGAGGTGGCCGAGGCCACCACCGGCCCCGACGCACTGGAGGCAGCCCGGGCGGGCAACTTCGAGATCGTACTGCTCGACATGATGCTCCCCGGGCTCGACGGGTTCGAGGTGCTGACCGCGCTCGGCGACGACCCCCTCACCAAGCCCTTCTCGATCGAACGCCTGCGGTCGCTCGTCGCGTCGATCGGCTCGACGGGCACCGACGAGCTGCATCAGCTGCGCGCGGACGCGCTGGCCCGCATCAGCCATGGTCGCTGACCGCCAGCCCTTCGGTGGCACCCCCTCCGAGGCAGCTCCCGAGGTGCTCCGCCAATGGGGGCACCGATGTGCGGGCGGGGATCTTCTCGCTGTCTGCCCGGTCGCCGGCAGGTGACGATGCCCGCTACCTCGAGTGGCACGGGCTCGATCACCTCCCCGAGCAGCACCGGATCGATGGGGTGCGGGCCGGCACACGCTGGGTGTCGACGCCTGCGTGCCGCGCGGCTCGGGCGGCGAGCGAGGGTCGCTTCGACGAGGTCGATCACGTCGTGAGCTATCTGCTGGCCGATCCCCTTGGGGCCACCCTCGATGCGTTCTTCGCGCTGGGCGCCGATCTGCGGAGGGCCGACCGGATGCCTGTGCGCCTCCCGCTGGTGGAGCTAGGCGGCTACGACCTGACGGCCAAGGCGGCGGCGCCGCGCGTGCTGGTGGGTGCCGACGTGCTGCCGTGGCGGCCTGCCCTCGGGGCCTACCTCTTGATAGAGCATGGCCCTGAGCAGCCGGCACACCCTCGCGGAGGTGGCCGGGGTGGCGGAAACCTGGTGCTACGAGGGCACCGGCGCCTTGCACCCGCGGCTGGCCTCTACCGCCGGCGCGCACCTCACGGTCTGCTATCTCGACGACGACCCGGTAGCGGTGGCCGGCAGGCTGTCCGACGTGCTGGCCGCTCGCTGGGCATCCGGGGAGATCATCCCGGTGCTGGCCGCGCCGTTCGTCACGGTCGTGCCATGGGCCTGGGATCGCGCGCTGCCCACCGGGTGATCATCACAGCGCGGCGATGACCTCCACCATCGCCGCGAGCTGCTCGATGTAGTGGTCGGCGCTGTGGTGCACGAGGCGCAGGCTCAGCATGGTGGCTCCGGCATCTCGCAGCGTCCTGGCCGTGTCACGCGCTGGCTCTGGGGCGTCTAGGGGATCGAGCGGCCGCAGGTTTTGGACGACGATCTCGAGCGACTCCTGCCGCTCCTGCCACGCCGCGGTTGCACGTCCCGCGGTCACAAGGCGCGCGACGTCGTCGGCACGCAGCCCGAACGGGCACCACCCCTCGCCCAGCTCGATGGCCCTGCGCAGCGACCGCCCCGTGCGGCCACCGATCCAGAACGGAACCCGCTCCTGCACGGCACAGGGATCGATCACCATCCCCGAGTAGCGGTAGTAGGGCCCGTCGTACGACGGCATGTGCTCCGACATCGAGGCCCGGAGCGCCCGCAGGTGGTCGTCGGCGCGGTCGCCCCGGTCGGCAAAGGGCACGCCGAGGAGGTCGAACTCCTCCTCCAGGGAACCCACGCCGAGCCCGAGCACTAGGCGACCTCTGGAGATGCGGTCCAACGTGCCGTAGCGCTTGGCAATGGCGAGCGGGTGGTGGTAGCCGAGCACGAGCACGTCGGTGGTAAGGCGGATGCGCTCGGTGTGCGCGGCTAGGTAGCCGAAGGTGGCGAGGGGATCCCAGTAGCGACCGCCTCGCACCGCGACGGCCTCCTCGGACACGGCCACGTGCTCGCTGCAGGTGAGGTGGTCGTAGCCGAGGACCTCGGCGGCGCGAGCGATGCGCACGACGTCGTCGATCGTGCCGTCTCGCTCCCAGGTGGCGGGGCCCTTCGCCACCAGGGTGAGCACCGGCGTGAGGATGCCCAGACGAAGTGCGGTGTCGTGCCGCTCGTTCATCGACCGCTACCTGTGCCGGAGCCCGAAGCCGTAGGTCGTGGCCACGAGCCCGAGCCGCAGGCCGTCGCTCTGGTCCGCCACCACACCCAGCTCACCGAGCGACAAGGACTACCCGACCTCCCAGGTGGAGCCGCTGCGCAGGAGAGCGGCCAGGTTGCCGACGCCCTTGGAGGCGACCGCATCGACGAGCTGGCGGTTCACCTCGGAGCCGTACTCGAGTCGCTCGACAGCACGGAACACGCCGATCGGAGTGGGCTCGTAGGGGCCGCGGGCGAGGCGGGAGAGCATGAAGGCCACGCTGGGGTCGGTGCGGGCCTCGTCGTGCACGAGCAGGGCGTCCTCGCCCACGTCGGCCACCTCCACGATGCGGGCGCCGTTCTGGGCGTCGAGCACTACGCCGTGCTGGGCCTCGCGGCCGAAGCGGATCGGTTCGCCGTGGCGCAACGGGATGAGCATGTCGTCGCGCACGGTCTTGGCCGTCACCCCCTCGAAGGCGGCGTCGTTGAACACGTTGCAGTTCTGGAACACCTCGACGAAGGCGGCGCCCTTGTGCTCGTGGGCCCGGCGGAACGTCTCGAGCATGTGGGCCCGGTCCATGTCATGGGTGCGGGCCACGAAGCTGGCCTCCGCCCCGATGGCCAGCGACAGGGGGTTGAACGGGTGGTCAAGGCTGCCGAAGGGCGTCGACTTGGTGACCTTCCCCACCTCACTGGTGGGCGAGTACTGGCCCTTGGTGAGCCCGTAGATCTGGTTGTTGAAGAGGAGGATGGTGATGTTGATGTTGCGGCGGAGCGCGTGGATGAGGTGGTTGCCGCCGATCGAAAGCGAGTCACCGTCGCCTGTCACCACCCACACGTGCAGGTCCGGTCGGGTCATGGCCAGACCCGTGGCGATGGCCGGCGCCCGACCGTGGATCGAGTGCAGCCCGTAGGTGTTCATGTAGTACGGGAAGCGGGCGGCGCACCCGATGCCCGACACGAAGGCCATGTCTTCGCGCCGCACACCGAGGTCGGGCATCAGGAGCTGCACGGCGGACAGGATCGAGTAGTCGCCGCAGCCGGGGCACCAGCGGACCTCCTGGTCGCTGGACCAGTCCTTGCGGGTCGTGACCGGGATGAGGTCGGTCACGGGTTGCCTCCAAGAGTGTCGAGGATGGCCGACTCGAGCTCGCCGGCGGTGAAGGGCTCGCCCCGCATCTTCGTGACGGACCGCACGTCCACCAGGTACTCGGCCCGGAGCAGGCGGGAGAGCTGGCCGAGGTTCATCTCGGGCACGAGCACGTTCGGGAAACGCCGGAGCACGTCGCCCAGGTTCTGGGGGAACGGGTTGAGGTGGGTGAGGTGGGCCTTGGCCACCTTCCGTCCGTTGTTGCGCACACGGTTGACGGCCGCGTCGATGGCGCCCCAGGTGGAGCCCCAGCCGAGGACGAGGAGGTCGGCGTCGTCGGGGCCCTCGACCACCACCTCGGGGATGTCCTTGGCGATCCCGGCCACCTTGGCGGCCCGGAGGTGCACCATCCGCTCGTGGTTGTCGGCGTCGTAGCTGATGTTGCCCGACCCGTCTTCCTTCTCGAGACCTCCGATGCGGTGCATCAGGTCGGGCGTGCCGGGCAGCGCCCAGGCCCGAGCCAACGTGTCGGGGTCGCGGAGATAGGGCCAGAACACCTCCTCCCCGGACTGCATGGTGTGGTTGGGTGCGGTGGCGAAGGTGGTGGAGATGTCGGGGAGGTCGGCCACCTCTGGCAGGCGCCACGGCTCCGATCCGTTGGCGAGGTAGCCGTCGGACAGCAGGATCACCGGGGTGCGGTACTTGATGGCGATGCGAGCCGCCTCGATGGCCGCGAAGAAGCAGTCGCTCGGGCTGCGGGCCGCGATGATCGGCAGGGGCGACTCGCCGTGGCGCCCGTAGTACGCCATCAGGAGGTCGGCCGCCTCGGTCTTGGTGGGCAAGCCGGTGGAGGGTCCGCCGCGCTGGATGTCGATGATGAGCAGCGGGAGCTCGAGGCTGACGGCGAGGCCCATCGCCTCCGCCTTGAGGGCCATCCCCGGCCCGCTGGTGGTGGTGACGGCGAGGTGCCCCCCGTAGGCGGCGCCGATGGCGGCGCCGATGCCGGCGATCTCGTCTTCGGCCTGCAGGGTGCGCACTCCGAAGGCCTTGTGCTTCGAGAGCTCGTGCAGGATGTCCGAGGCCGGGGTGATCGGATAGGAGCCGAGGAAGAGCGGCAGCTGGGAGAGCTGAGAGGCTGCCACCAGACCCCATGCCAGCGCGGTGTTGCCGTTGATGCTCGTGTAGGTGCCCGGCGGCAGGGCCGCCGGATCGATCTGGTAGGGATGGTCGAACAGCTCGGCCGTCTCGCCGAAGGCATGGCCGGCCTTGAAGGCGGCCACGTTGGCGTCGCGCACCAGCGGCACCTTGGCGAACTTGGCCTCGATCCAGCGCAGCGTGTCGTCCACCGGGCGGGTGTACATCCACGACACCAGTCCCAGGGCGAAGAAGTTCTTGGAGCGCTCGGCGTCGCGCGGCTTCACGCCGAGCGGCTCGACGGCCCCGAGGGTGAGGCTTGACATCGGCACCTCGAACACCGTGTAACCCTCGAGGCTGCCGTCGGTGAGCGGGTTGGTGGCGTACCCGGCCTTGGTGAGGTTGCGGTCCGCGAAGGCGTCCTCGTTGACGATGACGGTGCCGCCCGGTTCCAGGCGAGGCAGCTCGTTGCGCAAGGCGGCCGGGTTCATGGCCACCAGGACGTTGGGGGCGTCCCCCGGCGTGGTGATGTCGTGGTCAGAGATGTGGACCTGGAACGCAGAGACGCCCGCCAGCGTGCCAGCGGGCGCACGGATCTCGGCCGGGAAGTCGGGCAGCGTGGCCAGGTCGTTGCCGAAGATGGCGCTGGCGCTGGTGAACCGATCGCCGGTGAGCTGCATGCCGTCGCCGGAGTCGCCGGCGAAGCGGATGATCACCCGATCGAGGCGCTCGGTCCCTGGCGGAGCGCTTTTGCGCTCGACGGTGTCTGACAAGTCGGCCCACCCCCCGGTGATCGTCCGACGCGCCGTTGCGCCGGACAAGAAGCCGACCTCGACCCTACTGGCCCCGCCTAGGTGATCGACGCGTCGTAGATGCTCTGCACGGACTCGTCGAGGGCGGCGTCGAACTCGGCGTCGCTCTGCCGTGCGCTGAGGCCCTCGGTGAGGGCACGGGAGAAGCTGGCCACCACGCCGCGGTTGCGGGCCAGCCGGGCGTTGGCGTCGTCGCGGGTGTAGCCACCGGACAGGGCCACCACCCGCAGCACCTTCGGGTGCTCGACGAGCTCGCGGTAGAAGCCGTCCTGCTCGGGCAGCGTGAGCTTGAGCATCACGAGGTCATCAGCTTCGAGCTGCTCGAGCTGGGCGAGGATGGCAGCCTTGAGAAGGATCTCGGCCTCCGCCTTCTGCGGGCTGTGGATGTCGACCTCGGGCTCGATGATCGGTACGAGGCCGGCGGCCAGGATCTGCCGGGCGACCTCGAACTGCTGATCGACCACGGCATCTACGCCGATCGGATCGGCCAGCTTGATGACGGAGCGCATCTTGGTGCCGAACACGCCCTTGGCCACGGCCCGGGCGAGCAGATCGTCGAGGTCAGGCATCGGCTTCATCACCTGAGCGCCGTCGGCTTCGTCGGCCAGGCCCTTGTCAACCTTCAGGAACGGCACCACGCCCTTTTCCGACCACAGGTAGTCGGCCGCGTCGCGGCCCTCGATCTGGCGGTCCATGGTGGCCTCGAACAGGATGGCGCCGAGGACCCGCTCACCCGAGAAGCCCGGACTGGCGACGATACGACTGCGCATCTCGTGGATGCGGTCGAACATCTCCTCGTCATTGGCGTAGGCATCTGCCTCGACGCCGTAGAGCAGCAGCGCCTTGGCGGTGCTCCCCCCGCTCTGGTCGAGGGCGGCGATGAAGCCCTTCCCGCCCCTGACCTTGTCCAGCTGCTGTTGGTCCATGGCTGCGCTACCTGTTTCGCTCGGGGCCGGCTGTTCAGGGTTCCATCATGGCGGACCCCCGGCGGAACGTCACAACTGCGTCGGCAGCGTGCCGAGCGCGGAGCGCAGCGCCTTGCCGGCGGCGACCGCCCGGCGGGTGGGGACGACGCAAGTGGCCACCACCTCCGTTCGGCTCTGGGTGGCACCAGCGGCCCGGAAGAAGCGGCGGCGGACGCGCCCCACCACGAGGAGCTCCTCGCCGGCCGTCCAACCGGCGGCGGCCGCCGGTGCGCCGAGCCACGCCACCGGAACCGACTCGGCAGGCCCGTGGTCTGGGCGCACGGTGACCTCGAGGGACAGGACCTCAGCGCCCGACGGCAGGGAGCGCAGGTCGGGGTCACGGCTGAGGACACCGACAAGGATGGACAGGTTGGTCCCAGCGGCTGGGAGGGTGGTGCTGGACATGGGGTGCCTCCGACGATGCGGTGAGCGAACGTGGAGGGGGAAGGCCCCCGACCGTAGGCCAGGCGGTGTGACAGCCAGCGGTGGCGCTAGAGCGGGGATGGGCGCTCGGTCCGGTCGCGAGCAAAGCGGCCGATGCCGCGCTGGCGCACGACGGCGGGTCGGAGGACGGCGGCCGCGCCGAGGTTGCTGGGTCCTGACAGCGCTCCGAGCAACCGAGGCGCACGTTGCTCGGCCTGGTTGGATTGCCAGTATGCGTAGGCGCCCAGGGCCACGAGCAAGGCCGTGGCGATGCGCCTGACAGTGGGGTTCTCGAGCACGTCCACGAGCCCACCCAGCGGTCCCGTCTGGCCGGTCCGCTCCGTCTGGACGACCTCCGGCGTGGTCGTCTCGGGGAACGCCCCGCCCTCGAATTCGCCGCCGATCCCGCCGACATCGAACCCGTCCGGGCTGAACGTGTCGCTGGGCGGGGGGACGTCGTCGAGTAGGGGCAGCTCCGGAGGGAGCACCTCCTCCGGGAACGGGGAGGTCACCTCGAAGGCGTCCGCACCGGGCTTCTCGAACAAGACCTGGTACGGGGTGCCGTCACTCCCGACCGGCACGAGCAGCACGTCGTAGGTGGCGCGGTCGGGCCGTTGAAACGTGTCGGGCAGGGCCCAGGTCATCGTCGTTCCATCGGTGCTCAGGCTGCCAGACACCGACATGCGGTCACAGTCGTGTGCGGGCCGAGCCGACCATGCCTGGTCCGGTCCGGGCAGCCAGTCCGACAGCGCCGGGCAGGCGTTGATCGCCGGCGAGGGGGTCGAGCCGGGTGCGAGCTTCAAGATGACGGTGGCGCCACCGGCACCCGGGGCCTCGAAGCGCATGGCGGCGATCCCGCGCGCCCCGGTGGAGTCGTTGGCCACGAGGAGCCCGCCCGCCGGGACCGGAATGGGCGTCGGGACGTTTCCGCCCGGGTCGGGGATGGTGACACTCGGGGGGATGGTCGGCACGGGCAGCGGCGGGATGGTCGGTGGCGGCGGGAGCGGCGGCACCTGCGGAGGCCGGGCGACCGGACCGGCCAGCGACGCCACCACGGGCGCACCGGTCGACTGCCCGGTCACGGCGGCACCCTCCGGCTGGCTGCCGCTCAGCGGGATGTCCCGGTACCACCAGCCCACCACGGTCGGCTCCGCGGCCTGGCCCGTGGCGGGGAGCAGGGCGAGCAGCCCGGCCGTGAGGAACGAGGCCACGGCCAGCACGCGCAGCCCATGGCGGCTCCGGCGGGCGCTCATCGATCGCCTGCCCGAAGAGGGGCCTTCTTGGCCTTGGCCGCCTTTTTGCCGGGGGTCGCCTTGGCACTGGCGCCCGAGCGGTTGATCACGTCGATGTCGCCGCCGAGGTAGGCGGAGATCACCTGCGGGTTTGAGATGACCTCGTCCGGCGTGCCGACCGTGACGACGGCGCCCAGCTCCAGGGCGATCATTCGGTCCGACACCGTGGTGATCAGGGGCATGTCGTGCTCGATGATGAGCATGGCGCAGCCCGCCTCGTGCTGGATGCGCTTGAGGAGCGGTCCGAGCGCCTCCGTCTCCCGCTGCGCGATGCCCGACGAGGGCTCGTCGAGGATCAGCACCGTGGGGTCGTGGGCGATGGCCATGGCCAGATCGACGATGCGACGGCTACCCGTGGAGAGCTCCCCCACGAACTTGTCGCGGTACGCCCCCAGGTTCATCAGCTCGATCAGGTCGTCCACCGTGAAGGCGACGTCGTCCTCGGAGTCGAAGACGGCCGGCAGGCCCAGCAGGGGCGAGAGGTGGTCGCGCACATCGATGTGCCGCTCAAGACCGAGGGCGATGTTCTCCGCCACGCTCATCGACGGGAAGATGCGGGCGTCCTGGAACGATCGACCGAGGCCGAGAGTGGCGCGCCGGTCGGCGCCCCAGCGGGTGATGTCGGTTCCCCGGAAGGTGATCCGTCCGCTGTCGAGGGACAGCAACCCCGAGATGAGGTCAAAGATGGTGGTCTTGCCGGCGCCGTTGGGGCCGATGAGCCCGAGGATCTCACCCGGGAAGAGATCGAAGGTGACGTCGTCGACTGCGGTGATGCCACCGAAGCGCTTGCTCAGGCCGTGCACGGACAGGACGGGCTCCCCCACCTCCACGCCGGCTTTGGCCGCCACGGTCGCCGCCAGGCTCGCGGCATCGTGGGGGTCTACGGACGCCACCGCGGGACCCGCGGCGATCCCGGAGCCGGTCGCCTTGCCCGCACCCTCGAGGAACACCGATCGCAGGATGTCGCCGCGCTCGAGCAGGTCGGCGGTGCGGCCCTCGAAGCGCACCTCGCCCTTCTCGAGGAAGTAGGCGCGGTCGGCCACGGTGAGGGCCACGTTCACGGACTGCTCCACGAGGATGATCGTGCAGCCCTGCGCGTGGATCTCCCGCACCATGTTGAGGAGCAGCTCGACGATCGTCGGCGCCAGCCCCAGCGACAGCTCGTCGATGATGAGGAGCTTCGGCTTGGCCACGAAGGCCATGCCCAGAGCGAGCTGCTGCTGCTCGCCACCCGAGAGGTTGCCCGCCATCTGGTTCCAGCGCTCCTTGATGCGCGGGAACTTCTGCAGCACCTCCTCGGTGCGGCGCTCGATGTCGGCAGGGTCCTCGGACGCAAAGAGCCACTGTCCGGCCTTGAAGTGCTCGGCCACGGTCAGGGTGGGGAACACCGCCTTGCCGCCGGGAACCTGCACGATGCCCATCCGGGCGGCCTGCACGGCGTCGGCGTGGGTGATATCGCGCCCGTCGAAGTAGATGGCCCCCCCGATGGGGTCCACCAGACCGGAGATGGCCTTGAGGATGGTCGACTTGCCCGCTCCGTTGGTGCCCAGCAGGGCGACGATCTCGCCTTCCCGGATCTCCATGTCAACGCCGAAGAGGATCTGCACGGTGCCGTAGGCCACATCCACGCCCTTGCACACCAGCAGGGCCCGATCGCCGCCCGCGTCGAGCTCCTCCCGGAGCCGGGCCGCCGTTTCCATGCTCTTGGTGGCCTGGTCCATGTCGCGCACCACCGAGCGGCTGGCCGACGCTCCGATCAAGCCCGCCCCCGCGGTGACGAGCGCGAGGGCGAAGGTGAGGCCCCGGTAGTTGCCCTCCTCACCACCGAAGGCGGCGAAGAACAGCACGTAGGCCAGGCCACCGGAGCCGTAGATCAGGATGGCCCAGGCGTAGGACTGCGACCGGACGCGAGGCCCGGCCACCGCGCCCACGACCGTGAAGTAGGCCGGCTGGTAGCCGCCGACCCCCGTGAACACGAGGAACGCTCCGGCCAGCGCGACGACCGAGGTAGGGGACACGGCCAGGATCACCATGCCGAAGGCGAACGGGGCGAACGCCCCGCCGATAATCACGGGCAGACGACGGACATCACCGGCCGCCGAGGCGCGGGAGGCCAGGCGAGCACCCACCGCGAGGCCGGTCACCAGCCCGGCCCCGCCCAGGAACTGCACCCAGCCCCGGCCCTTGGCGTCGTAGCCGTACTCGTTCTCGAAGTACAGGCTGAGCAGGACGTCGAGCTGGAACGTGCCCAGCCCGAAGAAGAAGGCGCCGAGCCACAGACGGCGCAGGGTGGGGATGGCGAACAGCTGCCGGCGGGCCTCCGCAAAGGGCACCGCCGCCTCGTCCGCCTGCTGGGCAGCCAGCGCCGCGTCGATGCTCTCGCCGCGATTGGGCTCCCGCAGGCGCAGGGCGAAGAGCAGGACGACCGCCGTCGGCGCCGCCAGCACGAAGAAGGCAGCCCGGTAGCCGTACTCCGCCCCGATGTACCCGGCGATGGGCCCCGCCACGGGAGCCACGGCGTTGGCCAACCGGTGGATGCCGAAGACGCGGGGGTGGGACTGCGGCGGGTAGAAGTCGCCGAGCAGGCTCGGGTGCACGACCTCGTTGATGATGCGCCCAAGGCCCGATCCGAGGCGGACCAGGAACAGCAGGAACACCGCCCCCACCACACCGGTGAGGACCGCGCAGATGCCCCACAGGAACCCGGCCACCACCGACAGCCGCACGCGGTGCGTACGGTCGGCCAGGATGCCGAGCGGGAGGGCGGCGAACAAGGTGAGCACCCCGGAGATGGCCCGCAGCGACGACAGCCCGGTGTCGGAGAGTCCGAAGGCGTCACGGATCTCCGGGGCCAGCGCCGCGAAGGCGACTCGGTCGAACTCATCGACGAAGTTGAGGACGAACAGCAGAGCCAGCGGCACGGCCGACGCGCCGAGGACGACTGCCGTGTGGGCACGCTGCCCCTCGGGGCTCGACGCCGGCTCGGTGGCGGGAGTCCCCAGCACCTCGTCCACGACGTTCACGCCGGCGCTCCGTCGGCGAGGAGGTGGGGGTGCGACGCGGCAGCCGACAGGGGCATGCTGGCGGCGCAGACCGGGCACACGATGGTCGGCTCGCTGAGCACGTCGAAGGTGTCGACCTCCTCGACGTGCTCCTCCGCCTGGGCGATCACGTTGGCTTCGCCCTCGCCGGTCTCCACGCGGCGGTCTGCGAAGAGGGACGGCACCAGGATGCCCCGCCGGTCGGCCACGGCCCGGAGGAACGAGTCGCGGATCTGGTAGGCGCCCTGGGCGAAGCCACCGGGGAGGAACAGGAGCACCACCAGCAGGCCGGGACCGGTGACGAGCAGCGAGATCCCGTCGATGCGCTTGTCGCCGAACAGCGCCACGGCCTGGATGGCCATGGCGCCGAGCACCGCTCCCGGGAGGGAGGTCAGGCCTCCCATCACCACCGCCACGAACACGAGGATCGACGGGATGATGCCGTAGGTGGAGGCGTCGATGGCACCGTCCTGTTGGTACACCAACAGGACACCGGCGATGGCGGCGATGGCCCCCGACACGGCGAAGGCGGCCAGTCGGGTGCGGATGGTGTTGATGCCGTAGGCCTGGGCGCCCCGCACGTTGTCGCGCGTCGAGAGCAGGATCCGGCCGCTGTGGTGGCGGCGGAACGACCAGGCGGCGGTCATCACCACGCCGAGGGTCGCCAGGGCGAAGTAGTAGAAGTTGCGCTCGGGCATGAGGTCAAGCCGCTCCCACAGCACCGGGCGGCGGAAGGTGAAGGCGGCCTTCTCGCTCGGGAGGATGGCTTGCCCCAAGGCGTACTTGCGCTCGAAGAAGTAGTTCTCGGCCGCCCCGGCCAAGGCGAAGGTGGCTACGGCCAGGAAGAGCCCCTGCACCCGCAGGGCAGGGAGGCCGATCACCACCGCCACGATGGCGCCGACGACGGCGCCGGCCACGAGCGTGACCCAGAAGTCCTGGTGGAGATCGGTGTAGAGCTTACCGGCCGTCACCGCGCCCACGCCGACGATGGCGAACTGGCCCAGGCTGATCTGGCCGCCCCAACCGGTGAGGATCACCAGC
>Ga0136633_1000823_pt1 | contig 23385 bp, 41 predicted proteins | sample AntDrymeUQ832206_2_FD_105494 | JGI IMG/M metagenome (GOLD analysis project Ga0136633, IMG submission 105494) | Polar desert sand microbial communities from Dry Valleys, Antarctica - metaG UQ83 (22.06) | ecosystem: Environmental > Terrestrial > Soil > Desert | place: Antarctica: Dry Valley...
CCAGTTTTGGTTGACAAATCAAGAACGGTGGCTACGTCAGTCACATTGAAGCGCGCCTGAAGTTGAATAACGGTTTCCGGGGGAAGAAGAACCGGAATCGACTCGCCAGCATCATTCTTTGTTCGGACTTTGACCAGAAAGCGGAACGGAGTCCCCTGCACGATTGTGAAATTTGTCGGTTGCACGATTCGCTCACCTCCCCTTTGGGATGTCGGCGTTACTCAAACGCTTCTCGGTTTGTCTTCCAAGCAATATAAGCATCCATCAATGCTGCCACGTTATCGATCTTCTCGTCTTGTCGTTTCTTCATAAGCTTGCGGTTACCGTTTGTGTCTTCCAGAGTAATAGCGTTACCCATGGCAAACGACATCAAAGACTGATCGAAGACGAGCGCGCCATCCTCAGAATACTTCTTAAGCTCACCCAACGGAACCGATTCAGTCTTGGCTCCCTGGATAACCTTCTCAATACCGAACGAACCATTCTCAACTTCCCAACGGGCGAGGAAAGGTTTGGCATTATACGGGTCGTAACCAAACGCCTGAACGATATAGTCATGTTTGATAATGAACTCGTCAAGATCGTCAAAGACTCCACCATCCCCATCAATATCAAGAACCGTTCCAGGCATGACCATCAAACTACCCTCGTTAATGAACTCTTCGTATTTAGCCCGCATAGCGGGCGACAACTGCAGTTGAGTGCGTTCCGTAATATAGCTTCGGGTCTTAACACCGAAGGCCTCCTTACCCATCCGTCGGTTTGGAAGCGGGAACAAAAACGTAAACGCACAGAAGTCATCACCTTGCGAAAGGTCAGCACCCAAGGCGCATACCATTCCGTTGAAGGAGCGGCGTGGGTGGACCAGTGTTTCCTCGTAGGTGAAGTAGTAGGTGTACCCCTCCATCGGGATACCAAAGCGCTTGGCAAGAATGTCGTTGCGCGAGGCCGGCGCTTTCTCTGCTCGCTCAACGTCCAGATGGTAGGTCTCATATGAGACTGTCTGACCGAGGTTAGGATTAGCCTTGACCCACATACCTGGGTCGTCAACTTCTTTGATGTCGTCCAGTTTATACCAAAAGATGGAGACATGGGGCGCCACATACTCGCCCTTAAGAATATCTGACAACTCCATCTTAATAGTATCGCCAGAGCCGTTACGAACCGTACCTTCTGAAGATATAGCAACGATCAGATAGTCGTCTAGCTTCGAGGACCCCTGCTCGATTGCGCCAATAACGTCCTCACGAAGATCGCCTGACAACCACTCATCAATTGTGGCAATCTTACAGCGAAGTCCCTGTAGTTTGTTGATGGCCATCGGGCGAATTTCAAGTAGTGAGCCCGTAAGGAAGTTCTCGATGCCTTTTTTCGTAGATACTAGCTTCTGACGAAGAGCTCGGGATCCCGTGGTGTTCTGAATAGAGCCCTCGGTCAGAAACTTAAACAATGGACCACGTGACCGAATGATGGCGGTTCGAAACGGAGAAAGAACCTCATCCGCCAACTTCATAGTTGGCGCTGTAGTGATCTGGTGCGTGGTTGCCGTATCCACGTTAAGAAAGAAGCTCTGAATCAACGAAGCATAAACCGATTTGGCTGCACCTCGGGCCACGATCAGATACTGCTTGGTCGTCAGCCGCTTCTTGACTGTACGCTTTTCGTAGTGCCCGCCATGGTTGTCTTTAGACGGAACGTATACGCTGCGTTCAACATAGTAATACCATCCAAAGATCTGCTCAGCCCAAAGCTTGAACGAAAACAGAAGATGAAGATCCTCACCGTCGGTAAGCGTCATCTCTTCTTCGCAGTAAGCAATGAACCCTTCTATTGCCCCCTCATCGTAGTAGATGTTGGGGTTTGCGATGAGCGCATCAATACGATTCATCTCCATAGAGATCTCTCGACTGATCGGAATGCGTCCGTCCATGACCGCCTCACGGAACTGGCCGTAATACGTCGGGGTAGCGGTATTGGATAGCGCCATCGCTCACCTCCTAACTTCTACTATTTTGACTTAACGCGGACTAGGCGTCTTCTTACTAGACATCATCTCTTGAATAGCCTTAGCGTTCTTGACGTTCTTCTCCCGATCCTTCTGATCCACAAGCTGCTTCTTCACGAATGACGTAATCTTCGACTGGTTCTGAGGAACCGAAAGCCGGGTCACTTGCTGCTCAAGATTCAAACGCGTGGAAAGCTCCTGCAGCTGCTTGTTTGACAGCGACTGAATCCCACTGGCCCTCCGCTGCTGATTGAGAACGCGAGCGTTCACCGCCTCGGGCGCCGGCTCGTTGCTTCGACCTCCGCGAGTCTCAATCTTTCGATCACCCTTCTTGGTGACTACAACCCGATACTCAGGGTCCTTCTTAGGGAACCGATTCTCGAGCTTAGCCTGCTTTCGGTCATGACGTGAACCAGGGGACAGTCTAGCGGTGGTTGCACTAACCCTTTGAGCGACAGGCTGCACAGCACCTTTGACACTAACCTTCTGGATTCCAGGCGTGCCACCAGCTCGATTACCGCCCGACCCAAGCGCTCGATCCGAGTTTCTGTGGCCCCATCGCATACCCTTGATGCCGTAGTGTAGTAGTTCATCGGGAGTCTCCGCACCCTGCGTCACCACGTTTCCAGCCCGTACCGTGCGTTTAATACCCCACTTTTCCCCGAGCTTACGAAAGTGAGAAAGCGCCGTTTCCGTCTTTGGCACATCCGCCATAGCCATCTCACGCGAGCTGAGCTGACGCTTCAGACGGAACTCCATGCCGGTAAAGTCTCCATCCCAAACCCCAATGCGGTCAAAACGAACAGAGTATAGGCGACGATCCTTTTCGAGCGGGTTGGCCGGCGTGTCGGGGTAACCAAGCGTCAAATGCGGCCGCCATTCGGGGTATTGCTCAGCCGAGTTATAGGCCGCCTTGATGGCCGGGTTCTGTTTCAGCTGATCACGGTAGGTTTGGACCATCTTGTAGTCCCAACCCTTCTCGAAGAAAATGACATCAGCATTGTCTTCTCCAAGCGTACCCCGATGTTCAACGTCCATGTAGAACGGCTCAATCAAGTTCGAAGCGTGCTCAACAAACCCCATGATCTGCTCAAGATTATCCGCCGTTCCCGCCTCGCCCAGGTAAAGAAGCGTCAAATGCGGGACTTCTTCACTGGAAACTTGCGTAACGTAGTCGTCTTCCGAAGGGATGGCGACAATAACGAGTTTACTCATCTACACTCACCATCCTGGGGATTGGATTTGGATCTTCCCACTCCCAACCTTCTCGCATCATACTCAGACGAGTTTCAAGCTCTTGAATCTGACTTGAGAAGGCTGCCATCACGTAAGAAGTGGTGGGTGGGTCAAACAAATTACGAACTTTGAGATAAACGTAGGTCTTAATCTGACTAAGTTCAGCAACCGTCCCAACAAAGAAATCATCCCAAATCGCTGTGACATCTTCAATGGCAAACCCACCATTGGGTCCAAAACCCAACTGACTGAGGGTGGAAAGAGCCGAATTGACATGCATTGACACCTCCGCATCGAACGCAGTGTAGTCCAACTCAAGACCAAGATTCTTCTTAACGCTCTTGAGAATACTAGGTTCCACCTCACTCACCCCCTTTCAGGATGGATCATGGAGATTACACGGAGGCTTCAACGACCCTGCGCGAGCCCTTCTCAACGCGGGCCTGAGGACGGCCTCGCGGATCCGAGCCGTCGGGGTTCAGACCGACTCGACCGAGGGAATCTTCCCGCTTCTCCAGGTTCTTGGTGTGTTGCTGAACGCGCTGCTCCTCTGCCGCCTCCACTTTCCTGGCGCACTTGGAATCGATCTCGTCACGGGCGTTGGCGAACTTTTCTTCTACCTCTGCGCGTGTGGTGAAAACCTCACGGTCAGTAGCAACGTGCTCGGCATCGCTCTTGGCAATCTGGCTGCGCAGCTTGATAGCCTCTTCGTTGGCCTGCTCCTGGTTCTGAGCAGAGATGTCGACATGATCAGCGTGATCCTCGATCAGAGCATCGGTGTTGCGGATTCCCATTTCAAATCTCCTTACATAGTGGTGGTTTTGGTATTAGCCGTGCTTCATTGCATAGTCAAGGCATGCCTGGGGGTTGAGGTTACCGATCCCCTTAGCTGTATTACCTGTGTTAAGCATAAGATGAGTATGCCACGTCACGGCAAGGCCGCAGCGGGCAACAATGTCGCCGGCCTCGACAATCTCACCAACGCGAACCTTCGGAGACTCGCAATGTCCATAACCAAAGTGTTGCCCCTTCTTGAACGGACCCACGGTCTCAAGGATCTCCATCTGAACAATGCCATCACCCTTGGATACGTCGCCAGACGGGGATTTACCCCACCAACCGCCCGAACGAGCGTCGATAATCTTCGATTTCACCATCGCGAACAGATATGCTTTTGGGTTGGTCTGCACATCGATGCCATCGTGGACACCGGGGTGGTAGCCCCAATCATCAGTGATAAGAGTCGCCACCAGACGGTGTACTCTGATGCCTGCCGACTCCCAGCGCTTACGAAGAGCGCGACGGTACTCAATCCGGTCCTCCATCTCGTTCTTCTCGGCTACGGTGAGGTCGCGGTGACGAATTCGAGTACGCAACTCAGGCGTGACACCGTTCTTCATGACCTCGCCGGCCTCCATACCAATGGAGCGGCACAACGAAGCGTTGAAGCCTCGAGAAGAGATACCCCAAATGCCGTCCGCGACAATCGGGCAGTCGATACTCATGTTGGCGAACTGGCTTTTGATCTCCTTTTGCCAATTCTTGATGTCCTCACCCTTCATAGAGGGCTTATCAACCTTAAACGTCCGTGGATCACTGGGCACAAAGACCACCTTCTTTCTCACCAAAGTTTTGTATCTCTTGGGGTTCGTTCAACAAACGCTTTAGGAAGCAAACTCTCATCACCGTAGTGAATTGCGTTATGTGTCCTATGGCATGTCGTGATAAGATTGTCGGGGTCAAGCGCCAACATAGCGCCATTACGAAACTCTTCAGGAACAAGCGGATTGATGTGGTGAACAACAAGTTGATCGTGAATCTCATAGCCCGGCACACCGAGATCACATCCGAAATCCCGAAGAATCACAATCTGACGAATACGTTTCCACTCTGCTGAGTGATAGAAGTCTTGATTCATCCAACGATCACGACCAAAGGTACCTTGTCCCACTAGTCCTTCAAGCGACAAGTAAGCAAACCGGTCTTCATACGTTACTAGTCTTCTAAGCTGTGCATATGTCTTACTCTTCGTCATTGGCACTGGATGGCGACTCCTCGCCTCGGTATCGACTCATCGACTTGATCGCCTCGGCATAGAGCTCTTCCATCTTGGTCTGGGATTCCATAGCCTGAATCCTAACCTGGGCCAACTCGTTCTCAAACTCAATCTTCTGTCGCTCAAGAATCTCTCGAGCTGATCCATACTTGAGAAGCTGTGTAATAACCTGCGATGAAGCCGTTCGATTACGTAACTGTTCTTCTGCCACTTCATAGGCGAGAGAAACAAGATCCGCCTCTAGCTCTTCAGGAGTTGTCGGTGGCTTGCTCCGCCGTCTCCCGCCTTCGGGTGGCTTCGCTTTAGCCATCGACTTTCTCCTTTCCTACTCCTTACGTTTTTACTTAAACTAAAAATTACCTCGGCGTGCTGAACCGGTTAAACAGGGGGCCGACCGAGTTAGCGGGCGTTGCCAATTGACGCTTGCGTCGCATAAGGGCGTTTACTCTCGTCAACTCCTTTGCTCGCTGATTCGCTCCCTGGTCCTTAATCAAAGTGGAGGTAATCTTCGCCGCTGTCTTCTTTACCTGTGCCTTCCGAAGGCTTCCTGCTTCTGAGGCGAAACGCTGATTTGCTCGATTCGAGATCAACGTGCCGACATACTTCTCGGCGTCGTTCATCGCTTTCATTTGTTCCGTATCTCTACGAAGCTCACCCAGACTCTGATTAATACCAACACGAGCTACTCTCGGATTAGCCTTAAGTTGCGTGGACCGCTGTCTTGCAATACTACCCAACGGACTATTTGAAGTACGTTGGGCAAGCTCGGCCTGCTTGAACAACGCATTCATCTTCACCGCGTTAACTTTTCGACCACCAGCAAGCTTGAGATTAACCGCCTTAGGGTGGGCCAGCGCGCCAGCAACTTTATTCTGTGATGCCACATTCAATTTATCAAACGCACCAAGAGCATGGGGAGAGACTTTGTACGCCGTCGCACCTGCTGCAGCAATACCGAGGATACCAACGACAGCAACGCCACCAAGGATCATCTTCTTACGATGTGCTTTCTCAGCAGGAGTCATCTGCGACTGCTTCTTGGACCGCACGCCGTCGCTATCCCTGAAGCTTCGAGTGGGTGACGCGGCAACGGGTGCTTTAGTTACCCGAGATGCTTTAGGAGGCGCTGACTCTTTCGACTTAGCGGAGGTTGTGCTAACTCCCGCCTTAGTCTTTGGTTTCGTAGAAGGTGCATTGGTCATCTTCGGTGGTGCACCAGGTGCACCAGTAGACCAACCGCCACCACTGTCATTACTTCCCCTGCCCCACCGCATACCCTTGATGCCATAGTGGATCAGACTTTCATCATCCATGGACTCGACTTCACCCCCGGTTGGCTTGGATTACGATTCGATTGGGTACACTTCGTATAACACCCGGCAACTTCTTAACTACTTCGAAGCTCTTCAACCCTACTTTCTGCGGCGGTGCCGAGCTGTTCAGTGCACGCCTATCGATGATGTTAGGACTTCAACACCACCGCAGAAAGGAGGGTCGATAGGGAGGATCACACCAGGAGACCCCAGGGAAAGAGAGGAATGTTCTCACAAAATTGACCCGCGGAGCTATATTTGGCGGCCGGGCGATGAACAAGGGGGGTAGGTTTTGGAGGACCCCCCTCCCCCCCCATTTTATCTCTAACTTCTCTAAATATTTCTTTTTAATATTTAAAAATTTATATACACGTGAAAACTTTTGAAAACTTTTTAAAAATTATTTAAAGAATAATCTTTTTGTGAAACTTTTTTAAAATTTACATGAACCGCCTCGACCATCACCTGGTCGATGGCCTCGTGCCGTGCTTCATCTTGCATCCATTGAGGCAGCTCGGTGGATGTCTGTGTGTAGCGAGCCAGCAAGCCACATGAGTGGTAGCCATGCAGCTCGTCGTATACCCACCACCTATGGAAGTCATCAAACGGGCTGTAAGGATTGTCCTCTGTGGTAAGCATGTACATGACATCGTCACTGCTTGTTGTATCGTCTAGGCTATGCGGGGATGGTTGGCTAGCGTTGGCCATGTTTATGCTCACCTCTTTCTCTATGTTCGATGACGCCTATCATGGGCGCTGGGTAGGGTCGGGCAGGGGGTAGGGGGTAGGGGGTAGGGGGTAGGGGAAGCACGGCACCGGTTAACGATCACCATCGTGCGTCACCCACCCCCCTGCTACCTCATCAAGACGAGCAGATGGTTACCTTCAACTTGGTTAATGCGGTAGCATCAACGTCATCTGATTACCATCTGCTCGTCTCATCCCTCTTGCGTCAGCCTATGCTGTTCTTCAACGTGGTAAGGGACACGCCCAGTGCACGAGCAACCTCTGCTTGTGTCTTCCCATTGGCAAGCATCTGCTTAGCGCGTGATGTCATGTTACTATTCATCGCCTTCTTTGGCTTCGGTGTTGCATACGCCTTCACCTTGTCAAGGTCAGTGTTGGCAAGGATGCGTCGTAGGTTAGTCTTGGCAATAGCCCCAGCCTGGATCGCTTCCCACTCCCTAGGGGTGATGTCGATCTTCTGTTTGTCTGCACCAGTAATGACACGAGCCTTACCTAACGTTCGTGCGACACTCTTCTTCTTGTCATCATCCGACCAATCGGGGTGCTCTTGCACACTCAGCTTATGCATTGCCTTTGCCACAACCTGTGCCTGCCTCTCTCGAGGGGTGTTAGCAAGGGCGACGTTCAGCTTAGAATTCAGTGCATTTACCTCGTCCTTGTATGTGAGCGCAGCTGATGGTGACTTGGCCGGTTCTCTAATCTTCAACGTCTCAAGCCTAGCCTCATTAGCCAGCGCCTTCATACGATTGGAATGCTCTGCATAGACTCGCTCAACAGGCGTACCCCCGCCCTCAGATAGAAGAGTACGAGCATCCTTGGTCTCGGCCAACTTCTTAGACCGCATCTGAACGGGGGTCTGCTTCTTAGGATCCACCGTCTTCGTCTTAAAATCCCGCCCAGACTTAAGCTTACCCGTAGGAACGTAGACCAAGTCGCCCGTCTTAGGATCAATGGGCCCACCCTGAGACACTAGCCTTAGCTTGCGATCGTTCACAAACTCTAGCGACTTGGCCCTAGTAATGATAGTCGATGCGCCCTTAGGGTTACCCGTCTCAGCCGTACCTTGGTAGTGGCGCTTAAGAGCACCAATCCGGTTGTCTCTATAGGATGCCCGGTAATCCAAGTTGTGCTTCTCGGCATCGATGACTACCATAGAATGCTTAATCGCATTAGCCACGTCATCCGTACCTGCACCCTTAATGGTCATGTCGGAGATTAGGTTGGTGATCTTACCCATCTCAGTCCCCGTGTTCTTCTTCTTCATAGCCCTAGGGTCTATGACATTACCCGCATCGTCCGTCTTGAGATCTTTGATCTTATACCTAACCTGCGGATCAAACCCACGCAACCCCTCAAGAGCGGGAGTATGCGCCAGAACCTTATTGTTGTTGCGGATGACCAACACGGTATCACCATCGAAGTCTGCACCCGACAGACGCTCAGCCACTGAATGATGAACCCCGACAGCGTCTTTAGGCGACAGACCTAACAGTTTCTGAGCCCCGCGGTTGCGGTTGTTAACCGTAAGCTCAGGAATCTCAAACGTACCACCATGGGGGTAACGAATGAGAGCGACCCGGTCACCGTTGTCAAAGTTCGTAGCGTAGATCTCAGTCTTCTTCATAGAGTTTACCGGAAGAAGAACGTGGGTGGACTGCCCTGGAAGCTCGGCCGCTTTAAGGTACACCGCCTTAGAGTCCGTACTATCGGCGTATGACTCAAGAAGTTTACGCTTAACTGTAGGGTTCGTAAGTGCTTTGATCTCGTCGAGCTCTTGACGTGATCGATCACGTGTAATATCCAACTGCTGCTTAGCCAAGGTAGGTGCTTGCTTGGAAAGAACTTGAGACGACAAACTCTTAGACCACTCACCCCAGCCACCCTCAACGCCAGCACCCTCCTTATACCCGACAAGGTTCATAGCTGAAGTAACCTTCTGTGTCTTCGAGTCTACGATCTGTCGAATACTAGCACCAAAGAAGTCCTCCTCCTCGGACTTGATCTTCTTCAAAGCATCGAGCTTGTTACCCGTGTTCGCTTTGTTAGTGTTGAAAACAATATCAATACCGTCAGGAAGATCGTCCTTCTTAATCGCCATACCTTTAAGATAATGGGTCTTGTCCACCATAACTCGAACCTGAGCGTATTGGTTCTCCCCGATGTCAAGATCTTTTTTACCCGGACGAATATAAAGAACACCATCCGCATCTTTACCACCGTCCTCGGCATGACGAACCGCAATACGCTTAGACGAAACCGAGATGGGGTGTTGAATACCAATGTAACTCTTTCCCCCGTCAAGCGACGTCTGATCAACAATCTGTCTGATCTGGGAGATGTCCCTAGGATATGCTGAACCCGGAGCACCCAATACTTTAAAGGATGTTTTGTTACCCGCTCCGAAGGCCTGCGGAACATTCTGGTAATGCTTTATGTAGCCTTCTTCCTCGAGCTTGGCCACCGCGGTCTTAAGTTTGTCCGCGGTGATCTTAAGATTATTGGGAAGATTGAGATGTACGCCCGAACCGACATCAATATAACCCTTCTCTGCAACCTGCTGACGAAGCATGTCCGTAGTACCACGAAGAATATCAGCCTTCTCTTTTGCGCTAGGCGCCAGAAAAGAGCGAACCGATGACTCATTGATACCCATAAGTCGACCGATCTCAACGTTCCCCTTACCCTCTGCCTTGAGTCGCTCCACACGACGAATCGTGTCCATCTTCTGCTCCGTGCTGGCAATAGACTTCAAAGCAGTAACGCGAGTAGAGGTCCACATCTCCGGCCTGTCACCCGGTGCCCTGAAGTGATCCGCAATCTGAGCAGCCGTCAAACCCTGCTTCTCAAGAGTCTTGATTGTCGAGAGGAATGTAGCGTTACGCGCCGGCTGAGAACCACCCGTACCCCAAGGATAACGACCAGATTTGCGGAGTATTCCATAGTGGCAGAGGTAATCTTCTTCACTAATAATCAAGTCGTCACCTCCTCCCGCAGTTCGTTAAGGCGAATATCAAACGCAACTATCTTCTCCATAATATGTTTAATGAAACCTGGGTCACCAATATACACCCGGCATCGACCACCTTGGTAGATTCGTAGTTCAATTCCCCTAAGATCAAACGGGTCAAAATTATACTCCAAGCAGAACAGGGCAGCGTAGACTTCGAGCTGGTGCTCCGAAGTCATCGTCTCCCCTGTTTTAAGATCCGAGACACGAAGATACCCGTATCTGAAAGATATAGCATCCGCCGTGCCGAAGCAGTTAGGCGAGTAGAACAACAGCTGTTCAGGACGCATCTTGTACTGAATACATTGATTAATATACATCCCGAGAGTAGACGCCTCGTTGTCCTGAACAACGCCCTCTTCAATAGCGACCGCGGCATAGGTATGCTGAATAACACCTTCTTTAGCGGCCATCAAAGTCTTGAAGCGGGTATCGAGGCGAGTCTGATCGTAATGAATCCAATGATATGAACTTGGACTCAGAAACGCGTGTTTGTGTTCAAGCTGCGAATGCGCGTTCCATTTCACTCAGAACTTCCTCCTCATTCTCCGGGTATATAAACGCGGCGTATGACATCTCGTTCATACGCTCGACAAAATGCGGTTGATTAGCCTGCGTCGCTGCGTCCTCAGAGTCCTTGACTTCCAAAGCGGCCCAATGCGGTCCGACAAATATGGACAGGTCTGGAACGCCCTGTTGGTAGGAGGAATCGTTCTTCATGACGATACACCCGGGGAACTGCTTCTTAATTCGTTTAATCAACTTCGCTTGATACTGGGCCTCGGTCATCAGACATCCTTTCGCTAAAAAGTTAGCCCGGAAATCCGAGGCACATTCACACCCTTCTACTATAGCGTAGGAAATGCGACCGACCCAATGTCTGAAAAAAGTAAGACGTGTTTCTCTCTCGCAGCCCATGAATATAAGCTAACGAGAGAGCGTATCTAACCGTCAAATATAAGGGGTCCTCTCCACCGAAACGCCTTTCATGACCACAAAGCCTAACCTCACCCAACCACCTCGAACTGTTGGAAGGTGATACCGGCGTAGGTGCGGTTGAGAATGGACAGAACAATATCCGACTCCAACAACCCATTGGCCATAGCGCACTGCCATGAGTTCTCATAAATCGCACCGCTATGACAATCCACAATCCGTCGGTTGATCGGATCAGAATATGGTTCGTTGAATTGCTTGTGGTAGGCGACGGCGTGCCACCGTGGGCGCCACATAAGATTAGAGACGGCGTTGTTGTTACGATCGCCGTCAAGATTGATAGGGGTGTCGAAGGCTGGGTTTGGTTTACGTAAATATGCGGCCGCAACCAAAAGAGGAACCGAACGATGAAACTGGTAACTATCCTTCATGAGCTTCACACCTAACACGCCGTACTGGTTGAGCTTGGTCTGCATGATGCGTTCTGTCTTGCGGTTTCGAATATGACCAAGTGTACTCACTTCGTACTGTGGAAAGGAATTAACGGTAACCCACTCTTCAGACTCTATCACGGTGCTCCTTCTCCAAAGCGATCAGCTTTTCTAAATCTCGTTTAACTTGTAGCAAGGATATAGCGTACGCCACATCCCGATGACTCTCTGGCTTCTCTATGACCGTCCGCCCAACTCGAAGAACCTTTGATAACGCACTAGCCAAGTAATCTGCAACCTGATAGCTCTCAAGCGCACCTTCCATGAGTCCCCTTCTTTCTAAATTTTCTTTAACCGCCTTGACGGAGACGAGCGCTTCGCGCTGGATTGGCCGAACTACCTTGATGAAGGAGTTAGCGGCCCATAAACGCGTTCTAAGCCGTTCAACCTAGAATATAAGGGAAGTGTGGGGCCTAACCATCAACGGCGCTTAGAACGAACGCACGTAGCCTTAGAGAGGTCGCCTCCCATCCTAGAATATAACGCCGGCGACCGTCCTTGGCGCAGACCTCAAACCCCCTAAACGACCTTGAGAAAAACTCCACTTTTTTTCACACGTTCGTTAGCCTTGAATTGTTGCTGCCACTTTTGAAAAATATTTAGTTTCAATAGGGTTAACTCAATGTCTTATTATCTATAGGACTCGCGTACAAATAGGGTAATAGGCCAAGATATGACAAGAGAAGACATTGAGTTGGTGTATAGGAAAGTAAATATGAAACGAAAGTGACAGTGACAAGAAGTCCCAAAACCCCCATGTTTACTGGGTTTCTACCTGTCACTTTTGCCAAGCTTTTTGGACACTTTTCAAAAAGAGCGTTTACGCGCCAACCTTTAGCCCGTTTCAACCCCCTTTCCCTCGCTCTCCCTAAACCCCCTCAACCACCCCCGAAAACCACCCCAAAATAAGCGCAAATCGACCCTTCAAAATCCCCTTTTCAAAAACCGTTTCAGATTTGGCTCTTTTTGACCCCCGGTTTCGCCCTCGCAAATAGCGACTTTTTTAATCCCGCTATTTGCGTAAATATGACTACTTACCCTTCTTACCCTTTTTATGGCCCTTCTCCAAGGTCTTCATCGCTCTCACCGCCGCATCAAGCTTCCTCTGACGCTGTGAAATATAACCACCGTGACCCTTAACGAAAGCCCGTTGAAGCTGTAGTTCCCGATGCGCAATCAGCCGCTCAAGCTCTAGATGTTTGGCCAAATATCGACGCTCCTCCATGTCCTCGTTGTGGATCTCATGCTTCCGCTGACGGTGCGCCAAGGCCAGACGCGGAGCCAGGCGTTCGAACTCAGTTAGTCCATTCCTCAACCCACCATTCATTCTTCACCTCCTCTGGGTTTTCCATAGACACTCTTTTCACCTCATTCCACGCATCATAATCCTTCGACGGAAAGAACCACATCTTCTCAAATATGGTATGCGGCAAGACGAAGCAGCTTAGAATCTCTTCCCTAACAAAATCATACTCGAAGACCATGAACGTCCGTGAACAGAGAGGGCCGTAGTACATGAAGAGATCGTAGACCAACCTTCGCATCTCGTTCTCAACCGGACCGATGGTCTCCAGAAGAAACTCAACTGAGTCGTCGCTCTTCATCTCCGCCCCGTACCACTCCCGAGGCGGATCCAGCTGATCTTTCAACACCATCTTAACCCTCCAGTAGATGTAGAATATCCGCCATCTTGATTAACGCGCTCACTAATGCTAGCGCCCACACCACAGCGAAGAGCAGTTGGATGTGTCTAGGAATATCCTTCACTCAATCACCAGATCTCTTTCGTTGAAGTTTCGTTTATCACTTAAAGCATTCCAGATAGCCCCATCGATCATACTCTTCGACCGCAATGTGTAATAATGTAGATCCTTGAACGGGGTATTCATTCGGTCGATCCGGCCATGGCACTGCTCCCACGTCTTGTACGAATATGAGAGCGACCAGAAAGCCATAGCATCCGTACGAGTACAGTTCCACCCTTCAGCTCCGGCCGTGTACTGGACCGCGTACAACCACTTCTCAGTATCCGGAATGTCCTGGTGGTAGTGACCGTTCCACTCAGCAAACGCAATCTTCTCTGTCTGCCAGAGAGCTCCCGACAAGGCCCGAAGGTAGTTAAGCTCGTAGTCGAAGTTGTAGAATATGATCAACCGTGGGTGCTTCTCCATAAGCTCGGCAATCGCCGCAGAGCGCGAAGCGTCGCTGTTAGCCACTCGTCGCATCAGGCGGAACACGCCGCCCATGTCCTGGATGGGTTCGTTCAAATATGGATCCCACCGTTTCTTCAGGACCGTCTCCATCTTGTCCTTATCATGTTCACACCAAATATCATGATGGTGACGCACCGTGTGTCGCTCGTACGGCATGTGCACCAAGATGGAGTTACGTAGTCGCACCAACTTACCCACATCCTGGTAGGCGCGGATCTTCGGGTACTTGGAGAACGGTTCGTAGATTATGTGGGCGTGAACGAACTCGGTCTGTGTACGGTAAAACCCGTTGGCCCGGAAGACGGGAATATAGTCTACCCAGGTGTCTCCCGGAGTGGCGGAAAGGAGAATCCAGTCGTTCTGTTTGGCGATCTTAAGAAAGGATCGCACCCACGCACCACGACCCACCAACCGTTGCTCGTCAAATATAAAGAAGGCGTCCTTCACATCCCTGTACTTGGCCAGATTATTCCACGAGTCAACTGTGATGACGCCGCCCAACGAGCTCTCGTAGTGCCGAGATATACCGAACGGTATCGCCTCCTCTTCCCAGTCAAGCGAGTCACGCTTCTTAGCCGTGGTGATGACGATCAATGGCTTCTCAAAGTGCTCCTTAATATAGTAGGCCATACTCACTCGAGTCTTACCCGTACCAACCCCACCTGAGAGAATTGATCCGTCCTTCAGTTCCCAAAGCGCCTTCTCCTGATGCGGACGAAGAGTGACTTTGGGTAGGAGAATATGCTCCGGCGGTCCTGGGATGACCTCACCTCCTCGTCTATGGGGTCACTGTGTTGGATCTGGTATACTTCGCCCGCGTCGGTGTAGAAAAAGCGAGCGCCATCGCACCGGCACGCTCTTACCTCATCTTTAGTCATCGGTTCGCCCGAAACTGAAATATGCTTAATCTCTACCATCAGTGCGAGTGATGATTGAGCATTGGATTCATCTCGGCTCGAACAATATCGGCCGCGCCCTGGAGAAGACCCGCCTTGGCCCATCCGTCTTTGGCTTCAGCGTGCGAGAATATAGCTTGGTAGGTTGTGGTTGGATCAGGGTCGAAGTCCGGCAATTCGTAGTTGACTCCCACTACCAACGCCGCCGACGCAACTCGAGCGTCTTGCGGTACCAGTTTTTGGCACCCCTCACAGTCCTCGTCGTACTCGATGGCCGCCTGCTCCTCGATCCACTTATCGACCAGCTTGTATAAGCGGGCACGCTCATGACTCATGTCGGGCATATGGCTCCTCTCATCCTTTGGTCTTCTCCCCAACTTTGTGAATATGCGACGTGTCCCACCAGATAAACCGCCGACAGAACGGGCACTCATAGTTACCGTACTTCTCCTTGTGGATCCTCTCCCGCTCTACTACCTCCTCCACGTCCTTCTTGGTGAACACTCGAATATCATTCACCATGCACCCTCCTTTCTTGGAAATATAGGCACAAAGAAAGAGCCCTGGTTAGGGGCTCCCCTTTAGACGGTCTAGTTCAGTGATGCCAGTGCGTCTCGCAGAATGACTTCACACTCGTCGCTGTCGCGGCCCTCTGTGTTACACGGTACCATGACGGCCCTGTCGATGCTCGGCAAGTAGATGGCGAGGTAGGACGGGGCAGCGTACATGTGACTGGGATGGGTCTTGAGGGTTGCGACGAGGTCGGGAGCGTCAGTGAAATATGCAATGTAGCGGTACATGGTTCTCCTGAATTGTAGGGGTCTCATTATACCACATACGTCTCTCGCGAAAAAACGAGACCCAGAATCTTTTCAGCCTCGCTATAAGCTAAGGCCAACCCCGCCATAGGCTAAGATTGGATTCGTGGGTCTCATTATAGGACAGGTTCTTCTCGCGAAGAAAATGAGAACCCATGAAGTTCAGACAGAATACATTGCTCGCTTTGATTTTGTATACTCCGAAATCGTCGAGTTAGGTGTGGGATCTTATCCCGCTTTACACCGTAGTATCTTGTATACTCCGAGATACTATTTAGTCTGTTTGAACTTCATGGGTCTCATTATAGGGCGGGTTTACTTCGCGAAAAAGAATGAGAGAGATGCACATTACCCGTTATAAGCGGGTTAGGTGTGGGAATTTATCGCCTTTTGCACCGCAGTGTGGGAATTTATCGCCTTTTGCACTGACTACATCTCTCTCACTATAGGACGTGTTCTTTTCGCGAGCTAGGTCATCTCCCCCAAATTGGTGTACAGAGGACTTCCGCCTTGTGTGTTGTTAATGATGAATCCACGTGAGACATCATCCATCTCAGCCATTCGACGAATACTGGCCGCTTTTTCGCCAGTGAGGTTGTTTAGGATCTTGAAGCCGGGATGCCCGCGCCTCGTCAACTCTGTCGTGACGATGTTGTTAGTCGTCGATTTGTAGTTGAACGAACCAACGATCTGCCGGAGTTCCGGGCCCGTTCCTCGCACGACTATACCCACAATCACACCACCAGTTGCGGCAATGTACACCTTCTTGTTCTTACTGACGTGCTGCTTCACTTCGGCGATCTTGTGATGCATGGTCTACTCCTTGAGTTTGAACTTCAGAATATGATGCGACTACACTCCGAAGGCCGCGTTGTCTATCCACCGCTTCACCGTAGCCTCCGCCGCCACCATCCGGTCGAAGACCTCTTTGTAGTCATCTTCCAACACAGCTGTGCGTGCGGTCACCGGAATATGTGGAGCCGGTGTCTCGCCGGGAATATAGGCCGGGTAGCCTTCCGGATCCTGAATAACCACGATGAAGCGTCGAGCCTTGTCTTCCATCACTTACACCTCCTCTACCTGGAAGTGCGGGAATATGGTGCTGAGAGCCAACAGGTCAAACTCAGTTAGCTCAACCCCCTCGCGATCGAGCATGGAACCAAAGTAATTGATACCTTTGATCCATACCTCCCGCTCCCTTGTCAGCTTTCTTGAGTTCGAGGCAAGATATACAACAGCTGCGGTCTGCCCCACTAGCAACCCACCTAACAAACCGAAACCAAGCTTCAATCGCTGAACTTCGTCCATAGACTTACTCCTTCTTTGAAATTGAACTTGAGAATATGAATTACTTCTCCTTCTTATCCGTCGTCTCTTTGAAGATCTCCATGATGGCGATGTGATCGAACTCGTCGCCCACAACAACACCCTCGTCTTCGAGGCGGTGGAGCATGGAGAGCATGTACGAACCTGCGGTGTGCACCGCCTTGTATTCCTCGTTAAGCCGGTCGTACTCCTTTGCGACCTTGAGTAAGCTGTAGCTTGTCGTCCCGAACGCTGCAATCGCGCCGCAATAAGCGACCCCGAACGCGATCTTCAACCTCTTAACATCATCCATAATCAAGTCCTCTTCCATCCGTCGGGCATTAGGTCGGTGAGTGCCATCTTGTCAAACTCCGTTGGCGCAATATCTTCTCGAACAAGAACGTCGACGAGATATGTTATTGCGTTGTACGCGGCCCAATGGCCCCTACGGGACTCGTCGAGATCCTGCCTCAAGTCAGAGATGACAAACCGATCCATGACTACCAGTGCTGCAAAACCTCCAAGCACGCCCCCGATACTCGCACAAACCGCTACCTTCTGGTCTTTACTTAATGCCATAATATACTCCTTCTCAGAAATTGAACTTCAGAATATGAACTACTTCTCCTTCGTAGGGTCAGGCTCGTTCATCGCTGCAGATATGGTGTTGAGCCATCGGGTCGTGTCCTCGAGAGTGGCGTTACGTTGATACCACTCAGCCGTCTCCTCTTCGGTCAGAGGAATATAAGTCGCATCAGCCTCGGCCTCGGCGGCCGCCCATACCTCCTCATCGACAAGGTAGGACGGCATTCCCCCAATATGCTGAGCGATCTCACACGTCAGCAGATGTTTCATTGTCTCGTCTGGGGTCTTCGGCGGACCCACGGTGGGAATATAAGCCTTCCGCTTTTGAGAATACCACCGACGCCGCAATAGGTCCCGCAGTCTTCTTAGCGCTGCCACGGTGTAAACCCTTTCTTCTTGGTGTGATCGATCTGATCCAGCAGGTGATAGATCGAACCGTCGACATTGAAGTCGAGTAGAATGGAGGCCTCTCGACCGTTGACAAACGAGGCGCTACCCCCGGCGGTGAATATGCCGAAGTCGATGAAGGAGTCTCCGTTGCCAAGGAACCAACCCACCACGTCACCGGCCTCCGTCCGCAGAATACCCAGGTCCTCATAAACTTCGTTGAGGAACACGTAACCCCGCATGGTGAGGAGATGATTAAACCAAACCTGCTTGTGATGCAGCCAGGCCAGATTGTACTCAGGCTCCTCGCCCCAATATGGACTCATCTGATCGAAGAGTTGCGCGTACATGGACGGCTCGGCGTCGACATTGATGCGAATCTCACACATCTCCTCGCCGTGCTCGTCGGTGTAAATATACTCCTCGGTCTCGTACCGCATACGGCGATCGATGTCGGGACCGTAGTCTTCCACCACGTTTTCACGGTAACGCTTGAACGCCTGGTCCACTGCTGTGTAGGCCGCAGTCAGAGCAAGGTTGCGATCCTGAAGGATGTTGTGTGACTTGGTCAGGCAGAATATGGATGCCGAGCCCAAAAGGAATGCCGGAGCGTAGAGCTTGGCTACGCCGGCTGCGCCGAAGAGGTAAACCTTGGTAATATCTTTCTTCAGGTTGTCAGAATAGTCGAGCGTGTTGGTGGGTTCCGCGCGAAGACGGACGTCGGCCAAGTTGTCGGAGACCTCGGTTAGTTCCTCCTCGAGCTTCAACGTCGCCCGGCAGGCCAGCACCGTAGAGCCGACCACACCGGCCACGCCGGCAACGAACAGAAGGTTGGGAGCGTTCTTGTTGGCATGCAGCATCTGGGTGGCCACAGCGCGTGTGACAGAATGCGGAACGAATTTCATGGTACGTCCTTAAGTTTGAGATCAAATATGTTACCATCGATGTCTACCTTGAACGTTCGATGGGGTGCGTCGACCACGAGGTGGCCATCCTGCGGGTTGGACTCGTAGTCAACCCAAAGAGAATATGAACCGTCCGGTGGAATAGACGGAAGAGATGTCGTCACTGCAATGAGTTGGGCTGCCGTAACGCTGATCACGGGCGCAGCTCCTTCGGCTTGTCCGTCCGAGTGGCGTTGTTAAGCGTACGGTTGAGCTTAACAATCGGTAATATCACCCGAGAGATCGAAGCAGCGATTTTAACAAACGCGGCCCTCAACTTCTTAAACGCCCGACCAACGGTGAGGAAGGCCGTGTACGTTTTCTTGAGGTGGTTCTTCTTCGCCACCAGCGCCTTACGCTGCGCCTGAGCTTTGGTCAGATATGGCTGTCTCATAAGTAAGGACTTTCGATGGGGAATATGGGTGTGAGGAGAACAAATGACAATGTCTTAAAGTGAAAAGTCATACCACTCGTTGGAGGGTATAACTTTGAGGCGGATTACTACTTGCGGAACTTGCGGTTCAGGATCTTGAGCTTCTTGCGCTGGATCTGGAGCATCTGTTCGCTCCTCATGATGTGCTCTTCGCTGCCCGTGATGTGGGCAATGGCGAGCTCGTCGGTGAGGTAGTCGATGATGATCTGGGTCTTCTGCGCTTCTGAAAGCTTGGGAGTCTTGGTGAGCATTTGGTCTCCTTAAGTTTGGTAGGGGTCTCACTATAGCCCAAGAAATATATGCGAGCCCCACCTTAAACTACGTATGCACCTTAACCGGAATCTTCATCTTGCGTGCCGTCTCGATGGCGTGTTTGGTTCCCCGAGAGTTGTCTTTATGAAACGCGATCACTAGGTCGATACCGCTCTCGAGCATCTCAACATTCCGCAGTGGACCGGCGCGTTTACCCTTTGACCAGTCAGGAATATGCTCTTCCAAAGTCCACCCCAACTCGGTTGCTGCGGTTGCGCCAATGGTGTCTGCGCCCTTCGCTCCACCATGGACCAGAGTCATCGACTCGTTGTCTTTACGCATGGTTACGTTGATAGTTATAAGAGACGCGTGAATAAGGCTAGTGTCAGACCAGTCCCGCGATCCGGTAATCATCACTCTCATAAAGCTCCTTTCAAAGAGAAGAAACCACACCACTCGTTAGAGGGTGTGGAATATGAAACTACTTCGGCGGTTCTGTGGGGGTGATGTCCTTGAGTTGGGCGAGGAATCCATCGGACTCCGTGAACGCCGATGTCCACTTCCTGGGCGCGCATCTCTCTGAAGTCACAGAAGTGACCGCGTCCCACACGGCGCCGTCTGATCGAGTCTTGAGGAAACGATTGACGATGACGTATATGAGGGCGGTACCGACTGTGGCTCCGATGAGATAGGGCCGAGGGTTTGGTATGTCGAGTTCGGGAGTGGGTGTGACGGGTATGAGCTCGTCTGGCATTGGGGATACTCCTTAGAATAGTGAAGGGTAAGTCTCACTATAGGGTAGGAATATGGTGCGACAAAAAGAAAGAGCCCTGGTTAGGGGCTCCTCTTCAGACGGTACTAGGTGATGCTGTGACGTTACTTCACGGACTGCAGGCGGGCGCGCTGCGTGTCGAGGTCCTTCTGGCGCAGGGTCAGCGCCGCTTCGAACTCCGAGGTCAGGCCGTGGGTACGGGCGAACTGACGTGCGGTGTTGATTGCGGACTGACACTGGTCCATCTGGGCCTCGATGGCGGCGATGTCGACAGCGGTCGGGAAGACGGTGGTCATAGTGTTTCCTTTTGTAGGGGTCTCACTATAGCCCAAGAAATATACGCGACCTAATAATCCTCCGTGTAGCGGGCCAGCCGCAGATCCGTAGTGGGGATCTTCTCTTCGTCACTAACTAGGTTATGAACTACAGAGGCACCGCGACCTAAGACGAACGTTAGGCCAACTACTACCAACCATCCAGGTTTTAGTTCTCCAGCCATAGACCAATAGATAACCGGAAGGACCATGAAGAGAAGACTCAGGATCTTGATGACCAGGATCTGAAAGCTTCGAATATCGTTCTTGAGTCGTCCCAGTTCCTCATGATGTGGTCTTAGATTAGGCACTGTACAAGACCACCTTTCCGTTGATTACGGTTGCGCGACACGAAAACACCGAACATCGTCCACGATGCTCTTTACGCCTACGGCATCGCTGAGCTTTGATACGCTCTTCGAGCTCCAGTCCGTAATACCACAGTGTGGTCCCATCTTTAGCAGTCCCAACACAACGCTTCGTGTTCTCAATATACACCCCTGTCTCCTTTCGATTAACATTCGTTGAAGACCCCTTGAATTAAGAAACCGTGCCAACCGGAGGGCATCACCAATGATGGTGAAAAGGTTACCGACCCATCATTATGCACCTCCCAAATATGAGCGGAAGGTTTCTCGATCATGGTTCGGCCTAGGGCGCCCATACCTCCGGTTGGATCCATGACATGCCATTCGCCTTCCCCAAGAAAGAACGACGGTTTCCAATCCCAACCAGAATATGGCAGCCACACATAGTCACCCGGTGTTTCGGGCTGTTCCCCATCAAACAGACGTCGACCTTGTGTAACTTTGCTTACTGTCATAGTGCCTCCTTCCAATGTCTGATGGTAAAAAAAGAAAGAGCCCGGGTTAGGGGCTCGATCTCTTAGACGTACTGCTAGTTGTTCTGTGCGTAGTGCTCCTTCATGGTCTCGATGAAGCGATGGATTCGGTGGACCTCCAGTACGGTGAAATGCAGCTGCATTTCAACCAACTGGCGGGACAGGGCGTTGAGCTCGGCGAGGGTCTTGAGGGAAGTCTGGGGCATGGGGGTCTCCTAGATTAGTGGGGTCTCATTATAGCCCGTGTTTTACCCGCGAGTTACCCCTTTTATCCAATGCCAAACTCGGTGGAAGTTGCTGTAGTGCCAGGCCAACCACGGAACCCGTGCGTCCCCGTATGGTGCTCTTTCTCCACAGTACGGACAATAAGGCGCCATTACAGCACGAGCCACGCTAACCATAGAGCGACCGCCCACATAACGATAGCCCCGAACCACGCACCGTCATACGCAGCGCCGGTACCTGCAGCGGTGTATATCATGATCAGCATGATTACCCCAAACCTCTCAGCTTTACCATGGATGAGTTTACCTCGGTCCCCCATACCTCTACAACCACCCAAGATACGCAGCGGTATACATCAGAAGGTTCTTGATCTCCTCGCCGTAGCCGAAGCGCTCGGCGTTAATCTCGATAGACGACCGAAGATCGCCGTCATCGTGGCGTGCCGTGGCCGCCTTCCAATCACAGAGCATCTCAAGCATCTGGAGGAGGTTCATCCCGTGGACGCCGGAGTCCTGAGGAAGAACGATGTCGCCCTGCATCCGTGACGATGGCTCTCGAGCGATACCGTGGAAGTGCTCCGGGTGGTGGTCATTAACTGCGTAGTGGTGTGTAAGACCTTTGCCCATGCTCTCCAGAAAGCCTTTGTACTCCTCGCTGCCGTACGTACTGTCCTTAAGCTTCGGTGAGAACTCGTCGAAGACGCTGAGCTCAGGCTCCTCAAGCTTGGACGCATCGTGAAGCATCGCTCGCCTTTGAAGATCCGCAGTAACCGCGTTAAGCTTTTTGCGGACCTCGCAGATATGAGCCCAGGTGTCCGGGCGGCTATCGTAACTCATATGATTCCTTTCGAGGTGGGGTGGGTCATCGGAGGAGCGTTCGAAGCTCAGTGATATGGGCACGTACCCTATCGTGGCATGGGTTCCATGGCTCTAGCGAGTCGTATACATCGTCGAGAGCTTTCGCGTAGCCTGCTCCGCCTTTGGAATACGCCCACCGTGAGAGTCGGTACTCGCGCCATGCCTTTTGGAAGCGTTCCCGCAGGTTCATGAATAATCGCTGTGCCTTTCCCATGAAGATTTACTTACCTGATCTAAAGCCGCCTGCTGGACGTCTGCTCTGATAGAGACGGCTCCCGCCGGTGCCAATTGTGTATCATGAGTACTTTGGTGGATATACCACCACCCGACACCTCCTCGACGTGTACTTCCCCTTTGTGTGTGCAGCGCAGAGTTACATCACGCACACCGTCGGGCGTCTGCATGATGAACGTACCATCGGGGCACGACCGGATCTCTCCCATCTTCATAAAGTTCCTTTCGTTGGTGTCTTCTTGTGAAGTGCGTCTTCATGCCACTCCCTCAGCCACCATCCGCCCAGGGCCACAGCGAGTGGCGACGCGTATTCCCGTACGTCGTCCCAGTGCCCTAGGATTACAAAGGGGATAACCAGAATACCTTGGAGGGTGAGGAGAATGACAAAGATTGCCCCAGGCCACGTTACGCGAATATTCATGTCGATCCTTTCTCTACTTCCATTGCGGCCAGCTGTTTGAGGGCGATGAAAACGCTCGAGGCGTCTACAACTTGTTCACGGGTAGAGCAGAACTTGA
>Ga0136633_1000824_pt1 | contig 23361 bp, 23 predicted proteins | sample AntDrymeUQ832206_2_FD_105494 | JGI IMG/M metagenome (GOLD analysis project Ga0136633, IMG submission 105494) | Polar desert sand microbial communities from Dry Valleys, Antarctica - metaG UQ83 (22.06) | ecosystem: Environmental > Terrestrial > Soil > Desert | place: Antarctica: Dry Valley...
AACCAGAGTACCCCCCAAAGTCCGGGAAGCAACCCACAACCGCACGTCGCGGGTATGAATCGGGGTTAGCATCGGGGGAGATGCTGGTGGAGCAGGATCGCCGTGAGACTCTCAAGGCCGTCTACGAGCAGGCCCGCACCTGCGTCCGTTGCCCGCAGCTGGCCGCTGCGCGGCAGACCGTGGTTTTCGGGGCGGGCAACGCGAACGCCGACCTGATGTTCATCGGCGAAGCGCCCGGCGCCAACGAAGATCAGGTGGGACTGCCGTTCGTCGGCCGGTCGGGGAAGCTCCTCGACCGCCTCCTCGGCGAGATCGGGCTGGAACGCGAGGACGTCTTCATCCAGAACGTCCTGTGCTGCCGGCCGCCCGGCAACCGCGACCCGCTTCCTGCCGAGATTGAGAACTGCCAGAGCTGGCTCATGGAGAAGATCCGCCTGGTCGAGCCTCGGGTGATCTGCACGCTGGGCAACTTCGCCACGAAGCTGCTGCGCGGCGAGCTTGTGGGCATCACGCGCCTGCACGGCCAAGCCGAGGTGCGTGAAGTGGGTGGCCGCGTGGTGCGGCTCTACCCGTTGTTTCATCCCGCCGCAGCGCTCTACACGCCGTCGAACGTCGAGGTCCTGCGATCCGACATCGCCCGGATTCCCGCGCTGCTGGCCCTCGATCCGCCGGAGCAACCGGGCCTGCCCGGCCCCGAGCCGTCGCGGGCGCCGGAGACAAGCACCGTGGAGGAGCTCGTCGCGACGGGGCAGCTCGACCTGTTCTAAAGGGCGCCGGCGAAGCGCGGCCTGACGCTCACGCGCTCGCCGTCGAGCCGCTCAACCAGCCAGGCTGCGCCCTCGCCGTGGACGGCGACCGGCGCGCCGTCACGAAGCTCGAGCGTGGTGTGCTCGTCCAGGCCCCATCCCGCGCGGCCGTCGCCGGCGCGAACGACCTCCGCGAGTCGACCCAGGTTGCCCCACTGAGCGCAGTGGACGTCGACGATGGGCTCGACGAGGGCCAGCCCGGGCCGGATCTCGATCTCGTCGAGGTCCTCGCCGCTGTCCTCGCCGCAGACCGGCACGCCGTCCATCCGCCAGCCACCGACGAGCGCGACCTCCGCCGCGATCGCCGCGCCGGCGCTGAAGCCGCCGTAGATGGCGTCCTCGGGCAGCCACGACGGATCAGGGCATAGCGCCTCCTGATACCCCGGGGTCAGGCCGCCCGTGACGTAGACGGCCACGGCGTCGCCCAGGCCGGAGGGGGGCTTCCTGGGGGAGACCACGTGGATCTCCGGGCTCAGGCCGACGAGCCGCAGCCCTTCGGCGCGCTCCTCGGCGTTCGTGGTCTCGCCCTCGTCGAGGACCACCAGGGCGACGTCCTCACGACCCGTGGCGAGGACGGCCCGAGCGAACGGCGCGTTGATGGCGTGGGCGCCCTCGGGGTCGCGGCCGCCCCCGATCAGGAAGACATGGGACACCCCGGCCACGCTACCCACCCGCCACGAGATCATCGAGTGGAGGGTTAACCACCGCATAGGGGGTCAACCCTCCACTCGATGCTCCGCCGGGGGTCAGGAGAGGGCGGCGCGGAGGTCTTCGACGAGGTCCTCGGGGTCCTCGATGCCGCAGCTGAGGCGGACGAGATCGGCCGGGACGGCAGCGGCTGAGCCCTCGACGGACTGATGGGTCATCGCCTGGGGCACCTCGATGAGCGACTCGACGCCGCCGAGCGACTCGGCGAGCGTGAAGAGCTTCGTGGCGCTGGCGATCTGCATCGCTCGCGGGTGCCGGAAGCTGACCATGCCGCTGAAGCCCGGCCAGCGGACGTCCCGAACCCCGTTGGCGCCGCGCAGGAACTCGACGACCGCCGCCGCGCTCCGCGCGTGGGCCTCCATGCGCAGGTGCAGCGTGCGCAGGCCGCGGTGAACGAGGAAGCAGTCAAACGGCCCGGGCACCGCGCCGACCGAGTTCTGCACGAACCGCAGCCCCTCGTGGTGCTCGGCGGTCTTGGCGATCGCGGCGCCGCCGACCACGTCGGAGTGCCCGCCCAGGTACTTGGTCGTCGAGTGCACGACGAAGTCGGCGCCGTCGGCCAGCGGCTGCTGGTTGGCCGGGGTGGCGAACGTGTTGTCGACCGCGACGAGCGCGGCGCCCTTGCGCGCGACGATCCCCGCGACGTCCACCACGTTGAGCAGCGGGTTGGTCGGGGTCTCGACCCAGATCAGCGCGGTCTCGGGCCGGATCGCGCGCTCGACCGCATCGAGGTCGGTCTGGTCGACGAGGTCGTACTCGAGGCCCCATTTCGCCAGCACCTTGTCCACGAGCCGGTAGGTGCCGCCGTAGAGGTCGGCGGGCAGCACGATGTGCGCCCCGGCCCGTGCCGTCAGCGTGATCACGGCGTGCTCGGCGGCCAACCCGCTGGAGAACGCGACGCCCAGGCCGCCTTCGAGCTCGCCGAGTGCGGTCTCGAGCGCCGCACGGGTGGGGTTGGCGCTGCGCGAGTAGTCGAAGTCCCTGACGAACTCGCCGGGGGCGGATTGGGCGTAGGTCGACGTCTGGTGGATGGCCGGGATGACCGAGCCGTAGCTGGGGTCGGGGGTCAGGCCGGCGTGGACCGCCTTGGTGGCGAACCTCACCGGGCCAGCGCCTCGAGCAGGTCGGCCCGGGTCACCAGGCCGACCGAACGACCGTCCTGGGTGACGGTCAGCGCCTGGCGCTCGCCCACCAGCAGGTCGACGGCATCGCGAACGGGGTCGTCGGCGGCCACGGCGCCGAACGGCGCCTCCATCACGGCGACAATCTCGGCGTCGAGCAGCGACGGGTCCTCGGCGGCGTGCTTGAGCAGCCCGCGCTCGCCGATAGAGCCGACGATGGTGTGCGGGTCCTGCGCGCTGACGACGGGGAGCTGGGAGACACGATGTTCGTGCAGCAGGGCCACGGCGTCGCGGACGCGCTGGTGGGTCTCGACCGTGACCAGCGGCGGGATCTCGTCGGCGTCGGACTTGCGGCGCAGGACGTCGCCGACGCTGAGGGTCGAGCCGGCGGGCTCGAGCATCCCGTTCTGCTGGAGCCACGTGTCGTTGTAGACCTTCGACAGATAGGAGCGCCCGCCGTCGGGGAGGATCACCACGATCAGCGCGGCAGGGTCGTCGATGCCCGTCGCGGCCTCGAGCGCCGCGTGGACCGCGAGACCGCCGGAGCCGCCGGCCAGGATGCCCTCGGCCAGCGCCAGGCGGCGAGTGGTCAAGAAGGCGTCCTTGTCCGACACCGTGATCCAGCGGTCGACCATCGACCGGTCGAACGTCGCGGGCCAGAAGTCCTCACCGACACCATCGACGAGGTAGGGATGCATGTTCTCCTCGCCGCCCGAGTAGATCGAGCCGACCGGGTCGGCGCCGATGACCTCGATCGCCGGGTTGCGCTCCTTGAGGTAGCGCGCGGCCCCGCTGACCGTGCCGCCGGTTCCGACGCCGACGACCAGGTGGGTGATCAGCCCGCCGGTCTGCTCCCAGATCTCGGGGCCCGTGGACTCGTAATGGGCCTGGGGGTTGGCGGGGTTGAAGTACTGATTGGGCTGGAAGGCGCCGGGGATCTCGGCGGCGAGGCGGTCGGCGACGCGGTAGTAGGACTGCGGCGAGTCGGCGGCGACGTCGGTGGGAGTGACCACGACCTCGGCGCCGTAGGCGCGCAGGAGATCGATCTTCTCCTTGGACATCTTGTCGGGCATGACCGCGATGACGCGGTAGCCCTTCAGTCGCGCGGCGATGGCCAGGCCGGTGCCGGTGTTGCCGCTGGTCGGCTCTACGATCGTCCCGCCGGGCTGCAGGTGGCCGTCGCGCTCGGCCGCCTCGATCAGCGCCACGGCGACGCGGTCCTTGATCGAGCCTCCGGGGTTGAGCGACTCGACTTTGGCGACGAGCTGGGGGGTGAGGCCTGCGCCGATGCGCGAGAGGCGAACGAGCGGCGTGTCGCCGATCGCGTCGAGGATCGAGTCCTTGATGGCGGCACCGGTTGACGTGTCGAGCATGCGTTCAGTGAAGCAGTTGCGCGTGCAACCGCCAAGAAGCAACAGAATCTGCGGTGAGAATCATCCAGAGCGCAGAATCTGCGGACGTGGCTGTCATGATGGAGGGCGTGCCGAACGTTCCACAGCCCGTCCTGGACGCCACCGACCGGGCGATCCTCGAGGCCCTCTCCGGCGACGCGCGCATGACCAACCAACGGCTCGCCGAGCAGGTCGGCATCGCCCCATCCACCGCGCTCGCCCGGGTGCGCTCGCTCATCGCCCGCGGCGTCGTCAAGGGCTTTCACGCCGAGGTCGACCTGGCGGCGCTCGGCCGGCCGCTGCAGGCCATGATCGCCGTGCGGCTCGCGGTCCACGCGCGCGAGCAGATCGAGTCGTTCACCCGTCGGGTGCGCGAGCTGCCAGGGGTCCTCATGGTCTTCCACCTGACCGGCGTCACCGACTACCTGGTCTGGGTTGCCGCCTCCGACGCGCAGGACCTCCGCGAGTTCGTCGTCGACCACCTCGCCACCCACCCCTCGGTCGCTCACGCCGAGACCTCGCTCATCTATGAGCACCAGCGCGGCCCGGGGATCTGGGGCCAGGCCGACCCCGCTTAGCGACGAAGGGCGGGCAGCACCTCGCGCCCGAAGCGTTGAACCGAACCGACGGGGTCGATGTCGCCGATGCCCTGCAGGCACACGATCGTCGCGCCGAGCTGCTCCATCTCCCGGACCCGCTCCACGTGGAAGGCCGGGTCGCTGGAGACGAGGAAGCCCTGCTTGGCGAACTCCTCGTCGGAGACCTCGGCCTCAGCCTTGGCGAGCATCTCGGCTGGGTCATGGAAGTCGCGCAGGTAGGACTCCTCGAGCTGGGTCGCCTTCCACTTCTTGGTGGCGGCGACGGCTGCCTCATCGTCGTCGGCCAGGCAGAACCCGGAGTGGACGATGATCTCGCCAGGCTCACGGTCGTTGTCGGCGCAGGACTGCCGATAGGCGTTTATGACTTCCGGCGCCTGCTCGGGATCTCCCAGCGTCCACAGCCCGTCGCCGTAACGGCCGGCGATCGCGGCGGCCTGGGGTCCGAAGGCCGAGACGTAGAGCTTGGGACGCTCGGCGGCGAGCGTGTAGAGCTTGGCTTCTTTCAGCTCGAACCAGCCACCGTCCATCGTGACGGTCTCGCCATCCCACAGCCGGGTGATCGCCTCGAGCCCGTGCTCGAAGCGCTTGAGCATCTCGGCCGGCTCGGGCCAGTCGAGGCCCAGCGGCACCTCGTTGAGCGCCTCGCCCGAGCCCACGCCGAGATAGACCCGGCCGGGGTAGAGGTCGGCCAGCGACATCCACGCCTGAGCGATCACCGCCGGGTGGTAGTGGTGCAGCAGCGGCGTCACGCTCGTGCCCAGCGGCTTGGTGGTCACCTGCCCGAGCGCGCCGAGGAAGACCCAGGCCTGCGACGCCTGGCCTTCCGGCCACCACGGAGCGAAGTGGTCCGAGGCGGCGAGCCCGTCGAAGCCGGCGGCTTCGGCGGCCGTGGCCTGCTCGAGCATCTGCGACGGCGTGAACTCCTCGGTGGAGGCGGCGAACCAGTACTGGGGCATGGTCGCGGCCTACCCCCGGAGGGCGCGCACGTACGCCCGATCACGCGCTCGCCAGAACCGCAGGCCGTGCTCGAGCAGTTGCGCGGCGTCGTCGCGCGCGCGAAAGCGGTCGCCCAGGCGGCCGCCGACGACCTCCCGACGGCGGCGCACCTGCAAGGCGACGTCCTCGGGACCGGTCGAGTGGCCTCCGGCGTGCGTCAGCGCGACATCGCGATGCAGCGTTGTGGGGATCCCGGCGGCCCGCGCGCGCAGGCCCAGGTCGAGGTCCTCGTAGAACAGAAACGCCTCCGGGTCGAATGGGCCCAGCCCACGCAGCGTCGCGGTGCGGGCCACGACGGCAGCGGCGATCGCCCAGCCCGGGCGCGCCTCGCCTATCCGACGGCGCACCGGCCCGGGCGCCAGCGCACGGGCGAGGTCGGCCATCGAGCCGGGAACCGGGTGGACCGAATCCTGGACCGAGCCGTCGAGGTTCAGCAGCCGGGGGACGTGCAGGGCGTCGCGCGCTCGGGCAGCCTCGGCCAAGGCGAGCAGGCCGCCATCGCGCAGCTCGACGTCGGGGTTCAGCAGCGCTGTGACGTCGTGCGCGCAGCGCTCGAGGCCGGTGTTGTTTGCCGCTCCGAACCCTGGGTTGCGCGGCAGGTCGACGAGCTCGGCGCCTGCGGCCCGTGCGACAGCAGCGCCCCCGTCGGTCGAACCCGTGTCGACGACGATCAGCTGGGGTGAGCCGAGGTGAGCCGCGACGGAGGCGAGCAGCCGGCGCAGGTGATCGGCCGAGTCGTGGATGACGAGGACGACGCTCAGGCTCATCGCTGCGCCGCCGCCACCAGCACCGCTCGGGTCTCGCGCGCGGCGCGCTCCCAGGAGAGCGCCGAGATCGCCTCCTGGCCGGCGCGAACGAGCTGCGCGCGAAGCTCCGGCGCCCGCTCGAGCCTGAGCATCGCGTGGGCAAGCCCGGCCTCGTCGCCGGGCGCGAAGCGCAGCGCTCCCTCACCGACCGTCTCGTCGTAGAGGGGCAGGTCGGCGACGATCGCCGGGGTTCCGTGGACGAGGCCTTCGATCGGCGGGAACGCGAAGCCTTCGAGCCACGCGGGATGCGCCACGGCCAGCGCATCGGCGTAGAGGGCGGCGAGCTCCTGATCGCCGGGCGTGACGATCCGGATCCCCTGGCCCGCCACCTCCATGCGTCCAGATCCGGCGAACACCAGCTCGGCCTGCAGGCCTTGAGCGCGGGCCAGGGCGTGCGCGCGGGCCAGTACGTCGGGCGCCTTGCGCGGCTCGAGCGCGCCAACCGCGAGGAAGTACGGCGAACGTCCGAAATCCGCCCCCCGAGGTGCGGGAAATGGACGTTCGGCCATGCCGGGTCCGGGCTGCGCCACAACGACGCGCTCCGGAGCGATCCCCCACCGCTCGACGATCTCGCCGGCCGTAGCCTGCGCATCGGTGATGACGCGATCGGCTCGCCGGGCGAGCTCGGGGATGCGCGCCAGCCGGTGCCAGAGCCGCTCGTAGGCGGTGAAGTCCTGCGGTCGATGGATCCAGGACAGATCGTGGACGGTCAGCACGAACGGAACATCGTCGGAGACCGCGAGCGGCGCGGGCGCCGGCGCCCAGACCACGTCGCCGCTGACCGTCATCCGGTCCAAACGCGGACGTCCCGCGAGCGCGGCGGCCGCGAACGTCGTACGGCCGCCGCTCGCCAGCGCCAGCTCGTCCTCGGGGTGGACCACCGCCCAGGCGTCGAGCAGCGACCGCAGGTAGCGCGCGATGCCGCGGCCGCCCGTGAGGTGGCGCCCGTCGACCACGATCCGCATCGGCGCGAGGCTAGAGGACGGCTGTTGCCGTTGCATAGACTCGATGGCGCATGTCGGTCCGTCCCACCGAACCGCGCGTAGCGCTGGTCCACGACTTCCTGCTCGACGTTCGCGGCGCCGAGCGGGTCTTCCTCGCGCTCTGCGACGAGTTTCCCGATGCCGATCTCTTCACCGCCGTCTATGACGAGCGCGGTACCGAGGGGCGCTTCTCCGATCGCCGAGTGCACACCTCGTTCCTCCAGCGCGCCAAGCCGACGGCACGCACCTTCCGCGGGCTGCTGCCGCTCTATCCGTTTGCGGTCGAGGCACTTGATCTGCGGGGATACGACGTGATCCTGAGCAGCTCGAGCGCGTGGGCCCACGGCGTGATCCCCGAGGAGAACGCCGTGCACGTCTGCTATTGCCACAACCCTTTCCGCTATGCGTGGAACGACCGCGAGGCGACGCTGGCCAACCGGCCGCCGGCGGTCCGCGCGGCACTCGGCGTCGTCTTCCAGCGCTGGCGCCAGTGGGACTGGATCGCCGCCCAGCGCGTCGATGCGTACGTGGCGAACTCCGAGACCACCCAGCGTCGCGTCGCGCGCTACTTCAACCGCGAGTCCGAGGTCGTCTACCCGCCGGTGGAGACGAGCCGCTTCGCGCCCGGTGTCGTCGGCGAGAGCTACGTGATGCTCAGCGAGCTGATGGCCCACAAGCGCATCGACATCGCGATCCATGCCTTCAACCGCTTGCAGCTCCCGCTCGTGGTCCTCGGTAACGGGCCCGATGCTCGGCGGCTGCACCGGCTCGCCGGACCGACAATTCGTTTCGAGGGCCGGGTGAGCGACGAACGCGCCGCCGAGGTGCTCGGACAGTCCCGGGCGATGGTGGTCACCGCGACCGAGGAGTTCGGCATCGCCGCCGTGGAGGCGCAGGCCGCGGGGCGCCCGGTGATCGCGCTGGCCGAGGGCGGCGTCCGCGAGACCCTCATTGAGGGCGAGACCGGGGTCTTCTACCACGAGAACTCGGCCGAGGCGCTCGCGACGGCGGTGGCGGGCTTCGATCCGATGGAGATCGACCCGGAGGCCTGCGTCCGCAACGCCGAGCGCTTCGACGCCGCCCGCTTCCGAACGGCGATGCGGCTTGTAGTCGAGGACCAACTGGCCGCCGATCGCCGCACCCACGCCGGGCGCCGCCGGCCCGGCCGCGCCCGCGGCTTGGCCGTGGCTTCCTGACGCCCGTGGCGTCGGGCCCGACCGTCGTCGTCTGCGTCTGGAACGGCCGCCGCTGGTTGCCCGGGCTGCTGGAGTCGCTGCGCCGCCAGACGCAAGCGCCGCTCGAGATCATCGCCATCGACAACGGCTCGCACGACGGATCACGCGAATGGCTCGCCGAGCACGCTCCCGAAGTGAGGGTGCTGCCGCAGGAGACCAACACCGGGTTCGCGCGTGCGGCGAACCTCGGCATCGCGGCAGCGGCCGGGGAGACGGTGGCGCTGATCAACACAGATGTCGAGCTCGACGCCGGCTGGCTGGCCCATGCGGTCTCGGCGCTTGGCGACGGCATCGGCTCGGTCGCGACGAAGATGCTCGACCTCGCCGATCCCTCGCTGATCTACGACGCCGGCGACGTCCTGCGGCGCGACGGGGTCTGCGAGCAGCGCGGGCGCTTCCGCCGCGACGCGGGAGAGTGGGATCGGCCGGGCGAGGTGTTCTCGGCGTGTGGTGGCGCTGCGCTGTACCGGCGCGAGGCGGTCTTGGCGGTCGGTGGCTTCGACGAGCGCTTCTTCGCCTATCTCGAGGACGCCGACCTGGGTCTACGTCTGCGGATGGCCGGCTGGGGTTGCGCTTGGGAGCCGCGAGCGATCGCCCATCACGCCGGCGGCGGCTCGTCGGGACAGCTGTCGCGTCCGGTGTCCGCGTGGGCCGAGCGCAACACGCTGCTGCTGGCGGCCAAGGCGTTCCCGGCGCGCTGGCTGCCCATGGTCCTCTACCGGCAGGCGGCCTGGCTGAGCCATGCTCTGCGCGACGGGGAAGGTCGTGCGTTCCTCGACGGTGTGCGCGGCGCCCTCCCGCTGCTGCCCGCGATGCTGCGAGAGCGGGGGGAGCTGCGGCGGGCGGCGGTGGTTCCGGTCGAGCAGGCGGTTCCGGCGCGTCCGTGGCGCGGCCCGCTCGCTGGTGGACACCCGCGCTCACCGGCCTGAGGTCCAGGGGTTACCGTTCGCGCCGTGGTCGCCCGTGTCGCTGTCGTCACTCTTGCGCTGATCCTCGCGGGCTACGCGCTCATCGAGCGTCACGACACGCGGTCGTGTCAGGATCGGGCCGATCGCGTGCTTCGCGAGGTGCTCAACGCGTCCAACCCCGAGCGTGAGCAGCTGCTCGACGAGTTCCAGGACCGCTGTGACGGCTCACACCGGCTGGCCATCGCCGCCAACGGCCTCGCGGGAGCGGGTCGGGGGCTGACCCCGCACGCCCTGCGGATGGCCGACGAGGCCATCCGACGTGAGCCGGATAACTACGAGGGCTGGGCCGCGCTGGCCGCGGCCTTCCAAGCAGCCGGTCGCGACGCTGCCGCGGAGCGGGCGCTGCGTGAGGTCCGCCGGCTCAACCCGCGGTTCGGACAGGCGCCCGGCTGAGCAGCAGGCCGGCGAGCGTGACCGCGACGAGCGTCAGCGCCGGCAACTCCCAATCCCAGTCGATACCCGCGTGAAGCGCGAAGGTGACCAGCGCCGCCGCAGGCCCCGCGGCCAGCGCCGGGTCGTCGCGGTAGGCGGCGCGGGCGGCGGCGAAGATCGCGCCGAGCATCGCCGCCAGCAGGAGGAGGCCGACGATGCCCAGCTCGGCCAACGTCTCCAGGTACAGGGAGTGGGCGTCGCGCACGACCTCGGTAATGGTCCGCTCGCGTAGCCATTCGGGCGCGAAGCCTCCGGCGCCCAGCCCTTCGACCGGATGGTCGGCGGCGGCCTTCAGCGCGACTTTCCAGTACTCGTAGCGGTTCGATCCCGTCGAGGCGAACCGGCCGGAGGTTTCGCCGAATTGCGGTGTCCGTGACGAGCCGGCGTCGCCGCCCGCGAAGGCGATCGGGATGATGATCAGCGCCACGGCGGCGGCACCGGCGATCAACGGAGCCCGAGCGGGCAACGGCAGCCGGCCGAGGCGAACGCGCCCGTCGTCCTCGACCCGGCACATCCAGGCGGTGGCCGCGGCGGCCACGAGCATGAGGACGAGGATCAGCGCCAGCGCGACCGCGCCGTCCGCCTCCCGGGCGCCTAAGTCGCCGGCGAGATCGTTGACTCCGGGCAGGGCGGCGCAGACGACGATCGCCGCCCCGGTCGCCTCCAGCGCGAGGGCCATCCCCCGCAGCTGGGTCCATGTCGGCGCCAGCGACAGCAGAACGAGGAGCCCGCCGATCAGCGTGACGAGCGCGCCGCGTGAGAACGTCAGGTAAAGCGCGGCGCCGGTGGGGACAGCGGCGGCGGCAGCCAGGACACGGGTCGTGGCCGAGCGCGTCCGGTCCCCGACGAGCCGCGCGCAGAGGATCAGGCCGATCGCGGCCAGCGCCCCTTGCCCGTTCCAGTAGGTCAGCGGTTGAAAGAGGCGCGAGCCGGCCAGGCGCCCCGGCGTCAGCTCGACGATCCCGGGCAGTAGACGACCGGCGAGCCCGTAGGCCATCACGATTGTCACGCCGGCCGCAACTGCGGGTTCGACCGTCCTGGCCGTCCGGCGCGAGCCCTGCCACAGTGTCGAGCCGAGCGCGAGGGCTCCGAGGTAGAGCAGCGCTCGCTGAAGGTCGGCGCCCGCGACATCGGCCATCGGCGCCCAACTGGCGGAAACGGCGACCCAGGCGCAGTAGCCGGCCAGCGCGGACAGGGCGAGCCGCGCCCGGCGATCGCGCGGGAGTGGACCTGGGCCGACCACCGCCCAGAGCCCCAGCAGCGCCGCGACCGAGAACAACGCGACGAGCCGCGCCTCCGCGTAGAACCCACCCGACGCGAAGGCGAGTACGACCGGACCGGCCAGCGCCGCGACGCGGATGGCGAACCAGAGGCGGGTCACCGCGCTGCCCCCCGGCCGAAGAGCCCGAGGGCAACGAGGCCGGCCGTCGCCACGGCCTGGAGCGCCAGCACGATCAACGCGAAGGTCAGCAGCGAGAAGTCCCCGGCGAAGAGAACCAGAGGCTCAACGAGCGCGACGACTCCGAGGATCCATAGGAAGCCGCCGCGCCCAAGGGCGATCAGGTACTGAACGGTCAGGTAGCTGATCGCCAGGAGCACCATCGCCGCGCCCAGCACGACGAGCGCCCCTGCGGCGTTCGTGTACTCCTCGCCGAACGCCACGCGCAGCACCAGACGCGGGACCGCGGCGAAGATCAGCAGCGCCGGCACCGCGACGATGGCGGCGATCTGGAGCGCGCGCACGAGCACCGGGCGCGGATCGAGTCCCGCTGCCGCGCGGCGCGTGGCCTCGGGCAGCAGGTGCAGCCCGATCCCGATCGCGACCCAGACCGACGTCTTGGCCGCCACCGCCGCCGCCGCGTAGGAGCCTGCCCGCGGACTCCCCAGCTGGTGCTTGACCACGATGACGTCGACGTTCTGCAGGGCGCCGAGCATGGCCAGCGCAGCCATCGGGCGCCAGTTGTCGCCGAACAACGTGAGCAGCCGGTGGCGCTCGTGGTCGGCGGGTGGCCCGAGCCGGCGCCGCAGGACGCGCCACAGCCACGCGCTCGTCAGCGCGAAGGCCAGCGCCTGGCCCAGGTAGGCGCCGGTCACCCCGGCGCCCGCAGCCACCAGCGCCAGGCTGCACAGCAGGCGGCCGGCCGCCTCTCCGACGAGGCTCCGGGCCACCGGGGCGTAGGCGTGCAAGCCTTGGAGGACGCCGCGCTGCAGGCACAGCCCAAGCCACAGCACGCCGATCGGCAGGATCCCCGCCGCGCCCCATTCGTGCTCGGGGACGCCGACGATCTCGGCGATCGGACGGCGGGCAGCCACCGACAGCGCGGTGACGATCACCAGCGTGAGCCCGACGCGCCTGCCCCAGTCGCTCAGCGTGCCGGACAGGCGGCGGCCGTCGCCAAGGTTGCCCAGCGCGGTCTCCCGAGCGGCAGCCACCTGCACCGCCGAGCCCGCGACGAGCAGGATCAGGAAGGCCGAGACCAGGACCGCGAGCGAGCCGTAGTCGGTCACCCCGAGCAACCGCGTGAAGGCGATGGTGAAGAGCAGCCCGATCGCGTTGGAGCCCAGCGTGGCGGCGGCCAGGCCCGCGGCCTTCGCCGTCTCGGATCGCGCGACCGCCTCCCGCACCCGGACACGGTCGCCCCGGGCGGCGTCCTCCAGATCCGCGAGGGTGGGGGAGGCCACCATGCGCGTGTCGCCGTAGAGCAACGGTCGGTACAGGCGGGCAAGAAGGCCGCCCTCGCGGTCGTCCGAGACAACCCGTGGGGCGTCGATCCAGCCCCACAACGGGGACAGGTAGGCGTGGCGGCCGACCACCTCGACGACCACGTCCGCGTCGCGGCCCTCGCCCCGCCACGTCCGCCATGCCGCGCGCAGCGGTCCGGCGGCCACCACGGTGACCGCATGGCCGGCCGCGCGCCACTCCTGCGCGTGCGGCGCGGCGCCGAGGACGAGGATGTGCAGGGGCGCGGCCATCGCGCGGCTGAAGGTATCGGGCGGGTCCGAGCGACCACCGCCGCGCTGCGGGCTACGCTTCCGGCGATGGTCCGTTCCCGACGCCTTGCGATCCTGTTGTCTGCTGCGGCGCTCGCTGCGCCCGCCGCCGCCATCGGCCAGGGCACGAGCGGCGCAGGCGACGATCAGTACGAGGATCCGTTCGCTGGTGGTGGGACCACCAACGGCCAGACCACGACGGGCTCGCAGACCCCCAGCAGTGGCGGCTCGACGCTCACCCAGGACCCCGATCTCGGGGGCGAGACCAGCACCGGCGCCACCTCCGGGACCACCGGCACGCCGGCCTCCACCGGCGCCACCTCAGGCACATTGCCCAACACGGGTAGCGATCCGCGCCTGCTCATCCTCGCCGGCCTCGCGCTGCTGCTGTCGGGCTTCGGCCTGCGGCTGCGCACGGCCGATGAGATCTTCTGACTCAATCGGCCGGACGCCGATCGTCACCATCAAGGTGACGGCCGGATGAAGTCACGGGGACCCTCAGAAACCGAGGCCCGCGCCGCCGAGCTCGCGGCACAGCTGCAACCAGGCGACATCGTGCTCGTGCGGGGCGAGATGGGGGCCGGCAAGACCACGTTCGTCCGCGGCGCCTGCCGCGCGTTGGGCGTGACCGGCCCGGTGACGAGCCCGACTTTCGCGATCGGCCAGATCTACGAGGCCGACGTCGGGGTGGGCCGTCGACCAGTCATCGTGGCCCATCTGGACCTGCATCGCCTGGAGCGCCTGGAGGACGAGGACCCCGCGCTCCTCGCCGACTACCTGACTCCCGGGGCGATCGCCTTCGTCGAGTGGCCCGAGGTCGGCGGGGGAGATCTGGCCGCGCAAGGGACCCACGAGGTGCTGCTGCGCCACGCCGGCGGCGATCAGCGCGAGGTCGAGGTCTCACGGTGCTCGTGATCGACACCGCCACCCAGGCCACGGTTGTGGGCGTCCGGGTGGGGGCCGAGGTCGTCGAACGGCGGCACGATCCCGCGACGGGCGAGCGGCCCGGCCACGTCAGCCAGGTGCTCGGACTGGCCGAGGAGGCGCTCGCCGTGGCTGGAACCGAGCTTTCCGCATTGGAGCGGATCGGCGTTGGTGTCGGGCCGGGCTCGTTCACAGGGCTGAGGATCGGCATCGCCACGGCGCGCGCGCTGGCCCACGCGACCGGCCTGGCTCTGTCCCCGGTCTCGACGCTGGGCGCGCTCGCCATCGCCGCCGGCGACGACCCGGTGCTCGCGGTGCTCGACGCCCGCCGGGGCGAGGCGTTCGTCGCTCTCTGGGAAGCCGGCCGTCAGGTCTCCGCGCCGCGCGCGGTCAGCCCGGAGGATCTGGCCCACGCGGCCGGCGGAGCGGCGGTCGCAGTGGGCGATGGGGCGCTGCGGTTCCGCGAACGGCTCGAGTCCGCCGGCATCTCGGTCCCCGCTGACGACTCGCCGCTGCACCGGGTGAGCGCCGCCGGCCTCGCGCGGCTGGCCGAGGACGCCCCGGTCGTCCGCCGCGACGCGCTCCTGCCCGTGTACGCGCGCGCGCCGGATGCCAAGCCGCGGAGCGACCGATGAGCGCCGTCGAGACGCAGATTCGCCGCCTCACCTACGCCGACCTTCCGCAGGTCGTGGCGATCGAGCGCCGTGCGTTCCCGACCCCGTGGTCGCTGGCCATGTTCGTCCTCGAGCTCTCCAAGCCGGGCGGGGTCTCCCTGGCCGCTACTGAGCCCGGGGGCGACCTCACGGGCTATCTGATCTGCTCGCGCTACGACGTGGTCTGGCACGTGATGAACGTCTCGGTCGACCCGGTCCACCGCCGGCGCGGGGTGGCGACCACGCTGATCGGCGCACTGCTCGAGCGGGTGGGGGAGGACGCGCCGCTGACCCTCGAGGTCCGCACCTCCAATACGGGCGCGATCGCGCTGTACGAGGGCTTCGGCTTCCGCTCGGCCGGCGTCCGCCCGCGCTATTACCAGGACAACGGCGAGGACGCCGTGATCATGTGGCGCACCCAGGACGGAGAGCCGGTCCTGTGATCCTCGCCATCGAGACGAGCTGCGACGACACATGCGCGGCGGTCGTGACCCTCGACGGGAAGATCCGGTCGAACGTGATCTCCTCGCAGGGCATCCACGACCGCTACGGCGGCGTCGTGCCCGAGATCGCCTCGCGCCATCACCTCGAGCTCATCGACGTTGCGGTCGACGACGCGCTGGAGCGGGCCGGGATCGATCTCGACGACATCACTCTGGTTGCCGTGACCCAGGGGCCGGGGCTGGTGGGCGCGCTGTTGGTCGGGGTGGCAAGCGCGAAGGCGCTGGCCGCCGCCCGCGGGTTGCCGCTCGCGGCCGTCGACCATCTCCAGGGCCACGTCGCCGCGAGCTTCCTGGGAGCAGCGCCGTTCGAGCCGCCGTTCCTGTGCCTGGTGGCCAGCGGCGGCCACACGTTCCTCGCGCAAGTGATGGCGCATGACGGCTTCACGATCCTCGGCCAGACGCTCGACGACGCGGCGGGCGAGGCGTTTGACAAAGGCGCGCGGCTGCTCGGCTTGCCGTTTCCCGGCGGTCCGCACATCGACCGCCTCGCGCAGGAGGGCGATCCGCATGCGTTTGACTTCCCGACGGGCGCCGGCGTCGCCGGGCTCGACTTCTCGTTCAGCGGCCTGAAGACCTCGCTGCTCTACAAGCTGCGCGAGCTCGACGACGAGCCTCCGATTGCTGACCTCGCCGCCTCCTATCAGCGGGCCATCGTCGAGGCGCTGGCCGTGCGCGTCGAGCGGGCGGTCGAGCAGACGGGGTTGCGGCGGGTCGCGCTGGGAGGGGGCGTGGCCGCCAACTCGCTGCTGCGCCGGCGCATCGAGGCGCTCGACGGCGTTGCGGTTCATGTCCCCGAGCGATCGTTGTGCACTGACAACGCGGCGATGATCGCCAGCGCCGCCCGGTACGTCGAGCCGGTCGCCCATCCGGGCTATCTGGCGCTCGACGCCTACCCGAGCCGATGATCCTGGTTCTCTACGGCCGCCCGGGATGCCACCTCTGCGACGATGCCCGCGCGGTTCTCGAGCGGGTCGGCCATCCGTTCGAGGAGATCGACATCGAGGGCGACGATGCGCTGCTGCGGCGCTACCTCGAGCGCATCCCCGTGGTGGCGCTCGACGGCGAGGAGCTCTACGACTTCTTCGTCGACGAGACGGACCTCCGGGCGCGTGTAGGCTCGGACGCCGAATGAGCATTGGCGAGGCGCCACCCTCCGATCGGCTGTCGCTTGGCGTCGCGGCGCGCCTGGCGCGTTACCTGCAGGTCCTGACGCAGGCCAAGAAGGAGGGCAAAGAGACCGTCTCCTCTCAGGAGCTCTCGGACTGGACCCACGTCAACTCGACGCAGATCCGCCGCGACCTCTCGGGTTTCGGCAAGTTCGGCAAGCGCGGGGTTGGCTACAACGTCGACTCACTCGTCTCGCAGATCCGCAAGATCCTGCGGACCGCGGGCCAGCACAACATCGCGCTGTTCGGGGCGGGCCACCTCGGCAAGGCGATCGCCTCGTCGGACATCTTCGCCGACCACGGCTTCCGGGTCGTGGCGATCTTCGACGCCGACACCCGCAAGGTCGGATCCAAAGTCGGCAACCAGAAGGTCCGCAGCGTCGACGACCTGCCGGCCGTGGTCGAGGACGAGGACATCGTCGTCGCCGTCCTCGCGGTGCCGACCGCCGCCGCCCAACCCCTGGCCGACCAGCTCGTCGACGCGGGCGTGAAGATCATCTTCAACTACTCCGAGGCGTTGCTGCACGTGCCGCCAGAGGTCACGGTTCACACGTCCAGCCCGGCTGTGGATCTGCTGTACGCGCTCTACTTCTACCTGACCTAGCGATGATCGACCTGGACGGAGCGGAGGAGGTCTTCGCGGCCTCGGTCGACGGGACCGTCGGCATCGAGGAGGAGTTCGCCATCCTCGACCCGCAGACCCTCGATCTCGTCCCGCGCTTCGAGGAGCTGCGCGATGCGGCTGAGCCGGAGCTGCAGGAGCACATCACGGGCGAGCTGATCAAGTCCGAGATCGAGATCATCTCGGGACGTGGCGAGAACCTCGCCGATGCGATCGCACGGCAGTCCGAGGCCCGCTGCCGCCTCTTCGCGCACGCGGCCCGCATGGACGCCCTGCTGGGCGCGACCGGGACCCACCCGTGGGCCGACTACCGCGAGCAGGAGAACATCGACTCCGAGCACTACCGGCGCGTTGTCGATGGGCTGGGCTACGCCGCCCGGCGTAACAACACGTTCTCGCTGCACGTCCACGTGGGGGTGGAGGGCATCGATCGGGCCGTCCGCACCTGCGACCGGTTGCGCCCGCTGCTCCCGCTGCTACTGGCGGCCGGCGCCTCGTCGCCGTTCGTCGACGGCCGCGACACGCTGCTGCACTCGGCCCGTACCGAAACCTTCACGCGTACCTTCCCGCGCTGCGGCGTGCCCGACGCGTACGGATCATGGGAGGTCTACCGCGACTACATCGACCTCCTGGTTCGGACCGGCTCGATCGTCGAGTACACGCAGGTCTGGTGGTCGGTGCGGCCGCACTTCGCCTTCGGAACGGTGGAGATGCGCATCTGCGACGTCCAGGCCACCGATGGCGAGTCCGACGCATTGGCGGCGCTTGTCGTCGGCTGCATCGAGCAGGCCGCGCGCGACGTCGCCGAGGGCGTGCCCGCCGATCACCTGCCCAACCGCTTGGTCGAGGAGAACCTGTGGCGGGCGGTCCGCTACGGGATGGACGCGAGCTTCATCGACTTCGCCACGGGCGAGCTGGTTCCCGCGCGCGAGGCGCTGGAGCGGGCCGCGGCCTGGGCGGGCGTCGACCCGTCGTTCCCGGAGCGCAACGGCGCCCAGCGCCAGCGCGCGATGATCGCCGAAGGCGCGTCGCTGCGCGACGCCTACGCTTCCATCGTCGATGAGACCCAGAGGACCTATGGACGAGCAGCCCCCACTTCCTGACGACATCTCCGAGGAGGAGCTCCGCGCCGCCTACGAGGAGCAGCTCAAGCAAGTGCGCGTCGAGGACGTGTTGATTCAGACCGTCGTCTCGCTGCTCAACCTGGGCGGGCGCAAGTCCGGCCTGGCGCCGGAGACCGCGGACGAGAAGGATCCCGAGCAGCTGCGTCAGGCGATCGAGGGCGTGCGGGTGCTCTTGCCGCTCGTCGAAGGAACTCTGGGGCCGGACGCCAAGCAGCTGCGCGACGTGCTGTCTCAGCTGCAGATGGCCTACGCCCAGCAGGCGCCGGGAGCCCCAACCCTCGACCAACCCTCAGAAAAGGGCCAGGCCCCTTCAGAAGAGAATCCCGAGGGAGCCGGTCCCGCGCAGTCCTCCGGGCGCCTCTGGGTGCCCGGGCAGTAACCGCGGCGTCTTTTCTGAGTAACAGCTTCTGTTGGGGCGGCTAGACTCCGCGCCCTGCCCGGCCGAGCGCTTCCGCGCGGCCTGTATCGACCTTCCCTGCAAAAGGATCCCTTCTTGAGTGATTTCCTGACCGATCACGGCGTCGTTGTCGCGCTCGTTTGCGCCGCCTTCGCGGTGGTCTACGGGCTTGTGACGACCCGTTCGCTGCTCGCGCTGTCGCCCGGCAACGCCGAGATGCAGCGCATCTCGGGCGCCGTCCAGACCGGCGCCCGCGCCTATCTGAACCGCCAGTACATGATCATCGCCCTCGTCGGCGTGATCCTGGCGATCGCCCTGCTGTTCGTTCGCGACGGCTACGTGGCCCTCGGCTTCGTTATCGGTGGCGTCCTGTCGGGCGCCACCGGCTTCATCGGCATGAACGTGTCGGTGCGGTCCAACGCCCGCGTCGCCGAGGCTGCGCGCGGCGGCGTCTCGCCGGCGCTCGACGTCGCCTTCCGCGGCGGTGCGATCACCGGCCTGCTGGTCGTCGGCCTGGCGCTGCTCGGCGTCGCCGGCTACTACGGCATCCTGACCACGATCCTCGACCAGAGCCCCGAGGAGTCCGTTGACGCCCTCATCGGCCTCGGCTTCGGTGGCTCGCTGATCTCCGTCTTCGCCCGTCTGGGCGGCGGCATCTTCACCAAGGCGGCCGACGTCGGCGCCGACCTGGTGGGCAAGGTCGAGGCCGGGATCCCCGAGGACGATCCGCGCAACCCGGCGACGATCGCCGACAACGTCGGCGACAACGTCGGTGACTGCGCCGGCATGGCGGCCGACCTGTTCGAGACCTACGCGGTGACGCTCGTCGCCGTGATGTTCCTCGGCGTGCTGAGCTTCACGCAGCAGACCGAGGCGGCGCTGTACCCGCTCGTCCTCGGTGGCGTGGCGATCATCGCCTCGATCATCGGCACGTTCTTTGTACGGACGAGCTCCGACAACGTCGAGGGCGCGCTCTACAAGGGCCTCATCGCCTCCGGTGTCATCGCCGCGATCGGCTTCTACCCGGTCACCCAGTGGCTCGCCGACGGCTTCACCCTCGAGGGCGCCGGCGGCGGCCCCTCGGCCGGTGAGCTCTACCTCTGCGCGCTGGTTGGCCTGGCCGTCACCGCGTTCCTGTTCGTCATCACCGACTACTACACGTCGACGCGCTTCGGCCCGGTCAAGAAGACCGCCGCCGCCTCGCAGACCGGTCACGCGACGAACATCATCCAGGGTCTCTCGTCCGGCCTGCAGGCCACGGCGCTGCCCGCCATCGTGCTCGTGCTCGGCATCTTCGCCTCGTGGAAGATCGCCGGTGGCGCGGAGGGCGCAGGCATCTACGGCATCGGCATCGCGGTCGTCGGTCAGCTCTCGCTGACCGGCCTGATCGTCGCGCTCGACGCCTTCGGCCCGATCACCGACAATGCCGGCGGCATCGCCGAGATGGCGGACCTCCCCGAGGAGGTCCGCACGATCACCGACAAGCTCGACGCGGTCGGCAACACCACCAAGGCCGTCACCAAGGGCTACGCGATCGGCTCGGCGGTGCTTGCCGCGGTCGTGCTCTTCGCCGCGTTCGTCATCGAGCTGCGGCGAGAAGGCCTCGGCGAGGATCAGCTCGCCTTCGACCTGCTCAACCCCGAGGTCCTCATGGGCCTCATCCTGGGCGGCATGATGGTCTGTCTGTTCGCCGCTCTCTCGATGGAGTCCGTCGGCCGTGCCGGCGGCGCCGTCGTCGAGGAGGTTCGCCGCCAGTTCCGCGAGAAGCCGGGCATCATGGACGGCACCGAGGAGCCGGACTACGCCGCGTGCGTGGACCTCGTCACCAAGGCGGCCCAGCGCGAGATGATCCTCCCGTCGCTGCTGCCGATTGTGCTCACCGTCGTCGTCGGGCTCATAGACGTTCAGGCGCTGGGCGGCCTACTCATCGGCACCATCGTCGTCGGCTTCTTCTTCGCCGTCATGATGACCGCCGGGGGCGGCGCATGGGACAACGCGAAGAAGCTGATCGAGGACGGCGCGTTCGGCGGCAAGGGCTCGGAGGCCCACGCCGCGTCGGTCACCGGCGACACCGTCGGCGACCCGTTCAAGGACACGTCGGGGCCCGCGATCAACCCAATGATCAAGGTCGCCAACATCGTGGCGATCCTGATCATCCCGATCATCACCTAGTCCTTCGGGACATCCGGATGTATCGAGGGGCGCCGGCGACGGCGCCCCTCGCGCGTCGAGCCCGGCACTTTCCGTCGGCTATCGACGGAAACGTCGATCTCGCGCTGCGCCACGGCTCGGGCCGGCCGCGCTGCGCGATCGATCCCGGCACCTTCCGTCGGCTATCGACGGAAACGTCGATCTCGTGCCGCGGGCACTCATCGCTCTGGCAGCAGCGACCGGATGTCCGCAGCGAGTTGCTCGTCCAGGCGGCTGACCCGGATCGTGTTCCAGCCCTCGACGAGGTGCGCGCGATCGCGTTCGCGGTCCTCATGGAAGCGCCGATCGGTCTTGTGGGAGCCGCCGTCGACCTCGATGATCAACCGGGCGTCGGCGTAGACGCCGTCGGCCTCGATCGGGCTGCCGCGCAGGATCCGGGGGACGTTGATGTCCGGTCGGGGCAGGTCGTGGGCATCGAGGAACACGAGGAACTCCTCCTCGCCGATGGTCCTGGTGCGTGCAGCGGCGAGCCCGAGCACGTGCCGCAGCGCCACCGCTCCTCGCCGGCCGGGATAGCGATCGAGCAGCTCGGGGATCGAGGTCGGACTGGTGAGCCCGAGGTACTTGGCTTCGTTGAACATGGCCTCGACCTGGCGGCGCGGAAGGACGGCGGCCGAGTCGAAGATCGTGCGCGAGACCGTGGTAGTCGGGATGCCCTCGTGGTCCTCGACCTCGTCGTCGGCGAGTTGTGAGACGTGCAGCCGGATGCCGGGCCTCGGGCGTCGCGCGACGGGGACGGTTACCTCGCACGGCGTGCACGCGCGCAGGCCCAGGTGCTGGGCAGCTGCACGATGGCTCGCCACGGCGCCTGGGCCGCAGGCCAGGACCGCGGCCGTCAGCCGCCCAGCCGGGCTGAGCGCTCGGTGTCCGACCGCGTAGACACCGCGACGCATCGCGTGTAGACGGCCGGCGGCCAGCCGCCGCTCGATCGCGCTGGGGTGCAGCCCGAGCTGGCGAAGCTGTACGCGCGAGACAACCCCGTGCTGCGACTCGGCCAGCACGGCGATCAACGCATCGCCGGGCGAGAACCCCACCTTCCGTCGGATATCGACGGGAACGTCGAAGTCGCGATGCATGGCCCGGGCGTGGCGGCAGCAGTCGCGCGGAATGCGCGCGAATCGTGAAAAGATCGCGGGATGGCCAACCGCCCTGCCTCCCTTGACGCCGCCACGCTGTGCGAGGCGCTGATCGCGACTGCCGCCGAGCGGCCGGACCACGTCGCCCTGCGCACGCCCGACGACAGCGTGTCGCTGACCTACGACGAGGCCATGGAGCGAGTCCGGACGCTGGCCGCCGGGCTGCACGGCCTGGGCGTCCGCCGTGGCGACACCGTCGGGCTGATGATGGTCAACCGGCCGGGCTTTCATCTTTTCGACGCCGCAGCGATGATGCTCGGCGCCTGCCCGTTAAGCCTGTACAACACCTCTCCGGCCGAGGACATCGGCTACGTGATGGGCGACGCCGGCAACACGATGGTCATCGCCGAGCAGCAGTTCCTCGGCCGCCTCCGCGAAGCCAACGCCCATGGTGCGAACGTCGAGACGTTCATCTCGCTCGACGGCGGCGACGACACGCTGGGTATCGGCGACGTGGTCGCGGCCGCCGATGACGGCTTCGACTTCGAGGCGGCGTGGCGGGCCGTCGAGCCCGACGACCTCCTCACGCTGATCTACACCTCGGGCACGACCGGCCCGCCCAAGGGCGTCGAGATCACCCACGCCAACATGCTGGCCGAGCTCAGGGCCGTGCACACGGCCGTTCCCACGGCGAGCGGCGGACGCCAGGTCTCGTTCCTGCCGGCGGCGCACATCGCCGACCGCTGGGCCTCGCACTACTCGGCGTTCATGACCTACGGCAACACCCTCACGTCGGTCGCCGCCCTACCGGATCTCTTCGGCGTGGTCGCCCAGGTCCGTCCCACGGTCTTCGGCGCGGTTCCCCGGGTGTGGGAGAAGCTCAAGGCCGGGCTGGAGGCCAAGGGCGTGACCGCCGAGACCCCGGGTGAGCAGGTCCGGCAGATGCTCGGCTTCGACGCCGTCGAGTGGTTCGTCACCGGTGCCGCGCCCACACCGAAGCCGCTCTTGGAGTTCTTCGACGCACTGGGCATCCGTATCTGCGAGGTCTGGGGGATGAGCGAGACCTCCTGCGTCGTGACGACCAATACCCCGGAGCACTGGCGGCCGGGCTCGGTCGGCAAGGCGGTCGAGGGCATGGAGCTGCGGCTCGACGAGGACGGCGAGCTGCTGGTTCGCGGGCCGCTGATCATGCGCGGCTACCGCAACCAGCCCGGGAAGACCGCTGAGACCATCGACGAGGGCTGGCTGCGTACGGGCGACATCGCCAAGGTCGACGACGACGACTTCTGGTGGATTGTCGACCGCAAGAAGGAGCTGATCATCAACGCGGCCGGCAAGAACATGTCGCCGGCCAACATCGAGGCCCAGCTGAAGGCCGCGGGGCCGCTCATCGGTCAGGCCTGCGTGATAGGCGATGCCCGTCCGTACAACGTGGCGCTGCTCGTGCTCGATCCCGATGCCGCGGCGGGCCAGGATCCGTCCGATCCCGCGATCATCGCGCGCGTTCAGGCTGAGGTCGACGCGGCCAACGCGAAGCTCGCCCGGGTCGAGCAGATCAAGAAGTTCGCGCTGCTCGACTCCGAGTGGCTTCCCGGCGGCGACGAGCTGACCCCGACGATGAAGCTCAAGCGTCGTCCGGTCACCGAGAA
>Ga0136633_1000825_pt1 | contig 23322 bp, 21 predicted proteins | sample AntDrymeUQ832206_2_FD_105494 | JGI IMG/M metagenome (GOLD analysis project Ga0136633, IMG submission 105494) | Polar desert sand microbial communities from Dry Valleys, Antarctica - metaG UQ83 (22.06) | ecosystem: Environmental > Terrestrial > Soil > Desert | place: Antarctica: Dry Valley...
AGTCAATCATCCACGAGCTGTTGGCCGCCAGGTCAACGTCATGAGCAAAGCCCAGTCGAGCTCTTCATAAAGCATACCGATAGACGTCGGGCGCGCCTTCAACGCGAGTACTGAGACCTCCTCGAACTTCCATCACCATGATTCACCTTCGTAGCCAGTCGATACCGAAGTAGGCAATCCGAGATCCATCGGGCGACCACACGAGATACTCGCCCGAGACGAGAAATCGAGCTCCACCGTCCGAAAGGCTCACTGCGTGAACACCGAGAGGGCCGGCGTCCGGCCGGCGTGAGAACGCTAGTTCCTCGCTGCTCGGGAACCAGGTCAGCGACTCGACCCCGCCGGCGATCAGCCGCTCGGGACTCGAGCCGTCACCGTCCATCAGCCACAGGCTCATGCCCTCGCGTTCTGCCGTCCAGAAGCTGGGCGGATGCCCTTCCCTTTCCTCGGACCGCTCCCGTGGCACTCCTAACACCCATATCTTGGCACTGGGAAGGGTCTGCGCTGTCGGCTGTGCGACAATCCGAGAACTGATTTAAGGAAGGTCGGCTTTAGCTGTGGCGATTTGCCCCAACTGCGGCGAGGAAAACCCGGACAAGGCGAAGTTCTGCCTGGAGTGCGCCACTCCTCTTAAGACGCCCCCGCCCACCTCGGCCGAGGAACGCAAGGTCGTCTCGATTCTGTTCGTGGATTTGGTCGGCTTCACCGCCCGCTCCCACGACGCCGACCCCGAGGACGTAAGGGCGGCCCTCGCCCCCTATCACCAGCGGGTCAAGCGAGAGATCGAAGCCTACGGGGGCATCGTGGAGAAATTCATCGGGGACGCGGTCATGGCTGTTTTCGGAGCTCCAGTAGCCCATGAGGACGACGCCGAGCGCGCCGTTCGAGCCGCGCTGCGGATCGTCGAAGGGATCGACGAGGTGAACGAGGCGAACCCCAACCTCGACCTCTCGATCCGAGCCGCGGTCAACACCGGTGAGGGACTGGTAAAGCTCTCAGCGCGCCCTCAGGCCGGCGAGGGCATGGTCGCGGGCGATGTCGTCAACACGGCCTCGCGCCTCCAGAATGTGGCGCCGGTCGGGGGCGTTGTCGTCGGCGAGATCACCTACCGCTCGACCAAGGACATCTTCGAGTACCAGGATCTCGAACCCGTCACGGTCAAGGGTAAGCCTGATCCTGTTTCCATCTGGAGGCCGATTGCGGCTCGGGGACGTTTCGGGGTCGACGTCGAGCAACCCAGACGGACGCCCTTTGTCGGGCGAGAGTTCGACCTCGGCGCCCTGAGGCATGCCTACGGGCGGACCCTGAAGGAGCGTTCCCTGCAGCTGGTGACGATCAGCGGTGAGCCCGGGGTGGGCAAGAGCCGGCTGGTTTCGGAGTTCTTCTCCTTCATTGACGATCAGGATGAGCTTGTCTATTGGGCGCAAGGCCGCTGTCTGCCCTATGGGGAAGGCATCACCTTCTGGGCTCTGGGCGAGGTCGTAAAGGCTCAGGCAGGCCTCCTCGAGTCCGATACTCGCCAGCAAGCTTTGCAGAAGCTGCATGCGGCGGTACGCGTCTTCGTTAAGCACGAAACCGAGCACGAGTGGTTCGTGGCGCGCCTGGCTCCCCTTGTGGGCGCGCAGTTGCAGGAGGGCGGCACGGCCGAGAGGAACGAAGCATTCACGGCGTGGAGGCGGTTCTTGGAGGCGGTGGCTTCGAGAAATCCCTTCGTCGTGGTGATCGAGGACTTGCACTGGGCCGACTCGGCCCTGCTCGACTTCATTGATGACCTCGTCGAGTGGTCGACAGGAGTCCCGATTCTTGTCGTCTGCACCGCTCGGCCAGAGCTTTACGAGAGGCGCCCGGGCTGGGGAGCCGGCCTGCGTAACCACACCAGCATTGCATTGTCTCCGCTCACCGATGCGGAGACGGCACAGCTCATCTCCGCGCTGCTATCGCAAACAGTGCTGCCGGCTGAGGTGCACTCGGCGCTGCTGGAGCGGGCCGGTGGCAATCCCCTGTACGCCGAGGAGTTCGTCCGTATGCTCTCTGACCGCGGCTTGGTGCGGCGGCGAGGGCGAGTCGTGTCACTGGACATCTCGGCTGATACCCCCATGCCCGACAGTGTGCAGGCGCTAATTGCCGCTCGGCTCGATACGCTGTCATCGGAGCGCAAGGCGCTGTTGCACAACGCGGCGATAGTGGGCAAGGTGTTCTGGTCGGGCGCGGTGGCGTCGTTGGGAGACCTCGATGAGGAGGCCGCGATTCACTCCCTGCAGGAACTGGTCCGAAAGGAATTCATCCGCCCGGCGAGAGATTCATCCCTTGAAGGACAGCAGGAGTACTCGTTCTGGCACTCGCTCATACGCGATGTGGCCTATGCGCAGATTCCCCGAGCAACCCGAGCTGAGAAACATCACGCCGCGGCAGACTGGATAGAGGCAACGGCTGGTGAGCGAGCTGCAGACGTGGCGGAGGTTCTCGTGCACCATCTCGACGAGGCGGACAAGCTGCTGCGTGCCTCGGGCAACGAGGCGAGAGCTGAGGAGCTCGCCGAACCCCTCACCCGTCACCTCGTTGCGGCCGGCGAACGGGCACAGGACCTTGATGCGGCCCGCGCAGAGCGCCATTTTCAACGCGCGCTCCAGCTGTTACCCGAAGGCCATCCTCAGCGGCCGTCGGTGCTGGTGAGCGCGGGGCGGTCCTGTCAGCTGCGAGGGAAACTCGACGAGGCGGGGGGCTATCTCAAGGAGGCGATCGCCGAGGCCGAGGCGCGCGAAGACCCGGCAAGCGGCGCAGACGCAATGGTCCGCCTTTCCACGGTTCGTTGGTACCAGGGCGGGTCGGCGGGGATTGGTTCGCTCGTTCCGGAGGCGATTGCCCGACTGGAGGGCTTGCCGCCCGGCCCCACGCTGGCCTCCGCCTACACTTATTCGGCCGAGTACGCGATCTTCAGAGGTCGCCTGGTTGAAGGGCTTGCGTGGGCCGACAAGGCCCTCGCTCTAGCCGAAGCACTCGGTCTCCGGGATTGGGCGGTAGAGGCGCGCGCCGACCGTGGTGACGCGCGCTGTGGGCTCGGCGATCTGGGTGGGCTCGACGACCTACGCCTGGCGGTGCGCCAGGGAGTCGACTTCGGGTTCGGAGATGCAACATGCGTTGCTTACAGCGCCCTGGTGGACTGGCTGTGGTACATCGAGGGGCCGCAGAAAGCCAAGCGTGCAAGCAGAGAAATGATTTCAATAGCCGAGCGTCAAGGGTTGATCGAGCATAAGTTCTTCAGTCAGGGAGAACTTCTGGGAATGTTGTTCGACCTTGGAGAGTGGAACACCCTTTTGGAGGATGCCTCCAAGGTGATTGCCTGGGGTGAGGCCAATTCCGGGCAGACAGAGACAGTCGCCCTTCTTCCGTGCGCGCACGTCCGCCTCTATCGGGGACAACTGCACGAGGCCCTCTCGTTAAAGCAGCGCTTCCTGCCTCGGGCCCGGCGCATTGGCGACCTCCAAGTGCTCGTACCTGCCCTGGTCCTCGCCGCCGGCATCGACAAGGCGCGCGGGGAGGACGCGAGCGCGCTGTCACTGCTGGAGGAATGGGAAGACGCTACGGCCCACAGCGATCCCTGGCGGGCACGTTATCTGCCCTCGGCCGTGCGTGTGCTCGTAGCGCATGACCCGGCCAAGGCTGAGTCTCTCGTCTCTGGACTCGAAGTGACGGCCGCCAGAGATCGCAACTGCGTGCTGACCAGCCAGGCGATCATCGCAGAGGCCAGAGGGGACATCAGCGAGGCCCACTACCTCTATCAACAAGCCGCTCAACGCTGGGCGGGTTACGGCTGGGTTCTCGAAGAGGCACAGGCCCACCTCGGACAAGGACGCTGCTTGATCGCCCTGGGAATCCGTGAATCCGCAACCGAGCCACTCCAGAAGGCTCGCGCAATCTTCTCCGAACTGGGTGCCGTCCCATTGATCAACGAGACTGACGGCTATCTACATCAGGCGGAAGCGGTTTCCTAGACCAAGCCTTCTTTAACATCAGCGGATGCGGCGAGGTCGGCCGGCGGGGAGGGAGCCGGCTAGAAGGTCTTGGCGCTGTCCAGCAGGATCGTCGTCGGCCCCCTGTTGATCAGGGACAGGTCCATCTCGGCCCCGAACTCGCCCGTCGCAGTCCTCACCCCGAGCGCCGTGAAGGCCTCGATCGAGCGCTCGTAGATCGCCCTCGCCTCGGGACCCTGGGCGGCGGTGATGAACGACGGCCGGCGGCCCCGGCGGGCGTCGCCGTAGAGCGTGAACTGCGACACCAGGAGCACCTCGCCCGAAACGTCCAGCAGTGAGAGGTTCATTTTGCCCTCGTCGTCGTTGAAGATGCGCAGGTTCGCCACCTTGTCTGCGAGCCAGCGCGCCTCCTTGTCCCCGTCCCTAGCCGTGATGCCGAGCAGAACCACCACGCCTGAGGAGATCGCTCCGACGACGCTGCCCGAAACCTCGACCCGGGCCTCCCCCGAGCGCTGGACCACCGCCCTCATCGAACGAGCGGGAGCACGGCCTCGAGCATGCGGCCGGCCAGGGGGGCCGCGACCTGGCCGCCGACTCCCCCGTACTCGGACACCAGCCCGATCGCTACCCGAGGTTCGGTGGCCGGTGCGAAAGCAACGAACCAGGCGTGGTTCTTGCGCACTCCGGCAACATCCACCTCTGCGGTCCCGGTCTTGCCGGCCACCGTCACTCCCGGGACCTGTGCCCTCACCCCCGTGCCCGAGGTAACGACCGCCTGCATCATCTGGTTCATTTGATCCGCGGTGCGGCGAGACACGACCCGCTCACCATCCTTGGGCAGCAGAAAGGAGACACGCGGCGCCATCCTCTTGCCGTCGTTGGCGATTGTGGCTGCGACTGTGGACATCTGCATGGGCGTGGCCAGCACCTGAGCCTGGCCTATCGAGCCCCACATCAGATCCCACAGCTCCTCGGGACGGGGAAAAGAGGAACGGGCAGCCGAGACGCCCAGGCGCGGCCTGAGGTTGAAGCCGAACGAGCCTGCATAGCGGGTGAGCTTTGCGGCGCCGAGGTCTTCCGCCACCTGCGCGAAGGCGGTATTGACGCTGAAGCGAACGGCGTCCGAGAACGGAATCGAGCCGAACTCCCCGGACTCGAAGTTGACGACTCCTTTGTAGTCCTTGGGGCCCGTGACCGTGGTCTGGGGCGAGACCGTTCCATCTTCGAGGGCCGCCGACGCGGTCACGACCTTCATCGAGGACCCCGGCGGGTAGAGCCCCGAAAGAGCGCGATTGAACGGCTCGACCTCGGCCGCGCCGACGTAGTTGTTGGGGTCGAAGGAGGACGAGGACACCACCGCCAGCAGGTTGCCGCTCTCGGGCTCGACCAGCACCGCGCCCCCGACGGTGCCGCCGTAGGCGTTCTCGGCCGCGCGTTGCACGTCTACGTCCAAAGTGGTCTGGACGGGGCGGCCCGGCCGTCCTCTCTTGCGACCCAGGGTCTGCAGAACACGGCCCTTGGCGTCGGTCAGAGCCAGTCGCGTGGTGGGGCTCCCGGCGAGCCTCGCTTCGTAGGCGGCCTCGAGGCCCGAGGCGCCGGCAAGGTCTCCCGTTCGGTAGTAGTGAGGCAGGCTGCTGAGGTCACGGTCCGCGAGCTTGCCGATGTGCCCGAGAGTGCTCCCGGCAACCGCCCCTTGTGGGTAGCTGCGGCCTGAAGCTCCCCCACGCGCCAGCGAGCGGCCGGAGCGGTCCTTTATCGCAGCCCTTTTGGGCCAGTGCACGCCCACGGCGAATCCAGAGGCACGCTCAGTCTGTGGCCACAGCGCCGACTTCTCCCAGCGGGCGCTCCACTCCTCTGTTTTCTTGTCGTACACGAGCTGCAGCTGCCCGGACAGTGCCACCGGTTTGACCGCGGCACGCGACCGAAAGGTGATCACGTAGGGCGCCTCGGCCGTCACCTCAGAGGCTCGGCGCAGCTCCTCCTCTGAGGAGATGGCAGGCTCCTTTACCGTCTCGCCGAGCTCGACGTCGTAACGCTTGATCCAGCCCGAACGAAGCGCATTGCGCATCAGACGCGCGAGACGCCGGGGTCTCCAGCGCTTCTCCGACTTCTCGTCGAGGAGCGCGCTCATCGACTTGAAGTCGCGACCGCCCCAGGCCTCGACGAAATCCGAGGCAACCCCTTGAGCCAGCGGCAGGGAGAAGGTCTCGCGCTCACATCCTGGGAGCATCAGCAAGAGCGCGCACACGCCGAGAAGGACCCTCGCCGGTTTGGTCACCAGACTAAGTGTTGGCCGCGGAGCCGACCCGGTAGGCGTCGAACACCGAATCGATCCTCCGGATCGCCTGGAGCACGTGATCGAGATGGCTCGGGTCCACGAGCTCGAAGGTATACGAGAGGCTGGCGATCCCATCGCGCCCGGTGCGAGTGCTGGAGGAGACGATGAATATGCCCTGGTCGGAGATAGCCGTCGTGACGTCACGCAACAGCTTGGTGCGATCGAGCGCCTCGATCTGGATCGCGGCCACGAAGGTCGTCTTCTGGCGCTCGTCCCACCACACCTGAGCCATACGCTCGTCGCCCTGGGCCCGCAAGGACTTGGCGTTGGGGCAGTCCTCGCGATGCACGGAGACGCCTCGTCCGCGCGTCAGAAAGCCCACCACTGCGTCACCGGGAACGGGTGTGCAGCAGAGCGCCAGCCTCACCAGGAGATCGTCGTGCCCTTCGACGATGATTCCCCTGCCGCGTGGTTGTTTCCTGCGCCGGCGCGGTTGAACGGCGGCGTCCTCTTCTCGAGCGCTCTGCGGATCGAAGATGCGGATGATCCGGGTAGTGACCGACTGCGGCGACAGGTGACTCTCCCCGATCGCCACGTACATCGCGTCGAGATCCGGGAACTTGAGCTCCTCGGCCACCTTCGCGGGGACGTCGCTCTTGGAGACTTTGTCCGCCGGCAAGCCGTGCTTCTTGATCGCGGCCAGCAACGAGTCCTTACCTTGCGCGAGCGCGTCCTCACGACGCTCACGCGCGAACCATTGCCTGATCTTGTTGCGAGCCCGTGGTGTCCTGACCAGCTTGAGCCAGTCGCGCGACGGCGATGCCTGCCCCTTGGAGGTGATGATCTCCACTGAGTCTCCCGAGGAGAGCTCGTGGCTCAGGGAGACGAGCCTGCCGTTGACGCGGGCTCCCACCGTCCTGTGGCCGACTTCGGTGTGGATGGCATAGGCGAAGTCGAGTGGCGTGGCCCCGCGCGGAAGGGCGATGACGTCCCCCTTGGGCGTGAACACGAAGGCCTCGTCCGCATAGAGGTCGATCTTGAGCGACTCCATGAAGTCTCCCGGGTCGATCGACTCCTTCTGCCAGTCCATGACCCGCTGCAGCCACGCCATCTCCGCCTCAGGAGTCTTGCCTCTCTGTTGGTCCTTGTAGAGCCAGTGAGCGGCGATCCCGAATTCCGCGGCGCGATGCATCTCCTGAGTTCTGATCTGAATCTCCATGGGCCTGCCCCCCGGCCCCATCAGCGTCGTGTGTAGCGACTGATACATGTTGAACTTGGGCATCGCGATGTAGTCCTTGAAACGGCTGGGCACCGGCGTGTAGAGCGTGTGGATCGAGCCCAATGCCGCATAGCAGTCCCTGACGCTGTCGACGACGACGCGGATGCCGAGCAAATCGAAAATATCCTCGAACTGCTTGCCGCGCAGCACGAGCTTCTCGTAGATCGAATAGAGGTGCTTCGGGCGTCCGGAGACTTCCGCCCGGATCTTTACCTCCTTGAGCTTTGCAAGGATCTCGTCGCTCACTTGGTCCAGAACTCGTTCCCGCTCGGGCTGCCGATTCTGCACTAAGGCCGAGATTTCGTCGAACCGCTTCGGATGCAACTGCTTGAAGCTGAGATCCTCGAGCTCCCACTTGATCGCGTACATGCCCAACCTGTGAGCCAGCGGCGCATATATCTCGAGCGTCTCGCGCGCGATCAGCTCGCGGCGCTCGCTGCGAAGCGGATCGATCGTGCGCATGTTGTGGAGGCGGTCGGCAATCTTCATGAGCAGCACTCTCACATCGCGCGCGGTCGCCACCATCATCTTGCGCAGGTTCTCGGCGCGCGCCTGTTCGGCCGTGCGGAAGCGGATGCGATCGAGTTTGGTGACTCCGTCGATCAACAACGCCACCGCGTAGCCCAGCTCTCGCTCGATGTCGACGAGACCCAGCTCGGTGTCTTCGACGGAGTCGTGCAGCAGCGCGGCCGCTATCGTTGTCTCATCGAGGCCGAGCTCGGCGCAAATCGTCGCGACGCTCAGTGGATGGGAGATGAAGGGGTCGCCAGACTTGCGAACCTGTCCCGAGTGCGCGGACTCGGCGAGCTCGAAGGCACGTTCGATGAGCTTGGTGGAGCTCTTGGGGCGATGCTGGCGGAACTCCTTGAGGAGCTGCTCGAAGCCGGGATCCCCGGCCTGCCGGGCGGGTCGCACCCGGCGCAGAACCGCTTTGACGCCTCGTGCCGAAGTCTGCTCGGTCGCCGGCTGGCGCTCAGCCTGCTCCTGCGTAGAGTCCATATCCCATTGTAGAGGCGGGGCGGGTAGGTGGGTGGATCGGATCGGCGGGTGGATAATCGAACGGACTGGAGAGGGTGGGTCGAGCGATGAGGTGGTCAAAAGCGGACTGAGGACATTTGACCACCCTCTAGAGGAGTGTGGGCAAGCGGATCTGGCCGGCAGGCTGGCTCAGTAGCGCAGGAGGCTGTAGTACTCGTAGGCGCCGAGCTTGTCGCGGCCCTGAAGAAATGACAGCTCCATGATCGTGGCGATGCCCGCTACCTTTCCTCCGCAGCGCTCGGTGAGCCCAGCGGTGGCCTGGGCCGTGCCCCCCGTTGCGAGCACGTCATCGACTATCAGGATGCGCTCGCCGGGCTCGATGGCATCCTTGTGGATCTCGAGATGGTCAAAGCCATACTCGAGCTCGTACTTTTCGGTCTCCACCTTCCACGGAAGCTTGCCCTTCTTTCTCACGGGGATGAGACCTGCGGTAAAGCGGTAAGCGAGCGGAGCGGCGACGATGAAGCCGCGCGCCTCGATCCCCAGCACCTTGTCGATCTCGTCGCGATCGTAGTGATGAGCGATGGCGTCGATCGTGTACGTAAATGCCTTCTTGTCCGCGAGCAAAGGCGTTATGTCCTTGAAGACCACACCCTGCTTGGGGAAGTCCGGGATATCCCGGATATGGTCCTTGAGCCACTCGTGATTCGCTTGAGGTTCCATGCCCTCTCCTAGCTCAGACTGGTCGAAGTGGTCAGCGCCTCTTACGACGCTTCGCTTTCTTGACTCCTGCTCGGGGCCGCGCGTTGGCCTGCGCCGGTCGTGGCTGGGAACGCGGCGCCGTCGCCTGGGCTCGCGGCGACGGCGCCGGAGTGGCAGACGCATCGTCACTCGCGCGCGCCGAGCCCGCTCCGACCGGCACGGGAACGAGTGGGGCCCGCGTCGACTCCCGCAGCTTCTTGTCGCGCACGCTCTTGTAGTGAGGCTCGTTCTCCTTGAGCTTCGATAGAAGCGGGGTGGCGACGAAGATCGACGAATAGGCGCCGGTCAGAATGCCTACGAAGAGGGCGAGGGCGAGATCTTTGAGCGTGCTAGCACCCAGTAAACCCGCTCCGACGAACAGCAGCGCCGCTACCGGAAGCAGTGTCGCAAGTGAAGTGTTAAGCGAGCGCATAAACACCTGGTTCAGGGAAAGGTTCGCGGAAGCTTCGTAGGTCATACGCCCCGGGGTTGCGTACAGAGAGGTGTTCTCTTCGACCTTGTCGAAAACGACCACGGTGTCGTAGAGCGAGTAGCCGAGAATCGTGAGGATGGCGATGATCGTGGAGGGCGTCACTTCGAAGCCGATCAGCGAGTAGATGCCGGCGGTGATCACGAGGTCGTGCACCAGCGCCACCATTGCGCCCACGGCCATCTTCCACTCGAAGCGCCAGGAGATGAAAACGCTCACCACGATCAGGAACGCGAGCAAGGCGCGCACCGCCTTGTCGGTGATCTCGGCCCCCCACCGACTGCCGATGCGCTGACTGTCCGTCGCGTCGAGATCGGCCCCGGTCGTTTCGGCCACCGCGGCCACGACCCTGTCCTGAGCCCGGGGGTCCGAGACCTCCTCTGTCTGGACAATCACGGTGCGCGGCTCCTCCTCAGTGACCTGCACTTGAGCATCGGTGGCGCCCAGAGGGGACAACGCCTCACGAAGCGCTGTCGTTATCTCCGACTGCGACGCATCGCCGAGGGGGCCCGAAGCGGGCACCAGGGCCTGGGTCTGCACGCCTCCCCGGAACTCGATGCCGTAGTCGAGCCCGTTGAAGATCAGCGATAGCAGGCTGATCCCGAGCACGACTCCCGAAATCAAAAACCACAACCTGCGTCGGCCGATGAAGTCGATGTCGGTCTCCCCCCGGTAGAGGCGGCCCCAGGTCCCGCTCATGTCGGCGTCCCCAGTGCGCCCCTGAGGCCGACCAGTCGGTTGCGGCTGAGGCTCGAGGCGGCGAGCACGTGGACCGCCGGGCGGGTGAAGAAGTAAGCAATGAGCACGTCGAGCACGGTCGCCAGCCCCAGGGTCAGAGCAAAACCTCGGACCGAGCCCACGGCCAGGATGAACAGGATCACGGCCGCCGAGGCGGTGACCGCATCGGCCACGAGGATGGTGCGAAAGGCGCGCTTCATGCCCCGCTCGACCGCGGCCCTCAGCGACTTGCCGGAATGGATCTCGTCCTTGAGCCGCTCGAAGGCGACGATGTAGGAGTCGGCGGTGATCCCGATGGACACGATGATCCCGGCCACTCCGGCGAGACTCAACGACAGACCTGCGTACTCGCCCAACAGTGCCATGACCGAGTAGATCGTGACCGAGAACAGAATGAGGCCCAGCCACACTACGACCCCCAACCCCCGGTAGTAGAGGACCATGTAGACCACCACCAGCGCCAGTCCCAGGATCCCGGCCCTGAGGCCGGCGGCAAGCGAATCCCGTCCCAACGTCGGGGACACCTTGACTACCTCCGACTGCTCCAGCGTTATCGGCAGCGCGCCGGTCTTGAGCACGAGGGCGAGATCCTTGGCGTCCTGCTCCCCTGAGGAGTCGATCTGCGTCTCGCCCCCCGTGATGCCGTCGCCGCACACGACTCCACCGGAGCCGCCGGCGCTGGCCGGATCCTGCATCCCGGCGGCGCTCTCGACCTTGCCGTCGAGCACGATGGCGACCTGGCTCTTTACCTGCTCGCCCTTGTCCCGGAGGCACGCGAGGCGGCTGGTGAAGCTCGCCCACCGATCTGCGCCCTCGGAGTTCATGTCCAGAGAGACGGACCACTGGCCCGAGGTGGGGTCGACGACCCCCTGAGCCTTGGTGATGACGTCTCCCGTGAGAGTGGCGGGCGCAAGCCGGTAGAGGGGCGCGTTCGAGCCGCCCTCAGCGTCAGGGTAGACGACCTCCTGGTCGTTGACCTCGGTGCCCGCTTGCTTGGTGACCTCCGGGCGCTGCTTGTCCGGCGCGGTGGGGGGAATTTGCTCGAGCACCTGTCTGAAGGTCAGCTGTGCGGTGGTGCCGATGACCTCGAGCGCCCGCTGGTCGTCCTTGATTCCGGGGAGCTGGATGAGGATGTTGTCGGTGCCCGCCGCAGTCACCTCGGGCTCGGCGACCCCGAGGGAGTCGATGCGCTCGCGGATGATCTCGACGGTCTTCTGAAGCACCTGGGAGTTGACCTCTCCGGTAGCGGTCAGGGTAACGCTGATCCCGCCCTCGAGGTCGAGCCCCAGGCGTGGAGCGGTTCCGGTGGCCACGATCGCGCCGAAGCTACCCAGCGCCACCACCAGCGCCGCGATCAAGTGAATGCGATACCTCTTGGTGCGCATTTCAGCTCTCCGTGGAAAGGACCCGCTCGCCGTTGATATCGATCTTGAAGCGGCACTCGAGGTACTCCGCCGCCCGGCGGCACATCACCATGCGCGACAGGAATATCTCGAAGTAGTCCATGACATCGGCAAGCTCGGTATCGATAGTTAGCTCCAAAGTCAAAGTCCGGTGCGGAGCGTCGACTCGCAGGAAGGACCGCTCGACCGCGTAGTTGACGCGATCGTGGATGTCGAACAGCGATGGGTCCTTGGCTCGCACCCGGCTGCGGTGGACGTCGGACTTGTCGGCCACGATCAGCGCCGCTCCGATGGCGTTTACGGGGTGGCCGAACTCCTCCTCGTGATTGCCGATGGCGGCCAGGATGAGCCCCACTTCCTTGTAGCTCATGCCGAGCTCGCGCAGGAGGTCGTAGGTGATAGTGGCGCCGGTTTGGGAGTGGAACGAGCGCGACACGAAGTTGCCCATGTCGTGGAGGTAGCCGGAGATGGCTGCCAGCTCCTTGTCCCGCTCCTCGAAGCCGAGGCGGTGGAGGACGTTGTAGGAGATCTTGGAGACCAGACCGGCGTGGCGGAAGCCATGCTCGGTGTAGCCGATCTGCCCGAGGTGGCGGTCGGCCAGAGCGATGAAGGTCTGGACCCCCTCGTGAGCCTGTACGTCGGCCAGGGAAACCGAGCTTTCATGGCCGCCGGGCTCGGGGGCCGGGCCCACCGGCCGAGCCTCTTGGCGGTCGCGGCCCAGCTCCTCGACACGCCCTTGTCCGGCCGCGTCTGCGGCCCGGCTCATGGCTGCGGCTCCTCCCCACCCTGTAGCGATCCCTGCGGATCGCGTGCTTCGTCCTCGTCCTCGTCCACGACCACGACCCGTGCGATCGACGTCTTGAGGAAGCGCAAGGTCGTGGAATCGTCCACCCGGAGCTCGACGTCGTGCTCGTTCAGACGCGTGATCGTGCCGAAGAGCCCTCCGATCGTCACGACCTCGTCGCCGAGAGAGAGGCTGTCCACGAGTGCGCGGTGCTGTTGCACCTTTCGGCGCTGGGGCCGTACCAGCATGAAGTAGAAAACTGCTCCCATCAGGATCAGGAAGATGAGACTCGATGCGCCTTCCATGGTGAATCCGTCCTTTTCTCGAAAACTTGGAAAACTTGGAAAGTCGTCGGGCACGCGACAAAAGCCGCCCTCGCGGCTCGCCGCCTGAGTCTACCGCCGCTGCGAGATAGTCACGCTGGCCCCCGATTGGAACCTCATCCCACCGAGGCAGGGGGCGCCGACGTGCGACCGTCGCACATCAGCCACCGATTTGTGAGCTTAGCGTGCGACCGTCTCACATTAGCCACCGTGGTGTGTGTCGCCGCTGAACAACAGGTTGGGTCCCTCTGGCAGCTCCAGGCCCAGGTGGGCAAAGGCGTCGGGAGTAGCGACGCGGCCCCGTGGTGTGCGGGCGAGGAACCCGATCTGCATGAGGTAGGGCTCGTAGACGTCCTCGAGCGTGTCGGTCTCCTCCCCCACCGCCACCGCCAGCGTGGAGAGCCCGACGGGGCCTCCGCGAAAGCGCCGCACGAGCGCATCGAGGATCGCCGCATCGACCTTGTCGAGACCGCGCTCGTCGACCCGGAACACCTCCAGCGCTCGCCGGGCGACGGCATGGTCGATGATGCCCTCGGCGCGCACCTGAGCGTAGTCGCGCACCCGGCGCAGCAGGCGGTTGGCGATGCGGGGCGTGCCCCGGGACCGTCGGGCGATCTCCTGCGCACCTCCGGCGTCGAGCTCGACCTTCAGGATGGCGGCCGAGCGGGTCACGATGCGCTCGAGGTCCGAGGCGGGGTAGAGGTCGAGGCGCTCGATCAGCTCGAAGCGGCTGCGAAGGGGGCCGGTGATGAGGCCCGCTCGGGTGGTCGCACCTATCAGGGTGAAGCGAGGCAGGTCGAGCCTGATCGTGTGCGCGCTGGGCCCTTTGCCGATGACGAGGTCGAGCTGCCCGTCCTCCATTGCCGGATAAAGGACCTCTTCGACCACCCGAGGCAGGCGATGGGTCTCGTCTACGAACAACACGTCTGAGTCCTCGAGGTTGGTGAGGATCGCAGCCAGGTCGCCGGCTCGCTCGAGTGCCGGCCCCGAGGTCTGGCGGAGACCGGCGCCCATCTCGTGCGCCACGACGTGGGCGAGCGTGGTCTTGCCGAGGCCCGGGGGGCCGCACAGAAGCAGGTGCCCGACCGGCTCCGAGCGTCCCGCCGCGGCCTCGAGCACGATCGAGAGATGCTCCTTGAGATCCGACTGGCCCACGAACTCTTCCAGGGTCCGAGGGCGAAGAGAGCTCTCGGCCTCGCGCTCCCCCATCTCGGGCTGGGGGAGAAGGACCTCCTCGCTCACGCCGGTTTCACCTGCTCGCTCACGCCGGTTTGACCTGCTCGCTCACGCCGGTTTGACCTGCTCGCTCACGCTCGGCGCCGCTCTTCGGCCAGGGCCCGGAGCGCGCTGCGGACCACCTCTTCAACGCTCTCGTCCGCGGGGGGCTGGAGCCCTGCCAGAACGGAGCGCACCTCGGCCGTGGAGTAGCCGAGGTTCTCGAGCGCCGAGCGCGCCCTGACCAGGTGAGCGTGCTCGCCATCCAAGACGATCTCGAGGTCGGGCAGCGCGAGCTTCTCCTTGAGGTCCAGGACGATGCGGGCCGCGGTCTTCTTGCCGATTCCGGGGATGGCGCTGAGGCTCGCAATGTCACCGGTGGCCAGGATCCGGCGCAGGGCGTCGGGGGCGTGAGCCGAGCACACGGCCAGCGCCACCTTGGGGCCCACCCCTGAGACCGTGACCAGGCCCTCGAACAATGACTGCTCGGCCTCGGCGGAAAAGCCGTAGAGCATCAGGGCGTCCTCACGAACGTGGAGGTGTGTCCACAGGCGGACCCTGCCCCCAGCTGGGGGCAGGGCCCTAAGCGTGGTGGCCGAGCAGCTCAAGCGATAGCCAACGCCTCCCACCTGAAGGAAGCAGCCGGCTTCGTCGCGGCCCGCCACCTCTCCCTCCAAGAAGCCGATCATCTTGCCTGCTCCGCTCGGGCGACCGCAGAGGCAAGGCCGGAGCGGTTGAGATGGCAGATGGCCAGCGCGCAGGCGTCGGCCGCGTCCGCCGGCTTCGGGACCGTCGGCAGCTTCAACAGCGCCGCGACCATGGTCTGGACCTGGGCCTTGGAGGCACGGCCCACCCCGACCACCGACAGCTTGACCTCGAGCGGAGTGTAGTGACGGGTTTCGAGCCCCGCTTCGGCCGCACACAGAAGGGTCACGCCTGCGGCCTGACCCACCGCCATGGCGGTGCGGACATTGGCGTTGAAGAACAGGCGCTCGATCACGAAGATGTCGGGCCGGTGCTCGGCTAACAGAGCCGCGATGGCGCGCCTCAGCTGGAGCAGCCGCTCGGCCGCGGGCGTCCCCGCGTTTGTGCGCACCGCCCCTGCGGCGACTGCCGATAGTCCCGAGCCGCGCTTGTCGACTATCCCGTAGCCGGTGGTGGCGACGCCCGGGTCGATCCCGATGACCCTCATGAGCTGAGTCCTCCGCTTCTCGAACGCTTGTTCGATTGAAGCCTAGCCGAGGCTCAGGACGAGAGCCCGTCTTTCACTCTCCCGCGTTTTGGGCGCCGGAGCGACGAGTTTTCTTGCTCCACACGACCACAAAAGATTGAGCGTCCGCTTGGTTTAGTACGCAAACAGTATTTCGAAGTTTCCGCGCCGGTGCAGGCAAAAGATCAGGCGATGGCGGCGAGGATCTCGTCGGGGATGTCGAAGTTGGCGTGGACCTCCGAGACGTCGTCGAGCTCCTCGAGCGTGTCGATGAGGTGGAGCACACGCTTGGCCTCGGAGCCCTCGAGCGGGATCGTGGTCTTCGGCACCTGGGTGAGCTCGTCGGACTCGATCACCATGCCCTGCGCCTCGAGCGCCCGGCGCACCTCTGCGTAGGCCTCCGGCGGCGCCACCACCTCGATCGATTCGTCGGAGCCACGAACGTCCTCGGCCCCCGCGTCGGCCGCGACCAGGAAGACGTCGTCCTCGGAGGCGGAGTCGGCGGACACGATCACGATGCCCTTGGGCTCGAACATCCACGACACCGCGCCCGGCTCGGCGAGCTTGCCGCCGGCCCCGTTGAACGCGCCCCGGACCTCCTGCGCGGCGCGATTGCGGTTGGTGGTGAGACAGTGCACGAGGATCGCCACCCCGCCCGGCCCGTAGCCCTCGTAGGAGACCTCCTCGTAGGACTGACCCTGGAGCTCGCCGGTCCCGCGCTTGATCGCGCGCTGGATGTTGTCGTTGGGGACGGAGCTCTCCTTGGCCTTTTGCACCGCGCTCTGAAGGGTGGGGTTGGCGTCGAGCTTGCCACCACCTTCCCTCGCCGCGACCTCGACGAAGCGCAGCAGCTTGCTCCACAGCTTCGAGCGTTGGGCGTCGGCGGCGCCCTTCTTGCGCTTGATCGTCGACCACTTCGAGTGCCCCGACATCAGCCCTCCACGAGGGCGACGAACAGCTCGTGGAGGCGGGGGTCGCCGGTTATCTCGGGGTGAAAGCTCGCCGCCAGCAGATGGCCCTGGCGCACCAGGACCGGCCGGTCCTCCCAGCGAGCCAGCACCTCGACCCCGTCTCCCACACGCTCGATCACTGGTGCCCTTATGAACGCCGCCCTCAGAGGCGCGTCCAGGCCCTCGACGTCGAGGTCGGCCTCGAAGGAGTCGACCTGGCGCCCGTAGGCGTTGCGCCTGACGGTGAGGTCCATAAGGTTCAGGCGGTGAGGCGCCTGCTCGGGCCCGGTGATCTTCTTCGCCATGAGGATCATGCCCGCACAGGTGCCGAACAGCGGCATCCCTGAGCGGGCTCGCTCAGCCACCGGCTGCAGCAGGCCGAAGCGCTCCAGAAGCTTTCCTATGGTGGTCGACTCGCCTCCGGGGATGACCAGGGCGTCTACCGAGGCGAGGTCGTCCGGGGACTTGACCGGCACCGGGGTGGCGCCGGCCTCATCGAGCGCCCGGGCATGCTCGCGCACGTCGCCCTGCAGCGCGAGGACGCCGGCCTTTACCATCCACGCACCGACAGCCGCTCGGAGTCGGGCATCTGGGCCAGGTTGATGCCGGCCATGGGCTCGCCCAGAGAGCGCGACGCCTTGGCGACGATGGCCGGGTCCTGAAAGTAGGTGGTCGCCTCGACGATCGCCCGAGCCCGGCGTGCCGGGTCGGCGGACTTGAAGATCCCGGAACCGACGAAGACGCCCTCGGCCGAGAGCTGCATCATCAGGGCGGCGTCGGCGGGAGTGGCGATGCCCCCGGCGGTGAACAGCACCACGGGCAAGCTGCCGGTCTCGGCCACCTCCCGCACGAGCTCATAGGGAGCTTGTAGGGACTTGGCGGCGCTCATCAGCTCCTCGGGTCGCATGCCGGAGAGCCGCTTGATCTCGGACGTGATCGCCCTCATGTGGCGCACCGCCTCGACCACGTTTCCGGTGCCGGCCTCGCCTTTGGAGCGGATCATGGCGGCGCCTTCGCCCAAGCGGCGTAGCGCCTCGCCCAGGTTGGTGGCGCCACACACGAACGGGACCGTGAAGTCCCACTTGTTGATGTGGTGGGCTTCATCGGCCGGAGTGAGAACCTCGGACTCGTCCACGTAATCGACCCCGAGGGCCTGGAGCACCTGCGCCTCGGCGAAGTGACCGATGCGGCACTTCGCCATGACGGGGATCGAGACCGCGTCGACTATGTCGGTGATTACTTCGGGGTCGGACATGCGGGCCACGCCCCCGGCGGCGCGGATGTCGGCGGGCACTCGCTCGAGCGCCATCACCGCGACCGCGCCGGCGTCCTCGGCGATCACCGCTTGCTCTTTGGTGACGACGTCCATGATGACGCCGCCCTTGAGCATCTCGGCCAGGCCGCGCTTGATGCGTGCGCCCCCGGTGTCCCTGTTCATGGAATCGAGTCTACGCCGCGGCCCGGTCCCGGCTGGGCCGCCCAGGAGCCCGGGCCTTAGGTGATGAGGTAGTGAATCGTGCCTTGAGCGCAGTAGGCCATGATGACGATGCTTTCCAGCGTCAACTCTTCGTAGAGGTCCCCCAGAGTCATCGCTTCACAGTAGAGGCCCAAGACGATGAGACGTCCGCATCCCGACGTTGTGAGCGGTTCCGAGCCCGTCGAACGGTGCTGGCTTCTGGGATGGGTCAGCTCTTGACGCGGCCCGTTTCGTAGGCCCACATGGCGATCTCGACGCGGTTTCGGGCGCCGAGTTTGGTCATGAGGCTGGCGAGGTGGGTCTTGGTGGTGCTGAGGCTGATGTGGAGTTCGTCGGCGATCTCGGCGTTGGTTCGACCTTGGGCCACCGTGATCAGGACCTCTTCTTCGCGCTCGGTCAGCGGTTCTATGGGCTGAGCCGGTGGCGTCCTCATGGGTGCGTTCGAGAATGTGGCGAGGAGTCGAGCTGTCACGCTCGGAGCGATGAGTGCGTCACCGTTGGCGGCGGCGTGGATCGCCTGGACCAGGAGTTCGGGTCCGGCATCCTTGAGCAGGAAGCCCCTGGCGCCCGCCTTGAGGGCGGCGTGCACGTACTCGTCGAGGTCGAAGGTGGTGATGATCACGATGGCCAGTGGGTCGTCGACGTCGGGTCCGGCGAGCAGTTGGGTGGCCTCGATGCCGTCCATGTCCGGCATGCGGATGTCGAACAGGCACACTTCGGGGCGCAGTTCGCGGGCAAGGGCCACCGCTTCGCGGCCGTCGGCAGCCTCGCCGACCACTTCGATGCCGGGCTGGGCGTCGAGGATCATCTTGAGCCCGGTGCGGACGAGGTGCTGATCATCAGCGACGATCACGCGGATGGTCATGTGGGGGCGCCGTTTCTGGGCAGCACTGCAGTGATGGTCCACCCGCGGTCCGGGCTCGATCCGGCCTCGAGGGTGCCACCGAGGAGCTTGGTTCGCTCGGTCATACCCACGAGCCCGTAGCCCGCCGACGAGCCGGCGCTGAACGGGGTGGGGTCGCCGTCGTCGCGCACGGTCAGGCGCACACACTCGTCGTCGCCGGCGACACAGACGTTTATGCGGGTTGCGTGGCGTGCGTGGCGTATCGCGTTCGTGATCGATTCCTGGGCGAGGCGGTAGATCGCGGCCTCGACCGATGGCGGGAGGCCATCGAGGTCACCCGACAGTTCCACATCGACACGCGGCCGGTCCTCGGCGCTTTGAGCGAGCCGCTCGATGTCGGCCACGCCTCTTTGCGGGGCGAGGTTGGGCTCCTCGCCTTGGCGGAGGGCTCCAACCATGTGGCGCATCTCGGCGAGCGTGCGCGAAGCCTCCTCTTCGATGACTTCGAGGGCGTCCACGGCGGCGTTGGGGGAGGATGCGGCAAGGGTCCGACCGGCCTGGGCCTGAATGGCGATGGCCGAGACATGGTGAGCGACGGTGTCGTGCAACTCGCGTGCTAACTGCTCGCGCTCGAGGAGCTTGGCTTGATCCACCTCGCGGAGCCGGGAGTTTGCCCGGTAGCGAATCGAAGCGCCGAGCGCGGCGGTGAACAGGAAGAACAGGATCCCGATCGCCGCTTCGACACCGGTCGAATAATTACGCGCGTTTGGCGACAAGGTCATGGGGCGAGGATGATTGACGGATTCTGTGAAGAGAATACCGACCACGATGATCGCCAGCCCGATCGCCGCCTCACGACCGGACCCCCATCTAAATAACGAATAGGGGAGCAGGAGCACGTACGCGGTGGTGTACAGCACCGCCGAGTCGTCGGCGCCGAAGAGCGTCGCGAGGTCGGCCACGGTCTGGGCACCGAACACCACAGCCAACACGACGAGAGGGTGCGTGCGCCGCCACAACAGCGTGAACAAGGGCACCACACCAAAGACGAGCGCGACGGGTCGCCATGGCAGATCGTCGCGGAAGATCACTTCAACAACCGCCACCGGCACCAGCACGGCGACGAGCACCCAGTCCCGCCACACCCGCGCAGGCGGATGCGGAACTCGGGGTTCGGCCCACAGCGATCGGACGGCGTCTCTCACCACCACTCAAGCGTAGAGCGCCAGAGACTGGCGGCGGATCGGCCGAAAGTACGGAAGACGGATCGGTCGAAAGGCGGGCCCACATCCGACCAGTCGGCCGATGTGTCATTCGCTGAGTCTCGTCACGATGAGATTCATGACTGTGACCGAGCCGAGTGGTCTGCCACGGCGAGCCGATCCGAGTCGATCACGGTCTGCGCAAGCGATACACCAGGAATCGCCGAGTCGAGGAGGAACAACGATGATGTCGCACGCTCTGTACCGGTTGGGTCGGTTCGCCGCCCGTCGACCGTGGGCGGTCATTGGCGCATGGCTTGTCGTGTCTGTGCTCGTAATCGCAGCGTCCGGAGCCTTCGGTCGCGAACTCGAGGCCGAAGGCTCGGTGCCGGGTCTCGACTCCCAGAAAGCCACCGAGCTGCTGTCGGCCGCCCAGTCGGACACGGCCGGACTTACCGCACAGATGGTCGTGACACCGATCGACGGCAGCGTGAGCTTCTTCGAGTCGGCCGACGCTCAGGCTGCGCTTACCGAGGTCCAGGCTGGGGTCGCCGCGCTGCCCAATGTGTTGGGTACCAGCGATCCAGCCGGTGCGCTGGCCGCGGGGCCCAAGGCGGCCGCTACGAGTGGCTCGGTTTCGCCCGACGGTCGAATCGCCGTGATCCGCGTCCAGTATCCGGTGCTTGAAGAACTGAACCTGGGCGATCTGGAGAACCTCAAAAAGTTCGGTGTCGAGGCCCGAGAGGGTTCGCCGCTGCAGATCGAGATGAGCGGCGACCTGTTCTCTTCGTTTGAGGAGCCTGCGACGGGCACTGGCGAGATGATCGGTTTGATCGCCGCGGTCATCATCTTGCTCCTGGCGTTTGGGTCGCTCATCGCCATGGGCCTTCCCCTCGGGATAGCTCTCTTCGGCCTCGCCCTCGGCATCAGCTCGATGTCGCTCATTACCTACCTGGTCGGCATTCCCAGCTTTGCCCCTCAGATGGCCAGCATGATCGGCCTCGCCGTAGGTATCGACTACGCACTGTTCCTCGTCACCCGGCACCGCGAGTACCTAGCACGGGGGATGACGATCGAAGAATCGATCGGTCGCGCCGTCGCCACCGCCGGTCAAGCGGTGATCTTCGCAGGCGCCACCGTCGTCATCGCGATCCTTGGTCTGGCGGTCGCCGGCGTTCCGTTCATGACCGCGGCCGGCATTGCCACATCGGTCATTGTCCTGATCATGGTGGTGGCCTCGGTCACCTTGCTACCTGCGTTCCTTGGTCTTGCCGGGCACTGGATCAACCGCCTCGGACTCCAACGAAACAAACCGATCGATGCCTCTACCGTGAGCTCGGGCTGGCAGCGTTGGGGTCAGCACGTGTCCAAGAACGCCTGGCCCTATGCCGTCGGCGTCACCATCTTCCTTCTGGCGCTGACGGCGCCGGTGCTGGGACTTCGTCTGGGCTCCCCCGACGACGGCACGCTGCCCGAAACCCGTACCGAGCGTCGGGCGTACGATCTCGTGGCCGAGGGCTTCGGTCCCGGCATCAACGGCCCCTTGGTCATCGCGGTCGACATCTCGCAGGATCCGACGGTGGTCGAACCCCTAGTCGACGCCATTGCGGCCGACGAGGGTATCGCCACCGTTGCACCCCCTGAGTTGAACGCCGAAGCCGGCGTGGCGACGCTGGTTGCTTTTCCGACCACGGCACCTCAAGACGATGTCACTCTCGCCACGATCAAGCGTCTCCGGGCGGAGGTTTTCCCGCCGGTGCTGGACGAGAGCCCGGCCCGGGCCCACGTCGGTGGCCAAACGGCGAGCTGGGCCGACATCGGCGACAAGGTCACCGACCGATTGCCCTTGTTCATCGCTGCGGTGATCTTGCTGTCCTTCCTGTTGCTCACCTTGGTCTTCCGATCGATTCTCGTACCGCTGAAGGCTGCGTTGCTGAACCTCCTGAGCATCGGTGCCGCCTACGGCGTGCTGGTCATGGTGTTCCAGTGGGGGTGGGGCATGGGCGTCATCGGTCTGGAGTCGACCGCGCCGATCGATCCGTTCATCCCCTTGTTCATGTTCGCGGTTCTCTTCGGCCTCTCCATGGACTACGAGGTATTCCTGCTCTCACGAGTCCGTGAGGAGTACCTGGCCACGGGCGACAACGACACGTCGGTGATTCTCGGCATCGCCGGCACGGCCCGGGTGATCACGTCGGCCGCCCTGATCATGATCTCGGTGTTCCTTGGCTTCGCTCTGGGTGAAGACCCTGCTATCAAGATGGTGGGCATCGGCCTGGCCACGGCCATCTTCGTTGATGCCACGATCGTGCGAATGGTCTTGGTGCCGGCGACGATGAAGCTGATGGGCGCCGCCAACTGGTGGATCCCGAGCTGGCTCGATCGCCTGCTACCGACCATCGGCATCGAGGGCGAGACCGGTCTGCCAGAGCCCGAAATGGAAGCCGATCTCGTGACCGAGCCCGTCGTAGCCGCACCCGAGCAAGAACTCGTCCCGGTCGACTGACCAAATAAGGAAAGGACCTCGTCGTGACCGCTATACACAACGAAACCTATGAAGCGCAATTGACAGTCGAGTACCCCGACCGCGACTTGAACCGCCTGTCGACGGCCCTGCGTCTCCTCTACCTCATCCCCATCGGGGTCGTCCTTGCCCTTCTCGACGGCTCCTCGTTCGATACCGGGTTCGCCGACAACGGATTCCAATTCGGCGCCACCGGTACGGGCCTGCTGTGGGCGCCCGTCCTGTTGATGATCGTGTTCCGACAGAAGTACCCGAGGTGGTGGTTCGACTTCAACCTTCAACTTGCTCGTTTCTCAACCAGGGTGCTGTCGTATCTCGCTCTGATGTCCGACGTGTACCCCTCCACCGACGAAGAGCAGACTGTCCGGCTGGACCTCGACTACCCCAACGTCAAACAGGATCTCAACCGCTGGCTACCGCTGGTGAAATGGCTGTTGGCCTTCCCCCACTACATCGTGCTCTTCTTTCTGTGCATCGCGGCGGTCGTCGCAGTGATCGTCGCTTGGTTTGCCGTGTTGTTCACCGGCCGCTACCCGCGAGCAATCTTCGACTTCGTCGAAGGCGTCCTGCGATGGGGGCTTCGTGTCGAGGCATACTCCCTGCTGCTCGTCACCGACCGCTACCCTCCCTTCTCACTCCACTGACCGGACCCGACCACAGCGCCGCAACCCGACGACTTCTTCGTAGAACTGACGAGCTCGACCCAGATCGGCTGAGGAACGCGAGGTGCCTTCGCCGCAGGCTCGCTGATCTCCACCACCAGCAACCCACGACTGTTCCTCACAGCGCTCTTCGAGGGCGAGCTGATCTCGGCCGACGCCCTTATCGAGATGCTGGCAACAGGCCCCGATGGTTACGGATTCGGCACCGCGCGGCAACACCGAGCGCGCCCATATCGGGCGGAGCACTCGCACC
>Ga0136633_1000826_pt1 | contig 23311 bp, 25 predicted proteins | sample AntDrymeUQ832206_2_FD_105494 | JGI IMG/M metagenome (GOLD analysis project Ga0136633, IMG submission 105494) | Polar desert sand microbial communities from Dry Valleys, Antarctica - metaG UQ83 (22.06) | ecosystem: Environmental > Terrestrial > Soil > Desert | place: Antarctica: Dry Valley...
CGTTCTCGCGGCCCTCGGTGACGGGCTGGCGGTCGATGACGTCGACTTCTTGCGCGGGGTCGTGCACGTCCGCCGGCAGGTCAAGCTGCTGGGAGGCCGTCAGCTCTTCGCCCTTCCCAAGGGCCGGAAGGTGCGTCACGTGCCGCTGCCGGACACGGTCGCCCTCGATCTGGCCGCGCACCTGCAGGCTTGGCCGGCGATGGCTGTCAAGTTGCCCTGGGAGGAGCTGACCGGAGATGCGCGCAGCGTGGACCTTCTCCTGTCGACGCGAGAAACGACAGCGCTGCAGCGCAATTACATCAACGCGAAGGTCTGGAAGCCTGCGCTGGTCACCGCCGGTCTCCTGCCGACCCGCGAGAACGGCATGCACGCACTGCGGCACTTCTACGCCAGCGTGCTGCTCGACGCGGGCGAGTCGATTCGCGCGCTTGCCGAGTACCTGGGGCACGCCGACCCAGGGTTCACGCTGCGTGTCTACACGCACCTGATGCCGGCGTCCGAGGAGCGGACCAAACGAGCCGTCGACCAGGCGCTCCGAGGAGGAACGCTGGCCGACGGCTCGACAGGGTGTGCACCAGATGTGCACCAACAGGCCGGACAGGCCCTGTTTCCGCAGGTGAGAGAGGTGCAGGCTAGATGTCGTAGTAGAGCGAGAACTCGTACGGGTGCGGGCGCAGCCGGATCGCGTCGATCTCGACCTCGCGCTTGTAGGCGATCCAGGTCGAGATGAGGTCCTCGGTGAAGACCCCGCCCTCGAGCAGGTAGTCGTGGTCGGCCTCGAGCGCGTCGAGCACGGCGTCGAGCGAGGCGGGCACCTGCGAGACGTCGGCCAGCTCCTCCGGCGGCAGCTCGTAGAGGTCCTTGTCGACCGGCGTCGGCGGCTCGATCTTGTTCTTGATGCCGTCGAGGCCGGCCATCAGCATCGCCGAGAACGCCAGGTACGGGTTCGAGGACGGGTCCGGGCAGCGGAACTCGAGGCGCTTGGCCTTGGGGTTGCTGCCGGTGATCGGGATGCGGATGCAGGCCGAGCGGTTGCGCTGGCTGTAGACCAGGTTGACCGGGGCCTCGAAGCCGGGCACGAGGCGGTGGTAGCTGTTGATCGTCGGGTTGGTGAAGGCCAGCAGCGACGGGGCGTGGTGCAGCAGGCCGCCGATGTAGTAGCGCGCCATGTCCGACAGCCCGGCGTAGCCGACCTCGTCGTAGAACAGCGGCTCGCCGTCCTTCCACAGCGACTGGTGGCAGTGCATGCCCGAGCCGTTGTCGCCGATGATCGGCTTCGGCATGAAGGTGGCCGACTTGCCGTACTCGTTGGCGGTGTTCTTGACGATGTACTTGAACAGCATCATGTCGTCGGCGCCCTGGAGCAGGGTGTTGAACTTGTAGTTGATCTCCTGCTGACCGGCCGAGCCGACCTCGTGGTGGCCGCGCTCGACGGTCATGCCGGCGTTCTCGAGCCGCACGGCGATCTCGTCGCGCAGGTCGGCGTAGTGGTCGGTGGGGGAGACGGGGAAGTAGCCGCCCTTGGTGCGCGCCTTGTAGCCCAGGTTGCCGCCCACCTCCTCACGACCGCTGTTCCAGGCCGCCGAGTCGGCATCGATCTTGTAGAAGCTGCCCTGCGGCTGGGAGTCGAACTGGATCGAGTCGAAGATGTGGAACTCCGCCTCGGCGCCGAAGAAGCAGGTGTCGGCGATGCCCGAGCCCTTGAGGTAGGCCTCGGCCTTCTTGGCCACGTTGCGCGGGTCGCGGGAGTACGCCTCACCGGTGAGCGGGTCGTGGATGAAGAAGTTGAGGATCAGCGTCTTGCGGGTGCGGAACGGGTCGAGCTGCGCGCTGGTCGGGTCCGGCAGCAGCAGCATGTCCGACTCGTGGATCTCCTGGAAGCCGCGGATCGACGAGCCGTCGAAGCCGAGCCCGTCGGTGAACACGTCCTCGGTGAACGAACCGGCCGGCACGGTGAAGTGCTGCATCACACCGGGCAGGTCGCAGAAGCGGACGTCGACCATCTCGACGCCCTCCTTCTCGATGTACTTCAGGACCTCGTCGGCACTGGTGAACAAGGACGTCCTCCGGGAGTCAGGGACACGGCAGGTCAGCCGTGCCGAGGTGCGGGCGCTGCAGGGAGGCTAGCCGCGGGCCGTAACCCGGCGGTGTCCCGAGTGTTTCGGCCCGGTTACGCGAGCGGCCGTCCGACAGGCGCTCGTGACGGCCACGGCACTAGCCTCGCAGGCATGGCGCGGTGGACGGGGACCTGGCTGTCCGGGCTGGGTGCGGCCGGCGCCGACCGCTACGGCGAGGGCGCATGGCCCGGTCGCCGGCACGGCCTGCCACCCGAGGGGCCGGGTGCGGTGGCGACCACCGGCTCGCGCTTCGCTGCGATCGTGGTCGACCTCGTCGCCGGCGCGCTCATCGCCGCGCTGGTCAACGGCGCGCTGGAGGACCCGTCGTCCGCCGTGCGCACCGCGGTCGTCAACGGCGCGTTCGCCGCGCAGGTCATCGTGCTCCAGACGCTGACCGGGCAGTCGCTCGGCATGCGGCTGCTGGGCATCCGTGTCGCCCGGCTGGCCGACCCCGCGGGCGCGCCCGGCTTCCTGCCGGTCGCCGTGCGGACCCTGCTGATCTTCCTCGTGCTGCCGGCGGTCATCCTCGACCGCGACGGGCGGGGGCTGCACGACAAGGCGGCCGGCACCGTGGTGCTGCGGACCCGCGCGGCGCGCAGCTTCGCGGCCGACGGCCGCTGAGCCGCTGAGCCGCTGACGGACTAGCGGCGCGGGACCCGCGTCGGCATCGGGCCCTTGGGGATCGGCAGCGACGTCGCGCCCATCGCCTTGAACTTGCGGTCGAGCTCGTTGACCTGCTTGCCCTTGATGTTGCGCGGCAGCTTGAGGAAGTGCCGCTCGAGCTTGCGCAGCGGCACCTGCCCCTCGCCGTCGCCGACGACGACGTCGTAGACCGGGGTGCTGCCGATGATGCGAGCGGCCTTCTTCTTCTCGGTCGCGATGAGCTGGCGGACCCGGTTGGGGGAGCCCTCGGCGACCAGGACCAGGCCGGGCTTGCCGATCACGCGGTGCACGAGGTCCTGGTCGCGGGTGAAGCCGACGGCCGGGGTGATCCGCCAGTCGCCGCGCATGTTCGACAGCACCGCCGCCGCAGCCCCGATCTGGCCCTCCACCTGGGAGTACGCCGTGGCCTGCACGCGCTTGCCGAACACGAACGCCGCCGCCACCAGGCCGAGCAGGAAGCCCAGGAAGCCGAGGTAGAGCGCTCCGCCGAAGACCAGGCCGATCGCGAGCAGCAGCAGGAACGGCACGAAGAAGGCGGCCAGCACCAGCGGCAGCACCTTCGGGTCCTGGGCGCGGGTGGCGGTGAACGCCATCCGGATCTGCTTGAGCTTGGCGCCGCGGGGCGCCTTGGGCTTCTTGACCTTGGTGGAGCCGGCCTTCCCCTTCGCGGGGGCAGCCTTCGGGGAGCGCTTCAGCAGGGCCATGACGCAAGGATAGGTGCGGCAGGCGTCAGGGGGTCGGGCCCTGCGCCGCGCGGCGGGCCGCCCGGGCGGCGTCGGCGTCGGCCTGGCGGGCCGAGGCCTGCTCCAGCGTCGGGGCGGTGCCGCCCATGGTCGCCGGGATCCACCAGGTGTCCTCCGGGGTGCGCGGCCCGCCGGGGTAGGTCGCGCGCGCCTCGTCGAGCAGCAGCTGCATCCGGGCCTTGAGGTCAGCCGTGACGGCCACCGGGTCGCTGCCGGGCGCCGGCGTGAACGGCTCGCCGACCACGATCCGGATCGGGGTGCCGCGGGTGAGGTCCTTGGGTCGGCCCTTGGTGAAGACGCGCTGGCTGCCCCAGACGACGCACGGCAGGATCGGCGCGCCCGCCTCCAGCGCCATGCGCGCCGCGCCGGTCTTGAACTCCTTCAGCTCGAACGACAGCGAGATGGTGGCCTCGGGGAAGACGCCGACGATCTCGCCGTCGCGGACCGCCTCCACCGCCAGCCGGTACGACGCGTTGGCCGCTCCGTGCCGGTCCACCGGGATGTGCTTCATGCCGCGCATGAGGGGCCCGCTGACCTTGTGGTCGAAGACCTCCTTCTTGGCCATGAAGCGCACCAGCCGACCGGCCGGGCGGGCCGCCAGCCCGGCGAAGGTGAAGTCGAGGTAGCCGACGTGGTTGATGGCCATGACCGCGCCGCCGGTGCGGGGGACGTGCTCCTCGCCGCTGACCGTGAACTTCAGCCCCAGGCCTCGGAACACCGCGCGGGCGAAGGTGATGACGGGGGTGTACGTCGGCTCTGCCATGCGCCGGAACTTACCCCGGTGCTCGCCCAGCGGGCGGCGCCGGGGGAGGTGCTGTCAGGACCCGGTGCCGGCGCGGCGCTGGGCGTTGCGGACGGCCACCTCGAGGGCCGTCTCGGCCTCGCGGCGGGAGCGGGAGCGGGACGCGTCGGCGGACATGCCGGCCCAGGCGTTGCGCCGCGCGGTGCGCTGGCCTCCGCCCGGCAGAGCGGTCAGCAGCAGGTCCTGGACGATCGGGGCGATCAGCACCGTGCACCTCCGGGCGACGAGGGGGTCGACGAGGACGGTGCCGGTGCCATGTGTCGGGCAGGTGTCCCGACCGTGAACGTCCTGGAGCCACCTGCGCACGGCTCAGCCGCGCGCCCCGCCGCTGAGGGTGAGGGCCCTGACCTGCGGCGCGGTGGTCGTCCCGCTGCCCAGCACGAGAAGGGTGAGCAGGACCCCGTACACCGGCAGGTGGCCGATGAGCTCGGTGCCGCCGAACAGGGCCAGGCTGGCGGTGAACGGCACGGCGGCCACGAGGGCGACGACCTGCGGTGCGGCCCCTGACAGGACCAGCAGCGCGAAGAGCACCTCGACGCAGCCCGCGAGCACGACGAACGCCGCTGCGCTCATTCCCAGCGGGGACAGCAGGTTGAGCACGGGCTCCTGACGCAGCATCGCCTCTCCCATGGCCGGGTTGGCGAGCTTCTCCACCACGGCCAGTACGAGCAGGCTCCCGGCGGCGCCCACGCGCAGTACGAGCAGTGCAGTCCGCAGCCGGGCCGGACGCAGGTCGGCCCGGCCGTTCCGCGCGGGGTCCGGCGGCAGGATCACCAGGAAGCCGGCGATGCCGACCAGCACCAGGCAGACGAGCAGCGACAGCGGCCCAGGCGACGGCGACCAGGACGACCGCGGCCAGCCCGGCGAGCACCGCGGGGCGGGTCAGCGCGCCGAGGTCGACCGGGTAGTCCTCGGGATGGTGCACGAACCAGGTCTGGTGGGCCAGGACGCTCACCGGCCGGTCCTGCGGACGGCCCGGCGGAGGGCTCGGCGGGTGGTGCTGGCGAGCAGGACGAGGCGCAGGCGCACGCGCAGGTCGAAGGGCAGCTCCTCGTCGACCTCCTCGTACACGAAGAGGTCCACGGTGCGGGTCGTGGTCCGGGGGCCGGGAGGGGCGGACATGGTCGTGCTCCTGTCTGCCGCACGTCCGGGGTGGCGGCGGCCTGGCCAGTCCACCCGTCGGCCCGCCTGCCGCACAGGGACCAAGGACCCGGCTGCGCGGGTCTCAGGTCACTGTCCGTGGGGGGCGCTCCGGCGCAGGCTGGGTCGAACACCCCGGAGGCCGCCATGACCAGCCCGCACCTCACCTCGTCCGTCCGCCACGTGCTCGAGGCGGCAACCCTCGCGCCGAGCGTGCACAACACGCAGCCGTGGCGCTTCGTCGTGCGCGAGGACGGCTTCGACCTGCTGGCCGACGCGGAGCGGCGGCTGTCCGTCCTGGACCCGACCGGCCGCCAGCTGCACCTGTCCTGCGGCGCGGCGCTGGTGACGGCCCGCGTCGCCGCACGCGCGCTCGGTCTGGACGCCGTCGTGGCGCTGCTGCCGGACCCCGACGACCCGTCGCTGCTGGCCCGGCTGCGGCTGGAGCCCGGCGCCCCCGCCTCCGACCGCGACATCGCCCTGGCGCTGGCGGTGCTGCGCCGGCACACCGTGCGCGAGGCCTTCGAGCCGCGCGAGGTCCAGCCGGCTCTGCTCGAGGACCTGCGCCACGCCGCCGAGGCGGAGGGCGCGGCGCTGCGCGTGCTGACCGACGAGGGTGACCTGGTCAGTCTCGCGGTGCTGCTGTCCGGCGCCGACTGGGCCGAGGAGCGCGACCCGGCTTACCGGCGCGAGCTGTCCTCGTGGGTGCGCGACGGCGAGGAGCCCGACGGGATCCCGCGCGCGGCCCTGCCGCACGACCCGGCGCGAGGCTCGGCGCTGCGGATGCGCGACTTCGAGCTGACCCACCCGGAGCGCCTCACGACCGGCGCGCCGCCCGAGCCGGAGCACCCGGCGGTCGTCGTCCTCACCACGGCCGGCGACGGCCCGCGGGCATGGCTGGCCGGCGGCCAGGCGATGGGCGCCGTGCTGCTGCGCGCCGCCGCCGCGGGGGTGCAGGCGCAGCCGCTCGGCCAGGTCACCGACCTGCCCGGCCCGCGGTGGGCGCTGCGCGGCGCGCTCGGCCTGACCGGGACCCCGCAGATGGTGCTGCGGATGGGCTACGCCAAGGGCGTCGCCGGCACCCCGCGGCGCGACCTCGCCGAGGTGATCGGCTAGCGCACAGGCGATCTGCTAGCGGGAGGCCCGGCGCGCCAGCGCCTGGTCGTACAGCCGGCCGGCGCGGTAGGAGGAGCGGACCAGCGGGCCGCTCATGACGCCGGCGAAGCCGATCTCCTCGGCCTCCTCGGAAAGCGCGACGAACTCCTCCGGCTTGACCCATCGGGTCACCGGGTGGTGCCGCGGCGAGGGTCGCAGGTACTGCGTGATGGTGATGAGCTCGCAGCCCGCGTCGTGCAGGTCGGTGAGCGCCTGGCTGATCTCCTCGCGCTCCTCGCCCATGCCGAGGATGAGGTTGCTCTTGGTGACCAGGCCGGCCTCGCGCGCGGCGGTGATGACGGCCAGCGAGCGGTCGTAGCGGAAGCCCGGGCGGATGCTCTTGAAGATGCGCGGCACGGTCTCGACGTTGTGCGCGAGGACCTCGGGCCGGGAGGCGAAGACCTCCTCCAGCAGCGCGGGCGTGCCGTTGAAGTCGGGGATGAGCAGCTCGACGCCGATGCCCGGCAGCGCGGCGTGGATCTGCCGGACGGTCTCGGCGTAGAGCCACGCGCCGCCGTCGGGCAGGTCGTCGCGGGCGACACCGGTGACGGTGGCGTACTTCAGGCCCATCTGCGCAACCGACTCCGCGACGCGGCGCGGCTCGTCGGTGTCGTAGGCGGCGGGTTTGCCGGTGTCGATGTTGCAGAAGTCGCAGCGGCGGGTGCACTGGTCACCGCCGATGAGGAAGGTGGCCTCGCGGTCCTCCCAGCACTCGTAGATGTTGGGGCAGCCGGCTTCCTCGCAGACCGTCGACAGCCCCTGGCTCTTCACGAGCTTCTTCAGGGCGGTGTACTCCGGGCCCATCACGGCGCGCGTCTTGATCCACGACGGCTTCTTCTCGATAGGGGTCTGCGCGTTGCGCACCTCGAGGCGCAGCATCTTGCGCCCGTCAGGGCTCACAGTGGTCACACCAGACGGTAACGCCGCGGCCCCGGGCTGCCCTTCCCGGTCAGTCGAGCAGGTCGAGGCCGGCCGCGCGCAGCGCGTCCCGGGCGGCGAGCCGCGCCTGCCTCTCGGCCGGGTCGTCGAACACGCCCGACTGCGGGTCGTCGGCGAAGCGGCGCAGGACGTCGGCCCAGGCCTGCAGCCGCAGGTCGTACGCCTCGCGCGCCTGGCGCACGCCGTGGTGCCAGGGCAGGACGTCGGTGCTCTCGACCCGCTGCTGCGCGGACTGGACGCGCGGCACCCAGCGGCGGGCGTCCTCGGCGAGGTTGGCGTAGGCCGAGCGGCGCACGTCGGGCGGCACGTCTGTGCCGTAGAGCAGGCGCGAGGAGTAGGCGGCCAGCCCCGTCAGGCTCGTGCTCGTGCCGCTCACCGCCTTCTCGCCGGCCAGCACGGCCTCGCGCAGCCGGTCGCGCTCGCGCTCGGCCCACCACCGGTCGGCGGCCGCGGCCACCAGCACCAGCACGACGGCGGCGACGAGCAGCGCTCGCGTGCGGCGGGAGGCAGGCTCGGCGCCCCCGCTCACCACGTCCGTCATGCCCTCAGGCTGGCACGGACCGTCCACCCCACGGACGTGCGACCGGGCAGGACAGCGAGGGCAGGCGCGCCTCGAGCAGCGGCAGCACCTCGTGGACGGTCACGTCGCGGCCGAGCTCGCGCGACAACGAGGTGACGGTGGCGTCGGCGATCCCGCACGGCACGATCCGGTCGTACGCCGTCAGGTCGGGGTTGCCGTTCAGCGCGAAGCCGTGCATGGTCACGCCGCGCGCGACCCGGATGCCGATGGCAGCGACCTTGCGGGCGCCGTCGGGGGTCCAGACGCCGCTGCGGCCCTCGACCCGGTCGGTCGCGAGGCCGAGCTCGGCACAGACGTCGATGAGCAGCCCCTCGAGCGCGCGCACGTAGGCGACGACGTCGACGGGATCGGCGAGCCGGACGAGCGGGTAGCCGGTGACCTGCCCCGGCCCGTGCCAGGTGATCTTGCCGCCGCGGTCGACGTCGACGACGGGGGTGCCGTCCTGCGGGCGCTCCCACGGCTCGGTGCGCTTGCCCGCGGTGTAGACCGGCGGGTGCTCGAGCAGCAGCGCGACGTCCTCGCCGCCGCCTGCGACCTCGGCGTGCAGCGACTGCTGCAGGCGCCAGGCCTGGTCGTACGGCACCTGTCCGAGCCGCCGGATCTGCACCCGCTCAGGGTACGTCGGGAGTGCCCGGCAGGACGCGGTCAGCCGAGCGTCGTCCTGACAACCGGGTGCAGGTCGTCGAGGACGGCCTGCGCGGCGCGCCGGCCGGAGACCAGCGCGCCCTGGATCGACGCCGAGTCGCGGTGGTCGCCGCAGACGTAGAGCCCGCGCTCGAGCCGCACCGGCTTGCGGAAGCGGCCCATCGGCGGGTCCTGCCGCGGCAGCGCCTGCTCCACGTCGTACGTCGCGACGTGCTCCCAGTCGGCCGTGTCCACGCCGTAGAGCCGCGAGAGGTGCTGACGCACAGCGGCTTCCGGCACACCGGCCTGCAGGGTGCTGCTGCTGACGAGGTGCCGGCCAGGGGCGTACGACGGGGCCGCGTTGGTGAGCACGACGGTGTTGCCGACCGGTCCGGCGGCCTCGCCGTCGAGCACGATCGCGGGCTCGCGCACCGGCGGCTCGGGGGCGAGGTGGTAGGTCGTGGTGACGCGGTTGGTCGGCGGGACGACCAGGCCGGGCAGCAGCTCGACGGCGGCCGGGCCGCTCGTCGCGACGACGACGGCGGCCGGTGCGTGCTCGGCGCGCAGCCGCGCCAGCGACGCGACGGGGGACCCCAGCCGCACGTCTGTCCCGCGGGCCAGCTGGGTGGGGATCGCGCCCATGCCGCCGACGGGCACGCACTGCGTCCCGCGGGTGAAGGACCGCCAGACCAGGTCGAAGAAGCGGCTGCTCGTGGACAGCTCGGCCTCGAGGAAGACCCCGGACAGGAACGGCCGGAAGAAGCGGTCGATCACCGTGTCCGACATCCCGCGGGCCCGCAGGGCGTCGTACGTCGTCGTCTCGCGGCGGGAGAGAAGCGCGTCGGGGGACTGCAGCGCGGCGGTGGCGGCCAGCGCCGCGATGCGGACCTTGTCCGGCAGCGAGCCGATGGGCGACAGCACGGTGCTGGGCGCCCAGGTCGGGACGCGCCGCGGGTCGCCGACGCGGTGCAGCCGGTCGCCGACCCGGACCAGCGCGCCGGCCGAGAAGGCCCGCAGGTCGAGCGCGTCGTGGTCGAGCACCCGCTGGGCCTCGGGGTAGCCGGTGTTGTGCACCTGGAAGCCCCGGTCCAGCAGCATCCCGTCGACCACGTCGGTGCGGACCCGGCCGCCGACCGCGTCGCCGGCCTCCAGCACGAGGACCTCCAGGCTGGCGCCCTGCAGGCGCCGCGCGCACGCCAGGCCGGCGAGCCCGGCTCCCACCACCACGACGTCGACCACGCGCGCAGCGTAGGTGTGGACAACCTGGAGTGCCGGGCTGCATCTGGCAGGCTCGCCGGGTGAGCGAGGTGTGGTCCCTTCCCGGCTACGACGTCCAGGCGCTGCTGGGCTTCGGGGCGACCGGCGAGGTGTGGCGGGCCCGCGAGCTGGCGACCGGTGAGACCGTCGCGCTCAAGCGGATCAAGGACGGCGCCGACCCCGCCGCCGTCGAGGCGCTGCGCCGCGAGGCGGTGCTGCTGCGCACCCTCGACACCCCCTACGTCGTGCGGCTGCGCGAGGTCGTCGGCACCGGCGCCGGGGCGGTCCTCGTGCTCGACCACGCCGCCGGCGGGTCGCTCGCGACGCTGCTCGCCCGGCGCGGGGCGCTCGACCCCGGCGAGGCCGTGACGATCGGCGGGCCGCTGGCGCAGGCGCTCGCCGCCGCCCACGCCCGCGGCCTGGTCCACGGCGACGTGACGCCGTCCAACGTGCTGTTCACCGCCGACGGGATGCCGCTGCTGGCCGACCTCGGCGTCGCCCGGATCGCCGGTGACGACCGCTCGGCCGTCGACGGGACGGCGGAGTACCTCGACCCGGCGGTGGCCGCGGGCGGCGCCCCCGGACAGGCCTCCGACGTGTGGGCCCTGGCGGCGGTGCTGCACCACGTGCTCGCGGGCGCGCCGCCGCACGACGGGGCCAGCGCGGCGGCGGTGCTCGGCGCGGCGGCGGCGGGGGAGCGGGCGCCGCTCGGGCTGCTGGCGCCGTCGGCGCCCCGGGCGCTTGTCGCTGCTGTCGAGGCCGGCCTGGTCGCGGACCCGTCGGCCCGCCCCGACGCGGCGGCCTTCGCCTCGCTGGTGCGGCGCGCCCACGCCGCCGCTCCCGTGCAGCTCACCGGCGGGACGCCGACCTCCGGCGCGGTGCCGGTCGTCCGCGAGACCCACGCCGTACGGCCCGCCGCCGTTTCGGAGGTCGCTGCGGGTCGGCGTCGGCTCCCGCAGGGCGCGCTGCCGGCCGCCGGGCTCGCGCTGCTGCTCGTCGCCGCCGGCGTCGGCGGCTGGTTGTGGGGACGCGGCGAGGACGCGCCCGCCCCGGCGCTGCCGGCCCCCGCGGCCGCGGCGTCCCGCTTACCGAGCCCGACGGCGGGCCCGGAGCAGGACTGGCCGGTGCTGCTCGACGAGCTCGACGCCGCCCGGGCCGAGGCCTTCGCCGCCGGCGACGTGGCCGGGCTCGCGCAGGTCTGGGCGCCCGGCTCGGCCGGCCTGGCCGGCGACACCGCGCTGCTCGACGGGCTGGTCGCCCAGGGCCGGACCGCCCAGGGCCTGCGGCACGAGGTCCGCTCGGTCGAGGTGCTCGACAGCGGCGACGACGCCGCCCGGCTGCGGGTCGTCGACGTGCTCGCCGCCTACGAGGTGCGCGACGCCGCCGCCGCGGTGGTCAGCCGCGCCGCCGAGCGCGGTGAGGCGGCGTACTCCGTCGAGCTCGCTCGCACTCCCGACGGCTGGCGCCTCGTGCAGGTCGTGCCCGAGACCTGAGCCCTGGCGTCCGCTACAGCGAGCTGGCCAGCGCGCTGTCGACGTCGGGGTCGGCGAAGGTGAAGCCGGTGCGCAGCAGCACCGACGGCTGGAGCCGCTGCCCGACCAGCACGCCCTCCTCGGCGAACTGCCCCAGCGCCGCCTTGAGCACGAAGCCCGGGACCGGCACCGGCAGCGTCGGGCGGTGCAGCGCCCGGCCGAGCGCCTTGGTGAAGTCGCGGTTGGTGACCGGCGCGGGGCCGACGAGGTTGACCGGTCCGCTCACGTCGGCGGTCAGGCAGTGCCGGATCGCGGCCAGCTCGTCGCGCAGCGAGATCCAGCTGGTCCACTGCCGGCCGCTGCCGAGCGGCGCGCCGAGGAACGCCTTGAAGATCGGCACCTGCTTGGCGAGGGCGCCGCCCTCGCCGGACAGCACGATGCCGGTGCGCAGGTGCGCCACGCGGATGCCGGCCGCCTCCGCCGGGGCTGTCGCGGCCTCCCACTGGCGGCAGACGTCGGCGAGGAAGCCCTCGCCGGTCGGTCCGGTCTCGTCGGTGATCCGGTCACCCGTGTCGCCGTACCAGCCGATGGCGCTCGCCGACAGCAGCACCTTCGGGCCCTGTGCCTGGGCCATCGCGGTGGCGACCGCCCTGGTCCCGTCGACGCGGCTGTCGAGCACGGTGCGCTTCCAGCTGTCGCTCCAGCGCTTGTCGGCCACGCCTGCGCCGGCCAGGTGGATGACGGCGTCGAGGTCGGCGACGTCAGCGGGGTCGAGGCGCCGGGCCCCGGGGTCCCAGCCGCGCTCGTCGGCGCCGGACGCCGCCCCTCGTACGAACCGGACGACCTCGTGCCCGTCGGCCCGCAGCAGGGGGACGAGGGGGGTGCCGATGAGCCCGGACGCGCCGGTGATCCCGATCTTCATGTCCTGATCGTCCCCCCTGCGGTGCACGGGCGCGACCGCGGGGGTCAGGGGGTGACGCAACCGCCCAGCACCGCGTCGAGCGCGTCGAGGTCGCCCACGACCTGGAGCGCGGGGGAGGTGCGCAGCGCCCGGCCCCACAGCAGCAGGAGCAGCTCGGCGGGCGGCCCGGTGACGGCGCCGACCGATGCTCCGGCGCCGAGCTCCCAGCGGCTGCCGGCGGTGGAGACCAGCTCCACCGAGCCGGTCGGCGGCTCGGCCCGGCCGAGGGCGACCTGGCGCGGCTGCATGACCTCGAGCACCTCGGCGATGCCGTCCTCGGCGAGCGCGTCGTCGAGCGGGGAGGCGTCGCCGACGCACCGCTCGACGTCGACGCGGTGCACGGCGGTCTCCTGCGCCTGGCGGCGCTGCCAGAAGCCGACGTCCTGCTGCGGGCCGAAGCCCCAGCACGGCTGCCGCGGGTCGACGTCGAGCGCCGCGAGCAGCGCGCGGCCTCCGTCGGCGAACCAGCCGGCCAGCTCCTCGTCACGCACGGGCGCGTCCTCGGGCCGGCTGCGCTCACCGGTGGCAACGACCGAGGTGGCCCACCGGTGCACCCGCCCGAGGTGCAGCACCAGGTCCCGCAGCGCCCAGTCGGGGCAGGCGGCGACGCGGGTGTCCAGATCCGGACCGGCGTCGAGGACGCGCGAGACGCGGTCGAGGTCGGCGGTCAGGTGCGCGAGGTGGTCGACAGGCACGGCAGACCCTCCCACGGCAGTCCGACACCCCGGTCGTGACGTCCGGGTCAGCACGTCGCTGCACCCAGTTCCTCCCAGCCAGCCCGAGTGCGGGCTCTGGCATGACCACCGTGGGGCAACTGGGTGCAGAAGCCAGCACGCCCCGGTCCTGGAGGGGACCGGGGCGTGGCGGGTCGTGCCTAGAGGCCGAGCTCGGCGGCGAAGTCGCCCTCCTCGAGGCGCTCCTTCACCGTGACCAGGAAGCGCGCGGCGTCGGCGCCGTCGACGATCCGGTGGTCGTAGGTCAGCGCGAGGTAGACCATCGAGCGGATCGCCACGACCTCGCCGAGCTCGTCGTCCTGGACGACGACCGGGCGCTTGACGACCGCGCCGGTGCCCAGGATCCCGACCTGCGGCTGGTTGATGATCGGCGTGTCGAACAGCGCGCCGCGCGAGCCGGTGTTGGTCAGTGTGAAGGTCCCGCCGCCGAGCTCGTCCGGGGTGACCCGGTTGCTGCGGGTCCGGTCGGCGATGTCGGCGATCTTGCGCGCCATCCCGGCCAGGTTGAGGTCACCGGCGTCGTGCAGCACCGGCACGAGCAGCCCCCGGTCGGTGTCGACGGCGATGCCCAGGTGCTCGGCCTCGTGGTAGGTGATCGTGCCGGCGTCCTCGTCGATGCTGCAGTTGACGACGGGGTGCTGCTTGAGCGCCTCGACCGTCGCGAGCGCGAAGAACGGCAGGAACGACAGCTTGGTGCCCTCGCGCGCCTCGAAGTCGCCCTTGGCGGCCTGGCGCAGCCGGGCGATCTTGGTGACGTCGGCCTCCAGGACCGTCGTCAGCTGCGCGCTGGTCTGCAACGACTCGGTCATCCGCTGGGCGATCACCTTGCGCAGCCGGCTCATCGGCTCGGTCTTGCCGCGCACCTGCGTGTCGGGGGCGGCCTTGACAGCCTGGTCGACGAAAGCCGGGGCGGGCGCGCTGGTGCCCTGGGCCGGCTGCGGGATCTCGGCGCGCGGGGCGGCCGCGGTGTCGGCCGCGGCAGGAGCGGCGGCCGGGGCGCCCTGGCCCTGGCCGGCGGCGTCGAGGACGTCCTGCTTGCGGATCCGGCCGCCGACGCCGGTGCCCTGCAAGCTGCCGAGGTCGACGCCGTGCTCGGCGGCGAGCTTGCGGACCAGCGGGGTGACGTACGCGCCCTCGGCCCCGCCGGAGGCGGCCGGAGCAGCCTGCTGCGGGACGGACTGGGTCTGCTGCGGGGCGGGGGCAGTGGCAGTGGCCTGCGGGGCCGGCGCGGGGGCAGCGGCCTGCGGGGCGGCCTCCGGCTCCGGCTCGGGCTCCGGCGTCGGCTCGGGCTCAGGAGTGGGCTCGGGCTCAGGAGTGGGCTCCGGCTCCGGGGCGGGCTCGGGCTCGGCGGCCGGCTCGGGAGCAGCCTCGGCCGCGGGGGCCGCCTCGCCACCACCGGCGCCGTCGTCGATGACGCACAGCTCGACGCCGACCTCGACGGTCTCGTCCTCCGGGACCTTGATCGAGCTCACGGTCCCGGCGGCGGGGGAGGGGATCTCGGTGTCGACCTTGTCGGTCGAGACCTCGAGCAGCGGCTCGTCGGCCTCGACGCGCTCGCCCTCCTTCTTCAGCCAGCGGGTGACGGTGCCCTCGGAGACGCTCTCGCCGAGGCGGGGCATGGTGACGGAGACGGCCATGTGCTGAGAGCTCCTAGGAGTGGCTGTGGAGGGGCTTGCCGGCGAGCGCGAGATGGGCCTCGCCGACGGCTTCGGACATCGTCGGGTGCGGGTGGATGAGCTGCGCGACCTCGCTGGGCAGCGCCTCCCAGTTGGTGATCAGCTGCGCCTCGGCGATGAGCTCGCCGACCCGGTCGCCGACCATGTGCACGCCGAGGACGGGGCCGTCCTTGGACGCGAGGACCTTCACAGCACCTGCCGTACCCAGGATCCGGGCCTTGCCGTTCCCCGCCAGGTCGTACGTCGCCTCGACCACGTCGTAACCGCGCTCCTTCGCGACGGCGCTGGTGATGCCGACGGAGGCGACCTCGGGCGAGGAGTAGGTGACGCGGGGGACGCCGTCGTAGTCGATCGGCATGACGGCGAGGCCGGCCAGCCGCTCGGCGACGAGGATGCCCTCGGCGAAGCCGACGTGGGCCAGCTGCAGGGTCGGGATGAGGTCGCCGACCGCGCTGATCGTCGGGACGCTGGTCTGCAGGTAGGCGTCGACCTTGACGAAGCCGCGCTCCATCTCGACCCCGACCTGCTCGTAGCCCAGGTCGGCCGAGACCGGGCCACGGCCGATGGCGACGAGCAGCAGCTCGGCCTCGACGGTCTTGCCGCCCTCGAGGTGGACCCGCACCCCGCTGTCGGTGTGCTCGACCCGCTCGAAGCGGGCGCCGAGCTCCTGCTTGATGCCGCGCTTGCGGAAGGCGCGCTCGAGCAGCTTGGAGGAGCTCTCCTCCTCCAGCGGCACCAGGTGCGGCAGCGCCTCGACGATGGTGACCTCGGCGCCGAACGAGCGCCAGACCGAGCCGAACTCGCAGCCGATCGCGCCGGCGCCCAGGATGACGACCGAGCCCGGGATCGTGTCCATCTTCAGCGCGTCGTCGCTGGTGATGACGCGGGTGCCGTCGAGCTCCAGGCCCGGCAGCGAACGCGGGACCGAGCCGGTGGCGAGCAGGACGTGGCGCGCCTCGATGGTGCGGCCGTCGACCTCGACGGCGGTCGGCGAGACCAGCCGGCCGTGGCCCTGCACGACCTCGATCTTGCGCGACTTCACCAGGCCGGTGAGGCCCTTGAAGAGGCCCTCGACGACCTTGTCCTTGTAGGCGTTGACCTTCGGCATGTCGACCGACTCGAAGGTGCCGTTGACGCCGAACTGGCCGGCCTCCTTGATGACGTCGACCGTCTCGGCGGAGTGCAGCAGCGCCTTGGTAGGGATGCAGCCGCGGTGCAGGCAGGTGCCGCCGACCTTGTCCTTCTCGACCATCACGACGGACATGCCGAGCTCAGCGGCCCGAAGTGCAGCGGCGTAGCCTCCGCTGCCACCTCCGAGGACGACCAGGTCGACGGTCTGCTCACTCACGGTGGTGTCTCCTCAGGCTCGTGCGGTCGGTCGGCGGGCTCCGCAGCGCGGCCCCTGGCATCCTTCCACCTGACGGGTACAGGTCTGCACGACCCCCGGGGCATTCCCCCGGGGCGACCAGGAGGAGGAGTCGGAGTGGGATTGCGCGACCGCCTGCCGGGCCGCAGGAGCCGTCCGGGGACCGTGCGGGGCGCCGGCTCGGGGGACCTGGACCACCTCGCCGACTGGGCGACCACCCGCCGGGGCGTGGAGGGCTTCGTCGAGCCGCAGACGTCGACGACGGCCACGACGCTCGTTCTCGTGGCCGGTGACGGCGAGTGGACCCGCCGCCGGGTGGACTCCCCGCGGGCGGCGTTCAGCTTCGGTCAGAGCGCCGGCATCCCGGTCTACGACGTGGCCGCGGTCGGCTACCCCGCGCGGATGCGCGAGTGGACGGCCAAGCGCAAGGCGGCCGGGCAGACCGGCGTGCCGGGGGCAGACCGCCCGGCCCTCTGAGCCCGCCTGCGCGAGGCGGGGCTACAGCGCGCCGGAGGCGAGCTCCTCGAGGACCTGCACGAAGGTGCGCACCGCCGCGCCGGTCCCGCCGTGCGGGGTGTAGCCGTACGCGTCGGCGGAGTTGTAGGCCGGGCCGGCGATGTCGAGGTGGGCCCAGCGCACGCCCTCGGTGACGAACTCCTGCAGGAACAGCCCGGCGGTGAGCATGCCGCCCTCGCGCGGCCCGGTGTTGACCAGGTCGGCGATCTCGGAGTCCAGCCCCTTGCGCAGCTCGACCGGCAGCGGCATCGGCCAGGACGGCTCGCCGGCCCGCCCGGCCGCGGCCACGACGCCGTCGCGCAGCGCGTCGTCGTTGCCCATGACGCCGGTGGTCCGCGAGCCCAGCGCGACGAGCTGCGCGCCGGTGAGCGTCGCGACGTCGATCACGACGTCGGGGCCGTCCTCGCAGGCGCGGGCGATCGCGTCGGCCAGGATCAGCCGGCCCTCGGCGTCGGTGTTGTTGACCTCGACGGTCATGCCGTTGCGGAAGGTCAGCACGTCGGACGGGCGGATCGCGGTGCCGCTCGGCATGTTCTCGGCCATCGGCACCCACGCCTCGACGTCGATCGGCAGCGCCAGCTCGGCGGCGGCGGTGAGCGCGGCGATGACGGCGGCGGCGCCGCCCATGTCGCTCTTCATCTCCTCCATCGACGCGGCTGGCTTGAGCGAGATGCCCCCCGAGTCGAAGGTGATGCCCTTGCCGACCAGGGCGACCTTGGTGCCGGAGCCGCCCTTGCCGCCCTTGTACGACAGGTGGACCAGGCGCGGGCCGTGCGCCGAGCCCTGCCCGACGCCGATGATCCCGCCGAAGCCGCCCTTGGTCAGCGCCTTGCCCTCGAGCACCTCGACGTCGACGCCGACCCGCTTGGCGTGGGTCGACGCGATCTCGGCCAGCTCGGCCGGGTGCAGGTCGCTCGGCGGGGTGTTGACCAGGTCGCGGGCGAGCCGGACGCCGCGGGCGACGACCTCGGCGCGGGTGACGGCGGCCCGGGCGGCCTTGTCCTTGGCGTCGGGCACGACGAGCACGAGGTCGCGCACCGGCTCCCGGCGCGGGATGCGGGTCGCGTCGCCGGAGGTGGTGCGGTAGCGGTCGAAGGCATAGGCGCCCAGCAGCGCGCCCTCGGCGACTGACCGCACGGCGTCGGCGTCGACGGCGCCGAGGGTCAGGGCGACCTTCTTCGACCCCGCCAGCGCGCGCACGGCAGCACCGGCGGCGCGGCGCAGGACCTCACCGTCGTACGACGCGCCCTTGGCGGGCGCGGCGCCCAGGCCGACGGCGACGAGCACGGGGGCGGTCGTGGCGCCGAGCGTCGCCAGCCGGGTGACCTCGTCGGCCCGGCCGGTCGCGCCGAGGCCGGTGAGCGCGGGCAGCAGGCCCTTGCCGAGGGCGGCGGCGACGCTGTCGTTGCCCGGCGCGAGCACCAGGCCGCGGGGCCCCTGGACGACGCCGATGACGATCGCGTCGACCTTCGCGGACGCGGCGGGGGAGCTGGACAGCGAGAGGGTGGTCACGACCGGGCAGCCTACCGACGGGCGGTGCTTGCGCCGCAGGCGAGGATGCGGCATGACCGTCGAGGAGTGGCTGGACGCCCGCACCCCCGCCCGCGTCGTGCACCTGGACCCCGCCGGTGCGGGCCGCCCGTCGCGGGACGTCCTCGACGCCGAGATCGCGCACCTGCACCGCGAGGCGGCGCTCGGGGCCTACGTCGCCGCCGAGCAGGCCGAGGAGCTCGTCACCGAGGGCCGCGATGCGCTGGCCGCGCTGGTCGGGCTCGCCGGCAGCGACCTGTGCTTCCTCGACGGCGCCGGCACGGCCTTCGCCACCCTGCTCGCGGCCTGGCCGCTGGGCCGTGGCGCCCGGGTCGGGACGGTCGCGAGCGAGTACGGCGCGAACGCCCGCGCGCTGCGCCGGATGGCCGACGAGCGCGGCTGGGAGCTGGTGGTCCTGCCCGTGGACGACGTCGGTCGGATCACCGGGGTGCCGGCCGGGCTCGACCTGGTGACCTTCCCGCAGGTGGCCAGCCAGCGGGGCATCGCGCAGCCGGTCGCCGACGTGCTCGCCGCCGGGGCGCCGCTGCTGCTCGACGTGGCGCAGTCCCTCGGGCAGACCGCCGTGCCCGCGGGCTGCGCCGCGTACGTCGGGACGAGCCGCAAGTGGCTGTGCGGTCCGCGCGGCGTCGGCTTCGCCGTGGTCCGGCCGGAGGTGCAGGAGCAGCTCGCCGAGCCGCCGACGCTGGCGCCGGCCAACGGCACCGGCATGCGCCGCTGGGAGGCGCAGGAGGCGCACGTCGCCGGCCGGGTCGGGCTGGCGATCGCCGCCCAGGAGTGGGACGCCGGGCTGCCGGCGGTGCTCCAGGCCCGCGCGGCGACCGCCCGCCGGGTGCTCGACGGCGTGGCCGGCTGGCGCGTCCGCGAGCCCGTCGACGAGCCGACCGGGATCACGACGCTGGTCGGCGGCGACCCGTTCGGCACCCGGGCCGGCCTGCTGGAGGACGGCTTCGTCACCTCGGCCGTGCCGGTCAGCCGGTCCGACGACCTCGACGCCCCGGTGCTGCGGGTCTCCACCGCCGCCTGGGTCACCGACGAGCAGCTCGACGCCCTGGCGGCGGCCCTGCCCACCCGTACGAAGTAGGTTCCGGTCGTGACCGGCCTCCAGCACAGCCCGCTCCATGACCGGCACGTCGCGCTCGGCGCCAAGCTCGCCGACTTCGGCGGCTGGGAGATGCCGATCGAGTACCCCGGCGGCGGGGTGCTGAAGGAGCACACCGCGGTGCGCGAGGCGGTCGGCGTCTTCGACGTGAGCCACCTCGGCAAGGGCGTCGTCCGCGGTCCCGGCGCGGTCGACTTCGTCAACGACCGGCTCACCAACGACCTGCGCCGCGTCGGCGTCGGGCAGGCGCAGTACACGCTCTGCTGCGACGAGGAGAGCGGCGGCGTCGTCGACGACCTCATCGCCTACGTGCGCAGCGAGGAGGAGGTCTTCCTCATCCCCAACGCCGCCAACAGCAGCTCGGTGGTGGGGCGGCTGGCCGCGGACGCGACCGAGGGCATCGAGGTCGAGGACCTGCACCGCACGCTGGCCGTGCTGGCCGTGCAGGGTCCGCGCAGCCGCGAGCTGGTCGAGGCGCTCGGGCTGCCGACCGACCACGACTACATGTCCTTCGCCGGCGCTGACTGGCACGGCAAGCCGGTCGTGGTCTGCCGCACCGGCTACACCGGCGAGCTGGGCTTCGAGCTGCTGCCCCGCTGGGACGACGCCGGCGAGGTCTGGGACGCGCTGATGGAGGCCGGCGCCGGGCTCGGCGTGCTGCCCTGCGGGCTCGGCGCGCGCGACACCCTGCGCACCGAGATGGGCTACCCGCTGCACGGCCAGGACCTGTCGCTGGACATCACCCCCGTGCAGGCCCGCTCGGGCTGGGCGGTCGGCTGGGACAAGCCGCGCTTCTGGGGCCGTGACGTGCTGCTCGCCGAGCGCGCGGCCGGCCCGCGCCGGCTGCTGCGCGGGCTGGAGTCGCTCGACCGCGGCATCCCCCGCGCCCACATGCGGGTGCTGAAGGACGGCGCCGACGTCGGCGAGGTCACCAGCGGGACCTTCTCGCCGACCCGCCGCCAGGGCATCGGGCTGGCGCTGCTCGACCGGTCCGTCGCCGAGGGCGACGAGGTGAGCGTCGACGTGCGCGGGCGCACCTCGGCGATGCGGGTCGTGAAGCCGCCCTTCGTCCCGTCCCACGTGCGATGACTCGCGTGCTGCTGGTCGGCCTCATGGCGACCGGCAAGTCGACGGTCGGGCAGGCGATCGCCGACGCGACCGGCTGGCCGTGCGTCGACAACGACGTGCTGCTCGAGCGCAGCACGGGGCAGACCGCGGCGCAGCTCCTGGCCGAGCACGGCGAGCAGCGGCTGCGCGCCGCCGAGTCCGACGTCCTCACCCTGCTGGTGTCGATGCCCGGGCCGTTCGTCGCCGGGGTCGCCGCCGGCACGATCCTCGACGAGCGCGACCGCGAGCGGATCCGGTCCGGCGGCCACGTCGTCTGGCTTCGCACCAGCGTGGAGACGATCCTGCGCCGGGTCGCCAAGCAGGGCGGCCGCGCCTGGCTCGACGACGACCCCGACGCGGTGCTGACCGCCATGGCTGCCGAGCGCAGCCCGCTGTACGAGTCGGTCGCCGACCAGGTGCTCGACATGGACCGGCTGATGCCCGCTCAGGCGGCGCGCCTGGTCGTCGAGGCCCTGCCCCCCGCCTAGCTCCCCGGGTCGACCAGCGCGACGGCCGCGACGAGCAGGTCGGCGGCGAGGTCTGCGCCCGCGGGCGCGGCGAGGCCGAGGTCGAGCAGCCCGGTCAGGCCGACCTCGGTCAGCCCCTTGCGGGCGGCGGGGGAGGGCGGCACCTGCCCGGGGAGGAACCACCGGGCGGCGCCGGGGGCGAGCCGGTCGGCCAGCACCGCCGCGGCGGCCGCGACCGCTGAGCCGTCGAGCAGGACCGGGGTGCGTCGCACGGCGGCCTGGGCCAGCGCCCCGGTGAGCACCGCGAGCGGCGCGCTCCCGAGCGCGTCCAGCAGCGCCTCGGGATCGCCCAGGTGCAGCCGGGCGGCCCGGAGGCCGTCGCGCACACCGGTGACCTGCGCCGCCCACGCGGGACCGGTCGCGGTGCCGACGGCCTGCACCGGTTCGAGGTCGAGCAGGGCGGCGAGCACCACCAGGCCGGGGACGGCGTCGAGGTCCGCGCCGGCCACGAGCAGGTCGCAGCCCGCGTCGGCGAGCGCGTCGCCGCGGGCGAGCCCGTCGGCGAGGTCACCCTCGGTCGCGGCGTCGACGACCAGCCGGCGCGGCACGGCCGGGGAGCGCGGCGGCCAGGCGCCCTGCGCGCCGGCCAGCCACTCCAGCGCACCGGCCAGCCGGCCGAGCGCGCGGTCCGCGCCGCGGACGGTCTCGGGAGGCGTGACCGTCAGGCGCCTCATCGTGCGCCGCCGACCTCGAGCAGGTCGCCGTCGCGCGGGGCGCTCGCGCCCCAGCCGGCCAGCACCGAGTCGAGCTCGGCCGGCGGCGGGTTGCCGTGGCCCAGGTGGATGGCGAGCAGCGTCGTGCCCGCGCCGACCGCGCCACGCCGACGCAGCTCCTCGACCTGCCGCGGCCAGCTCTGCAGGTCGTGGTGGTGCTCGGGGTCGGCGCCGGTCAGCTCGAGCAGCACCGCGTCGTACGCCCGGCCCTCGACCAGCCGCAGCGCGGTCTCGTCGAGCGCGGCCGTGTCGGTCGCCCAGAGCAGCGTGCTGCCGTCGGGCGCGGTCAGGTCGTAGAGCACGGCCGGGCCGGCGGACGAGTGGGCGTGGTTGGCCGGCAGCACCACGACGTCGTAGCCGGCGACGTGCAGCCGGTCGCCGGGGGAGGCCGGCACCGTCGTGACGGTCTCGTCGAGCCGGTCCGCGGCGTCCGCGAGCACGGCCGGCGGTCCGATCAGCGTGAGCGGCCGGCGCCCGGTCGCCCAGCCGCGCCACATCCAGGCCGGCCAGCCGTGGTGGTCGGGGTGGGCGTGCGTGACGAGCACCGCCTCGACGCCGGACAGGTCGACGCCCTGCCGCAGTGCGGCCCGCGGCGCCTCCGGCCCGATCTCGAGCAGCAGCCGGTCGTCGACCAGCGCGCTGGACTGCCCGCGCAGCACCCCGTCGGCCGTTGCCGCCCGGCAGGACACGCAGGCGCACCACGGGTTCGGCCAGCCGTCGGAGGAGCCGGTGCCGAGCAGGCGGACGCGCATGCCCTCAGCCAACAGCACGTGCAAGGGTGGCCTAGAGCTCCCCCTGACCGAGAGGATCGGCCCGTGGCCTGGACGTGGCGGTACGAGGACAGCAGCGGCGCGCCGGTCGTCCCCACCGAGGGGGCGCCGACGGCGGAGCCGTTCTCCAACCAGGCCGACGCCGAGAGCTGGATCGGCGAGAGCTGGCGCGAGCTGCTCGCCGCCGGCGTGCACCAGGTAACACTGCTCGAGGACGACCACGAGGTCTACGGGCCGATGGGGCTGTCCAGCCCCGTCTGACATGGCGGCTACGGCCGCTTGGCGGGGCTCTCGGTCTTGCCCGGGTCGGTCGTCACGACGCCCTCGAGCACCGCGTCGACCTGCGCGAGCAGGTCGGCGTCGAGCTTCTTGCCGGCGGCGGCCGCGCTGTCGCGCACCTGCTCGGGCCGGGAGGCGCCGACGATCGCCGAGGAGACGTTCGGGTTCTGCAGCACCCAGGCGACCGCGAGCTGGGCCATCGACAGGCCGGCCTGCTCGGCCAGCGGCACGAGCTGCTGCACCTTCTCCAGCACGTCGTCGCGCAGCCAGCGGGCGATCATCTTGTCGCCGCCCTGGCTGTCGGTCGCGCGGCTGCCCTCGGGCGGCGGCTGGCCGGGCAGGTACTTGCCGGTGAGCACGCCCTGCGCGATCGGCGACCACACGATCTGGCCGACGCCCTCGCGCTCGCAGAGCGGGACGACGTCGGCCTCGATGACGCGCCAGAGCATGGAGTACTGCGGCTGCGAGGAGACGATCCGGTCGAAGCCCATCTCGTCGGCGATCTTCAGCGCGCCCTCGA
>Ga0136633_1000827_pt1 | contig 23307 bp, 15 predicted proteins | sample AntDrymeUQ832206_2_FD_105494 | JGI IMG/M metagenome (GOLD analysis project Ga0136633, IMG submission 105494) | Polar desert sand microbial communities from Dry Valleys, Antarctica - metaG UQ83 (22.06) | ecosystem: Environmental > Terrestrial > Soil > Desert | place: Antarctica: Dry Valley...
ACGCCGCTCACACCGATCGCGCCGACGATGTCGCCTTTATAGACGATCGGTACGCCGCCCTCAATGGGCAGCATCCCCGGCATCGACAGGTAGCCCAGCCGGCCACCGGCGACTATCTCTTCCCAGAATTTCGTCGGCCGCCGAAACATGAGGGCAGCGCGGGCTTTGGTAATCGCTACCTCGACACTACCGAGCTGGACCCTTTCGCGTTGCAAGTACATCAGATGGCCGCCATCATCAACGACGGCGATGACGACGTTCCATTGGTTACGCGCGGCCTCGGTTTCGGCGGCGACGACGACCCTTTTAACGTCATCAAGGCTTAGTATTTTTTTATTGTACATGTTCTTCTCCTTATTTTTGATCGCGATAAGATGGCGTATAGTAAGCGGCTGAAGCGATTATCCGGTGCTCTCGGTCGGTCCCATTATCCTTGGTAGGTATTGCGACGCAGCTCGATTTTTCTCGCCATGCTGTCGATGGCCATGAGCAACGAATTGGTCAGCGCCGAGTTTTTACGGTAATCGGCCGGGACCAGATTCGAAACGCGTCCCTCCTCGATAAATCCCCACGCGCGCCCCCAACGCGCCCGATCCTCCCCATCATAGACGCCGATGGCGACGCCATCGTTCTTCCGAATGAGCGAAAAACAGGGGATATCCGTGTAACCATCGCCGACAAAGATCATTTGGCTAATCGGGACGCGCAGGCGTTCCGGCGGCAGCTTACGATTGACATCAAAGGGTTTGCCGCGCGCTTCGGGCCCGACGATGCCCTTGGCAATGTGGAAGATGTAGCGCGTCTTGTCCGTGAAGCTCACGAGGTTGCGCGGAAACAGGATCCGGCCTTCGGCGTCGTATTCGAAGTCGCAGGCCCAGATGTCTTTAAATTGGCGCGCAATCCTGGTAGCGGTCAAGGTCTCGCGCAGGCCGCTGCTCACCAGGTAGAATTCGACGGCGATGGCGGGGTTCACGGACTGAACATGCTTTCTCAAGCGATCGAATATACGGGTGGCGCCGTTGTACAGCTGGATCCGGCGGCCACAACGGATAAGCTTTTCGCGCGTGATAGTGAGCCCCGGATCGCCGGAGTTGGATTCTTGTAGCATGCTATAGAGATACGCCGGCACCGGATCCCATCCGCCGCGAATCAATGTGGACACGCGCTCGGCCCAAAACGCCTTGACGTCGATGCCGAGGCTGTCGAGCAAACTCGAGGTGCTGTCCGGGGCCAGGGTATCGTCGAAATCGAATATAACGGCGATGATATCTTGCATCGGTTCCACTTCGCTTGAGGCTGCCGACGATACTAGGTCAAAGCCACGGCGCACGGCAACAGCGGCCGCCGAGCGTCACGGCAGAGGCGGACCGCCTAACAATGGCGGAGTGGCTGCGTTATCCTAAAGTCTGCGCGGGATCGCGGTTCCATGCCGGTTAGAAAGCGCGAGAGATAGTAGGCGGGGGCCCGAGTTCGGGAGCCGCGCCAGGTTTTATCAAGCATTGGGGTTGTTACACTATGCACACCGGATATATGAGGCTTGCGATTAGCGCTATCATCGCCGTGGCGTTAACCGCGGGCCGGTTGCTGATGCCGGAATCGTTGATCGATGACTATGCCGGGTACGTGGCTATGACGCTAGCGGGATTGGGGGCGTATATGGTCGTCGAGGGCATACTGATGCTACGGCGTACCGCCGTACAGCGCCCGGGGGAGTCCAAGTGGAGCGCGACACGCATACTGCTGGGCGCCTTCCTGATCCTCCTCATCGCCGGCGTCGGCATTCTACCCTTGCCGCCCGAGATCGGGTCCGTCGCCGAGTCTTATCGATGGATAGCGCTCGCGGTTCTATCGGTCTATGTGCTCTGCGAGGCGCTGATGGCTAGGCACCGGTTTGTGGAGGCCCCGGGCGCGGATACCAACCAATCCGCGGGGCAGGCGCCTCGCGCGGCGGCGAGTCAAACCGTTAAGCCAATCAAGAGGGTTCTCGTGCTCTCGGTGTTAATGCTGTTTTTGATCGTCAGTTACAGCAAGGCGATGACACCGGATTTCTTGCCGGCCGGCCTGGAAGCTTATCGGGATGTAGTATTGGCCGCGGTGGCGCTGCTTATCCTGATCGACGCCCTCGTGGCGGTTCGCAAGCAGCGTGGCGAATATGCCGGTAGCTCCGAGACAACCCAACCCATCAAGGCGCCGCGGCCCCCGAGCATCCAGGAGGGCGCGGGCTACGGGGAGGTGTTGGCTTTCCTCTCGCTGTTACAGGAAAAAGGGCGCTTTATCGACTTCGTGATGGAAGACGTCACAACCTTCAACGACACACAGGTCGCGGCGGCCTCCCGTGTCGTGCATCAGGGCTGCGCGGCGGTCATCCGCGAGTATTTTGAAATCGCGCCGGTTCACGGCGGTAAGGAAGGGGAGAAATTGACGATCGATAAGGGTGCGGATCCCGATCACTATCGGCTGGTGGGAAAAGTCACCGGCGCTCCGCCATTTCACGGCGTCGTGCTCCATCGAGGATGGAAGACGGCAAAGCTCGCCCTGCCCCGCTACGCGACGCCGGTCGATCCTTCGGCGCCGAACATTATCACGCCAGTAGAAGTCGAAGTTCGTTGAATCACGCCAAGACGGGCTCGCGTTCGCGCTTGCCCTGCCGCAACCAACCCGGGCGCATTCTAGGCGGATCTCGTCCGCGTAGCCTGGCCACTCGTTTTTAAGTTTGATCATGAAATACAGCGTCGGCATCGATCTGGGTACCTCGAACTCGTGTGTTTCTATCTGCGATCTCGATGGCGGTTACCCGGCGACCATCAACATCACGCAAGTCTTGGGTCCCAGTGTGATCGGCGAAAAACCCTTGCTGGCATCGGTGCTGTATTTATCGATCGAGAACGAGTTTGGGCGAGGAACCCTGGCGCTGCCGTGGAACCCGGATGACGCCGCTGTCATTGGCGCCTTTGCGCGCGAGCGCGGCGCGTTGGCCCCGGATCGCTTGGTAAGCTCGGCAAAGTCCTGGCTCTGCAATCCGCAGGTGGATCGTCACGCGCCGATACTGCCGTGGAAATCGGAGCTCGAGGAAGGAAAGCTGTCCCCCTTCGAGGCTTCGAGGCGCTACCTTGAGCACCTGCGCCAGGCGCTGGAGCAAGCGCTAGTGGCGCGCTCTGGGACGGCATCGCTCGGCGACTGCATGATCGTACTTACCGTGCCGGCCTCCTTCGATGAAGTGGCTCGAGAGCTGACTCACCAGGCGGCCAGGGAGGCGGGCCTCGGGAACGTGACCTTGCTGGAGGAGCCCCAGGCCGCGTTCTACGCATGGATCGCGGGGTCCGAAGCGCGGCAAACGGTGGAACACTGGTCCTCGGAGGTGCGCGCGGGGGATTTGGTCTTGGTCTGCGACGTTGGAGGCGGTACGGCGGATTTTACCCTGATCGCGGTCGCCGCGGCCGAGGCCGGGCTGTCGCAGGCGCTCGAGCTTCACCGGATCGCGGTCGGCGAGCACATCCTGCTCGGAGGCGATAACATGGACCTGGCGTTGGCGTATGCGTTAAAAGACCAGATGTCTGCCGAAGGTCACGAGATCGATCACTGGCAGTTCCTCTCCTTGGTCCATGCCGCGCGCGCCGCTAAGGAGCGGCTTCTGAGTGATGCCGCGATTGCGGAGATCCCGATCGCGGTGCCGACGCGCGGCGCGAGTCTCTTCGCCAATACCCTCTCTACCACACTGTCGCGGGCTCGAGCGATGGCCTTGATCGTCGACGGTTATTTCCCGAGGACAGAGGTGACTGAGCTTCCCAAGGCGAGAAAGTCCGTGGGATTACAGGAATTCGGTTTGGATTACGCGACCGAGCCCGCCTTCAGCAAGCACCTGGCGAGGTTTCTGACACGCGCACGCGAGAACGTGCGCTCCGACCCAGCCCTGGCGCAATTGCTGGGTGACTGGGCGCAAAGCGGCGATGCGCCCATCCTACGGCCGAGCGCGGTGCTTTTCAACGGCGGCGTCTTCCACGCCGAGGTCCTGCGCGAGAGGGTGTTGGAGGTGCTCGGTTCGTGGGTGGAACCGGGCGCCTCGGTGAAAGAGATCAAGGGGGTGGGCCGCGACACGGCGGTCGCCTTGGGCGCCGCCTACTACGGGGCCGCGCAGCTCACCGGACGGGGGATCAAGATCCGGGCCGGTACGTCGCGTTCGTATTACATCGGTTTGGAGAGTCCCATGCCCGCGGTGCCCGGTTATACGCCACCCGTGAAGGCGATCTGTATTGTCCCGCAGGGGAGCGAAGAAGGGACCGAATGGGATCTTACCGGCGCCGAGTTCGGTTTGGTTACCGGGGAGCCGGTCGAATTTCGGTTCTTCAGCTCGGCGGTGCGCGCCGGAGACCGGATCGGGACGAAGGTCGAGAATGCGGACAAGACCTTGGACGAGACCTCGAGCCTCACCGTCGCGCTACCGCCCGTCGTGAGCGAAGCGCAGCAGGTGGTGCCGGTAACGCTGAGACCGATTGTGACCGAAGTCGGGACCCTGGAGCTTTGGATGTGTCACCGCCACTCCGATCGTAAGTGGAAACTGGAGTTCAATTTACGTCCGCAAAAGTAACACGTCCGCGTTTTTCCATCGGTATCGACCTTGGGACAACCAATTGTGTGCTGTCCTATGTCGATCTGAGGGTAAAAAACTCGCCTCCCCAGGTATTGCCGATCCCGCAACGCCAATCCTTGACTACCGTTGGGCGCGGTTTGCTGTTGCCGTCGTTCTATTACTTCGTGACCGAGGCCGAATTCGCCGGCCTGGATGCTTCGGAGCAAGCGGGATCCGGTGCCATCGTGGGCGCCTACGCGCGCGCGCAGATGAGCGCGACGCCGGGGCGCGTGATTCATTCGGCGAAATCATGGCTCGCGCACCGTGGTATCGACCGCGAGGCTAAGATCCTGCCGTTTGCCTCCGAGGAAATCCCGGAGCACGAAAAGCTCTCACCGGTGGAGGCGAGCGCATCCTACCTCGCGTATCTGAAATTGGCGTGGGACATGGCGTTTGCAGATGAAGACGGCGCGTTTGACAGGCAGCGTATCACCATCACGGTGCCAGCGTCTTTCGATGAAGGGGCACAGGCGTTGACGCGTCAGGCCGCGTGCCTGGCCGGGTATCCGGAGGAAGTCAGGCTGCTCGAGGAACCGCAGGCGGCGTTCTATTCCTGGACCGAAGCCGCGGCGGCGAGCAGGCGCTCCGCGACCATGGCTGCGCCTTTCATAGAGATGCTGCCGGATCTCGCCGAGCGGGATCAAACCGTGCTTGTCTGCGACATCGGGGGCGGCACCACCGACTTGAGCCTGTTTCGGCTGGCGCGCGCGCCTGCGGATTTCTTGGACATCGAGCGCATCGCGGTGAGCGATCACCTTCTCTTGGGCGGCGACAACATCGATCTCGCTATCGCCCACGCGCTGGAGCGGCGCGTGTTAGCGGATCCCGCGGCGCGTTTGTCCCGCCGCCAGTGGCAGCATTTGGTTCCGCAAGCCGCGGCGCTCAAGGAGCGCTTGCTTGAAACCGAGGGTCCGGGGGAGGCGATCTTTCATGTATCGGTGCCGGGGGAGGGTTCGAGTTTGTTTGCGTCGGCGTTGAGCGCAACGCTCTCACGAGCACAACTGCATGAGCTGATCCTGGACGGGTTTTTCCCTTACACCGTGCTTGAGGATCGGCCACGGGCGCAGCAGATCGGTTTGCGTGAAATCGGGCTGCCTTACGCGGCCGATTCGGCGGTGAGCCGCCACCTTGCGGCCTTCCTCAACGGCGTCCAGGTCCAGGCGGTCCTGTTCGCGGGCGGCACTTTGTCGCCGCGTTTTCTTCAGGAGCGCGTGCTGTCGATTATCGCTGCTTGGCAAGAGCAACGTCCCGTGGGGCTTACGCTCGCTGACATGAGCTCCGCCATCGCCCGAGGCGCCGCGTATTTCGGCGCGCTGGCGGCGCGGTCACGGCGGCGCATCCGGGCCGGTTATGCGCGCAGCGTCTATCTGGAGCTGCAACGCGGCGAGGGGGGCGCCGTCCCCAACCTAATTTGCGTATTACCGCAAGGCTTCCAAGAAGGCGAGCGGGTCGATCTCGCCTCGCATAGCTTCAAGCTTTTGCTAAACAAACCGGTACGCTTCACCGCCTACACCTCGACCCACCGGAGCGGCGATCGGCCCGGCGCGATTGTGCCGTTGACGGACGGCGATTTTTCCCCGCTCCCCCCGCTCTACACCACCCTGACGCTCGCAGATCGGGACTTCGATCCGCGCACGGCCCGCGAGCTTAACGTCGCTGTCACCGTCGATGTGGAGCTGAACACATTAGGAGTCTTGCAGCTCGCACTTGTCCATCGCGACCTCTCGAAGCGTTGGCGGCTGGAGTTCAACCTGCGGTCCGCGGGCGCCGAAAGTCCGCGCGAGACCGTCCCGCGTGATGCGGGCGCGGCGCCTGAAGCGCTTGCGGACGGAATCGATAGAATCGATCGATTTTACGGTAAGAAACAGGATCTTGCGGAGAAGGAGGATGTTAAGGGAGTGGTGAAGGACCTCGAACGCATCTTCAGCCAGGAGCGTGCGCAGTGGAACCTTTTTCTTTTACGTTCCTTGTGGCAGGCTCTCTATCCCGGCATGACCCGTCGGGGCCGATCGCTCGCACACGAGAATACCTGGCTTTATCTTGCCGGGTTTACTCTCCGCCCCGGTTTCGGGAGCGAGCTTGACGCCTGGCGCATGTCGCAGATCTGGAGCTGCTTCAATCTTGGCCTCAGCCATAAAAAGGAGAAGAGCGCGCAGTCCAACTGGTGGATGATGTGGCGGCGCGTGGCCGGGGGGCTTTCCGCGGAACAGCAAATGAGTCTGTACACTGCGGCCCTGCCGCTGCTTAAACGTGGACCGCAGGAATTTTCCGAAGGTACGCGCTTGCTTGGCTCCCTGGAACGCCTACCGGTCAGCGCGAAGATCGAGCTTGTCCGGTATTTATTTGACCTCCTACTGAAGGGCAAGGGTACGAATCAACCCCATCTTTTCTGGGCGCTCGCACGGCTACTTAGCCGTGTGCCGCTCTACACCTCCGCCGACACCGTGATCTCCGCGGCGGTGGTGGAGGAATACTTCTTAAAGCTAAGGGTGCTTGGTTGGAAGCGCCAAGGATTGCAACCGCTCGTGGCTGTGTTCTCGAGTGCTTGCCGTGTGACTGGCGCGCGTGCATTGGACATCCACGACCACATACGCGAGGAGGTTATTGAGAAGTTAAAGCGGGAAGGGGCGAACGAGCTTCAGTGGCAAATCGTCCGCGAGCATCACGCGATCTCAAGCGCGGAGCGGAATTACCTATTCGGGGAGGAATTACCTGTGGGCCTGCAACTGGTAGACGGCGACGTTTAATCGCGGATCGCTGCCCAAGCCCTGCGACAATCTCCGAAGTCTGAGGCTTCGCCGGCGGTATACCTACGGCGGGAACCATTTCTGCCGATAGTGCCGGGTATTACGGCGATCCGCGCCGCGATCAAAAGCCTAGGGAAACAACAATGGATAAGGATACACTCGTCTTCGACTCCGTTCTGCAGACCTTTATTCCACTAAACCGCCTGACGCCGGAGGCGCAACGGGCGCTTTTGGAGCATACCGAGATTATCCCCTACGAACCCGGATGTCCTGTCTTCCGCGAGGGCGATCGGGATAACCATGCCTGCTATTTGCTTGAAGGCGATCTCGATCTTTGCTGTGACGGGCAGGTGGTAAGCCGCCTCCGTGGCGGCACTCCCGAGGCCGCGCATGCGCTCGCGCAGTTGCAACCGCGGCAGCTCACCGCGATTCCGAAGACGGCGGTACGGATTTTACGCCTGGAGCGGCAGCACCTCGCGTCTGCGCTGGACTTGGATGAGGCGCGCCAGACAGGAGATAATTCCGTGCAGGTCAACGATATAACCTGCGAAATCGCCATGGATTGGATGACCCGAATGCTTCAATCAGGCGTATTTTCGCGCTTGCCGGTAGCAAATTTACAGCGGATTTTCGCCCAGTTCGAGTCCATCGGCGTTGCCGCGGGCGACCTGGTCGTGAGCCAGGGCCATCCCGGAGACTATTACTACGTGGTTCAGGAGGGGCGTTTTGAGGTACTTCGGCACTTGTCGGGTAGCCACCAGAGCGTCAGGCTGGCCACCCTCAAACCGGGCGAACCCTTCGGCGAGGAAGCGCTGATTTCGGGAGGGCTTCGCAACGCCAGCGTCAAAGCCCTCACCGGCGGCAAGTTGATGCGCCTCGGCAAGCCCGATTTTATCGAACTTATCAAGAAGCCGATTGTGCCGACCATCACCCTCGATGCGGCCCGTGACTGGGTGTCGAGCGGGGCCATCTGGCTGGACGCCCGTTATCCGGACGAGTATGCCGCAGGGGCGGTGCCCGGCAGCATGAATGTCCCGTTGCACGTTGTCCGCTCCTATGCGGCCTCACTCGACCGGGATAAACGTTACCTGATCTATTGCGATACCGGTATCGAGAGTTCCATTGTTACCTTTTCTTTAGCAGAACTCGGTTTTGAGGCCGCTTATCTCGAGGGAGGACTCAAGCGGTATCCGCTCGATCGGATCCGCTCCATACTTTCCAAGGACACTGGGCTGAAGATCGCTGATGCGGCGGCGAGCCGCGATACCGCAGCCGCAATTGGCGTGAGTGCGGGTCTCGATCTCGCCGAAGACGCGGAAGTACAAGCCTCTTTGCTACGGGCGAAACTTTCGCAGGCCCAGCTCGAGTTGCAAGATGCCCTGCGTCTGAAGCAAGAGGCGGAAGCCGCCCGGGAGGCCGCCGAGCGGGAAACCGAGGAACGGCTGAAGGCCGAGCGAAGCTGGCGCCTCTTGGGCGAAGCGGCGCGGGCCAACGCGCTGGTCGCCGAGGCGCAGACGACGCGTCAAGAGATTGAAGAGGCCAAGGGCAAGGCCGAGTCAGAAGCGCAGAGCATTCGACGCGAGGCCGAGGAACATGCCCGCCGTCTGAAAGCCGAAATACAGGTACGCGTGCGTGTAAAAAAGCAGGAGCTGGCGTCGGCAGCCGCCGCCAACAACGAGGAGCTGGCGCGCATCCAACGCCTACAGGAAGAAGCCGAGGTGCACATTCGATCTGAGAGGCAGCGTTTGGCGGGGGAAGCCGCGGAGGTCGAGGCGCGTGTACAAGAAGCGCGCCGTTACAGGGAAGAGGTGGAGACCGCATTAAGCACTGCCGAGCAGGGCAACCAAGGTATCTTGCAAGCGGCAAGGGAACGGGTTGCCGCCGAAATTGAGCGCGCCAATACCTTGCTTGCTAACGCCGAGACGATGAAACGGGAGGTCGAAGCAGCAAAGGGTGTGGCCGAGGCGGAAGCGCAGCGGGTGCGGTTGCAAGAAGAGGAACGGATCAATGTGCTCAAACGGGAGGTTGAGGAAAGGCTGCGCGATAAAGAGCAAAGACTGGACACGATCCATGCGGCCAAATCCGCGGAGCTGGCGCGTATCCACAAACTCAAAGAGGAAGTCGCGATAAAGCTAAATGAGGAGAGGCAGACGCTGGGGCGGGAAGCGATGGAGGCGAAAGAGCGGCTCGCCGAAGCCCAGCGCATGGAGAAGGCGCTGGCCGAATCGCGCATGCAAGCGGCCCAGGAGATCGAGGAGAAGCATCAGCATCTGATGAACTTAGAACAGGGTCTCCGCGAAGAGGTCAAGCAGCAGCTCAACGCGGAGCAGCAGCGCCTCGACGCCGAATTTGCTAAAGCCGCCGAGGAGTTGCGCCAAGCGCAGCGGGCGCGGGAAGCGACCGAGGAGACGCGCCGCGCGGTCGCGGAGGATGCGCAACGAAAGATTGCGGAGATCCGCGCTAACTTTGAGCGCATGCACCATGAGGAACAGGCCAGGTTACAAGCTGAACGGCAGCGCTTGGAAGCCGAAGCTCTACGGATTCAAGGCGTTCTGGAACAAGCGAGAAGCTTAAAAGCCGATGCCGATTTGGCGCGATCGGCGGCCGAACAAGAGGTCGCGCGGCTGAGAACGATGCGGCAAGACGCATCAACGGCCGACTCGAAAGATGCGCAGCAGGTCATTGATGGTAGAATCAGAAACCTGGAGGAACGCGTCACCCAGGCCGACGCGCAGGCCAGTGCCGCCGCCAAAGCCGAAGATATTGCTGCGACCGCTATAGAGGTGAATGCAGCGGATCTGGAACGTCAACAGGCTGCGCAACAGCGCCTCCGGGAGCAGGTCGAGTTGGAGGTTGAGGAATGGCGCCACGACCAGGAGGCCATTGGTAATTCGCCCGAACAGCAGGCGCTGGTGGCGCTCCGCGATGCCCAGATCATGCGCGTCAACCAGAGAGCTGCGGCGGCGCTCGAACAGACCGTGGAACATGACCGGCGGCTCCTGGATGAGCTACGCGGGATCGCCGTTAAACACTGACACCCTTGCGCGGACGCACGGTTTCTTGCGGCTGGTCGCAGAAGAACAGCTAGTGAAGAAATAACATTCCCATGGGTTTGGATATACACGCGGCGCGCTTGCTCCTGTATGCGCGCGGACTAGGCGTTTCGTACCGAGAGACGGCCATGGTCGGGCGGCAAACACTCCATTTGAGCTCGCGCGAGTTGCATAAGCTTTTGGGGCAGTTCGGTTATCCAGTACCGGTGGCCGCCGTAAACGATTTTTTTTTCCGAAATCAGGGTTTTGCGGAACCTCTTTTCCATCTCTTAGGCGCGCAGCGCGTCCGTTCTCTTGATGCCTCCGATTACGAACATGCGACGGACATCGTCGATTTAAACGCGCCGATCGATGAGTCTTACAAGAGCATATTTTCCGTGGTAATCGACAGCGGGTCCCTAGAACACGTGTTTAATTTTCCCGTCGCGATCAAAAGCTGTATGCAGATGGTTGAGCCGGGCGGGCATTTTATCGGGGTCGTTCCTGGTAACAATTTTCTGGGGCATGGTTTCTATCAATTCAGCCCCGAGCTTTTCTATCGGATCTTCACGCAAGCAAACGGATTTGCCGTCATTAAGATGTTCGTCTTCGAGGACCGGGCGGGAGCAACTTGGTTTGAGGTTGCGGACCCCGATCGCGTCAAGCGCCGGGTCGAGCTTACCAACTCGCGGCCGACTTATCTTGCCGTGATCGCCAAGAAGGTTCGGGGGGCGGAGATATTTGCGACGGGCGTCTATCAAAGCGACTACGTGACGCTTTGGGAACACGACGCCAGCCCCGCGGAGGCCTACCTGAAAAAACTCGGGCGGAAGTTTATGAATCTGGTTCCTACACGGCTAAGAGTGTACTACGGACGGGTGCAACGCAGGGGGCTGTTTAGCCGTTTCCATCCGAAGCTGTATACGAAGGCCGACATTCCCTGATTTATTTTCGCCGCTGGGTCGCGGGTCCCCCGGCACGTAAGAACGACGCAACCGTCAATGATGTCTATGAGAAGCGAATTCCTTGAAGCCGGATCGAGACGATGTAATTCGTTACTTCTTCCAGCCATTGTATCCATTTCCGGTATCTGGCTTGCCGGCTCCGCGGTTTCGGGGAGGGATTACGAGCCAATGACTCGGACGCAGATCCTTGAGGCCCTAGCAAACCCGCCGGCTACCCAACGTGTTGATTTGCGCGACAAGGACTTTCGCGGACTCGACCTCTCCGGGGTGGACTTCAAGCGCGCCGATCTCTTCGGTACCCACATGCATGGAGTCAAGCTGCGTGGTGCTAACTTTGAAGGCTGCAACCTGGACCTCACGATACTCCGTGGCGCGGACCTTGATGGTGCGAATCTAAAAAACGCCAGTATATTCGGTGTGGTGCTGGTTGATGCGAAACTGAAAGGAGCCGATCTGTCGAATGCACGGCTCATCGCGGATTTGCAACGCGCGAACCTGGAAGGCGCCAAGCTTGTGCATGGAAAATTCGCGGCGGACATGAAGAACCAGCCAATGGGAAAGTTGCACGTATCGATGGTCAACGCCAATCTTAAGGGAGCGGATTTGACGGGGACCGATCTATCGGGCTGCGTTTTAAAGTTCGCGAACCTCGGCGGCGCCAATCTGACCGGTACGAATTTGTCTACCTGCGATCTGCGCGGCGCGGATTTCACCAACGCCGTGCTTACGCGCGCCAAATTCGACCGGACACTGATTGGCGGAGCGGTGTTTACTGGGATCACCGGAAAAGATTCGATCACCGGTCTTGAGCAAGCGCAAGGGCGTGAGGATGCGCGCTTTGATTGAGGGCGACTTGGCCGCGTTGTCGAAGGAATAACGATGATCGATAGGCCGGGATCCCGCTCAGCGGGCGTGGCTCGCGGGTGGTGTTAAGACCAGGGTATGGGAGACTTCGCCGGAGAGAAACGGTAATGGGCGGCCGGAGACCCAATGGGCGTGTTGATCGCGGTAGTAGTCCGAGAGCGGGTGCCCGGATTGCCCGCCGGGCATGTGCAAGATTCCTTGTTCTTCGTGACCGGGGGAGACCACGAACCGTTCGCTGGCGCCGTGATTGTCAAAGACGACGCGTACGCAGTGCGCACAACCCGCCAAGGGATCGGCCGGCATGTCGAGGAAGCGACGGAGCCAGGGCAGGCGCGCCGAAAAGGGGTGCGCGATGCCGGTGCGGTTGACCTCGCCCCAGGTAAGGTGATCGAGCGGTTTATACCCGTAGTGGCGTTTATAATGAACGTAGGTGTCTTCGATGACGTTAAGTAAAAACGCGTTCCAATCCGGGTAGCGGTGCGGGGCGGGTAAGGTTTCGGGCCGTTTCGCGAGTAACAGTTGCCGCAGAGGCGAGTCCACTTTAAACCAACGGTAGCTAAAATCGGGGTCGCGGTCGAGACAGCCCTGCAAGAAGGGGCCAAACGTGGTTTCGATGAGCCGCCGACGCAATTCCGTGAGCAAGCCGAAACCGATGCTGTCGGCCCGCGCGCGTCCGTCCCATCGCAGCAAGGCGCGTCGAACGTCCGCCTCCCAAGGAGTTGCGGTGCCGAGCACCTCGAGCGCCAGGGCGCGATAAAAATCATATACCCTACCTTTGGTATCGAGCTGTAGGTTCAGCATGTCCCGTTCCGTGATTGACCGTGAGGCCGCGAGTTGTTCATTGATGCGGAAGGCCCGATAGTCGTGGGCGTAATTGTGCCCGAGAGAGTAGGGGTAGCCCTTGCCCAGCGTTCTGTTATTGGCGGTGGCGATGAAGCCATTACGAGGATCGACGAGCTTTGGGATCGCGGCCGGCGGGATGTAGCCTTCCCACCCTGTCTCACCCCCCGCCCAGGAGCGGGCGGTCGACCCGTCGAAACCGGCGCGCAGCGGGATCCTTCCCATGATCGTCCAGCCGATCCGGCCGTTGCGGTCAGCGACCGTGACGTTCTGGGGCGGACCGCCCGCTCGGTTCATGATCCGCAAGGCGTCGGCAACGCTGCGGGCGTTCTCCATGTCGATGAGATCGAGATTGACGGCGTCGGGTTCGAGCGCAGTCCATTTCACGGCGACGGGTTGCCCGAGCAAGAGCGCTTCCGATACCGGCCCCCAGATCGTGTGTTTGACATCAAGCCGCATGTCGGCGGCCCCTTGCACCGCGATTTGCTCTGTGCGGATCTCGAACGCGCGCCGACCCAAGGGCGTTCGGTACCGAGTGGGATCCATTCGATCGATCTCGATTCTGACCAGGTCGAGCACATCGGAATTGACGTTGGTGTAACCCCAGGCCACGTCTCCGTTACTACCGGTCACGATGAGCGGGATCCCAGGAATCGTGAGACCCGCCAGGAAATGCTTACCGTAGCGGAGCGCCGCCCGATACCAGATGTTGGGGATGCCGAGCGGCAAGTGCATGTCATTGGCGACCAGGGCCGCGCCCGTGCGAGTCTTGGACGGGGCGACGGCCCAACTGTTCGACCCGAGAACCGGTGCGTCCCCGGTAACGGCGCGCCGGTGAACCGTGAGCCGATGCTTGTCCCGAAGCCCGGCCAGAGCCTCGAAGGGGACCGGTTGTATGGGCCGATACGATCCCTTTCCGCCAAGCAGGGGGGCAGAAAAGGTATCGGTATCCGGCGTCAGAAACGCGGTCACCTCAAAGGGGAGCGTTTCGGACATCACGCTCAGCATACGTTCGTCGCGCTCCGTAAAGGTCAAAAGCTGAAACATGTTGATCGCCACTAAGATGCTATCCGCCGGCGCCCACGGGGCGGGACGATGGCCGGTGATCCAGAACTCGAAGGGCAGGATCGTGGTTTGGTTAATAAAGGCATTGATCCCACCGGCGTAGGCGTCGAGCACTCGGCGTTGCTTAAGCGGCAACCTGGCAACGATGGTTGCCGCGGCCCGTTCCGTGCCTAGGGTCCGTTGGAGGCGGTCGCTTGCGAGCGCGCCGGCGCCCAAAACCTCGGCTAGCCGGCCCGCTGCCTTGCGCCGCGATAAGTCCAACTGAAACAAACGGTCCCCCGCGGTCACGAAGCCCAGGGTAAAAAACGCGTCCTCTCGCGTTGCGGCATGCAGGGTAGGAACACCCCAGGGGTCGAATGTCACCGTGACCTCGTGCCGCAAACCGGCGAGCTTGATTTCACCCTCAATAGAGGGGAGGGACCCCATTAGGAGCAACCCGATACCGGCGGGCACCGCCAATAGCAGCGTGAGCACCACAAGTCGTCTTTTCACGCTGCGCGACACCCGTCAACGATTTCCACAGCGTGCACCCGTTACGCCCTTCTAACTTTCTCGATCCGTATTTTGAGTGCGCGGACGATACGTTTGGCGATGAAAGGGAAGATGGCTAGGAGTGTAAGCGACGCGAGCAGTCCGGGTGATACAATGTCGCCCAGGGCTTCGATGTTTGCGATCTGAGTGCCCGCGTTCACGCAAACGATGGCGCCGATCAGCATGCCCACCTGGCTTACCAGGATATAATTCGTGGTGGACATCGACGTCAAACCCATGACGAGGTTAATGACGAGAAACGGGGAGATAGGCAACAGCCGCAGGCTGAAGAGATAAAAAACACCGTCCTTGTCCATCTCTTCATTTATGAATCGTAAGCGGTCGCCAAAATGTTGTTGCACGACATTGCGAAAAAAATAACGAGAGGCGAGGAACGCGAGGGTAGCCGCAACGGTCGAGGCGCATGAGACCAGCACTGTGCCCCACCAGAGTCCAAAGATATTTCCAGCGACCAGCGTCAACACCAGACCGCCGGGAAGTGATAAGCCCGCAACAAAAATATAAATGAGAATAAAGGCCGCGGCAGTGCGTCCGGGGTGGACTGCATAGTAATCATTGATAGCGGATTGCTGCGCCACAAAATAGTCGATCGTAAAGTAGCGATGAAACCCGGAAGCAAAAAACGAGGCTACGATCACGAGTAATAAGGTCGCTAATAGTATCTTGACCGCTATGGCCGTTGGCGCGGGCGTAGCCATGGGTTTCGGGTCCATGTTCTAAGCGTGGACCTCAGAGTGCTAAATGCACATTATGTATACTGAGCAGTCGCCGCTGGACATTTCGGTATAGGGGGTATTGCCATGACGGGTTTAGCTTATAACACGGTTAGCGGCTCATCGGTCGCCGCGCCGGCCGGAACCGATCCGTACGCCGAACGTATCTGGTTGAAAGCCTACCCGCAAGGCGTACCGGCCGACATCGGTATCGAAAGGTACTCCTCTCTGGTGGACCAATTTGAGCAATGTTTTACTCGCTATGGTACGCGCCCCGCGTTCGCGAACATGGGGGGCGTCCTGACTTATTCCGCGCTCGATGAACTGAGCAGGGCGTTCGCCGCGTTCCTGCAAAACCACCTCGGGCTCAAACCCGGCGCCCGCATCGCCATCATGCTACCGAACCTGCTTCAATTTCCCGTGGCGCTCATTGGGGCATTGCGAGCGGGCTTGATAGTCGTGAACACGAATCCCTTGTATACGCCCCGCGAGCTGCATCACCAGCTTGTGGATTCGGGTGCCACGGCCATCGTGATCCTGAGCAATTGCGCCCATGTGCTGGAGAAAGCTCTGTCTGGTTCCCGTGTTGAAAAGGTCATAGTCACCGATCTGGGAGACCTCCTGCCTTGGCCACGACGCGCGATCATCAACTTTGTGGTAAAGCGGATCAAGCGCCTCGTACCCAAGCATGAGATCAGTGGAGCGTTCGGTTTCCGGGAAGCCCTTGACATCGGTAAGGGACTCAAACTCGATCGGATGTTGATCGATCACGCCGACCTCGCCATGCTGCAGTACACCGGTGGGACCACCGCTATCCCTAAAGCGGCCATGCTAACGCATGGAAATCTCGTCGCAAATACCTTGCAATCGCTGGCCTGGCACGATCCCATCGTGGGCGATAGCGATGAAGTCGTGATTACGGCGATACCGCTCTATCATATCTTCGCGTTCACGATCAATTGCCTGACCTTCCTCGAGCTTGGCGCGTTGAATCGTCTGATCACGGACCCCCGCAATCTAAAAGCATTCGTAAGTGAGCTGCGCGCTTCAAGGTTTACCTGCATCACCGGAGTCAACACCCTATTTAATCACCTCATGAATACGCCTGGGTTCAGGGATCTCGATTTCTCCAGTCTCAAGGTCTGTGTGGGCGGAGGCATGGCCGTCCAGCGCGCCATCGCCGAGCGTTGGAAAGCAATAACGAATTGTATATTGATCGAGGGTTACGGCTTGACCGAGACCTCCCCCTTGGTATGCGTGAACCCCTTGGACCTCAAGGAGTTCAGCGGCAGCATCGGCCTTCCTGTGTCTTCAACCGAATGCAGCATTCGTGACGACAGCGGAGCGCCGGTGTCGCTGGGAAGCGTCGGGGAACTATGGATCCGCGGTCCGCAAGTAATGAAGGGCTATTGGAATCAGCCCGCCGAGACGGCCAAAGTACTTACCTCCGATGGATGGCTGAAGACGGGCGACATCGCGAGCATGGATGAGCGCGGGTTTATGCGCTTGGTAGATCGCAAGAAAGACATGATCCTGGTGTCGGGATTCAACGTTTGTCCCAACGAGATCGAGGAGGTCGTAATGGCTCACCCAGGGGTTCTCGAGGCGGCGGTGGTCGGGGTGCCGGATGAGGACACCGGCGAGGCCGTCAAGCTGGTACTCGTGCGCCGCGATCCGGCCTTAAGCGCGCAAGACCTACGCACGCATTGCGAGGAAAATCTCGTCGCTTACAAGCTACCGAAACATATCGAGTTTCGCGACCAGCTTCCAAAGTCGAGCGTGGGCAAGATCCTCCGCCGTGTCCTGCGCGAGGCACAGGCTGCTGGCTAAGCCTCGAGATGCGCCGCGGCGCGTCCGCTCTTCAAAGTTATAAAAATATGAACTCACGCTTGCGCTTTGGCCTCCTCGCGGTCGCCCTGCTGTTCTCGATCGCAGCGGCGGGCGATTCGCTCACCCCGGAAAGCGCGTTGGAGCGCAGTGGATATATGCGCCTGACCACCTCCGTCGAAGTCAGCAAGTTCTTGGAGCAACTCGCGTTGCTTTCGCCTTTCGTGCGTAAGGAACAAATAGGCCGCTCCGCCGGTGGGAGGTCTATCGACGCCGTGTGGATCTCCAAGCCACCGCCCGTGCGCGCCAACAAGAAAACTTCGTTACCGCGCCTGACTATCTTGTTGGTCGGCACACAGCACGGAACCGAACCTTCGGGCGGGGAGGCGCTCCTGCTGGTCGCGCGAAGGCTTGCGCTGGGCGGCATAAAATCGATTCTCGATGGCGCGGATTTCATCATCGTGCCAAACGCCAACCCAGACGGACGCGATCTTCATCGGCGCGTCAACGCCAACAACGTGAATCTGAGCACGGATTTCGTGCTCTTATCTCAGCCCGAAAGCCGCGCGATCAATGATCTGCTCTTGCGCGTACGGCCGGAAGTCGTGCTCGATGTCCATGAATCCGCGATACTGAAAAAGAAAACCCTCGGCCGTGAGGGCTACCTAACGGACTTCAATGCCCAGTTTGAGATCGGCAACAACGCTAACATCGCGCCCGAGATCAGACGCCTGAGTCTCGACCGCATGCTGCCCGAAATTGTCCGCGAAGTTCAACGCCGGGGCTTGCCGGCCCAGCGTTATATTGGCGAGATCACGAGTATTCGCCAAGCGATTACCAACGGTGGCTTGTCGCTTAAGAACTTGCGCAACAAGGCCGGAATGGTGGGCGCCTTTTCGTTTCTGCTCGAGAATCGCCTGGATCCGCCAGGGAACTACCCGACGCATCGAAACATCCGCGAGCGCGTTGCCGAGCAAGTCCTTAGTATTGAGAGCTTCCTTAAGGTGGTGCGCGCGCATGCACAGGAGATCATGCCGATAACACGCACGGTCCGAATGGCGCCGATGCTCCGATCGGTGTATTTGTACACGGCGTATGAAAGAAATAGAACCCAACCGCGCATCTCCTTGCAGTTGCGGCGGCGCGATACGGGTGTGGCGGAGAAACGGTGGTTCGACGATCATCGCGCGGTAGCGACTGCGCATAAATTAGATCCGCCGCAAGCCTATGTCGTCACGGCCCATGAGCAACCCATCGCGGCGGTTTTAACGCGGCACCATCTCAGGTACAAGAAAATCACCAACCGGCGCAAGCTCGCCGTGAGTGCGCAGAAAATAAGAGCGGATGGCAACCCCTTGAAACCGGGCGAGCCCGCGGCTATTCACGCGTACCCGGTCGAGCTTTTCTTAGAACCGGGCGATCTGTGGATCGAGGCGCGCCAACCGGGGGGTTTGATCTTACCCTTGCTGTTGGAACCTCGTTCCACCAGCAGTATTTTCGCCTACCCCCCGTTTAACGCCGCGTTGACCCGGGGACGCGAATTCTTCGTCTATCGCGTGCCATAGCAAGGAAGTGCCCGCGCGGTGTCCGCTCCTAGAATCGCCGGGCGGACAACGCATCCGGTGAGGTCAATTTCCTCGCCCCGGCCGATGCGGCGATTTCCGTCAAGATCTCCTCGGCCATACGCTGGGCCGCAATTAGACTCGGACCCTGCATTGTTTCCTTAAGCAGCTTGAGCGGCTCGTGGGCGTCCAGTGAACCATGCTTAGCAGCTACTTCGCACCACGCGTAGGCACGCACGCGATCCGGATCGACGCCGCGGCCGGCGGCATACGATAAGCACAAGAGGTGCTGAGCGTCGGCTACGCCTTGCATCGCCGCCTCGCGATACCAACGTGCGGCGTGCGCGTAGTTTTGCGCCGTTCCCCGGCCCTGCCCAAACATCAGCCCCAGATTGTACTGCGCGTTGCCATGGCCCAGTTGCGCCGCTTGTTGGAGCGAAGCGAAGGCCTTGTCATCGTCCGTGGGCGTGTTTTCGCCATTGCGGTAGGCCATACCTTCTTCGAATAATGCGTCGGCCTGGCTCGATGTTTCTGCCGGAACGGTGCTTGGAACAGACACAACCGGAACCACGGCGGGTGCGCTCGCGAGTGGGTTTCCCGTTAGCGCCGGCGGCGGCGCGGCGCCGCGTTGCGTCGCGAAGCCGGCGAAAATGGCGATCGCGGCGCCGATCCCGAGCGCGCCCCAGGAGGCACGGCGCCCCCAGGGGGCACGGCGCCCCCAGGAGGATTGAACTTGGACAATCCCCGGGGGCGGAGTATGTTGCACCCCTTCGCTCGCCGTGACCGCGGTGGCCAGCAATATCGTTTTGGTATCCGTGCTAAGCGGCGTGGGCCGGTTTCGCAGGTCTTTCAGGTGAGTCAGCAACTCGTCGACGTCCGCATAACGATCCTCGGTCCGTTTGGCCGTCATGCGCTCGACGATCTCCTCGAAGCGCGCGTGCGTTTCCGGCAAGGCCGGCATCGGCGCGTTCATGTGCTTTACGATGGTCTTGATATCGGACTCGTCGTCGAAAGGTTTTACGCCGGTCAGCATCTCGTAGAACACGATACCGAGGCTGTAAATATCGGAACGGCAATCGACGTCTCTACCCTGGGCTTGCTCGGGGCTCATGTAGTGCGGGCTGCCCATGATCGTTCCGGTGACGGTGACATTCTTTTCCAGGCCAATCTGCTTGGCGATCCCAAAATCGGTGAGAATCGGAATGGCCTCGTCCCGGAACAGGATGTTGGCGGGTTTCACGTCCCGGTGCACCATGTTTCTTCGATGCGCGAGCCTGAGGGCACTTGCCATCTGCTCGATCACATTGAGGGCGAACTCCGGGCCGAGGTCGCCTTTGATTCTCTGCTTCAGATCGCCCCCCTCGATATACTCCATCGAGATATAATGCAGCCCGTTCGCGATCCCGATATCATGAATGGTAATGATGTTCGTATGCGAAAGTTGCGCGATGGTGCGGCCCTCGTTGAGAAAACGCTCGGAAAATTCCGGGGAGTCAAAATTGGTTAGGATCTTGAGGGCCACCGCGCGGTGCAGCGATTCTTGAATCGCCAGATACACGGAGGCCATCCCGCCCTTGCCGATGCGGCGCTCGATTCGGTATCCAGGGATGATGTTGGGGTTCATAGTCTCAACTGTCTGCGCTGGGTTACGGGCAAGCTGGGTGTAAAGCGGCCCAGCGGCGCCCTAATCCGCGGTCCTTGAATTGCGACATACCCCTGGATTAGGACACAGCTCATTCGAAAAGGTGTTGGCGATATATCGTGCATATCGAGGAAGTTCTTTAGAGCCGCCGGCGCGCCTCAGGTTAACGAATTCGAGCGATGCGCCGGTGGACTGGGGGCGCGGCCCGCATGCGCGCGAAGGGAATAATCCTGTATGAAGATTAGGACTTACCGGGACAAATCACCGCGGATCGCGGCGACGGCCTTCGTCGATCCCACCGCCGCTGTGATCGGGGATGTCACGGTCGGCGCGCACAGCTCGCTGTGGCCGATGGCCGTTGCGCGTGGGGATGTGAACGCGATTGTCATCGGCGATTGCACGAATATTCAAGACGGGACCGTCATCCACACCACCTCGGACAGCATGTATTCTCCCGGGGGTTACACGGTCACTATCGGCAATCATGTCACCGTCGGCCATCGCGTCGTGATCCACGGCTGCCGCATCGAGGACTATTGCCTCATCGGCATGTCGGCGACGGTCATGGACGGGGCTATCTTGGAGGCGGGCTTAATCCTGGCGGCGGGGAGTCTGGTGCCGAGTGGCAAAGTGCTTCAAGGAGGGTATCTTTGGATCGGGAGCCCCGCGCGCAAGTCACGTCCACTAACGGAGGTGGAGCAGAGATACCTATCGGATTCCGCTGCTCATTATGTCAAGTTGAAAGACCAATACTTGGGGATGCCTGGTCATGAATGAACCGCCGTGCGCAGCGCCGGTGATCGTTATACGTGGTCCCAAAGGCGTGCATGGAATTAACCATTAGAAAACCCGATGATCTGCACGTTCACCTCCGGGACGGACCGTGGATGGCGAACGTATTGCCGCACACCGCGATGCGTTTCTCTCGCGCCGTGGTGATGCCGAATCTCGACCCGCCCGTCACTTCCACGGCCGCGGCCTTGGCGTACCGCGCGCGCATCCTTGATGCACTGCCTCGTGGCCTGCGCTTCGAGCCGCTCATGACGCTCTATCTCACCGAGGAGACCGGTATCGAGGAGATCCGAAAGGCCAAGCTAAGCGGCCATGTGGTGGCGGTAAAATACTACCCGGCCGAGGCGACGACTCATTCGAACCGCGGCGTGGCCGACATCCGCAAGGTGTATCCGGTGCTCGCGGAGCTTGAGAACCTCGGCATGCCCTTGCTCTTGCACGGTGAGGTCGTCGATCCGGCCGTGGATGTTTTCGACCGCGAGCGTGTTTTTATCGAACGGGTGTTGGGCGAGATCATCCGGCGGTTTCCCGGCCTCAAGCTGGTGTTGGAGCACATTACGACGCGCGCGGCGGCCGAGTACGTTCGCACCGGCCCCGCATCCTTGGCGGCCACGATCACGGCGCATCATTTGATGCTCAACCGCAATGCCCTGTTCCAGGGCGGCCTGCAACCCCATCACTATTGTTTGCCCTTGCTCAAGACCGAGGAAGACCGGCGGGCATTGGTGCGGGCCGCTACCAGTGCCAACCCGAGGTTTTTTCTCGGCACCGACAGCGCGCCGCACGCGCGCGCGGCCAAGGAGCGGGCCTGTGGATGCGCCGGGATTTATACCGCGCACGCGGCCTTGGAGCTTTACGCGGAAGTCTTCGATGAGGCGGGGAGGTTGGATCACCTCGATGGATTCGCGAGCGGCCACGGTGCGGCGTTCTACGGATTGCCGAGGACGAGCGAGAAGCTTACGCTCCGCAAGGCGCCCATGACCGTCCCACGTAAGTACCCATTCGGAAATGATGAGCTAATACCCTTTCGGGCCGGTGCGGCCTGTGACTGGACCCTGGTGACGCATGAGTAGCGACATGCGATCCAGGCGCCTGATGGCGTCGCGTTTCCGTGGCTTCTTGCCCGTCGTTGTGGATGTGGAAACCGGCGGTTTCGATCCGGCGACTAACGCCTTGCTGGAGATCGCGGCCGTGGCGGTAATGAGCGACGAGAGAGGCGAGTGGCGGCGCGAAAAGACGGTCGCCTGTCATGTACAACCGTTTCCGGGCGCTCATCTCAATCAGGCTTCCTTGAAGTTTACCGGGATCGATCCGCACCACCCGTTCCGCTTTGCCGTGCCCGAGCACGAGGCCTTAGAAAGTATTTTCGAGTTTGTACGTCAGGTGGTCGCCAAGACGGGTTGCACTCGAGCGATCTTGGTGGGACACAACCCCTCCTTTGATCTGGCCTTTATCAAAGCGGCGGTCGCACGGACGGGTATCAAGCGCAACCCGTTTCACTCGTTCAGCACCTTTGATACCGCGACCCTCGGGGGCCTGGCCGTCGGCCAGACGGTGTTATCGCGGGCGGTCCAAGCGGCAGGATTGGATTGGGATGATGCCGAAGCACATACCGCGATATACGATGCCGAGCGCACGGCGGATCTTTTTTGCGCAGTGTTGAATAAATGGAACGAGTTGGCGGGTGTTTAGAAACGTTGACATCCAGGACGGCGGCACTAACAATAGCAAAAGGTAGTCTATGAAACTGTATCATTTTCCAGTCTCCCCGAATTCGCGGCGTGTACTTGCGGTCATTTATCATCTGGGGCTGGACTGCGATCTCGAGGCCGTGGATCTTTCGAGCGGCCAACAGATGAAGCCCGAGTTCTTTCGTTTGAACCCCAATCACATGATTCCCACGCTGGTCGATCGGGATTTCGTGTTATGGGAATCAAACGCCATCATGCAGTACCTATGTTCAAAGAAGCCCGGATCGACGCTTTGGCCCTCTGATGCCAAGGCGCAAGCCGACATCAACCGCTGGCAGTGTTGGGGGCTCGCGCATTTCGGCAGCGCGTGCGGGATTTACATTTACGA
>Ga0136633_1000828_pt1 | contig 23294 bp, 28 predicted proteins | sample AntDrymeUQ832206_2_FD_105494 | JGI IMG/M metagenome (GOLD analysis project Ga0136633, IMG submission 105494) | Polar desert sand microbial communities from Dry Valleys, Antarctica - metaG UQ83 (22.06) | ecosystem: Environmental > Terrestrial > Soil > Desert | place: Antarctica: Dry Valley...
ACCTGCGAGGTCAGGTGCATCACGTGGCTGTAGCGCTCGAGCGTCATCAGCTCGTCCACCACCTCCGTGCCGAAGTCGACGACGCGGCCGACGTCGTTGCGGGCCAGGTCGACCAGCATCAAGTGCTCGGCCACCTCCTTGGGGTGCTCGATCAGCTCGGCCGCCATCCGGCGGTCGTCGGCGTCGGTGCTCCCCCGCTTGCGGGTCCCGGCGACGGGGCGGCTCACCACCCGCCCGTCGAGCAGCTGCACCATCGGCTCGGGCGAGCTGCCGACCAGCGTCACCTCGGGGTGGCGTAGGAAGTACATGTAGGGGCTCGGGTTCACCTGGCGCAGGGCCCGGTAGAGGTCGAACGGGGCGGCGCCCAGCTCCAGGTCGAAGCGCTGCGACAGCACCACCTGGAAGATGTCGCCGGCCACGATCAGCTCCTTGGCCGCCTCGACGGCACGGGACCAGTCGCCCAGCTGGACGGTGCGGCCGACCTCGGGCAGCTCGTTGTCGCGCTCGGGCGGCTCGACCACCGGCTCGTCCCCCGGGACGGCCCCAGCGGCGGCCACCGAGTCGAGGCGCTCGAGAGCCTCGTCGTAGCGATCGTCGAGCTCGGCGTCCGAGGAGGCGCCGGCGACCTCGACCGACTCGACCAGGGTCACCCTCTGCCGCCAGTGGTCATAGGCCACCAGCGAGCCGATGACGCTCACCACGGCCTCGGGCAGCCCCTGGTCGTCGGGGGGGACGGCGGGCAGGTGCTCGACCTCGCGCACCACGTCGTAGCCGAGGTAGCCGACGAGGCCGCCGTGGAGCGGAGGAAGCTGAGGCACCACCGGCGCCCGGTGGGCGGCCAGGAGACCCTCGACGGCGGCGAGGATCCCCCGGTCGGTCGGCACGCCGTCGGGGAGGACCCCGTCGACCTCCAGCCGGCCGTCCCGCAGCAGGAGAGTGGCCCTGGGCCGGCGGCCCATGAACGACCAGCGCCCCCAGCGCTCGCCGTGCTCGACTGACTCGAGGAGGAAGCCCGGCTCGTGGCCGACGATTCGGGAGAAGGCGGCGACGGGCGTGGTCAGGTCGGCCAGCAGCTCTCGCCACACCGGGACGATGGTGTTGCCGGCGCGGGCCAGCGCCCGGAACCCGGCCCGGTCAGGGCGGGCCGTCATCCTCCGAACCGCCGGAAGAAGCAGGAGTGGGCGCCGGTGTGGCAGGCGCCCTGGCCCTCCTGCTCGACCTGGAACAGCAGGGTGTCGCCATCGCAGTCGTAGGCGGCCTCTCGCACCCACTGGCGCTCGCCGCTGGTCTCGCCCTTCACCCACACCTCCTGACGGCTGCGGGACCAGTAGGTCATCCGCCCCGTCTCGAGGGTGAGGCGCAGGGTCTCGGCGTTCATCCACGCCACCATCAGCACCTGGCCCGTGGCTAGCTCCTGGCAAACCACCGGCACCAGGCCGTTGGCGTCGTAGGTGACCTCAGCCAGCTGCTGGGGGGTGGCGGGGACGGGGGTGGCGATCGCCATGGCTGGCGAAGGCTACAAGTGTGGCCTCCAACCGAGCTGTTTCCGGAAACCCAGTTTCGGACCGTGTGGCGACGAATGCGCCGGACATCGGGCGGGTTCGGACACCCGAGGGGTCCACCAGGTCGGATCTCCCGTCGCTTATGCTGTGGCCTGTACACGACATGAACGAGGGGAACAGAATGGCCCAGCGAACGCAGGTGCTCTTGACGTGCGATGTGCACAACGGCGACGCCGAAGCGGTGAAAACCGTGGTCTTCACGGTCGAAGGCCAGGCTTTCGAGTGCGAGTTGTGCGAGACCCATCTGGCCGAGTTCCGAGAGGCCATGGAGATCTGGTCCTCGCACTCCAGGTTCGTTGGCCGGGCCAGAGCCTCAGGCGGGCGGGCGGCGAGGTCGGCCCGCAGCGGGCGGCGCCGGACCTCCGACGGGACCTCCACCGCCGAGGTGCGCGAGTGGGCCCGGGCCCAGGGGATCCCGGTCAACACCCGGGGACGGGTCCCGGCCGAGCTCCACGCCGCCTACGAGGCGGCTCACTAGCCCTCGAGCTCGTCGGCCAGCTGGAGCAGCCAGGCCCGGCCCCGCAGCGCGGCGGTCAGCTGATCCTCGACGCTCTGCACCCCAAGCATCTCACGCATCGGCCGCGCGCTCTCGGTCTCTGCAGCCGACTCGACTGGGGGCAGCGGCATGTTGGTGATGGCGGTCGCCGCGGCCCGGAACACCTCCGGCGTCCGCCCGCCGGCCTGCCTCGACAGGTCCCTGAGGTAGCCGAGCGCCGTCACCTCCCGCTCATCCCGCTCGGCCAACGTCAACGCCGTGGCGGCCAGGCCCTCCACCACCCGCAGCCGTTCCTGGTCGGACATCAAAGGGGTGCGGCGGCGAGGGTGCCGGTGGCCCTGGCCGCGAGGACCTCCAGCCATCCCCGGTCAGCCGGTCCAGGGGGGTCCTGGCAGAGCGACCGGAGGAGGGCGGCCTCGGCCTCGAGGTCGACGACGAGGACCGACTCGGGGACCGCTCCCGTCGTCGCCCACGGGTCGTCAGGCTGGTTGTGGTAGCCGGCCAGCGGCAGGGCCAGGCCGCTCGAGCGGAACCCCCGGGCACAGAAGACGGTGGCCTCGCACGAACCGCCGTCCATCAGCCGGCGCTGGGCGGGGACGCCTGAGTCCCGAGCACGCTGCCACAGCGCGTCGTTGAGGTCGGGGTCGAAGGTGCTGCGGCGGTCGCCGACCCGTACGATGACCCCGCCGCCCTGGGGGGCATGGGCCAGCATCGGCGAGCACTCGAGGGACAGCACGCTGGCGGCGGCGGGGACCGTGCCCAGCCGCACCGCCTCCAGCGCCCCGAGCCACCCCAGCTCCTCGGCCCGCGTACAGAGCAGGCTGGCCCGGCCGTCCCCCACCTCGGCCAGGGCACTCAGGCCCGCGGCCACGCCGAGCAGGTCGTCGCAGGCCCGGGCCGTGATCCGTCCGTCGAGCAGTTGGAAGGAGGTGACGTCCCACACCGCGAATCCACCCTCTGGTGCACTCCCTTCAACAACCTCAGCCCAGACCCCTTGCAGCCGCCCGCCGCGCTCGTCCACGGTGCGCACCGTCGCCCGGCCGACGGGGTCGGCCCCCCCAGGCCGGTGCAGGACCAGCGGGGAGCCGACGACGGCCACGCCGGCCCGCACGCCGCCCCGGAAGGTGAGGCTCGCCATACGCCCCTCGACGGCCTCGACGACGAAGCCCGGGTGGTCGAGGTGCGCCACCAGCACCAGCTCGCGGCCGTTGCCGACCAGCAGGTTGCCGACCCCGTCGCCCACGGTGGCCAGCCCGGCGTCGGCGGCCAGCTGCTCCACGGCCCGGAGCGGCAGGTGCTCGAGCAGCGGGGCGGTGGGCTGGGGGGCGATGGCCGCCGCCGCTTCGAGCACGCCGCCGCTCAGCACGGGCGCACCGTGAGGCCGGCGTCGGTGAGGACCTGCTTGGCCTCGCCGACGGTGTGCTCGCCGAAGTGGAAGATGGAGGCGGCCAGCACGGCGTCGGCCCCGCCCAGGGTGACACCCTCCACCAGGTGCTGCAGGGTGCCGACGCCGCCGCTGGCCACCACCGGCACCGGCACGGCGTCGCTCACCGCCCGGGTCAGCACGAGGTCGAACCCGTCGCGGGTGCCATCACGGTCCATCGATGTGAGCAGGATCTCACCGGCGCCGAGGCGCACCACCTCCCGAGCCCACGCCACGGCGTCGAGACCGGTGGCCGTGCGCCCCCCGTGGGTGAAGACCTCCCAGCCCGAGGCGACCCGGCGGGCGTCGATCGCCACCACCGTGCACTGGACCCCGAACTCGGCGCTGACCTCGGCCACCAGGCCGGGCCGGGCCACCGCCGCGGTGTTCAGGCTGACCTTGTCGGCCCCGGCCCGCAGCAGGGCCCGGGCGTCCTCCACGCTGCGGACGCCGCCGCCCACGGTGAGGGGGATGAACACCTTCTCGGCGGTGCGCCGTACAGCGTCGAGCAGGGTCTCGCGGGCGTCGGACGAGGCGGTGATGTCGAGGAAGATGACCTCGTCGGCCCCCTCGGCGTCGTAGCGGGCGGCCAGCTCGGCCGGGTCCCCGGCGTCACGCAGGCCCACGAAGTTGACGCCCTTCACCACCCGGCCGGCCTGCACGTCGAGGCACGGCACCACCCGGATCACCCGCACGCCGCCACCGCCTCCTCGACGCTGAAGCGGCCCTCGAACAGGGCCCGGCCCACGATGACCCCGGCCACCCCGAGGAGGGACAGGGCCCGCAGGTCCTCCAGCCGGCCGACCCCGCCGCTGGCGACGATTGGCACGTCGGTGGCGGCGAGCGCCACCTGGAGGATGCCCAGGTCGGGGCCTTCCAGGGTGCCGTCCTGCAGCAACGAGGTGACCACGAACGCGGCCACCCCGCTGGTGCTGAAGCGCACCAGGGCGTGCTCGAACAGCTCGTCGACGGTCTCCTGCCACCCCTGGACCACCACCCGGCCGTCGGGGGCGACACCGATGTCGACAGCCACCCGACCTGGATGCCGGGTGCACAGCTCGTCGATGAACCCGGGGACCCGGAAGGCAGCGGTGCCCACCACCACCCGGGCCACCCCGGCGGCGACGAGGGCGTCGGCGTCGGCCGTGGTGCGGACGCCGCCGCCGCTCTGGACGGGCAGGGCTACGGCGCCGGCCACGGCTCCGACCAGGCTGCGGTTGTCGCCCTGGGCCCGCGCCGCGTCGAGGTCGACGATGTGGATCCAGCCCGCGCCGGCGGCCTGGTAGGCCAGGGCGACCGCCACCGGGTCGTCTCCGTACACCGTCTCGCGGGCGTAGTCACCCCGATGCAGGCGCACCACCCGGCCGCCGCGCAGGTCGATGGCGGGAAGGAGGTCCATGGCTGCCCTCAACACAGGTCGGCGAAGCGGCGGAGGAGGGCCAGGCCGGTGCGACCCGACTTCTCGGGGTGGAACTGGGTAGCCCACAACGAGCCCCGCTCGACCAGGGCGGTGACCGCTCCCCCGTAGTCGCAGGTGGCCACCACCTCGTCGGTGGCCTCGGCGGCGTAGGAGTGCACGAAGTAGGCCCACGGGTCATCGAGGCCGTCGAGGAGGCGGCACGGGGCGGTGGCCACCAGGCGGTTCCACTGCATCTGCGGCCGCTTCACGCCCTCGGGCAGCAGGCGCACCGTGGCGTGGAGCACCCCGAGCCCAGGTACCCCGGGCGCCTCCTCTGATCCGTCGTAGAGCAGCTGCATGCCGATGCACACCCCGAGGAAGGGGACGTCGGCGGCGATGGCGGCTCTGGCGACCATGTCGAGCCCGCTGCCGCGCAGCGCGTCGGCGCAGCGCCCGAAGTGGCCGACCCCGGGTAGCACGACGCCCGCCGCAACCTCGGCCTCGGCCGCGGTGGTTACGAGACGGGCGTCGGCCCCGACCTGCTCGAACGCCTTCTGGGCGCTGTGGAGGTTGCCGATGCCGTAGTCGAGGACGGCGAGGCGGGGCCCGTCCGGCCGAGCCACCTACAGCACGCCCTTGGTCGACGGCAGGTCGTGTCCCTCGACCCGCACCGCCGCCCGCAGGCAGCGGGAGACGCCCTTGAAGGCGGCCTCGACCACGTGGTGGGTGTTGTCGCCCCGCCGCTTGGTGACGTGCAGGGTGATCCCGGCCGAGGTGGCGAAGGATTGCCAGAAGTGACCCGCCATCTCCGGGTTGAACGGGGGGGTGCCGAGTGGGAGCACCTTCCCGAACGGAACCTCCCACACCGCATAGGGACGGCCCGACAGGTCGACAGCCACCTCGATCAGCGCCTCGTCGAGGGGGAACAGACCGCTGGCGAAGCGGGCCACGCCGGCCTTGTCGCCGAGCGCCTGGCGGAACGCCTCGCCGAGGGCGATGCCGGTGTCCTCGACGGTGTGGTGGCCGTCGACGTGGAGGTCGCCGACGGCCTCGACCGAGAGTCCGAAGCCGCCGTGGCGGCCCAGCTGGTCCAGCATGTGGTCGAAGAACGGCAGCCCGGTGGAAACCCTGACAGGGCCGCCGTCGAGGTCAACCGAGACGGTGATGACGGTCTCCTTGGTCTCCCGACTGATGCTGCCCGAACGGGTCACAGAACGTCCTCCAGGGCGGCGAGAAAGGCGTCGTTCTCGGCGGGGGTGCCGATCGTGACCCGTAGGCAGCCGGCGAGGCGAGGCCACGACGAGCAGTCGCGTACCAGCACCGACCGATCCACCAGGGCCTGCCACACCTCGGGGCCGGACCGGGTGCGGGGACGCAGGAGCAAGAAGTTGGCGTCGGAGGGCCAGGTGTCCACCGGCAGGCGGGCCAGCCCCGCCGCCACCCGCTCGCGCTCGGACACCAGGAGCGCCACCCGGTCCTCCATCTCATCGGTGTACCGCAGCGCAAGCTGACCGGCGGTCTGCTTCACCGCGTCGACGTGGTACGGCAGCGCCGCCACGTCCCACAACTCGGCCACGACCGGGGCTGGCCCGATCAGGTACCCGAGCCTGAAACCTGCCATCGACCAGGTCTTTGAGTACGTGCGGGTCACGACCAGCGGCACATCTTCGGCCACCAGGCTGAGCGCCGTCCACGAGGCAAACTGAGCGTAGGCCTCGTCGACCACCAGCAAGCCAGGTCCGAGGGCCAGGACCCCTTCGACCAGCTCCTTGGGCTCGGCCCGGCCCGTCGGGTTGTTGGGTGAGCACAGGAACGTGACCGACGGAGCCCCCTGGCTCAGGACGCGACGCACCTCGGCCAGGGACAGGGAGAAGTCGTCGCTCCGCTCGCCCTTCACCTCAGTGGTCCCCGTCATGCGGGCGATCGTGCCGTGCATCGCGTAGGTGGGCTCGAACATGGCGGCCGTGCGCCCGGGCCCGCCGTAGGCGAGGAGCAGGCACTGCAGCACCTCGTTCGAGCCGTTGGCCACGAACACCTCTTCGGGCCGCACGCCGTGCAGGCGGGCGAGGTCGGCTCGCAGGTCGGTGCACGAGCGGTCCGGGTAGCGGTGCAGGGGCACCGTGGCGACGGCATCGGCCAGGGCGGCCAGGAACGCCGGCGGCGGCGGGAACGGCGACTCGTTGGTGTTGAGGCGAACGTCGACGTCGACCTGGGCTGAGTGGTAGCCGGCGAAGACACCCAGTCCCTCGCGCAGGGTTGGGTACGTCGCCATCATCGGGGGCCGCGCAGCCGTACCGACTGGGCGTGGGCGGCCAGGCCCTCAGCGTCGGCCAGGACAGCGACGTGGGGGGCCAGGCGGGCGAAGGCCTCGCTGTCGGCCGACACCACGTGGACGGTCTTGATGAAGTCGTCGACCCGCAGGGCCGAGGAGAACCGGGCCGAGCCGTAGGTGGGCAGCACGTGGGAGGGCCCGGCCACGTAGTCACCCAGGCTGGCAGTGCCGTACATGCCCGTGAAGACGGCGCCGGCGTGGCGCACGAGCGGGAGCAGGGGCTCGGGGTCGGCCACCAGCAGCTCGAGGTGCTCGGGGGCGATGAGGTTGGCCACGGCCATGGCCTGCTCGCGGTCGCGGCACAGCACGGCGTAGCCCCCCTCGCGCAGCGTGGCCTCGATGTCGGCCCGCCGGGGCTGGTCGGGCAGCAGGCGGTCGACGGCCTCCGCGATGGCCACCAGGGCCTCCTCCTCCCAGGTGACGAGCCACGCCAGGCCGTCGGGGCCGTGCTCGGCCTGGACCAGCACGTCGATGGCGGCCCACGTCGGATCGGTGGTGGCGTCGGCCACGACCACCACCTCGCTGGGCCCAGCGAAAGCGCTGGGCACCCCGACCCGGCCCTCCCCCGCCACCTCGCGCTTGGCCACCGCCACGTAGACGTTGCCCGGGCCGACGATCACGTCGACGGCCGGGATGCTGGCCGTGCCGTAGGCCAGCGCCCCGACGGCCTGGGCCCCGCCCACCCGGTAGACCTCCTCGACGCCGGCCAGGGCGCAGGCGGCGAGGGTCTCGACCGGGATCCGGCCGTCGGCGCCGGGCGGGCACACCACCGCCACCTCGTCTACCCCGGCCACCGAGGCCGGGCCGGCGGTCATCAGGACGGTGCTCGGGTACCTGGCCTTGCCGCCGGGCACATAGCAGCCAGCCCGCTCCACCGGCCGCTGCAGCTCGCGCAGGACCAGCCCCCGGTCCTCGGTTCGAGAGTCGGGCCGCAGCTGGTAACGGTGGTGGTCGACGATGTTGCCCCACGCCACCTCGAGGGCGTCGCGCAGCGGGGTGGGCACGGCCTCGAGTGCCGCCTTCAGCTCGGAGGCCGGGACCCGCAGCGGGTCGGGGCGCACGCCGTCGAAGCGCTCGGTGAGGTCGAGCAGGGCGGCGTCACCCCGTGCCCGCACGTCGTCGAGGATGGCCCGCACGGCGGCCACGGGAGCCCCGACCCCGACCTCGGGACGGGGCAGCAGGCTTCGGAGATCGCCGGTGGCATCCCGCAGGTCGAGTCGGTTCAGCATGGCCGCTCGGAGCCTACCGGCGGGCCCCTTCGCCCTCTGCCAGCATTCCGAGCGTGCCCGAGGTCCCGTCCCCCGCCGTCCTGACCAGCATCGCCGCCACGCTCGACGACCTGCGGGCCCGTCTGGCCGAGTCGGCCGAGTCGTTTGCCCGTTCGGGCGACGAGTACCGGGCCGGCGAGCTCTACGAGGTCGAGCGCCACCTCCTCCAGGCCACCCGCCGCATGACCCGCCTCCTCCGCCCCTGAGCTGGTGCGGCTGCCCTCAGACCCTCGATGACGGGCAGATGTCGTGCAGGACGCATGCGTGGCAGGCGGGGGTGCGGGCCTTGCACACCCGGCGGCCGTGGAGGACGAGGCGCAGGGACAGGTCGCCCCGCTCGCGGGCCGGCACCATCGGGTTGAGGTCGGCCTCGACTTTGACCGGGTCGTCGTGGACGCTGAGCCCCAGCCGCTTGGACAGCCGCAGCACGTGGGTGTCCACCGCCAACCCGGGCTTGTCGAAGGCCACGCTCAGCACGACGTTCGCCGTCTTGCGACCCACCCCGGGGAGGGTGACGAGCTGGGCCATGTTCTCGGGCACCCGGCCCTCGAAGCGCTCAACGAGGGCGCTGGCCATGCCCAGCAGGCTTCGGGCCTTGGCGTTGAAGAACCCGGTGGGTCGGATCAGGTCCTGCAGCTCAACGGGGTCGGCGCCCGCAAGGGCAGGGGCGTCGGGGTAGCAGGCAAAGAGCGCCGGCGTCACCGAGTTGATGGTCCTGTCGGTGCTCTGGGCCGACAGGATGGTGGCCACGAGCAGCTGGAACGGGCCGGTGAAGTCGAGCTCGCACAGATCGGCGGCCCGGCCCGGGTGCTCGAGGGCCAGGCGGCGGTGCACCTCCCGGGCCCGCCCGGCGGGTGTGCGGGGTCTCACCATCTCGCGTGGCAGCCTACGGGGCGTGCATCAGCTCGAGGTGAAGCGGCGGCTGGACGGCGGGGAGGTCGGGGCCGTGCAGATCCTGCTCGACGCCGCCACCCGCCACGACGGCCACCACGCCCTCGGCGAGCACCAGTGGCTCGACCTGGTGCACGGCGGCCGTGCCGGCTTCGCCGGCATCGTGGCCACCCTGGCCGACCACCCCCACCCGATTGGCTACGCCCAGGTCAGCCGCTCGGCGAGCAAGGGCGGCAGCTGGTCGCTCGAGCTGGTCATCGCCCCCCACCACCGCGAGGACGAGACCATCGCCGATGAGCTGGTCGGTGCCGCGCTCGACCTGGTGGGCGGCGAAGGGGGCGGCCGGGTCCACCTGTGGGTGTCGAAGCCTCAGCCCTGGCACGACCGGGTGGCGAAGGCCAACGGCCTGCGCCACGACCGCGAGCTGTACCAGCTGCGCCGACCGCTGCCGACGGGGCTCCCCTACGAGCTGGACTGGCGGCCGTTCGAGCTCGGCCGCGACGAGGCGGCGTGGCTGGAGGTCAACAACGCGGCGTTCGCCAACCACGCCGAGCAGGGCCACTGGACCGAGGAGGTGCTGGCCGAGCGAGAGGGGCTCGAGTGGTTCGACCCGTCCGGCTTCCTGCTGCACGAGGGCGAGGGAGGCCGGCTCGACGGGTTCTGCTGGACCAAGGTCCACCCCGACGCGGCCGAGCCACTCGGCGAGATCTACGTGATCGCTGTGGCTCCCTGGGCCCAGGGCAAGGGCCTGGGCCGACGCCTGGCCCTGGCCGGGCTCGACGTCCTGGCCCGAGCGGGGATCTCCGCCGCCATGCTGTACACCGACGCGGCCAACACCGCGGCGGTAAAGCTCTACGTAGACCTCGGGTTCACCCTCGACCACGTCGACCGCGCCTACGAGGTCGAGGTGACGCGCAGCTAGACGGTCCCGGAGACGCCGAGGGCGGTGCCCACCCCGAAGGTGATGGCGGCGGCCGCCGCGGCCACGGCCAGTTGGCGCAGCGACGAGCGGACGACGCTGCGCCCGGTGAAGCCGGCGAGCAGAGCGCCGACCAGCAGGGCCGAGACCGCCCCGAGGATCACCGACGCCACCACGGCCCCGGTGCCCTGGCCGACCAGCCACGGCACGAGCGGGATGATGGCGCCCACCAAGAAGGCGCCGAAGCTGCTGATCGCGGCCCGCACCGGCGACCCGAGCTCGTCGGGGTCGATCCCGAGCTCCTCGCGGGCGTGGGTCGCAAGGGCGGTGGCCGGGTCGGCCGACAGCTGGGCCGCCACCTCGGCGGCCACCGACGCCTCGACCCCCCGGCTGCGGTAGATGCCGGCCAGCTCGAGCTGCTCCATCTCGGGGCGCAGCTCCAGCTCGCGCCGCTCCATCTCGAGCTCTCGTTCGAGCAGCTCGCGCTGGCCCTGCACCGACACGTACTCGCCGGCGGCCATCGAACAGGCCCCCGCGATCAGGCCGGCCAGGCCGGCCAGGCGCACAACCCCGGGGGCAGGGCTGGCCGCGGCCACCCCGAGGATGAGGCTGACGTTCGACACCAGCCCGTCGCTGACCCCGAAGATGGCCGCCCGGGCCGCACCACCCTTCACGTCGCGGTGGGTGTGGTCCTCGTGCGCCTCACCGGATGGGCCGGCGCCGCAGCCGGGCCGCTCGGCCTGGCGCTGGAACAGCTGGGTGATGCTCATGACGAGAAGGCTAGGCCCCCACTGCGGTCTGAAGGAGTCCTCATCCGGCACCGAAGGGCACCCGAACCGCCGTAGCCTGGACGCCGTGGGCAGCCGCTTCGATCTCGACGAGGCCGCCCTCGCCGCCCTCCTCGCCGACGAGCCCCGCTACCGGGTGCGGCAGCTGCGCCGGGGCCTGCTGGAGGGCCGGGAACCGGGTGACCTCACCGACCTGCCCAAGGCCCTGCGGGCCCGCCTGGCCGAGGCGCCCGAGCTGCAGCCGGGGCTGCACCTGGTCCACGAGGCGGCGTCCGAAGACGGCGAGACGGTGAAGTGGCTGTGGGAGCTGGACGGCCCTGGGCCCGAGCGGCCCAGCAGAGCGGGGGGCACCCGGGAGAGGGTCGAGACCGTGCTCATGTACTACCCGGAGCGCACCACCGTCTGCGTCTCGAGCCAGGCGGGCTGCGCCATGGGCTGCACGTTCTGCGCCACCGGCCAGCTTGGGTTCGAGCGCCACCTCAGCGCCGGGGAGATCGTCGAGCAGGTCGTGCGGGCCCGGTCTGCTGCCGCCGCCTCGGGCCGTCGGCTCGGCAACGTCGTGTTCATGGGCATGGGCGAGCCGCTGGCCAACCTCGACCGGGTCTGGGCGGCCGTCCACGTCCTGCACGACGACCTCGGGATCTCGGCCCGCCACCTCACCATCTCCACCGTGGGCGTGGTGCCGGGCATCCAGCGCCTGGCCGCCGCCGACCTGCCGGTCAACCTGGCCGTGTCGCTCCACGCCGCCACCGACGAGCTGCGCAACGAGCTGGTGCCGCTGGGGCGCCGCTACCCGCTGTCGGTGCTGGTCGAGGCCTGCGCCCGCTACGTCGAGGCCACCGGGCGCCGGCTCTCCCTCGAGTGGGCCCTGATCGCCGGCACCAACGACACCCCACGCCAGGCCGACGCCCTGGCCGGCATCGCCCGCACCCTTCGGGCCCACGTCAACCTCATCCCCCTCAACCCCACGCCGGGCTTTCCCACCACCGGCTCCTCCCCCGCCGCCGTGCGGGCCTTCTGCGAGCGGCTCGTGCAGCTCGGGGTGAACGCCACCGTGCGCCGCAACCGGGGCACCGACATCGACGCCGCCTGCGGCCAGCTGCGAGCCTCGATGGCCGCATCACCCGTTCGGCTCGGGCGGCGCTGACAGACTGCGCCCCGTGGAGCGCCGGTTCTTCAACTCGTCCCAACCCCAGACCATGCAGGGCGCGGTCTTCCTGCTGTACGCCAACGTGGTCGTCGCCCTGCTCTTCCGCAGCGGCGGTGCGGGCATCTACGCCCTCGCCGCCGCCTCCGTCACCCGGGGCGCCGTCAGCGGTCGCACCGCCACGCTGCTCGGCAACCTGGTGGCCATCGCCGTGGTGGTGGGCTCGGCGGGGGCGGCCTACCTCATCGCCAACGAGAAGAAGGTCGGCTGGCGGCTGGGCGTGGTCGTGGCCGCCGCTCCCCTGCTGGCCCTGGCGATCCTGGTCCTCGTCGGCTACCCGCAGCGGCTCAGCATCCTCGACGTGATCTCGATCTCCTTCGCCTTCGACGTCATCCTGCTGGTGCTGCTTCTGCACCCCCAGACCCGCTCCTACGAGAAGATCTGGTTCAAGTGACGATCACCGTGCAGGGCATCGAAGGCCTGAAGGCGCTGGTGGGCACCGAGCTCGGCACCAGCGCTCCTCGGCTGGTCACCCAGGAGGCGGTGCAGCTGTTCGCCGAGGCCACCGGCGACCACCAGTGGATCCACGTGGACGTGGAGCGAGCGACGACCGGCCCGTTCGGGGGGCCCATCGCCCACGGGTACCTGACGCTGTCGCTGCTCCCGGTGCTGCTGCCGTCTGTGTTCGCCGTCGAGGGCGTGTCGATGGCCGTCAACTACGGGCTCAACAAGATGCGGTTCCCGAGCCCGGTGCCCGTCGGCTCCGAGGTCGTCTGCACTGTCACCCTGGTCGCCGTCGACGACGTGGCCGGCGGCGCCCAGGTCACCCTCGGTACCGTCATCAGCGTCGTCGGCGCCCCCAAGCCGTCCTGCGTGGCCGAGATCGTGTTCCGCTACTACGCCTGAGCGGCGGGTAGGTTGCCGAGCGTGAACCGATCGGCACCCTCGACACGACAGCCCAGGTGATGAACATCCACCGAAACGCCCGTTGGGTCTTCGCGGCCCTTGCCCCCGCCCTGCTCGCCGCCTGCACCAGCACGCCCGAGAGCTCCTCGGCGACGACCACCGGACCAGCGCAGTCCGGGGCCAAGGACGCCGGAGCCCGCGCCAGCCTGGCCACGGCCGACGGCGCCCAAGCCGGCACGGTCACCTTCACCTCGGTCCCGGGTGGCACCGAGGTCGAGGTCAAGCTGACCGCGAACAAGGCGGTAGCCTCGGGCCGCTTCCACGGCATCCACGTCCACGCCAACGACGATCCGGCCAACGGAGAGGGCTGCAAGGCCGATCCCGCCACAGCGCCGTCGACCTGGTTCACCGCGGTGGACGGCCACCTCAAGTCGGGCAGCGTGGCCCACGCCGAGCACACCGGTGACCTGCCCACCCTCCTCGTGCGCCAGGACGGGAAGGGGGACCTCCGGTTCACCACCGACCGGTTCACCGCCACCGACGTGGTGGGCAAGGCTGTTGTCGTCCACGCCAGCGCCGACAACTTCAACATCCCGACCGGCACCCTGCCCGACCAGTACACGGCCAACGCCGAGGCGGCGACCACCAAGACCGCGGGTACCGGCAACGCCGGCGACCGCATGGCCTGCGGCGTGATCGCCAAGGGCTGACCTTCGCCCCTTGGGGGCGACTATGGGAGCGGTTGCTCGTACGATGCGAGTGTGGAGCTCGGCCGCCAGTGAGCCAGCTTCCCCAGGGCGAGGAGAAGCGCAAGGCCGTCCAGGCCATGTTCGACACCATCGCCCCCCGCTACGACTTGGTCAACCGGGTGATGACGTTCCGCATGGACGGGGCCTGGCGGCGCCGCACCGTGGCCGACCTGGGCCTGGCCCCCGGCTCGGTGGTGGTCGACCTGGCGTCGGGGACGGGCGACCTGTGCCACAACCTGGTCCGGGCCCAGCTGCACCCCGTCGCCATCGACCTGTCGATCGGCATGCTGGAGCACGCCACCCACGGCTTCCCCCGGGTGCAGGGCGACGGCCTGGCCCTCCCCTTCGCCAGCCGCTCGGTCGACGGGGTGGTCTGCGGGTTCGCCCTGCGCAACTTCGTGGCGCTGCCCCCCGCACTGGCCGAGCTGGCCCGCATCATCCGGCCGGGTGGCCGCATCGCCCTCCTCGATGTCAGCGTCCCCGCCAACCGGGTGCTGCGCCTGGGCCACGGCGTGTACTTCGGCCGGGTGGTCCCGCTCATCGGAGGCCTCCTCTCCGACGGCGCGGCCTACCGCTACCTGCCCAAGTCGGTGGCCTACCTGCCCCCTCCGGCCGAGATGCTGCGCATGATCCACGACGCCGGGTTCACCGCCGTCGAGCGGTCCCAGCTCTCCACCGGCATCAGCCAGCTCATCTGCGCCACCCGCGACCACGACCGGCACGGCACTCCTTGCTCTCGCTGACCGCAGCACGGGTGTTTACCCGGCGCGTCGTAGCCGGCACCTGGGCCGAGCACCCGTGGCGGGCCGATCCCGACGTGCTGTTCGAGCGGGACGGCTGGGGGTTCGCCGGCCGGGGCGAGGCGCTGCGGGTGCCGGCGGCGGTGGTGGCCTCGGCCCTGGCCTCCTTCGAGGTGGACGACGAGGTGGGAGGGCCCGGGGCCGGGCCCGTGGCCTTCGCCGCCCTGCCCTTCGACCCCTCCCTGCCCGCCGAGTTCGTGGTGCCCGCCGGCCTGGTGGTGCGCCGCCCCGACGGCACCGAGTGGGAGACGGTCATCCAGGGGGCTCCCGTCCGGGGTGACCAGGAGTGGGGGCAGGAGCCCGACGGGTTCAACCTCCGCTCGCCCGTGCCCCACGACCGATGGGAGGAGGCGGTGCGGGCCGCCGTCGAGCACATCCGGACCGGCGACGTGACCAAGGTGGTGCTGGCCCGGGAGGTGGTGGTCGAGGCCAACCGCCCGATCGTGGTGCCCACCGTCCTGCGCCGGCTCAGGGCCCTCTACCCGTCGTGCACCACGTTCCTGGTCGACGGGTTCCTGGGGGCCAGCCCCGAGGTGCTGGTGGCCCGCACCGGCTCGTCGGTGCGCAGCCGGCCTCTGGGCGGCACCCGCCCTCACAGCGGGGACCCCACGGTCGACGCCGGCCAGGCCGCACTCCTCCTCGGCAGCGACAAGGACCGGCGCGAGCACGCCATCATCGTCGAGGCCGTCGCCGCCGCCCTCGGCCCGGTGTGCGACCGGCTCCACGTGCCGGCGACGCCGTCGATCGTCCAGCTGCGCAACGTCCTGCACCTCGGCTCGCCCATCGAGGGCCGGCTGTCGGATCCGGCGCCCACCGTGCTCGAGCTCGGCCGCCTGCTGCACCCCACCCCGGCCGTCGGCGGAGCCCCCCGGAACGCGGCTCTGGCGCTCATCGCCGAGCTGGAGCAGGCCGATCGGGGCCGCTACGCCGGGCCGGTCGGCTGGGTCGACCGCCACGGCGACGGCGAGCTGGTCCTCGGCATCCGATCGGCCTCGATCGACGGGGCCCGGGCCTCGATGTGGGCCGGCGTCGGCGTGGTCGTCGGCTCCGACACCGCCGCCGAGCTGGCCGAGACCCAGTTCAAGCTCCAGGCCCTGCTGGCCGCCATCGTCCGACCCTGACGCTCAACGATCCCGCAGCGCCGCCCCGACCGCTGCGGCCAGCTCTTGGTGGATGGCCACGTTGGCGGTGCGGTCGGTGCGGGCGAGGAGGACGCGTACGCCGCCGGCGGCGGTGGCCTCGGTCAGGGCGAGTTCCAGATCAGCGGCGATGGTGACCTCGGTGACGGGAATGCCATGGGCGGCGGCCAGGGCCGCGAGATCGACCGGTTGGGGGGTGCCGAACAGCTGCTCGAAGCGGTCGGTGGGCAGCTGGGTGGCCTGGGGCAGGAAGGAGAAGATGCCGCCACCGTGGTTGTCGATGATTACCAGCGTCAGCGCGCAGGGGCGGGCGGCGAGGCCGGCCAGGGTCGCGCTGTCGTGGAGGAAGGCGAGGTCGCCGAGGAGGCATGCGGTGGGACGGCCGGGCCCGGCCAGGGCCACGCCGAGGGCGGTGGAGGTGACGCCGTCGATGCCGTTGGCCCCACGGTTGGAATGCAGCTCGAGGCCAAGGCGAGGTTCGGCGAACCACTCGACGTCACGGATCGGCATCGACGACGAGACGACCAAGGCGGCGCCTTCGGGGAGGTAGGCGGTGAGGTCACGGGCCAGGCCCGGCTCGGTCACCTCGGGGTGGCCGGCCAGCACCTCGGTGATGGCCGACTGGGCGCCGACCTCGGCGCGCTGCCAACCGGCCCGCCAGCCGTCCTCGGGAGGGGGCAGCTCCTCCTGCCAGGCCGCCAGGACCCGGTGGGGCGCGGCGATCACCACGGCGTCGGCCCGGCGGGCGGGGTCGAGCCAGCGCCCGGCCGGGTCGACCAGGACGTGGCGTGCGGTCCCCCGGTCGAACCACTCTCCCAGCGCTCGCGAGGCCGGCGGCCGCCCGAGGTGCAGCACCAGGTCGGGGGCCAGGTCACCGTCGGGGGCGACGTGACGGGCGATGGCGTCGAAGGCGGCCACGGTGGCGGGGCCCGGCACCCGCCACCCCGACAGCGGATCGGCCAGGATGGGCCAGGGCCCGGCTGCCGCCGCCTGGGCCCATCGCCGGTCGCAGCCCTCGCCGGCCACGACCAGCACCCTCCGGCTGTCGGCCAGGTCGAGGCCCGGGCCACCGAGCCCAAGGCGGGTGGCCCCCTCGGGTCCGTCGACCACGACCTCCTGGTGCCAGGGGCGGGCACCGGGGCGAGCCGCCGGGAGATCGCTCTCGGGATCGCCCAGCAGCGGCTCGCGGAACCGCAGGTTGAGGTGGACCGGCCCCGTGGTCGCGGCCAGGGCGGCCCGGCTGGCCAGGCTTCGCCACGACGACGGCGGCCAGGCCCGAGGATCTACGTCGACCGCCCACACCGGCGCCGCGCCGTACAGGCCGACCTGCTCGATGGCCTGGGGGGCTCCGACCTGATGCAGCTCGGGGGGGCGGTCGGCGGTACAGACGAGCATCGGCACCAGGGACAGGCCGGCCTCCACCACCGCGGCGTGGAAGCCGACCGCGGCAGTGCCGCTGGTGCACAGCAGGATCGCCGGCGCGCCGGTGGCCCGGCCCAGGCCGAGGGCGGTGAATGCGGCCGAACGCTCATCAAGCACGACGTGCAGCGCCACCTCCGGCCGGCCGGCCAGGGCGAGGGCCAACGGGGTGGACCGGGAGCCCGGGGCCACCACGGCGTGGGCTGCTCCGTGGCGCACCCACTCGTCGACCAGGGCGGCGCAGAACCGAGCCTGCTCGCTCACCGGGCCCCCGAGACGGTGACCATGGGCCCAGGGCTCCTATCGTCGCGGTCGTGCTGGCCACCGAGGTGCTGGGAAACGAGCGGGCGCCGGCGGGGCCGCCGCTGGCGCTGGTTCACGGCTTCACCCAGACCGGTCGCTCGTGGGGCCGGCTGGCCGAGCGGCTGGCGGCCACCCGTCCCGTCATCCTGGTGGATGCTCCCGGGCACGGCCGTTCGGGCGATCACCGGCTCAACCTGTGGAGCGCGGCCCGCGAGCTGGTTCGGACCGTGGGCGAGGCCGACTTCCTGGGCTACTCGTTGGGCGGCCGCATCTGCCTGCACGCCGCCCTCAGCTCGCCGGCGCAGGTGCGCCGCCTGGTCCTGGTGGGAGCCACGGCCGGGATCGTCGATCCGGTCGACCGGGCCCAGCGTGAGGCCGACGACCAGAACCTGGCCGCCTCGATCGAGGAGGGGGGCAATCGGGCCCTGCCCCGGTTCTTCGAGCGGTGGCTCGCCGGCCCGATGTTCCAGGCCCTGAGCCCCGAGGCCGCCGGCCTTGAGGCCCGCCGGGAGAACACCGCCGCCGGCCTGGCCGCCTCGCTGCGCCTGTGCGGCACCGGCACCCAGGACCCGCTCGACGACCGTCTGGGCCAGCTGGAGATGCCGGTTCTCGTGGTGGCCGGCGAGCACGACGCCAGGTTCCGGGCCGAGGCCGAGCGCCTGGCCGCAGGCATCCCCGAGGGCACCATGGCCGTGGTGGCCGGCGCCGGTCACGCCTGCCACCTCGAGCAGCCCGACGCCTTCCTCGACCTGGTGCAGGGCTGGCTCAGCGCCACAGCGTGAGCCCCAGCGTGAGGAGAGTCCCGAAGGCGAGCTGCACCTTCCCGGTGGCGCCAAGCACGGGGATGAGGCCAGGACCCTTCGCCCCGGCACGCACCGCCCGCAGCCCGGGGACGGCGGCGACCACGGCGGCGACGGCGACGGCGGGCAGGGGCCGTCCGGCCACCGCCGCCACGGCCAGCGCCAGGGCGCAGGCGCCGACCACCAGCACGGCATAGAGCACCCTGGTGGCCGGATCGCCCAGCCGGACGGCCAGGGTGCGCTTGCCCGCCACCGTGTCGCCCGGGATGTCGCGGAGGTTGTTCACCACCAGCAGGGCGCAGGCCAGCAGGCCCACCGGCACCGAGGCGACCACGGCCAGGGCGGTGAGTCGCTCGGTCTGCACGAAGGCGGAGCCGGCCGTGGCTACCAGCCCGAAGAACACGAACACGAACAGCTCACCCAGGCCGGCGTAGCCGTAGGGGCGAGGGCCCCCCGTGTAGAACCAGGCCGCCAGAACCGCCGCCGCACCCACCGGAAGCAGCCAGAGCGACGTTGTGAAGGTGAGCACCAGCCCGGCGGCGGCGGCCATGGCGAAGGCGAGAAGAGCGGCACGCTTCACCGCCGCCGCCGGCTTTACCCCGCCCCCCACCAGCCGTGCCGGCCCGACCCTGGCGTCGTCGGTCCCCCGCACCCCGTCGGAGTAGTCGTTGGCGAAGTTCACCCCCACCTGCAACGCCAGCGACACCACGAGCGCCAGCGCCGCCTTCCAAGCCACCGCGCTCTGCTCGTGAAAGGCCACCCCGGTCCCCACCGCAACGGGCACGATCGCCGCCGGCAACGTCCGAGGCCGAGCCCCCGCAACCCAGGGGTTGGTCATCTCCTCACGGCCGGCGGGGGAACGTTTCAGTGTCGGCATAGGGGAGGCCGGTCTTGTTGACGAAGGCGTCGCGGCCGGCCTGGGCCTCCTCGGACAGGTAGAAGAGGAGCGTGGCGTCGCCGGCCAGCTGCTGGATGCCGGCCAGGCCGTCGTCGGCGGCGTTGTGGGAGGCCTTCAGCAGGCGCAGGGCCAACGGCGACAGCTGGAGCATCTCCCGGCACCACTGCACGGTCTCGGCCTCGAGCTGCTCGACGGGGACCACGGTGTTGACCAGGCCCATGGCCAGCGCCTCCTCAGCGTCGTACTGGCGACACAGGAACCAGATCTCCCGGGCCTTCTTCTGGCCGACCATGCGGGCCAGGAGGCCCGAGCCGTAGCCGCCGTCGAAGCTGCCGACCCTAGGGCCGGTCTGGCCGAACCGGGCGTTGTCGGCGGCGATGGTGAGGTCGCACACCACGTGCAGCACGTGGCCGCCGCCGATGGCGTAGCCGGCCACGGCGGCCACGACGGGCTTAGGGCACCGGCGGATCTGGATCTGCAGGTCGAGGACGTTGAGGCGGCCGACGCCCTTCTCGGCCACCTCGTCGTCGCCGATATAGCCGTCGTCGCCCCGGATGCGCTGGTCGCCGCCCGAGCAGAAGGCCAGGTCGCCCTGGCCGGTGAGGATTATGACCCCGACGTCGGTGTCGTCCTGAGCCAGCCGGAAGGCGTCCTGCAGCTCGAACAGCGTCTGGGGTCGGAAGGCGTTGCGCACCTCGGGGCGATCGATGGTGATCTTGGCCATCCGGGGGCTGTGCTCGTCGGGGAAGGCGACGGCGGTCTCGAAGCGGATGTCGCCGTAGGCCTTCGCCTGCTCCCAGGCCGGCACCGGGGGCAGGGCCGAGAAGTCGGGCACGGGCTTCGGCTTCATCTCCGGCGGCGACACGCGACTCCCATCGTGTGAGTGATCACTCGAACGGTCCTACGCTATCCAGGGTGCCCGCCCTGGTCGCAGTCCCCCTGGGCGGCCCGGCGTTCGTCGAGGTGCTCCTCCGGCTGTGGGACGAGGGGACGGCGGTCTTCCCCCTGGACCGCCGCCTGCCGCCACCGGTGCGGGCCGCGGTGCTGGCCCGGGTGCGGCCCACCGAGGTGTGGGATGAGGAGGGTCGGCGCGGCCTGCCCGGTGGCGAACCGGCGGCCGACGGGGACGCCCTAGTCCTGGCAACCAGCGGCACCACCGCCAGCCCCAAGGGGGTGGTGCTAACCCACGCCGCCCTCGACCACGCCGCCCGGATGACCAGCGACGCACTGGCCGTGGATCCCGGGGCCGACACGTGGCTGTGCTGTGCGCCCGTGGCCCATGCTGGCGGGTTCGGGGTGGTGAACCGGGCCGTGCGCACCGGCACCCCCCTGGTGGCGCACACCGGTTTCGACGCCGCGACGGTGGGCGCCAGCGGGGCCTCGCTCGCGGCTCTGGTGCCCACCATGCTGGCCCGCATCGACCCGGCCCGGTTCCGCCGCATCCTCCTCGGTGGGATGGGCGCGCCCGCCGACCGGCCGGCCAACGTGGTGGCCACCTACGGCCTGACCGAGACGATGGGAGGCGTGGTCTATGACCGAAGGCCGCTGCCCGGCGTCGAGCTGCGCATCGGACCCGGCGGGGCCATTGCGGTGCGCTCGCCGACGGCGCTGCGGGGCTACCGAACCGAGCTCGACGAGCACGACCCGAAGGACGCCGACGGCTGGCTGGCCACCGGCGACCTCGGTGCGCTCGACCCTGACGGCCTGCTCACAGTGCACGGCCGGGCCGACGACGTGATCCTCGCCGGCGGCGAGAAGGTGTGGCCCGAGGCGGTGGAGGCGGTCCTGCGCCGCCTCCCCGAGGTCGGCGACGTGGCCGTGATCGGCCGCCCCGACCCCGAGTGGGGCCAAGTGGTGGTGGCCGTGGTGGTGGTGGCGCCAGGCCATGCCGCGCCCCGGTTTGAGGTGCTGCGGGCGACGGTGAAGGAGTCGCTGCCCCCGTGGTGCGCCCCCCGGGCCGTCGAGCTGGTCGAGGCGCTGCCCCGCACCCCTTCGGGCAAGGTGCGCAGGAACGGCCTCCGGCGCGCTGCTCAGACGTAAGTCGGGTTCGAGGAGAAGGCCAGATTCACGAGAGTGCCCGCTTTGGACCCCCAGAAGGCACAGAAGTGGGCACTCTCAGCGGCCGGCCAGGCCGCCGCTCGGCGTCAGCTTTCGGCTAGCTCATCCAGGAGGTCGGGGAGGCCTACAAGCTCGTGCTTTTGGAGGAACCAGCGGATGCCGAGGCCTTCGGCTCGGTTGGCGAGGCGGGCGTCCATCGCTGCTGAGCAGAGGGCGACAGGGAGGTCTGGGTGGAGGGCGGTCAGGGCGGCGACGACGGCGAGGCCGTCCTGGCCGGGCATCATCTGGTCGACCACGGCGAGGTCGGGGCGTTCGGCCTGGGCGGCGGCGAGGGCCGCCGGGCCGTCGGCCGCCTCCACCACCCGGACCGGGTGGCCGCTCACCTCCAGCACCACGCGGGCGAGGGCTCGGACCTCGGGCTCGTCGTCGACGATCAGGACCACGATCTCGCCGCCGATCACCCCGGCCGCTCCATCGGGACAGTCTGGCCCGCGGGCACGGCCGATGCCGGTTTTCAGGCAGCGCATGAGGAGCTAACGGCCATGCTCAGTTGATCCACCTCTCCTCCTCGGGACCCACCTTTCCACCCGCGCTCGGCCATCATCTGGAGATCCACACCTGGCATCCACCACCTGCGGCCCGCGGAAAGCGACGATGGGGCCCGTGCGCACCTTGGTGGAGCGGCCCTGTCGGACGGTGGAGGCGGGCGTGGAGCTGACGCTGGTTGTGCTGAGCGTCTCGCCGCTCGGCCTGGCCGCGGTCGACCAGGCCTCCGGCGCGATCGTGCGGACCAGCACCGAGCTACTCGAGGGCCTGACCCTTCGTCCCTACGACGTCGTCAGCGTCAGCCTGGCCGAGAGCGACGGGCCCTTCGACCGCACCCAACCCGAGTTCGTCGCCCTCGCCGGCGTGCCCCGCCCGCTGCACCACCTCACCCCTAGGCGGGCCGAGAAGTGGCTGCGGCCCGTCCTCCACCCCGAGTGGACCCACATCCTCGGCTTCGCCGGCCCGGCCATCCCCTTCTGGGAGCTTGACGGGAGCCGGCCATCGGTCGCCGTCATCCCCGCCCGAGCGGCGGTGGGCATCGACGACGAGGGCCTCCTGCGGTGCCGGTTCATGTGGCGCACCCTCCTCCACGACCTGCCGATGACGGTGCACCGCGACACCCCCCTCCCCCGCGAGGCCTCCCGGGTCGTGGTCGCCCTCACCGCCCCGGTCGAGGGCCACTGCTACAAGGTCGTCACCGGCGTCCTCTGAGGGTCCCGGGTGACCCCGAGGTCAGCGCGACAGGTCACGTATTCAGGTCCGCAGGGACCGTGACGTTGTGCAGCTCGGCGGCGGTGGCGGGGACCGGCCGCGCCATCAGGAGGTCGAGAAGGGGCAGGAGGCGGAGCGTACCGGCGGCCAGCAGCTGCTCGGCCGCGGCGAGGGCCCGGGCCCTGGGGTAGCGGGCGCACAGGGGCTGGGCCCGCCCGTCGGGGTCGACCGCGACGCAGGTCGCAACATCGAGCCGTTCGAGCACCGGACCGGCGGCGGGCAGGTCGCAGGCCAGCACCAACACCTCATCGGCGTCGAGGGCGGCGAGGCCGGTGGCCAGGGCGTTCAGCGGGCAGTCGGGGCCGGGCCGGTCGTCGACGGACGCGACAGGAAGCGGAACGTCCGGTCGGCCGACCACCAGCACGCGGTCACAGTGCGGCGCGAGGGCGGCGACGGCCCGCTCGACCAGGGTCACGCCATCGAGCACCACCGTCGCCTTGGGCCGGCCGAAGCGGGCCCCGCGACCGCCGGCGAGCACCAGGCCGTCGGTACGGGGGCTCACCCTTCGGCGAGCGGGGCGGGGGCGTAGAGATTCAGCCCACCGGGCCTCGGCTCTGTCGGCCGCCGCACGCCGACCAGGCTAGAGCTTCGGCGTGAGGTTCCTCGGCGCCGTGGTGAGGGGCGGCGGGGCCTTGCGCACCGGGCGGGTGGCGGTGGCGGCGACAGACTTCCTGGGCGTG
>Ga0136633_1000829_pt1 | contig 23276 bp, 27 predicted proteins | sample AntDrymeUQ832206_2_FD_105494 | JGI IMG/M metagenome (GOLD analysis project Ga0136633, IMG submission 105494) | Polar desert sand microbial communities from Dry Valleys, Antarctica - metaG UQ83 (22.06) | ecosystem: Environmental > Terrestrial > Soil > Desert | place: Antarctica: Dry Valley...
ACGGCTTCGCCGGCAAGCTCCTTGGCCTTGCCCGTGACTTTGCCGACGATGCCACCGGACGTGCGCTCGGATGTTTCAGGGTCGGTCATTTGACGCCTTTCAAGTTGAGGGTCCCGGGGGTCGCCCGCGGACAGCAAGAAAACCTATGACGCTGCCTGCCCAGCTGATTGGACCGAGGCCGCGGCACAGATTCCTTCTAAGCACCTGATACCCGCTCGGGTGCCGAGAAAACAAATCGACGCCCGAGCGACTGGCACCGGCAGCTTTCAAGCAGGCGCTGGACCTCCGAGCGCTGCTTCGGCAGCCTGCAGATCCTCGGGCGTGTTGATGTTCTGAAGCTGGGGCTCGGGCGGCCCCGCGAGGACGTCCGTGCCGAGCGACTCGATGATCGCCTGCATCGATTGGGCCTCGGCGAGCGCCTCCCAGACCTTGCCCAGGATCGCCGGGGTGTAGCGGCCGAGCAGTGGCTGCGTCTCGACGGTGACCAGGTTGCCCTCGTGCCCGGCCAGCTCGCCGAGGATCCCAGGCCCCAGGAGTGGCAGATCGCAGGGCATCACGACCAGCGGCTCGTCCAGCCGCTCCAAGGCGGCGACGATTCCCGCGGCGGGATGGCGCGGTGACTCCGGCTCGGTCACGAAGTCGCAGTCCAGCGGCGGCATCGGGGTCATTACCTTGACGACCACGACCGGGCGCAGGCCCGCGGCGCGCGCTGCGGCGACGGGATAGGAGACGAGTGGACGTCCCGCCAGCTCGATCGTAGTCTTCGGCGTTCCCATCCGCCGACTGGCGCCGCCGGCGAGGATCGCGCAGATCCGGGCGGGCCGGTTGGCCGCGACCGGCTCCGGGGCAGGCGCTGAGTTCGGCGCTGGGTTCGGCGCTGAGTGATCGACGTCGCCGGGCATAAAAGCAGTCTGGCAGCGATGATCCGCAGATCGGAGAACTGATCGACATCGACCAAGCGCGGCGGCTGGTCCTCAGGGAAGCGGCGTCGTTGAGCGTGGAGGAAGTCTTGACGCGGGAGGCAGTCGGTCGAATCCTCGCGGAGGAGATCGCGGCCGAGGATGCGATCCCGCCCTTCGACAACTCGGCGATGGACGGGTATGCGGTTCACGCCGCCGACACCGACGCCGCCTCCGCTGAGCGCCCGGCCAGGCTGGCGGTCGTTGACGAGTCGCGGGCCGGCCATCCGGCCCATCGAGGCGCCGCGCACGGCGAAGCGATCGCAATCTCCACCGGAGCGGTGATGCCTGCCGGAGCCGACGCGGTGGTCCGAGTCGAAGACACCGATGCAGGCGAGCGCGAGGTCGCGATCTCGGTCGCCGTCGAGGCGGGTCGCAACGTACGGCGGGCGGGCGAAGACGTCGAGGCCGGAGTGGTGGTCCTGCGTCCCGGCGCGCGAGTCGAGGCGGTCGAAGTCGGCGTTCTCGCCTCGCTCGGGCGATCGCAGGTGCTCTGTGCGCGACGGCCGACCGTCGCCGTGCTCTCGACCGGTGACGAGCTGGTCGAGCCGGGCGTCCCCCTCGGAGCGGGCCAGATCCGCAACTCCAACGCCCACATGCTGCCGCCGCTCGCGGAGGCGGCCGGCGCGGAGGTGATCTCGGTGACCCAGGCCGGTGACACGCCGCATGAAACGGAGCGAGCGCTCGAAGCGGCGCTGGCGGCGGATCTGACGATCGTCTGCGGCGGCGTCTCGGTCGGCCGCCACGACCACGTCCGCGGCGCCCTCGCGGCGCTTGGCGTCGAGGAGATCTTCTGGGGCGTCGCGCTTCGACCCGGCAAGCCGACCTACTTCGGGGTGCGGGGTGACGCATCCGCTCCACAAGCGGCGTCGGCGCCGTCGAGCGGGGCCCGCAGTCATCTTGTCCTCGGTCTGCCGGGGAACCCCGTCTCGGCAGTCGTCACCTTTCTGCTCTTCGCGCGCCCCGCTTTGCTGGCGATGCAGGGTGCCGATCCAGCCGCGCGGATCGTCGAAGCGGCACTGACGAGCGCGGTCCCACGAATGCCGGCCCGCGATCAAGCGGTCCGCTGCGCGCTGCGCGCCGGCGGCTCGGGCTGGGAGGCGACCCCGACCGGTCCACAGGGCTCCCATGTCCTGACCTCGATGCTGGGCGCCGACGGGCTCGCGCTCGTCGTCGCCGGGAAGGGGGAGGCTGCCGCCGGCTCGACGGTCGAGGTCGAGCTGCTTTGAGCTCCCGGTGCCAAGCAAAGCGACGTTATGCGGCTCTGGGCCGTTCAACGTCACCCTGCCTCCTGGGCGAGGCGGCGTAGCATCGCTGCGATGAATGTCACGGTTCAGCTCTTCTCGGTGCTGCGTGAGACGGCCGGGACTCGATCGATTCCACTCGAGCTTCCGGATCGGGCGACGGTCGGGGATGCCGTGGCTTCGATGCGTTCGGCCGGGCCGCTTTCGACGATCCTCGAGCGGATGCCGGTGCGGATGGCAGTCAACCGTGAATACGCGGACGACGGCCAGGTTCTCGCCGAGGGTGACGAGCTCGCGCTTGTCTCGCCGGTCAGCGGCGGGTCGGATCCGCCGCGGATCCACGCCCGAATCAGCGAGCAGCCACTCTCACTCGATGCGATCTCGGCGCTGGTCGTCCGCGATAGCGCCGGCGCGGTTGTCAGCTTTCAGGGAATGACCAGGGACGTCGATCGTCTCGACTACGAGGCCTATGCGGAAATGGCCCACGAGCGGATCGAGGCACTCCTCGCCGAGTGCGCCGATCGCCACGGCCTCGAGGCAGCCGCGGCGGAGCACCGAGTCGGCTCGGTTCCACTCGGCGAGCCGAGCGTGATCGTCGCCGTCTCGGCGGCCCACCGCGAGGAGGCATTCTCCGGCGCCCGGGAGGCGATCGACCGGATCAAGGCCGAGGCCCCGATCTGGAAGGCGGAGGTCGAAGGAGGGGAGTCGCGATGGGTGCAAGGCACCGAGATCGATAGTCGCGCCGCTGAACGGCACTCCGCGCTATGACCGAGGAGTCTCAGCTGACTCACCTCGACTCCGAGGGAAACGCTCGGATGGTCGATGTGGGCGCGAAGGCCGAGACGGAGCGGCGCGCCGTGGCGGAGGCGCGCGTGCGGATGTCGCCTGAGACGGCGCGGGCTGTGGAGGCGGGGGACGGTCCGAAGGGAGACGTCCTCGGCCCCGCTCGTCTCGCCGGCATCGGCGCCGCCAAGCGGACCGGCGAGCTGATCCCGCTCGCCCACCCGCTTCCGCTCACCTACGTCGATGTCGCTGCCGAGGTCGATGTCAACGCGGGCTTGATCACCTTGACGGCGGAAGCGCGCTGCATCGGGCGGACCGGGGTCGAGATGGAGGCGATGTGCGCGGCATCGATCGCGGCCTTGACCGTCTACGACATGGTCAAGGCGCTCGAGCGCGAGGTTGAGATCGAGGCGGTCCGGCTGCTGCTCAAAAGCGGCGGTAAGAGCGGCGAGTGGTCTAGATGAAGGCGGCGATCCTGACGATCAGCACCTCGCGCGCGGCCGGTGAGGCCGAGGACAGAGGCGGGCCTGCGCTGGCCGGTTGGGCCGAGTCGATCGGCGCCGAGGTGAGCCTGACGGCGACAATCGCCGATGACCGCGGCGCGATTGCCGGTCGGCTGCGCGACCTTGCCGACCGTGGCCAGGTCGATCTGATCCTGACAACCGGAGGGACCGGCTTCGCTCCGGCGGATCTGACCCCCGAGGCCACTCGCCAGGTGATCGTCCGCGAAGCGCCCGGGATCGCCGAGGCGATGCGAGCTGCCTCGGCGGCCCACACGCCGCATTGGATGCTCTCGCGCGCCGTCGCCGGGATCCGCGGGCGGGTCCTGATCGTCAACTTCCCCGGCAATCCGAAGGCGATCGCCGAGGCGGGGGAGGCGATCGCGGCAGCGCTGCCTCACGCCGTGGCGCTTCTGCGCGAAGAGCCGGCCGGACACTGAGCAGGCAACCCCGCTTACGGCTTCTTGGTCCCGAATCGCGCCTGCTCCATGTCGGCGACCATGTCCGGGTCGATCAGCTCGACCAGCTCGGGATCGCCCTGCTCGCCGATGAGAATTCCCGAGCCGGGCCAGAAGGGACTCGAGCCGGGGGAGGCGCCGGACATCATCGACGGGGTGTAGAGCCAGTTGCCGGTGTTGTGGATCGTCAGGCCACGGCGCTGCCAGGGCGGGTCCAGCGCCGAGCGGCCGTCCTCGCCCCAGAGCGGTCCGCGGCGGTGGATGTGGCCGAAGACCAGGTGTGCGGCGTTGATGCCCAGCCGGTCTGCGACTACATGCATCGCCTCGACCCCGGCTCGACCGATCTCGGCGACCGAGAAGTCGCGGCCGAAGCTGCCGACCCCGGCGCGCTCGAGCCCACGCAGGACCGCCGGGACGACGGCCGAGCCGAAGAGCCGGCCGCGGATCGTCCGCGCTCTTCCCTGGGCTCCGCCCGCAAGCTCCCAAAGACGCATCGACGTCGGCCGCCCTTCCTCGCCACCGGCCATCGAGCGATCGCCCTGGGCGAGGTCGAAGAGCAGGTCGTAGACCGGCGCGTGGACCTTCTCGTAGTCGCGAACGCTCTCGCGGCGGCCGGTCGGGCGCCCGCCGAGCCGATCGATGGCTGCGACCGCCAGTCGCTCGACCGTCGGCAGAGTCAGGTGGCTGTCCACGTAATGGCCGTGCGTCGCGAAGACGTCATCGCGCAACCAGATGCCCGGGTACTGAACCCTGAGGTTCGCCTTGCCGAGCCAGTCGGAGAACAACTCCAGGCAGGGATGAGGATCGGTGACCTCGGCGTCGAGCGCCAGCGGTTCGGTGGTTTCGCGGATGTGATCAAGCCACGGGCCGAGCAGGCGGTGGTCGTGGTTGCCGGGGACCAGAACGATCTCGCGACCGGCGAAAGCGTCGCCGATCTGCTCGAAGAACGGGCGAACGATCTCAAGTGTCAGAGGGAGAGGCCGGTCGCGCATCTCGACGGTGTCGCCCAACAGGACGAGACGATCGACGTCGCGGGTCGCCTCGATCAGGCTCTCGCGAAAGCTCTCGTGCCGGAGCAGGTCGGCGCGTGAGGCCAGGCCGAGATGAATATCTGAGATCACTGCCGTTCGCATCGGCGGCATCGTCGCAGGCACGAGCGCCGGCTCCCGTCCCGGGCTAGGCCTCGGCTAGGCGCCGGCTCCGTTGCGGCCGATCCGCGTTGCCAGCTCGTCGAGTCCCGGCCACTCGGCCTGCGGCCGCTCGGGACGGCGGATCGCGTCGGGGTCTCCTGCGGGGAGATCGGCGAGCAGCTCGGCGATCTCGGCTGCAGCCAGTTGCTCGGCGACGGTTTCCTGGGCAGTTGCGATCACCTTGTTGCGGCCTTTGCGGCTCATCAGATTGATCCCCATCGCCTTGAGGTCGCGCTCGGTCGGCTGGATCAGGACGACCCGGGCCCCGGCCTCGCGCAGTGTCCGCGCTTCCCGGCCAAGCCGCCGGCCGGTCTCGCGGTTGAGGAGGAGACGGCCGAGGTTGAGCGGGTTGGCGGCGCCGATCGGATGCAGGGTCGAGGTCGGATTCAGGCAGATCACGAGGTCGAGCTCGAGGCCGCGAACCGCGTCAAGGTTGGAGGTCGACCAGATCCCGCCGTCGACGTAGCGCCGGCCGGCGATCGTGACCGGCTGGTAGAGGCCGGGGACCGAGCAGGAGGCCGCGACCGCGTCCTCGATCCGAGCCTCCGGAGCGCCCTCGCGCCCGAAGCTGACCCGGCGCCCAGTCTTGTAGTCGCAGGCGACGACCCACTGATTCGGATGCTCGGTCCAGTCGCCGACGACGGTCCTGCGGACGATGTCGCGCAGGGGCTCGCCGGAGACGATCCCGCGCGGCAGCCAGCCGGTCAGGGCGGCGGCCGGGGTGTGGCGGTGGGGCTTGGCGAGGGCGCGGAGTGCCAGCTGGGGGGAGCCGGGGAAGATCGGCAGGGCGCCGCGGGCAGGCCGGAAGACCGCTCCGGCGGCGCGGTCGGCGGCGGCCTGTGGCTCGCCGCGGACATCACGCATGTGGGTGAAGTCCTCGCCCTTTGAGTGGGCGACCATGAACCAGGGCGGCACGCCGGCTGCCAGCAAGGTCCCGATCATCGATCCGGCCGAGGTCCCGACCAGGTAGTCCGCCGAGGCTGGATCCCATCCGGTCAGCGTCGCCAGCGCATCGACTCCACCGGTCAGCCAGGCGCCGCCCTGCACGCCACCGGCGCCGAGTACCAATCCGACTCTCATCGGCTCAGATGATGACGGTGGGGCCGGTCAAAACGGGACTCAGCTCACGCGAGTGTGCGATCGAGGGCGGCATGCCGCACCGGATCGCACACTCGCGGTCAAAATGGTGCTCAGCTCTCGAATGCCGCGGCGATCGCAGCCGCGAAGTCATCGACGTCGGCGGGCTCGGTGTCCCAGGCGCACATCCAGCGGACGACGTCGGTCCGCTCGTCCCAGACGTAGAAGGGATGGGGGTACGGCCACTCGGACTGGATCTGGTCGATCACCGTCCGCGGCAACCGCGCGAAGACCGCGTTCGACTCGACCGGCTGGACGATCTGGACGCCGTCGATCGATTCGATCGCCTTCGCCAACCGCTGCGCCATCGCGTTCGCGTGGGTTGCGTTCGCGAGCCAGAGATCGCCCTCGCCGAGCAGCGCCTCGAACTGGGCCGAAAGCAGCCGCATCTTCGAGGCAAGCTGCATCCCCTGCTTGCGAACGAACTCGAAGCCCTGCGAGAGACCGGGTCGCAAGAAGACGACCGCCTCGCCGAGCAGGAGGCCGTTCTTGGTTCCGCCGAAGGAGAGCAGGTCGGCGCCTGCGTCAGTCGTGATTACCTCGAGCGGCAGGCCGAGGCCCGCGGCCGCGTTGGCGATCCGGGCGCCGTCGATGTGAAGCAGCAGCTCGCGCTCGTGGGCGGCGTCGGCGAGCGCACGGACTTCCTCGGGTGTGTAGACGGTGCCGAGCTCGCTGGCCTGAGAGATCGAGACGAGCCGGGGCTGGACGTGGTGGGTGTCGCCGATCTTGTGGTCCCAGCGGCCGATGTCGGCGGGCTTGAGCTTGCCGTCCTCGGTCGCGACGGTCAGGAGCTTGACCGCGGCGATCCGCTCCGGGGCGCCGCACTCGTCGACGTTGAGGTGGGCGCTCTCCGCGCAGATCACCGCCTCGAAGGGTCGCGTGACGGCCTCGATCGAGAGCACGTTCGCAGCGGTTCCGTTGAAGACCACGAAGGCCTCGGCGGCGGAGCCGAGGTGGCGGCGAAACAGATCAGCCAACGCCCGGGTGTGGGCATCGTCGCCGTAGGACTCCGCGTGGCCCGCGTTGGCCGCGGCGATCGCCGCGAGGACGTCGGGATGGGCGCCCGCATGGTTATCGGAGGCAAAGCCTCGCCGATGCGTGCGGCCCTCCGCGGCCTCGCTCATGAATAGAGGGGCAGCCGCTTGCCGTTCATCCTCGCCCCGGCATCGGAGCAGATGAACGCGATCGCCTCGGCGATGTCCTCGGCGGGGGTGAACGTCTTGAACGGCTTCTCAGGCGCCTCAGCGCGCATCGCCGGGGTCAGGATCGCGTTGACGACGACGATGTTTGCGGTCGCGGCGACGCCGTCGCGGCGGAAGGAGTCGGCGAGCGCCAGGGTCCAGGTCTCGGCGGCCATCTTCGTCGCCGCGTACGACGCGTTGGTTCCGTCGGGATTCTGCGCCTGCGAGGAGGAGACGAGGACGAAGCGGCCGCTCGCAGATGTAGCCAGCGAGTTGTAGAAGGCGCGGCTCGTGTGCTGGAGGGTGACGACGAGAAGGTCATGAAGCCAGGCGTAGTCTTCGAGCGGAGCAGTCGCGAGCGGCTCCCCGCCGCGCCAGCCGCCGACCAGGTGGAGGACAGCGTCGACGTGGCCGAAGCGATCGCCGAGGGCCGCGGACCAGAGATGGGCGTCCGCTTCGCTGAGCAGGTCGACGACGCGGGCGTCGATGCGCTCCTCGGGGAGCGCGAGATCGGCGGCGACGGCATCGAGGCGCCCCTGATCGACATCGGTCAGCGCCAGCGTCGCTCCCTCGGCCGCCAGTCGCTCGGCGACCGTCGGCCCCAATCCTCCGGCGGCGCCGGCGATCGCAATCACGCGGTTGTCGAGTGAGCGCTCCATAGCTTCGAGCCTACCCGCTAGATTTTGCCGTCGCTGCGGCTGTGGCGGAACTGGTAGACGCGCGGCGTTCAGGTCGCCGTGTCCGCAAGGACGTGGGGGTTCGACTCCCTCCAGCCGCATTGCCGTCCGCGGCACGGATCAGAGCAAGCCTCCAGGTGCGAGCGTCGGCCGCTACTTGCGGAGCGTCCCCTCGTGCATGCCCGCGTCCGGCAGCGTCAGCCTGCGTCCGTCCGAGAAGCTGATCGTCGACGGCTCGTCCGTCTCGATCTCGTAGTCGATCGCCTTGCCGGTCAGACAGGTTTGCTTCGCGTCGATCGCGAGCGAGGCGACGCCGTCCAGGGCGCCGCTCAACCGCGGCTCCCTGTTCAGCGGCTGCTCGGAGACGACGCGCTGCTCGTCGCTGAGGTAGGGGAGAGGCAGGGCCCCCCCGCCGGCGCGCCGCTCCAGAACGGGCAGGGTCCCACCGCAGCCGGCGTTGGTCAGGTCGACCTGACCGTAGTCCTTGGCGCCGCCGCTGGTCCTGAGCTTTGAGACCCAATAGGCGCTGTCGTGGCGGATCCCGTAGGCGGGTGAGTCGAGGAAGGGAGCGGTCCGGTAGAGGACCCGCGGTGGGTTTTCGACCAGGGTCAGATCCTTCGAGTAGGCCGACTCCTCGCGCCAGTCATCGAGCGCAATGAAGGTGAGGTGCTCGGCGGCGGGATAGGTGTCGAAGCGGTAGATGTTGTCGGTCTGCTGGAAGGCCCGGTTCATCGCCATCGCGGTGGTGATCTGGACCAACTCGTCGGCGCCCCCGTAGAGCATGATCGACGGCACGTTCAAGAGGTTCGGGATGAAGTCGGGCCCATTGCCGACCGCCCCCGCCGTCGCCGTGAACGGGCTGCCCGGGATGCCGTTGAAGACGTCGCCGGTGAAGCCGACCCAGTTGACGGCGCCGGCGAAAATGTCCGGGTAGAGGCCGGCGGTGCGGTAGGTGACGTAGCCGCCCTGCGAGTAGCCGCTGGCGATTACCTCCGACTTGTCGATCTCGTAGTTGCGGCGGACGTCGGCCATCACGTCGAGGATGTCGCGCTCGGAGATGTCGGAGCCCCAGCCCTCGGTGCCGCGGCCCTCGGGGTTGACGAGGATCCGGTTCAGCTCCTCGCCGAAGCGCTGCTGCATGCCCGGCTGAGCGACCTGGGATGCGTGGTTGGCGCTTGAGCCGTGGAAGACCATCTGCATTCCGTGCGGTCCGGGCTGCTCGGGCAGATAGATCGAGTAGGGCTGGTAGACACCGGGGAAGTTAAAGGCCTGCGCGAGGAAACCGCCCTGGATTTCGCCACCGCCGTCGCCGCGGCCGGGGATCCCTTCGTAGGAGACGCCCTCGCCCGGCGGCAGCGTGTATCGGGAGGTGTAGACCCGCTCGTGCAGGCCGCTCTCGATGACGGGGATCCGTGTCTTGCGCTTGACGAGGTCACGGCGGTTGATCGTCTCCCCGAACTGCGAGATGTCGCCGCCGGCCAGAGCAGCTGCCTGCAGGTCCTCATACCAAGCGCCGCCGCCGCTGGGATCGCTCAGCGCATCGACCCCGAAGCCGGGGACCTCGTCGGGGCCGCGGAAGGCGACGTTCATCACCTGGTTGGATCCCGCGATCGCGGTTACGGCCTGGAGCCCGAAGCGCCGGCTCTCGGGCATCGGGATCCGGCCGCGGATCACGTTCTTGCCGGGCAGGCCACGGTCGAAGGTATAGAGCTGATCCCAGCCTTTGCTCGAGACGCCGAGCTCGTTCCACTCGCCGCCTCCGGTGGCGGGATCCCCGTCCGTGTCGACGGCGATCGCGAGCACGGTCGAGTCCTTCTCATAGAGCGCGCTGAGCAGACCCTTGACGCGCAGCTGGTTGCGATCGGCTCCGCTCGGGCGCAGGTTGAGCCGGACCAAGTCGGCGGTCGACTCCGAGCCCTCGGGATACTCCGCGTCGCCGGCGCCGGGGGAGAGGGGGCCGACCCGATCGTTGAAGATCCCACCGCTCTCGGCGCCGTAGTCGTCGTAGACGTAGTCGCTGTAGACGACGGCGCCCTTGCAGATCGCGGTCGTTCCGGCTACCCAGGACTTCGGCTGCAGGCAGGACTTGCCGCCGGGGTCTTCGTTCGCGGGTTTGGCTGCGGCGGGGGTGGCGAGGAAGGCGGCGATGGCCAAGCCCCCGGCGAGCACGCGACTCGCACCGCTTCGCTGTCGGGCAGGGATGTCGCGTGGGAAAGCGGTCATGGCTCGGCTTCGGGCGTCAGATCAGATATTGACGCCCCGCGAGCCGCCGAGCCTCACTCGTCCGACAGCAGAGGGGCCCGTTGCTAAGATCGCGGACCCGCGCCGCTATCGTCTAGGGGACTAGGACGCCGCCCTCTCACGGCGGAAACCGGGGTTCGAATCCCCGTAGCGGTATGCCAGAAACCGGCTCACAGAGCCGGTTTCTTTCGTTCTAGGGGTCCGAGGGACACAGACAGGGACAGTCTCCCGAGATCGCCCCACGCGGTTCCGTCCGACACCCCGGTGACAGTTCTAAATGCGGAGGCGGTCCCGAGGGCACGGCGCGAAGTTCCGTCCGATCGGGTCGGTATTACTTGTCTGACCGATGGCGCGCACGCTCGAGAGCTACGTCCAGGCCCGCATCTCTACTGACCTCGAGAAGGTCTTCAGAGACGCCTGCAGGGACGCCGGCGTGAGGCCGAGCGAGGCGATCCGCGAGATGATCGAGGCCTACGTCCGGGCCTCACACGATCGCCTGCCGCAGGAGCAGCGTGACCGCGCAGCTTGAGGGTCGGGCCGTCTCCTGGCCCTCAGGGGGCGTTGTGCGGGACTGGGCCGACGACGTGCTGCAGGACTGGGCCGACATCAAGGTCGCGGAGAGGCAGGCCCGCGAGATCTACCCCGAGATCGAGCCCGACTCGCCGTCCGATGCCCGCGAGATGGCAGCACAGGCAGACGACGGAATGAGTCACGCCCTCGACACGCAGACCGCCGCGCGGAATCGTGAGATCGCCCGGCTGGCGCGAGTGACGATGTCGACGCTGCGCCGCGCCGAGCTGGCCGCGCTGCGTCCGCCGAACCGCCGCTGCGCAGCGGCGCCGAGGACGCGGAGGAGCGTCCGCCGTCGGACGACGTCTCGCCGCGGTGGAGCCCGCGGAGATCCTGATTTATCTGACTTACCCGACGAGCCAGATCTAGTCCGGCGGCTCGCGTGAGCGCGCGAGCCGGCCTCACCCGGGGAGCGGCGCTGCTGCTGGCGGATCTGCGGCGCCTCGAGATCGCGACCATCCGCGAGCTTGCGTCGGCGGACAGGACGGAGGCGTCGCTATGGCGATCGCTTCGAGAGCTTGAGCGCTCCGGCTTCGTGATCGTCGGCAGCCGACGGCGGCGCGTTCAGTTGACCGAAGCAGGTCGACGCTCGTGACCATCCTCGATGACGAGTTCATCCCCTACTGGCAGATGCTCTTCGGGGCCGAGCCGCCCTCGTCGCTGGCCGAGGTCCGCTATCGGCTGCCCGGAGACAGAATGGGGCAGGAGTTCTTCGGGGTACGCGACTGTCAGCTCGCCTACGAGCGAATCAGGGTGCTGGGGCCAACGACCGACGTCTACGTCGGCGTCGCACCGCGGAAAGAGCGGCGCGGGAGCAGCGACGCGATCGAGCGCCTTCACGTCGTCTGGGCCGACTGCGACACGCCGGAGTCGGCGAAGGCGCTGAACAAGTTCCGGCCGCCCCCGACGATGGTCGTCGCATCCGGGCGCGGCCTGCACCCCTACTGGTCCCTGCGCGAGCCTGTCGACCCCGAAACCGCTGTGCAGGCAAACCGGTCGATCACTGGCGCGCTCGGCGCCGACCTGGCATCGACTGACGCCGCCCGGATCCTGCGCCCGCCGGGCACCTTCAACCACAAGCGAGGAGCACCGCGGCCCGTCGAGATCAAACGGAGGAACAACAGCACCTACGGGATCGACGAGCTACTCGTCGGCGAACTGCCGGCGAGGCAGGCGAAGGCGCCGACCACCGATCCGGCGGCGGCTGCTAGCGACGACTTCCTCCTGACCCGCGCGCCGGCCGAATACGTAGAGCTGATCAGCGGGATCAAGGTCACCCCCGGGTCGAAGATCCGGTGCCCGCTGCCCGGGCACGAGGACAAGACCCCGAGTTTCCACATCTATAAGACCGTCAAGCGGGGCTGGCGCTGCTACGGCTGCGGCCGCGGGGGGACGATCTACACCTTTGCTGCCGCCTTCGCCGGCCTCCCTCTTCCGCTTCGCGGCGTCGACTTCCTGCGCGTCCAAGAGGCACTCCTCGTGACCTATGAGTCGAGGGCGGGTCTCCGATGAGCGCCGGCCAGCCCGCCAGCTTCCGGGAGAACCTAGCCAAGACGGAGCCGACTCCGACCGAAATATCGGGACCGCTCGCGATCAGCGCCGCCGACCTACTACTCCGCGACGACCCCGGCCCGCCGCCGGCACTCATCGAACCACTGCTCCTCGAACGCGAGGTCACCGCCGTCATCGGCAAGCACAAGAGCGCAAAGACGTGGCTGATCCTGGAGATGGCGATCGCCATCGTGAGCGGAGTCGATGCCCTGAGGCGCTTCCGCGTCCCGAACACCGGCCCGGTCCTACTCATCCTGGAGGAGTCCGGCCAGCGGGCGCTTCATCGACGCCTCTCGATGCTCAGCCGCGGTCATGGAATCGACGCCGAATCACTTCGAGATCTTCACGTCGCGGCGAATCGGCGCATTCGCCTCGATCAGTCAGAAGGGCGCGAGCGACTGATGACGGAGGCGAGTCGGATCAACCCGGTCGCGATCTTCCTCGATCCCATCGTCCGCCTGAAAGGCGACGCCGATGAGAACAGTCAGGCAGAGATGGCACCGATCCTCAACTACATGCGCGACCTACGCGAAGAGATCGGCGCGTCCGTCGTTTTCGTCCACCACACAGGGCACAAAGAGACTGAGCGGATGCGCGGCTCCTCGGACTTCGAGGCCTACTGGGAGACGCGGATCAGGGTCGAGCGCAAGAAGGACGACACGGTGACGCTGACCACCGAACACCGCGAAGCCGAGGCCGATGCCCCGGTCATCTTTCGCCTCGACTACGAGCCCGCGGACGAGTCGATTCGACTACAGCCGATCGACCGCGACACCGAGAACGAGATGCGCGTCGAGCTGCTCGATTACGTCGAAGCGAATCCGAGCATGACGGGGAAGGACATCAGCGTCGGGGTGAACCGCGCGAAGGCGGCCACGTTGGAGCGGCTCAAGGCGCTCCGCGATAAGGCCTACGAGGGGCGCACGCTGCGCCAGATCGAGGAAGACCGCAAAGACACGGCCGGTCGCCCCTACACGGCGCACGTCTGGAAGGTCGAGCCGTGGTCGCAGGGTGGACTACCCCATCTGGGGGATCACGTGGGTTCTGAGCGCTCAGAACCGACGTCGCCGGACGAGGGTTCTGAGTCGGCGAGAACCAACGGGAACCCACGCCCAAGCGCGGCTGAGAAAGCGCCTGGGAATGCGGGAAACATCCCATGACGCGGGTTCCGCCATGCTCAGAACCCGCGGGAACCCTCGCAGTTTTCCACCAGTTCCCGACAAGCCCCCCCTGGGGGCGTCGGATGGGAACCCACGCCGTGGGGGTTGTCCCTGTGGAGGAAAAGGTGGGCGGACGTTCCACCTCTTCCACCTTCTCAACCGGCGAGGTGCTCCCGTGAGCGCGCCCCGGTCCGTGCCGATGCCCGAGCCGCCGCGGCTCGGTTTGACCATGGCCGAGGCCGCTGCGGCGCTGTCGGTCAGCCCTGACTACTTCCGCGACCACGTCCAGGGCGAGGTCCGGATCGTGCGGCGGGGGCGGCGGCGGATAGTCCCCGTGAGCGAGCTTCAACGGTGGCTCGACGAGAACGCCGAAGCGCACTTGCCGTGGACTCCTGGCCTCGATCGAGGGGCGAAACATCGACTCACCGCGCGGGGGTTCATACCCCGTAGCGGGTCAGAACACCGCGTGCAAAGCGGCATTGCGAGGTCGAGGGACAGTCGGGGGACGGCCGGACGTGCCTGACCGCGCTCGCAGCATCGCCAACATTCAGCCGCCTCCGAGCCCGGCGCAGCGCGGCAACGATCGCGCTGCCAGTCACGGTGCGTTCCGGCCCGCGGTGATCGGCAAGCGCGCCGCCGAGCTCGCACCCGAGATCCTCGAGGCGAACGCGCACCTCGATGCCGTTCGTGATCGCCCCGCGGTCATGCGGTACGCCGTGCTGCTCGCCCGGATCGAGCGGGTTTATCGGTGGCTCGCCGAGCAGGCCGACGACGTCTTCAGCGATACCGACGACGGCGAGGCGCACAGGATCTTCGAGCGCCTCGAGAAGTGGGAGTCGGGTGCGGATCGAGCCGAGGATCGGCTCGCTATCGCGCCGCTGACCAGGGCGCGGCTCGGCCTGACGATCGCCCGGGCCGCCGACCTCAGCACGGCGATGAGCGAGCCCGACCCGGAGCGCCGCCGAGAGCTGATGATCGAGGCGGGCGTGCCCGACGACGACGAGGCGGAGCGATGAGGATCGAGCGCTTCTGCTCGCGCGTCCTGCGCCGTCCACTCTGGCCGCATCAGGTCGAAGCGGCGAAGTCGAAGGCGTTCATCACGACGATCGCCAAGCCGCGCCGAACCGGCGGCACGGCGCTCGCCGAGAGCATGGCGATTCACACCGCCTTCGAGAACCGCGGATGCACGGTGTTGATCATGAGCGCAACACGGGACGCAGCTCGGCGACTCACCGAGTCGATCGGCGCGATGTTGAACCGCTGGCCTGAAACGCGCGGCGCGGTCGTCGACGATCTCGCGACCAAAATCCGCCTGAGGAATGGTTCGCAGATCATCAGCCTCCCGGCTTCACAGAGGCAAGTCAGGGGCTACGGCGAGGGTGTGCTCTTGGTGATCCTCGACGAGGCCAGCTTCATGCCGTCCGAGCTCTTCACAGCGGCGCACTACACCGCCCTCGATGAGCGCGCCAACGGGTCGAGAATCGTGATGATCGGGACACCGTTCGGCGGGCGAGAGCACTTCTTCCGGCAGTCGTTCTTGGCCGGTCTCGACGGCGCCCAGGACTACTCCGCCCACCAGTGGCGCGCCGGGTCTAACCCCAACCTCGACCAGGACTACCTCGAGCGGATGAGGCACCGCGTCAGTCCGGCCGAGTACGCGGCCGAAGTGCGGGGCGAATGGTCGGACGCGGCTGGTCAGCTATTCAGCGACGAGCTGATCGAGGCGCAGACGGTGCCCGCCGAGCTCCCCGGGCTCGCGGAGCTAATCGCCATCGGTGCTCGGCCGATCTGCGGCCTCGATTGGGGCGTCTCATTCGACGCATCGGCAGCGGCCCTCGTCTACAGGATTCCCGCGCTGGCGACGATCAACCCTGACCTCGAGACGAGGCCGCGGTTCCTGCTCGCGCCGTTCGTCTGGCCGGTCAAGACGAGGCTCTCGAAGGTCGTCGACGACGTCTATCGGCTGCCGGCCGCCTACTTCTCGACCGAGACGAGCGGAGTCGGATCGGGGCCGTCGCAACTCTTAGATGAGCGGGTGCGGCAGCTCCCGAGGCGCAAGCCGCGGGTCGTCTTCAACTTCGTCGCGACGACGTCGGCGAAAAAGACGGCCGGGTACGGCTGCCTCCTCGGACTCGCCGAGCGCGGGGTGTTGTTCTGGCAGCGTCACCCTGAGTTCCTTCGCCAACTCCGCGGCCTTCGATTCGAGCAGGGCGAGAGGGGCTTCACGAGGATCGAGGCGGAGAACCCGGCGGTCCACGACGACTGCGTTGATGCGGGGATGCTCGCGGCTCTCCCCTGGACGCCGTCGGGTGGGCGCTCTCGGATCAAGACCGGCCTAACGACGCTCGCCGACGCGAAGCACGCCGTCCCCGATTCCGAACTCCCGTACGAGCTGGTCGAGGACTTCGTCGAGAGCGGGTCCGGGCTTCGGTTTTGGCGTAAGCCGCCACTTCAGTCGGTCGGGGGCTCGGGGCTTTGGACTCCGCCATCGGTGACGACGTCGAAGCCTCGTCCGCGTCCGAAGCCACTACTTCTCGACGACCGCGACCAGGTCCTCGAGGCAATCACCACCAACCGAAAGCAGAGGTAGCAACCCATGGGAACCAAGTACAACGCGAAGGACCTCAAGCTCGCCGCACGGCGCGCTCGAGGTAACGCCGACGAGGAGCGTCGAAGCGCGCGGCAGAGACTCGTCGACTACTACGCCACCGCAGATGATCCCGTCGAGATCCGCAAGCGCAGGCAGGCCGGCCGCAACGGGGGCTCGTGATGGACATTGAGATCCCGCCGTACCTCCATGCCCATGGGTGTCCGGCCCCGCTCGACCGCATTGAAAGGTTCGAGCTCAATCGTCCGGTCGACCAGGGCGACGGCAAGTTTGTCGTCACCCGCTGCATCGAGTGCGGCGGGCACCTCACGGCTGAAAAGGAGGAGCCGAGCGATGGCGAATGACGCGCTCGAGCCCGGACCGGCCGGAACCTATCCGCACTGGCCCCGCAAGCCGGACGGATCGCCCGACCCGGCGCGGATGCCGACCGGGATCACCGGTCACCGGATCCGCAAAGGACCGCGCAAGGGCCAGACGGTCGTGATCGACCAGACCCCGAGAAAGCCGGACGGCACCCCGATCGTCCCGCCGACCATTCCACCGACGTGAGGAGAAACCAGAGATGTCCAAGTCAAACAACGCATGGGAGGGCCTCGAGGCCCTCGACCGAAAGCTCCGAGACGCGGAGTCGCGAGAGGCCGAGGTCCGAGCTCGATCGGGGGCGGCGCTTCGAGCCGTCTCGGCGGCGCGAGCCAAGCTCGTCGACTACAGCGAGGCCGTCTACAAGGGCGACCGAGAGGAGGATCCCGGCGAGGAGACGTCGTTGATCCAGACGATCAGCGAGGCCGAAGGGGCAACGTCAAGTTCGGTTAGCGAGGCTCGAAGCGAGGCGGCTGAGAGGACTCGATCCGCGGCCGAGTTTGCCGTCAGGAGTTTCGAGGCTGAACACCTCGAGGAGCTGCTCGGAGATCATGCCCCGAGGGCCTATGCAGCCGCAGAGGAGCTCGAGCGCTCCTACGCGACCAGGGAGGCGGCCGAGCGCGAGTACGCGGTCGCGCAGCGGCGGTCGTTCCGCCTCGCCGCCATCGCCGGCCTCTCCGCCGAGGACGTCCCCCGCAACCCGCTCGCGGGCGATCCGGGCGAGATAGTCGAGCGGTTCGCCCGCGGTATCGAGCCGCCGCTACCGCGGGCGCTGATCGAGGCGTACATGGGGTCGAAGTGATCTGCAACGACTGCGACCGCCAGATCCCCGCCGAGGATGCCTTCGCGCTGCTCGGCGACAACGGCGAGCTCGACAAGGTCTGCGAGGACTGCGCGCGGTGCGTTCGGTGCCGCGGACTCCCGAGCGAGCGGTTCCCGACCGTCGACGGGAGCTGCTGCGCCGGCTGCCTCACCCCTGCCGAGGCGTCCCGGGGCGAGTAGGATGGCTCCGTCCGAAAAAACGGGGCGGCGCCGCGCTAGCGACCCGCCCCCGACACCAGGAGGTCAAGTCCTGATGTATCAGCATCCTAAGCACACCGGCATCGACGTTCGTCACCGCGCGACGTGCTCGACCAAGCGAGGCGGCGAGCGTTGCACTTGCTCGCCGATCTACCAGGCGAGCGTCTGGTTCGCCCGCGAAGGCAAGCGCAGGAAGAAGCACTTCAGCAAGCTCGCTGAGGCGAAGGCGTGGCGGCAGGACGCCTCAGCCGCGATCAGGGCCGGCACGTTGGCGCCGCCGAAGCGGACGACGCTCGACGAGGCCGCTGCCAAGTGGCTCGAGGGCATCGAGGCCGGCACGATTACGAGTAAGAGCCGCCGCCCGTTCAAGCCCTCGACCGTCCGCGGATACAGACGCTCGCTCGAGCAACAGATCCTGCCCGCGATCGGGAACAGGCGGCTGGCCGATCTCACGCGGCAGGACATCCAGGGGCTCGCAGACAAGTGGCTCGAGGACGGCCTGAGCGCGAGCGCGATCGGCAACCGGCTCGACCCGCTGCGCTCGATCTACCGTCGCGCGATCAAGCGGGGCGAGGTCGTGGTCAACCCAACCGCTTCGCTCGATCTTGAGGCCGCAGGGACGCGCAAGGCGATCCGCATCGCTACACCAGTCGAGGCCCACGGGCTCCTGGCCGCCCTACCGGCCGACGACCGCGCGCTGTGGGCGACCGCGTTCTACGCGGGCTTGCGTCGCGGCGAGCTCCTAGCCCTGCGCTGGTCGGACATCGACCTCGCCCGCTCGGAGATCCGGGTCTCTCGATCCTGGGACCAGAAGGCGGGTCCGATCGACCCGAAGTCCGAGACGAGCTCGCGCACGGTCCCGCTGCTCGCGGTCCTGCGTGACTACCTCGATCAGCACAAGCTTGCGACCGGCCGGGACGGGGAGGACCTCGCCTTCGGCCGGACCGCGACCGAGCCCCCGGTCCCGTCGACCGTCAGGATCCGGGCGCTGAAGTCGTGGGAGGCGGCCGGGATCGAGTCCGTCGTCGGCCTGCACGACGCGCGCCACACGTTCGCCTCGACGCTGATCGACGCGGGCACCAACCCGAAGGCGATTCAGGACTACATGGGCCACTCCACCATCCAGATGACCTTCGACCGCTACGGGCACCTGATGCCGGGACGTCGCGACGAGACCCGAAAGCAGATGGACGCCTACTTGGAGTCGGCGCTGTCCTCATAGCCTGCTTAGTTGCTGCAAGGCCAAAGAGCCGCTTTGCTTGGCTTGCGCAACATGGATAAGCTGCCACGCGAAGTGGAAACGACCAAGGCAGGAGTAATGACGAGGAACTCGGTGCGAACGGCATTGCTCGGCGGAGTGACCCTTGCGGCGCTTGCGCTGCCCTCGACGGCCGCGACAGCGGCGACGACCAGCTTCTCCAATCCCGCGACGATCACCATTGATAGCGGTCCAGCGACGCCGTACCCGTCGAACGTCGAAGTAGCGGGACTGTGCGGCACCGTCACCGACGCAGACGTCACGCTTCACAGCCTTACCCACACCTTTGCGGACGATATTGACGTCCTGCTGGTCAGCCCATCTGGCCAGAAGACGTTGCTGATGTCCGACACCGGTGGTGGCGCCGCCATGACTAACGTAACTTTGACGTTCGATGACGCCTCTGCCGCTCCGCTTCCTAATGAAACGGCCATTACGCCGGGCACCTACAGGCCCACGGACTTTGAACCCGGCGACGTATTTGAGACTCCGGCTCCGGTCGGGCCCTACGTCGCGTCCCTGGCGGTCTTCAACGGGACGGCCCCCAACGGCGCATGGCAACTGTTCGTCAGGGATGACAACGGCGGGTTCGTGGGGTCGATCACGGGCGGCTGGACGCTCACCCTCGCCACGGGGGATTGTCCACCGCCCCCACCGCCCCCGCCACCCGACCCGCCGCCGCCCGACCCACCACCACCCGACACGACGGCCCCGGAGACGATCATCGTCAGCGGTCCCGTGAAGACGGACAAGCCGAAGGTCAAGTTCGGCTTCGCCTCAAGCGAGGTCGGCTCGACGTTCCAGTGCAAGCTGAAGGGCAAGCAGGTCACAACGATCGAGCAGAAGCAGTACGGCCCCTGCACCTCGAAGAAGGTCTACAAGGGCCTCAAGCCGGGCAAGTACAAGTTCTTCGTCTTCGCGACGGACGCGGCCGGGAACGCCGACGCTACCCCGGCCACGTCCAAGCTCAAGATCCTCGGATAAAGCGCTGCTTCGGGCGAAGAGCGGCACTTTCGCCGTTCTGGACTGACGTAACACCTAGTCTTAGACGTAAGCGATCAGGTCGATGATGTGGCCCTTTGTAGGAGTCGCGTCGGCGAGGGACAGTCGGGGGACAGTCGCCACCCGTATCGACCCCCCTTAGGGCACCCTTAGGGCCGATTTACCACCCGGGGCAATCCCAGCTCTCATGCCAGAACCGGCGTGTTAGAGCCGTTTCTGGTTCGGCCCCCGTCGATCTTCGAATCCCCGTAGCGGTATGCCGAAAACCCCTTGATCAAGGGGTTTTCGTTGTCAGCGGGGGCCGCAGCGGCACCGGATCGGCGGCCAGGGCGCCGAGGATGAAGGCGAACACAGCTGCCGACGCCGGCACTTGCCAGGGCCAGTCGATGAGCGAGGCGACCAGGTAGGCGGCCGCTCCTGGCGCGAGCAGCCAGGCCGCGGGTGTTCTGCGACTACGGGCGATCAGCGCAGCTGCGATCCCGATCAGGAGCAGGCTGAGCAGCAGCCCCGCGTAGCCGAGCTCGACCCAGTCCTCGAGCACGAGGTTGTGCGCGAAGCGGGTTCGCGGCGGGTCCTGGTAGGTCTGCGAGGCGATTGCGAAAGTGCGCGCACCCGCGCCCTCCGGCGGGCCATGGAAGGCGGTGCTGATCGCATCGCCCCAGATGTCGATCCGTCCATGGGTGACGCCGGAGTCCGGTTCGACCCCTTCGCCTCCGTCGGCTGTGGTCGCGGCTGCGGTGAGCGAGCAGAAGAGGGGAATTAGAGCCAGCGCCAGAGCACGAGCGCGACGCTTGCTGCGCACCTCCCCGGCATCGTCAAAGCAGCTACGCAGGACGATCCAGAGGCCGACCGTAGCGGGTAGCAGCAGCGCCAGACCGAGGATCCGGGGCAGGTCGGAGGTGCTGATGTAGGGCTCGGCGTAGCTGCCTGCGACCGCGTCGGCCGCACCTCCGGCGCTGAGTATCAACGCGATCGCGGCGAGGGCCATCGGGCGGGCGCATCCGACCGTGCGCTGCGGCCACACGGCGACGGCGACCAGCAACAGGGCGCCGAGGGCGAGAATCGCGCGCGAGCTGATCAGGGCGACGACGGCGGCGGCGATCGCCACGGTCAGCGCTCCAGTCGCGTGCTTGCCCCCCGCGGCGGCCATCCACCGCAGGCCAAGCGGGAGTGCGGCCAGTTGCAGCGCCCCGAGCGCCGGCGGGTACTCGAACGGCCCTCCGGGGCGCCAGGCGCCGCCGATCCGCTCCGCGAACGGCTGCTCCTGGATTGCCGCGGCGAGGAGTCCGATCAGCCCGGTCGCGACCGCGAGCCCTACCAGCAGCAGCGCCACGGCCGCGCCGCCGCCACGGCGCGCCACTGCGTACCCGGTGAGTGCGATCCCGGCGTAGCCGGCGCCCACCGCGCCCCAGCGAAGCGCGTCCGCCGGCTCGCCGATCGTCCACGCCGCGCTGAGAGCGGTGAGCACGGCGAGGGCAGCGAGCACGAGCACGATCGGCTGCCGGAGTCCGCGGGTCAGCGACTCCAGGTCAAGTGCCGCCAGCGCAAGCAGCGCCGCAGCGACGAGAACGACGAACGCGACCTGACCACGCTCGCTGAAACCGGCGTGCGCGAACAGCGTCCCGGCGATCGCGACAGCCGGCGGCGCCAGCAGCCAGCGGGGGTGACTCAGCTCAGTCGACGATCTTCCACTTGTGTGTCGCGGGGGTCGGATCGCCGTCCGAGTTCATGTAGTGGGCGAAGACGCTGAACGTGTGCCTACCCCTCTTCAAGCCGATGTAGCTCTTAGGCGATTTACAGGGCTTGTACGAACGCTTGTCAAGCTTGCACTCAAACTCGTAATTACTCTGATCGTCGACCTGGCCGGTTCGGCAGTAGAAGCCGACAGACTCGAACTTCGCCTTGGTCTTCCTCGTCGTCTTCTTCGGCGCCGAGGTGATCATCGTGTCCTCCGCCTGCGACGGCGAGTCGCAGGTGTCGGTGTATGCGGCCTGACGCACTGTGGGCTGATCTTCGGCTCCGGCGAGCGCTGCCATCCACATCCCCGCGACCGCCATCAACAGGGCCGGGACCAGCAACCGTGCTCGGTTCCAGCCAAGTACCCGCGTCGATCCCACAGCGTCCTTCCTGTCGTTTGAGTCAGCCGCGGCCACCCTACCACCACCAGTTGGCGAAGGTCGGCGGAGCTCTGATCGAGAGGAACATGGGCTGTCCCGGGCCGGTCCGGTAGGTTCCTCGCCATGGCCGATCCCGTCAAGCTCCACCGCTGCTCCTGGACGTTCCTCCACACCGAGAAGGATGCCTGCTGGAAGGTTGAGAAGGCGCTCAAGGAGGAGGGGATTCCCTACGAGGTCGTCAAGCACGGATATGGCAAGAGCGAGAAGTCCCGTGCCGAGATCATCGAGCTCAGTGGCCAGAAGCTCCTGCCGGTACTCGAGGCGCCCGGTGGCGAGGTCTACCGCGCCGAGTCAAGCGCCATGGCCGAGCGGGTCCGCAGCGGCGATTTCGGCGCTCCGCCCACCTAACTCGCTCAGCCAGCCGGCGAGCGACCGCTGCTCGCATGAGGGAGCAGCGGAGAGGGACAGATGGGTCGCGGTCTTCAGGCGGCCGGCATCCGTCCAGCCCGAAGCGGTGTGGAGTGCCCCCTCCAGATGCGCCAGCCTCGGATTAGGCTCAGGGCATGTCTGAGCAGAACGTCGAACTTCACCGCCGCATCGTGAAGGCATTCAACGGACGCGACCTCGAGGCGATGATTGCGTGGCTCGATCCGAGCATCGAGTACCACCCGCTGCTCTCGGCGCTCGGCATGACCGTCTATCACGGGCACGACGGGATGCGCAGTTGGTTTGGACAACTCGATGACGCATGGGAGGAGCTTCGTGTCGAGGCCGAGGCTTACTTCGACCTCGGCGAGCAGACGCTCCTGTTCTACGTGCTGCACGGGCGCGGAAGACACAGCCGTGCGGAGGTGGCGATGCCAGGCGCACAACTGTGCAGGTGGCGCGACGGCCTTTGCGTCTACGGGAAGCAGTACGCCCACAGTGACGATGCGCTCAAGGACTTGGGCGTCTCAGAGGACGCGCTCGAGCCGATCGCACCGTGACGCGCGCCCTCGCCGGGCCTGGTGCACTTCGCGCGAAGGAGAAGCCGGGCGATCGACCCCAAGACCCTGCATCAACCCCACCCCGCGACGGTTCCCCCTGGCGCATCGCCACTGGTGGTGGTAGGTTCGCGGTCTCCCTATGAAGGAACGTCAACCCCACCGGCTGGGTAGGGCGGCGGCGCTTATCCCGGTGATAGCGCTGGTCGCGGTCGTCTTCGCGGTCGCGTTGGGTGGCGAGGACGAGTACCGAATCACCGCTCAGTTTGCCAACGCG
>Ga0136633_1000830_pt1 | contig 23266 bp, 22 predicted proteins | sample AntDrymeUQ832206_2_FD_105494 | JGI IMG/M metagenome (GOLD analysis project Ga0136633, IMG submission 105494) | Polar desert sand microbial communities from Dry Valleys, Antarctica - metaG UQ83 (22.06) | ecosystem: Environmental > Terrestrial > Soil > Desert | place: Antarctica: Dry Valley...
CGGCGACGCCCTCGACGAGTGGCGCGCGCACGTGCGCGTCGCCTTCCTCGTCGAGCGTGTCGGCGAGGCCTGACCCATGGCGGACGCCCCGCTGCGGATCACCGAGTTCACCGACCCCGGCTGTCCGTGGGCGTGGAACGCGGAGCCCGTGCGGGCGCGCATCGGCTGGCTCTACGGCGACTGCGTCGAATGGCGGGTCCGGCTGGTCGGTCTCAGCGGCGAGCCGAAGACCGGCGATGACTGGGATGGCGCGGGCTTCGCGCGGCGCCTGCGCAAGATGACCCGCGAGCACGGGATGCCGATCGACTCGCGCCCACGCGAGCACGGGGCGGCCACGTTGCCGGCCTGTCGCGCGATCGTCGCGGCGAAGGTCCACCGCCCGGAGGCCACCCGGCGGATCCTGCGCCAGTTACGGGTGCGCAACTGGCGCGGAGAGCTGCTCGACGCCCCCGAGACGATCGAGGGCGCGGCGGCCGACGCCGGGATCTCCGCCGCCGAGCTGCGGGAGTGGCTCGCCGACCCGGTCGTCGAGGAGAAGCTCCGCTCGGACATGGCCGCCGCCCGCGAGCCGCTGCCGGCCGCGCGAGCGCTCGACCACAAGCTCGCCAACTGGTCGGGCGGGCTGCGCTACACGTGCCCCTCGTACGAGATCGCGCGCGTCGGGGACGGCGTGAAGATCGCCATCCCCGGCTTCCAGCCCATGGCCGCCTACGACGTGGTCCTGGCCAACCTCGCTCCGGTCCTCGAGCGCCGCGAGGCCGCCGCGAGCGTCACCGACGTCCTCGAGTGGAGCGGGATCCCGATGGCCACCGTCGAGGTCGCCGCCGTGATGGAGACCGAGCCCGACGTCGCGCGCGAGGAGCTCGCGCGGGTGGCGCGCTTCGATCCGGTCGGCGCGGACGGGTTCTGGACGTTGGGCTGATCCTCTTGGGTGGCGTTCCGCTCGGTTCGGTGCGGGGTTGAGAGCGGGTCCGAAACGGCGGCCGGGTGGGAGGAAGTTTTAGAGGTGGTTGTCGGTTGCAGGGTGTCGGTGCAGCGTTCTCGTCCGGAAGTGGTCGCTCGAGCGCGCAAATCCGACGGGGTTCGCCCCGGCGGCTTGAACCGCGGCGGTATCGGTCGCTGACACGCCCAGATTCGACGGCGTCCGTCCTCGAGCGCATACCCGCCTCGCAAGCCGCGGCTCCACCCCGATTCCCCCTCGATGCGGCCGTTTTTGAACCCTCAGCCAAGCAGGGCGCCCAGGCGTCCGAGCGCATCGTCGACTTCCGCCTCGGTGATGATCAGCGGAGGCACCAGCCGGATCGTCGCGGGCCCGGTCGCGTTGACGACCAGACGCTGTTCGCTCAGCGCGCGGGTCACGAGCGCCGGCGCGGAAACACCCTCGAGGTCGAAGCCCGTCATCAGCCCGCGCCCGCGCACGTCGGTCACGTGCGGCAACTCCCTCAGCCCCTCGCGCAGCCGCTCGCCGATGCGATGCACCGCATCGAGGAATCCCGGGTCGTCCACGACGTCGAGCACCGCGTGGGCGGCCGCGCACGACAGCGGATTGCCGCCGAAGGTGGTGCCGTGGTCGCCGGGGACGAGGATCTCCGAATGCTCGGCCTGGACGACGAGCGCCCCGATCGGGACGCCACCGCCGAGCCCCTTGGCCAGCGTCCAGGCGTCGGGTCGGACGCCCATCTGCTCGAACGCGTACAGCGATCCCGTCCGGCCGATGCCGGTCTGGACCTCGTCGAGGATCAGCAGCGCGCCGTGTTCGTCGCAGGCGGCGCGGACGGCGCGCAGGATCTGGGGATCCAAGGGGTGGACGCCGGATTCCCCCTGGATCGGCTCGACGAGGACGGCGGCGGTTCCGCCGTCCACGGCCGCGGCGAGCGCGCTCGCGTGGACGGGCCGGAAGCCGGGGACCAGCGGGGCGAACGGCGCCTGCTTGGCTTCCTGCGGTGTGGCGCTCAGCGCGCCGTAGGTCCGTCCGTGGAAGGCGCCCTGGGCGACGACGATCGAACCGCCGGTGCGCCGCTTGCGCGCGAGCTTGATCGCCGCCTCGACGGCCTCGGCCCCGCTGTTGCAGAAGAACACCGCGCCACCGGGCGGAGCCAGGCGAGCCGCGAGCGACTCCTGCAGCGGGACTTCGAACAGGTTCGACGTGTGCATCAGGGTCGCGGCCTGCTCCTGCACGGCCGCCACCAGCCGGGGATGGGCGTGCCCGATCGAGCAGACGGCGATCCCCGCCACGAGGTCGAGGTACTCGATGCCGTCCTCGTCCCACAGCGAGCAACCCGCCCCGCGGGCGAAGCGCACGGGCGCCCGCGCGTAGTTGCCCATCAGGCTCATCGGTCGTTCAGGCCGCCGGGGAGATCTTGGTGCCCTGGCCCGCATCGGTGAAGAGCTCGAGCAGGAGCGAATGCGGGACGCGGCCGTCGATGATGTGGGCGTGGGTCACGCCGCCGTGGATCGCGTTCAGGCAGGCCTCGAGCTTCGGGCGCATGCCGCCGGCGACGCGCTCCAATGCGGTCTCGACCTCGTCGGCGCCGGCTTCGGAGATCAGCGATGCGGGGTCCTTCGGATCGGCCAGCCAGCCCGCCACGTCGGTCAGGAACAGGATCTTGTAGGCGCCGAGCGCTCGCGCGACCGCACCCGCGGCCTCGTCGGCGTTGACGTTGTGCGAGCGCCCGTCGCGGTCGGCGCCGACCGACGCGATCACCGGGATGTAGTCCTCGGCGATGTGCTCGAGCACGCCGACCTGCACGCGCTCGATCTTGCCGACGAAGCCGATGTCCTCGCCCCCGGGCGCCGTCGTGCGCTCGACCCGGAACAACGAGCCGTCGTCGCCGCACAAGCCGACCGCCGGCTGACCGTGGCGGTTCAGGCGCAGGACGATGTCCTTGTTGACCTTGCCGACGAGGACCATCTTCGCCACCTCGACGGTCGCCTCGTCGGAGACGCGCAGGCCGCCGATGAACTCGACCGGCAGCGCCAGGCGCTCCATGTAGTGCGTGATCTCCGGCCCGCCACCGTGGACGACGATCGGGTTCAGCCCGACGTACTTGAGCAGGACGACGTCGCGCGCGAAGTCCTCTCGCAATGCGGGGTCGGTCATCGCGGCGCCGCCGTACTTGATCACGACGGTCTTGCCGTGGAACTCCCGGATGTACGGGAGCGCCTCGAGGAGGGTGCCTACGTCGCGCATCTACGACGTGTACTCCCCGTTGATCTTCACGTACTCGTAGGAGAGGTCGCTGAAGAACAGCTCCGCGTCGGCGCCCTCGCCCGGCAGGCCGACCGTGTACTCGACCTCGGGGCGCGTGACGGCCTCGGCCAGCGCCGCCCCGTCGTGCGGGAGCGCCGCCCCGCGCGCGCAGACCTGGACCTCCTCGATCCAGATGTCGAGCGACAGCGGCGCCGTGCCGGGGAGCGCCGCGCCGGCGGCCTGGGCGATGCGGCCCCAGTTGGGGTCCCCCCCGAACAGCGCGGCCTTCACCAGCGGAGAGTTCGCGACCGCGTAGGCGACGCGGTTCACGCCCGGCTGGTCGCCTCCGGAGACGACGACGCGGCCGATCCGCTTGGCGCCCTCGCCGTCGCGGACGATCAACACCGCCAGCTGGCGCAGCAGCGCGTCCAGCGCCTCGCCGAAGCGCAGCTCGTCGTCGGACTCCGGCTCGATCACCACGCCCGAGGCCCCGCTGGCCTGCAGGATCACGGTGTCGTTGGTCGAGAGCTGCCCGTCGACCGAGATGCGATCGAAGGAGCGCTTGACGCAGACGCCGAGCAGCAGGTCGCACGTCTCGGGCGCGAGCTGCGCGTCGGTCTGGATGAAGCAGAGCATCGTCGCGAAGCGCGGGGAGATCATCCCGGCCCCCTTGGCCTGGGCGCTCAGGCGGACCGTCCCCGAGGGCAGCTCGACGTCGAGCGCGACCTGCTTCGGGAAGGCGTCGGTGGTCCGGATCGCTTCGCCGAAGGTGCCGTCGCCGTCGCGGGAAAGCTCCCCGCTCGCCCCGAGCAGCCCGCGCAGGACCGTCTGCCCGTCCAGCTGGACGCCGATCACGCCGGTCGAGGCGACCGCGACCCGCTTCTCGGAGACGCCGGCGGCCATGGCGGCGGCGCCCTGCATCCGTGCGGCCTCGTCGAGTCCACGTCCCCCGGTGGCCGCATTCGCGTTGCCCGAGTTCACGGCGATCGCCCGCAGCGAGCCGAGCGTGCAGCGCTCCTGGCAGACCAGCACCGGCGCCGCGGCGGTCCCGGAGGCGGTGAAGCGCGCGGCACTCGTCACCTCGTCGGCGTCGCAGACCAGCAGCCCGACGTCGCGGCCACCGCTCGGCTTGATGCCGGCGGCCACGCCGGCGGCGCGGAAGCCCTGCGGGAGCCCGCCGCCCGCGACGACGCGGACGTGCCCCGGGCACTCGACCCAGCGCGAGTCGAAGAAGTCCGGTGCGTCGCTCACGCGAGGCCCTCCCCCTCGTCGAGGCCGAACATCAGGTTGAGGTTCTGGATCGCCTGCGACGCGGCGCCCTTCCAGAGGTTGTCGAGCGAGGCGAACACGAGGATCCGGCCCGTGCGGGAGTCCATGTGGACCGACACCCGGCAGTAGTTCGTCTCGCGGACTTCGGAGGCGCCCGGGGTGCCCTGCGTGAGCTCGACCCAGCGCTCCTTGGCGTAGGCCTCGACGTAGAGATCGTGCAGCGCGAGGTCATCGGTGTCGCGGTGGGGCGTCACGTAGCAGGAGACCAGCTCGCCCTGGGTCAGCGGAATCAGGTGCGGGACGAACGTGATCTTCGCGCTCGCGCCGAGCACGTGCAGCTCCTGCTCGATCTCCGGCGTGTGGCGGTGGCCCTCGACCTTGTAGGCGCGCATGTCCTCGTTGGCCGTGACGAAATGGGTCCCGTGCAGCGGCTTGCGTCCGGCGCCCGAGACGCCGGACTTCGCGTCGACGATCACGTCGCCGATCAGGCCGGCCCGGGCCAGCGGCGCCAGCGCGAGCAGGGTCGCCGTCGGGTAGCAGCCAGGGTTGGCCACCAGATCGGCCTTGGCGATCTGCTCGCGGTAGAGCTCGGGCAGGCCGTAGACGGCCTCATCGAGCAGGTCGGGCGCGCCGTGGTCGCCGTACCACTGCGCGTAGACGGCGGGGTCGCGCAGGCGGAAGTCGGCGGAAAGGTCGACCACGCGGACGCCCTTCTCGCGCAGCTGGGCGACCACGGGCGCAGCCGCCCCGTGGGGGTAGGCGACGATGGCCGCGTCGACGTCGCCGTGCTGGTCGGAGTCGAAGGTCTCGAGGGTCAGCGGGATCCGCAAGCGCGGATGGACGTGGTCGAGCTGGACGCCGGCGTCGGAGCGCGCGGTCACGTAGACCAGCTCGAAGGAGGGATGGCGATCGACGAGCATCGCGGCGACCGCGCCCGTGTAACCCGTCGCGCCGAGGACGCCGACGCGCAGATCAGCCACGGAGCTCCCCGCCGACCCGATCGCGCAGAGCCGCGACGATCTTCTCGCGCACGCGGGTGACTTCCTCGTCGGTCAGGGTGCGATCCGGGGCGCGGAACTCCAGGCGCAGCGCCAGCGAGGCGCGGCCCTCGCCGACCTGCTCGCCGCGGTAGACGTCGAAGACCTCGACATGGCGCAGGGTCTTGCCGCCGCTCGCCCGGATCGCGTCGAGCACGGCGTCGGCGGTGACATCGTCGTTGACCACGACCGCGAGGTCCTGCCAGACGGCGGGGAAGGAGGTCAGGTCCTCGTAGGTCACGGTGTCCGGCGCGGCGGCGAACACCGGTGCCAGATCGAGCTCGAAGCCGGCGGCGGCTTCCAGGTCCCAGCGCCCGGCGACGTCTGGATGCAGCTCGCCGAGCCAGCCCGCCTCGATTCTCTGGGGTCCCACGAGCACCGCGGCACAACGGCCGGGATGCAGGAACGCGCGCGGCGCAGGCTCCACGCTCCAGGGCACCCGCAGCGCGTCCAGCAGCGCGCCGACCACGCCCTTCGCGGCGAAGAAGTCCCAATCCTCGGCGCGTCCGCCACGCCAGGAGGCCGGCGCCTGCGCGCCGACGAGCAACGCCCCGATCATCGTCCGCTCCACCGGCAGCCGCCCGTCACGCAGCGCCGCCCACCCCGGCGAGCCCTCCGGCGCCTGCCACGGTCCCACGTATTGCGGTGCACCTGCACCGGACGGCAAGAACACCGTCCCCGCCTCGAAGAGCGTGATGTCGGCGGCTCCGCGCGCATGGTTGTGCTGCGCGGCGTCGAGCAGCGAGCCGAGCAGCGTGACGCGCATGACCGACTGGTCCTCGCTCATCGGGTTCTGCAGCACGATCGGCTCGACGTCGAGGCCGAGGCGGGTCGTCGTTCCCGGCGAGGTGAAGCTCCAGCCCACGATCTCGTGCAGCCCACAGCCGACCAGCGCGTTCTCGGCGCGGCGCTTGAGGTGCTGCTCGCGGGTGAGCACGCCGACCGCACCCTTGCGCGATGGCAGGGTGGCCGGCAGGTGCTCCAGCCCGTCGATGCGCGCGACTTCTTCGACGAGGTCGGCCTCGCGGGTGACGTCGTTGGCGCGCCAGTGGGGAACGCCGACGTCGAGGCCGTCATCCGCCTGGGCGATGGAGAAGCCGAGCGCCTGCAGGATCTCGGCCGAGCGCTCGCGCGGCACCGCGTGACCGAGCAGGCCGGCCAGCCGTGTGTCACGCAGGCGGATGGTCGCCGGGTCGCGGTGCGCGGCGGAATCGAAGACGTCGACGGTCCCCGGCACGAGCCGCGCGCCGCACAGCTCGATCATCAGGATCGCCGCGACCGCCTGGGCCTCGAGCGTCAGCTCGGGCGAGAGCTGCTTCTCGAAGCGGCCGCTGGCCTCCGTGCGCAGGCCCAACCGGGTCGACGTGCGCTGGATGTTGTGGCCGATCCAGGTGGCCGCCTCGATCGCGACGCGCGTGGTCGTCTCGGAGACCTCGGAGCGGTTGCCGCCCATCACGCCGGCGATCGACGTCGGCCCGCGCGCGTCGTCGATGACGACCATCTCGGCGTCGAGCGTGCGGGTGGCCTCGTCGAGCGTGACGACTTCCTCGCCGTCGCGCGCGCGGCGGACGACGAGCCGGCCGCCCTCCACGCGGTCGAGATCGAACGCGTGCAGCGGCTGGCCGACCAGCACCATCACGTAGTTCGTGATGTCGACCACGTTGTTGATCGGGCGCTGGCCGGCGGCGTTCAAGCGCGCCTTGAGCCAGATCGGCGAGGGGCCGATCGTCACGTCCTCGAAAATGCGAACCGTGAAGCGCGGGCACAGGTCCGGGCACTCCACGATGACCTCGAGGCCATCGACCGCACCCTCGGTCCCCGGGTCCTCGGCCCACGGCGGGGGGGCCAGGGCCGCCCCCGTGATCGCGTGGACCTCGCGCGCGACGCCGTAGAGCCCGAGGCAATCCGGGCGGTTCGGCGTGATCTCCAGCTCGAGCACGTCGTCGGCGATCGGCAGCACGCCGGCCAGTGGCGTGCCCGCGGCCAGCCCGTCGTCGAGCACCATGATGCCCCAGTGGTCGGAGCCGATCCCGACCTCGTCCTCGGCGAGGATCATTCCCGCGGAGGCGATGCCGCGCAGCTTCGCGGTCTTCAGCCGGGTGCCGTCGGGCATGACGGCGCCGGGCTTGGCGACGGCGACGGTCTGGCCGGCGGCGACGTTCTTCGCGCCGCAGACGATCTGGGAGACGGCCTCATCTCCGACGTCCACCGAACAAACCGACAGGCGGTCGGCGTCCGGGTGCTGGTCGCGGGTCAACACCTTCCCCACGACGAAGTGCTCCAGCGCGGAGACGCCGTGGTGGTGGACGGCCTCGACGAGCGTCCCGGTCATGGTCAAGCGCTCCTCGAGCGCGCGCGTGTCCAGGCCGTCGTCGCAGTAGGACCGCAGCCAGTTCAGGGGAATGCGCATCAGCCGAACTGCTCCAGGAAGCGCAGGTCGTTCTCGAAGAACAGCCGCAGGTCGGCGACGCCGTGCTTGAGGAAAGCGATCCGCTCGATTCCCATCCCGAAGGCGAAGCCCTGGATGCGCTCGGGGTCGTAGCCGTTCGCGCGCACGAACTCGAAGACGTTCGGATCGACCTCACCGGCGCCGAGGATCTCGATCCAGCCCTCGCCCTTGCACAGGTTGCAGCGGCTGCCGTCCTTGAGAAAACCGTCCTTGCACTTGAAGCACGAGACGTCGACCTCGACGCTCGGCTCCGTGAACGGGAAGAAGTGCGGGCGCAGGCGGACGTCGCGCTCGTCGCCGAAGATCGCGCGGGCAAAGCCCAGCAGCGTGCCCTTGAGGTCGGCCAGGGTGACGTCCTCGTCGACGGCGAGGCCCTCGACCTGGTGGAACTGCGGCGTGTGCGTCGCGTCGCTGTCGCGGCGATAGGTACGGCCGGGGACGATCAGATAGAGCGGCGGCGACTCGATCTCCATCGCGCGCACCTGCATCGGCGAGGTGTGGGTGCGCAGGACCGTGTCGTCGGTGACGTAGAACGTGTCCGAGCGCAGCCGCGACGGGTGCGTCGGCGAGTGGTTGAGCGCGTCGAAGTTGTAGTGGACGAGGTCGATCTCGGGTCCTTCGGCGACCCGGAACCCGAGGCCCAGGAAGACGTCCTCGATGTCGCGCCGCGTCGCGGTCAGCAGGTGCAGCCGCCCGACCGGCCGCGGGGGGGCACCAGGAAGCGTGACATCCACGCGGTCGGCGGCCAGATGCGCGTCGAGCTCGGAGCGCTCGAGGTCCTCGCGGCGAGCGGCGACGAGCGCCTCGAGCGCCTGGCGGGCCTCGTTGGCCGCGCGACCGACCTTGCCGCGTTCCTCCGGAGCCAGCTCGGCGACGCCGCGCAGCAGATTCGGCAGCTCGGCCTTGCGCCCGAGCCAGGTCACGCGGACGTCCTCGAGCGCGTCGGCCGTGGCGGCGCCGGCGACGGCCTGCTCGGCCTGCGTCCTCAGCTCGGCGATCCGGTCGATCATGGGCGGGCCATCCTACGGGCGACCTCGTAGAGCGCGATCGTGCCCGCCATCGCCGCGTTCAGCGACTCGCTGGCGATCGGGATGTGTGCGACCTCGTCGACCGCGGCCAGCACCTCGTCGGGCACGCCGGCCCGCTCTCCCCCCACGATCACCGTCAGCTCCTCCCCGGACCGGGCCTCGGCCTCGGCGAGCGGCACGCCCTGCCGTGCGGCGAGGGCGATGGTCCGGCCGGGCAGGTGCTCCAAGCGGCCGAACTTCGCCACCGGAACTCCGAAGATCGCGCCCATGGAGGCGCGCACGGCCTTCGGCCCATACGGATCCGCGCAGTTGGGCCCGAGCGCGACGCAGGAGGCGCCGAAGGCGAGTGCGCTGCGCAGGATCGTGCCCACGTTGCCGGGATCGCGGACGTCCCAGAGCGCGAGGCAGAGCGGGCCGACCGGTGCCTCGAGCCAGCGCTGCTCGTAGATCCCGATCGTGCGCGTGCCGCTGCCGAGCTGGGAGACCGCCGCCAGCAGCGCCGGCTCGACCTCTTCCCCAGGCAGGCCGCTGTCCGCGGCGACCAGCCTGAAGACCGGTGTCCACGACGAACCGGCCTCGACCAGGTCCTCGCCCTCGACGGCGAAGTGCCCGGACTTCTCCCGGCCGCGCCGGGTGGCGAGCTTGCGCACCTCTTTGAGCTTGTCGTTGTGGGCTGAGCTGATCATCGGATTCGGTTAAACAAAAAGGGCGCCCGTCTGGTCGAGGGGCGCCCGGTTCGAGGTGATGACGGCGGAGGGCCCTCAGGCCGCTGCCTTCTCCGTCGCCTCGCGGGCGGCCTGCGCAAATCGGGAGAACGTCTCGGCGTCGCGGACGGCGATGTCGGCCAGGACCTTGCGGTCGAGCTCGATGCCGGCCAGCTTCATGCCGTGGATGAACTGGCCGTAGGACATGCCGTTCAGACGCGCGGCGGCGTTGATGCGGGTGATCCAGAGGCGCCGGAAGTCGCGCTTGCGGTTGCGCCGATCGCGGTACGCGTAGGCGTCCGCCTTCATCAGCGCTTCCTTCGCCCGCCGGTAGTTCGAGTTCGCCTCGCCGCGGAAGCCCTTGGTCTGCCTCAGGGTCTCGCGGCGCTTCTTGCGAGCGTGCAGTGAGCGCTTGACACGGGTCATTTGCCGCCTCCGAGCAGTTTGCGCACGCGCGGCTGATCGGCCACGGCGACGTCACGATCCTTGCGGAAGCCCCGCTTGCGCTTGGGCGACTTCTTCTCGAGGATGTGGCTCGAGTAGGCGCTTCGGGCCACGAGCTTGCCCGTGGCCGTCTTCTTGAAGCGCTTCGAGGCGCCGCTGTGGGACTTCATCTTCGGCATGCGGCGGCGCAGGATAGCGGACGGCCGATCGCCGACCGGAAAACGGCAGGCGCTAGGCGGGCTTCTTGGCGGCCGGCTTCTTCGCCGGCGCCTTCTTGGCCGCCGGGGCCTTCGCGGCCGGCGCCTTCTCAGCCGGGGCGTCGCCGTTGGAGGTGGCCGCCGGCTTCTTGGCGGCGGCGGGCTTCTTGGCCGCTGCCGGCTTCTTGGTCGCAGGGGCGGCGTCGTCCGCGTCGGCGTCCGCAGCGGCGGCCTTGATGGCGGCCGCCTTCTTCGCCGGCAGCTTGCGGTCGGCGAGCGATGCGGGCCGCTTCATCGGAAGGGGCTTCTTGGCCACGACGGGCTTCTTGGCTGCAGCGGGCTTCTTGGCTGCAGCGGGCTTCTTCGCCGCGGGCTTGACCGGAGCGGGTTGCTCGGAAGCCGTCTCGGCTCCGGGCCCGGCAGCGGACTCGGCATCGGGCGCAGCCTCGGCCTCAGGCGCTACAGCGGTTTCGGGCTCCGCCTCGGCCTCGGGCTTGGCGGCGTCCTCAGGCGCCGTCTCGGCTCCAGGAGCAGGAGCTTCGGCCGGAGGCTCGGCAGCCTCGGCCTCGAGCGCGGCCGCGTCCGGCGCGGCTTCCGGCTCGTCGGGAACGCCCTCGGGCTTGGACACGGCGAGTTCGGCCTCGCTCAGCGGGGCTTCGGCGTCGCGGATGGCCGCGGCCTTCTCGGCTTCGGCGGCAGCCACGAGGGCGGCGGCCTCGGCTTCGGCTTCTTCCTTGGTCTGCAGCGCGATCCGGCCGGGGCCGAGCATCATCGTCATGTTGCGCCCGTCCTGCTGGGGGCGCTGCTCGATGGTCGCGAGCTCGCCGAGATCCTCGGCGAGGCGGTTGAGGATCATCTCTCCACGCTCAGGATGGGCGACCTCGCGGCCGCGGAACATGATCGTCACCTTGACCTTGTCCTTGGCCCGCAGGAAGCGGATGACGTGGCCCTTCTTGGTGTCGTAGTCGTGTTGCGCGATCTTCGGGCGGAACTTGATCTCGCGGATCGTGATCTGCGTCTGATGCTTCTTCGCGGCCTTGAGCTTCTGGGCCTGCTCGTACTTGTACTTCGAGTAGTCGAGCACGCGGCAGACCGGCGGCTTGGCCTCGGCGGCCACCTCGACGAGGTCGAGATCGCGCTCCTGGGCGTATTTCAGCGCGTCCTGGGTGCGCATGATCCCGATCTGTTGCCCGTCGTCGCCGATCAGCCGGACCTCGGGAACGCGGATGCGCTCATTGATGCGGGTGTTGTCGCGTTCCGGCAGCGACCGGTCGAATCTGCGAGGGACCGGCACTAAGACAGGGGGCCGCGGGTCAAGAAGGGCGGCGTGTGGTGGAACGCGTGGTCAACGCGGCGCAGCATAGCGTCCGTCAGCGTGAGGAGTCGAGCACGCGGTCGAAGACGAGCGAGCCGCCGCGGGTGACCTTGTAGCCGCCGTAGAGCGGCAGCGTCGTGTCGCCGTTGGCGTCGATCGAGTACCGGCCCAGAACCGAGTCGCGGTCGCGCGTCGCGAACAGCGCCGCGACGGCACCGGTGCGCGTGCCGGCGCCGCGGTCGAACGCGCGACCGCACGCCACAGGAAGGCCGCACCGTTCTGGGTGATGCCGCCGTAGACCATCGCCCTGGCCTTCGAAGCGCGGACGCGGCGGGCGATCGCCGCGAACCGCGGGCGTCCCCGGAACGGGAGCCTCGACCGGCCGCGCACGGAGATGCCGGCCCTCCTGGCCCGCCGGGCGACGATGTCGGCGACGCCGGTGCCGTAGACCTCTCCGAGCGGCTCGTTCCACCACCCATCGAGGGCCGAGCCCTCGATGGCGGCCGTGGTCGTGGGCGGGATCTCTCCACGAACGGCAGCCGGGTGGGGTGAGGCTTGCCCCGCGGGGACGGCGAACCCCAGTAACGCAGCAACAATCACCGGTCCCGCGTCGTTTGCTGCGTTGAGCCGCTCATAGCCCCAACTTCGCAGCAGACCTCGTTCAACAGCGCGCGATTGCTGCGTTATTGGGGCTGACCACCACCCCAACGGCACTTCAACCCCCACCCGGCGGCAGTTTCTCGTTTCCCACCCCCACGACCGACGACGGCCTCCAGGAGTCTGTTGATGAATCAACCGTCGATGCGACAGGGCGTGACCGTGGACGACATCCGGCGCCGCGGACGCGTTCTGGCGCGCGGCGGGAACTCTTCAACAGGCTCCTAGCCTAGGCGACTGCGCCGTCGCGGCCGGCCCCGCCAGGGCCGCCGCTGCCAACAGCGTCGCGCTCAGCGACCAGTTGCTCCACCGCCGCATCGAGCGCCACGCTACCGAGATCCCCCTCGCCGTGGCGCCGCATCGACACGGCCCCGGACTCGGATTCGCGATCGCCGACCACGAGCATGTAGGGGATCTTCTGGAGCTCGGCGTCGCGGATCTTGCGCCCGATCGACTCCGTGCGCCCGTCCACGGACGCGCGCAGCCCCGCCGCCCGCAGCGCCGACAGCGCCGAGCCCGCATACGGGACATGGCGATCGGAGACCGGCAGGACCGTCGCCTGGACCGGCGTGAGCCAGAACGGCAGCTCGCCCGCGTGATGCTCGAGCAGGACGCCGAGGAAGCGCTCGAAGGAGCCCAGCAGCGCGCGGTGGATCATCACCGGACGGTGCTCGGCGTTGTCGGCGCCCGTGTACGTGAGGTCGAATCTCTCAGGCATCGAGTAGTCGAGCTGCACCGTGCCGAGCTGCCACGAGCGGTTCAGCGAGTCCGTCATGTGCAGGTCGATCTTCGGCCCGTAGAACGCGCCGTCGCCCTCGTTGACCACGTAGTCGAGGCCCTGTCGCTTCAGGGCCGCCTCGAGCTTGCCCTCCGCGCGATCCCACATCTCGTCGGTGCCGATGCGCTGCTCGGGCCGCGTCGAGAGCTCCACCTTGACGTCGAAGCCGAACAGCTCGTACCAGGCGTAGCCGAAGTCCAGGCAGGCCAGCACCTCGTCCTCGACCTGCTCTTCCGTGCAGAACACGTGCGCGTCGTCCTGGCAGAAATGCCGTACGCGCATGAGCCCGTGCAGCGTCCCCGAGGGCTCGTTGCGGTGCAGCAGACCCGGTTCGGCATAGCGGATCGGCAGCTCGCGATAGGAGTGGCGCAGCTGCTTGAACAGGTGCGCGTGGCCCGGGCAGTTCATGGGCTTGAGGCCCATCGGCTTGTCCTCGGACTCCGTGATGAACATGTTCTCGCGGTACTTCTCCCAATGGCCGGAGGTCTGCCACAACGACGCGTCGTAGAGCAGCGGCGTCTTGACCTCGTCGTATCCCCGCGCCACCGACATCGCCCGCGAGCGCTCGAGCAGCGCGTTGAAGACCGCGGTCCCCTTCGGCAGCCAGAACGCCGACCCCGGTGAGGCCTCGGTGAACGTGAACAGGCCGAGCTGGGGGCCGACCTTGCGGTGGTCGCGGGCGCGCGCCTGCTCGAGGTGCTCGAGGTGCTGATCGAGCGCCTTGCGCTTGAAGAACGCAGTCCCGTAGATGCGCGTGAGCATCGTCCGGGTGGAATCGCCGCGCCAGTACGCGCCGGCGACCGACAGCAGCTTGAACACACCGACGCGACCGGTCGAGGGGGCGTGGGGCCCGCGACACAGATCCGTGAAGGGACCGTTGCGATACAGCGAGACCGACTCCACGCCGGCCTTGGCGACGAGGTCCTCGATCAGCTCGACCTTGTAGTCCTGGTCCTCCCCGCGGAAGCGCTCCAGCGCCTCATCGATCGAGATGTCCGAGCGCTCGAACGGCTCGTCACCGGAGACGTGCTCGGCCATCTTGGCTTCGATCGCCTCGAAGTCGGCTTCGGTGACCTTGACGTCAGCGGGGAACTCGAAGTCGTAATAGAAGCCGTCGGTGATCGGCGGCCCGATCGAGATCTTCGTGCCCGGGTAGAGGTCGAGGATCGCGGCGGCGAGCACGTGCGCGGTGTCGTGGCGGATCAGCTCGAGCGCGTCCGCTCCCGAGCGGTCGGTGACGATCTCGACCGTCGCGCCGTCGTCCAGTGGCCGGGCGAGGTCGCGGACTTCCCCATCCACCTTGACCGCGAGGGCGGCTTTGGCCAGACCGGGACCGATGGCGGCGGCGAGGTCGGCCCCGCTGGAGCCGTCGGGCAGCTCCTTGCGGGTCCCATCGGGGAGGACGGCGTGCATGCTCGCGAGGCTATTAGCTTCCCGGCCATGGACTCCCTGCGCGCGTGCTTCCCCGTTTGCGACCGGATCGCCTATCTCAACGCGGGGTCTGACGGCCCGCTTCCCGAAGCCGCGGTCGCGGCAGCGCGGGCCATGCTCGACGACGAGCTGCTCGACGGGCGCACGTTCGAGCACTTCGGGCGCCGCGCGGAGCTCGGCGGTGAGCTGCGCGCCGCCTTTGCCGAAGTGCTCGGAGCTCCCGCGACCGAGGTCGCGGTCACCACCTCCACGACCGAGGGCCTCGCGCGCGTACTGGTCGGGCTGGACCTGGGGCCGGGCGACGAGATCGTGACGGCCGAGGACGAGCACCCGGGCCTCGTGGTGCCGCTGCGCGCCCTGCAGGCCCGCGGAGTCACCGTGCGGGCGGTGCCGTTCGCCGACCTCGCCGATGCGGTCCGGCCCTCGACCACGCTCGTGGCCTGCTCGCACGTGAACTGGTTCACCGGGGCGCTCGCGCCGGCTGCGCTCGCGGAGGTCGATGTCCCGGTCGTGCTCGACGGCGCCCAGGGCCTCGGAGCGGTCCCAACCGACGTCCGCGCGCTCGGCTGCTCGGCCTACGCCGCTCCCGGTCAGAAATGGCTCTGCGGAGCCGACGGCACGGGCGCGCTGTGGCTCGAACCCGCGTTCATGGAACGCGTGCGGCCGGCTCTCGCCGCCTCCTGGAATCTCGAAGACCCGTCCGACGCGTGGGGCTCGGAGCTGCGCGCCGACGCCTCGCGTCATGACACGTTCGCGATCGCCGCCGAGGTCGTCGTCACCACGCTCGCGGCGATCGGTGTGCTCGCCGGTGCCGGGTGGGAGCACGTGCTCGAGCGCGGTCCGGCATTGGCCGACCGGCTCGTCGAAGGCCTGATCCAGCGCGGCCTCGAGGTCGTCCCCCGCGATCGCACGACGCTGGTGACCTGGCACGACGCCGACCCGGTCGCCACCCACGCGCGCCTGACCGCCGCCGGCGTCTCGGTCCGCCACCTCCCCGGCATGCCGCACCTGCGCGCCTCGACGGGCGCCTGGAACGACGAGTCCGACCTCGAGCGGCTGCTAGACGCGCTCTGAGCCTCAATGGACGCCGGCGCGCCACGCGAGTTGCGCCGTTAGCCGGAGACCTCCTTGCGCGCGAGCGGCTTGACGGCCGGCCCTTGAAGGACGCGACCGTCCGGCGCGAAGCGCGAGCCGTGGCACGGGCAGTCCCAGGAGCGCTCGGCGGTGTTGAACATCACCCGGCAACCGAGGTGCGTGCAATTCGGGGAGACGGCCGAGACCGCGCCGTCGTCGTCGCGGAATGCGGCGACCAGCTCGCCGTCGAGCTTGACCCACTTGCCCTCCCCCGGGGCGATCTCGTCGAGCGAGGCCACCTCCGGGCCCTTCATGCGGTCGCTGATCATGTGCCGGGCGTCCTTGAAGCCCTCCTTCGCGAGCCCGACCGCCGACTGCCTCGGCGTGAAGCGGTTCGCGTCGAAGCGATCGCCCCACGGCGACGGGCGGCCCTGGATGCGCTCGGTGAGCTCCAGCGCCGCCATCGTGCCGTTCGTGAAGCCCCATTTGCGGAAGCCCGCGGCGGTCCAGACGCGCTTGGAGAGCGGCGTCAGATGGCCGATATAGGGCAACCCGTCGGCGGGAACGAGGTCGTGGGAGGACCAGCGGTGGGTGACCTCGGTCGCCTTGAACTGCTCGCGGGCGAACGCCTCGAGCGCCTCGTAGCGCTGGGTCGTGTCGTCATCCTCCCCCGTGGTGTGGCCCTCGCCGCCGATGATCATCAGCTCTCCGTCACCGTCGGGATCCGGCGTGGAGCGGATCGAGCGCGACGGCTCGTCGGCGCTGATCAGCATGCCGTCGATGCCCTCACCCGACGCGGTGCGCACAGCGATCGCGTAGGAGCGCTTGCAGGTGCAGCGACTGAAGAACAGGCCCCGATCGAAGATCGGCATCAAGGTGGCGACGACGACGTCGCGCGCCGCGATCGTCCGCCCGGATTCCGTCTCGATCGACAGCCCGCCGCGCTCGCTGAGCGCCGTGATACGCGTGTGCTGGAAGATCCGGCCGCCGAGGCGCTCGAACTCCGTAGCGAGCCCGAGGACGTAGCGGCGGGCGTGGAACTCGGCCTGGTCGTCGAGTCGGACGGCCGTGGCGACGGGGTAGGGGAGCGGGGTCTCGCTCGTCTGGACCGTGGCCAGCCCGGCGGCCTGCGTGGCGGCCACCTCCTCCTCGATCGTCGAGGCCTCCTGCGGGTCGGCGACGTAGGTGTAGGCCGGCTTGCGGCGGAAGTCGCAGTCGATGCCGATCTCCTCGACGAGCGCCGCGATCTGCTCGAACCCGGCCTGGTTGGCGCGCGCGTAGTCGCGCGCGCCATCGTCGCCGAACTTCTTGCGGACGTCCTGGTAGGCGCTGCCGTGCAGGACGGTGACCTTGGCGGTCGTGTGGCCCGTGACGCCGGATCCGACCTCGTCGGCGTCCACGACGGCGACTTCGACGCCATCGCGCGCCAGCAGCAGAGCGGCGGTCATCCCGAGGATTCCCGCGCCGACGACACAGACCTCCACGTCGAGATCGGCTTCCAGGGCGGGGCGATCGGGAGCCGGCGCAGTTTCGGTCCAGAGCGAGGAGGTCGTAATCGTCATGCCCGTCGTCCTACCCCGCCGCCGAGGTCTCACGCCGGACCTGGCGCCGGCCGCCCCCCAACTTCTGGGGACCTGGCGTGTTGAGAGGGGCATGAGGCGCAAGGCGCAGCGCGCCGCCGAGCAGAAGTCGCTCATCAACGCCGCCAAGCAGTGCAAGGCCGAGCGCGCGTCGATCGGCGCCGCCGCCTTCGCGCAGAAGTACGGCACCAACAAGAACAAGCGCAACGCCTTCGGCAAGTGCGTTTCGGGCAAGAACAAGCCGGACGCGGTTCCCGCCTCGTAGTTCCCCCCCCAAGCAAGGACCGTTGAGCGCCCGGGCATCCCCCGGGCGCTTTGCGTTTACGCTCCTGCCGATGAGCAAGGGACCCTGGGGCCAGATCACGTCGCGCACGAGAGCACCGCAGCCCGGATCGGCTATCTGGCCGCTCTGGCGCGCGGTGATGAAGGTCAACACGAAGCTCTACCGGATTTCCGGCGGGCGGCTCTTCGGGCGCTTCGACCGCGCCGAGATGTGCGTGCTCCACCATCGCGGTCGCAAGAGCGGCGAGGCGCGCGAGACACCGCTGGTCTTCCTGCGCGACGGCGAGGACACGATCGTGGTCGGCTCGATGGGCGGCTCTCCGAAGATGCCGGCCTGGGTGCACAACCTGCGGGCCGCTCCCGACGCGGTGACGCTCGAGGTGCGCGGGCGCCGGACGCCCGTGCTGGCCGCGGAGGTCGACGGCGCCGAGCGCGACGAGCTGTGGCCGCGACTGCTCGAGATCTGGCCCGCCTGGGCGGACTACCAGCTCAAGACCGAGCGCCGGTTCCCCGTGTTCCGGCTCTCCGCTCGCTGAGCTGGGTCAGCCCCAGAAGACCCGCCGCAGCATCATCCCGGCCGCGACGGGGACGAGCACGGGAAAGGCGAGCAGTTGCAGGACCCGCTCGACATCCATTCGCGGGCCGCGGACGTCGGGAAGCAGGTCGTCGATGCCCAGGCCCGCGAGCGTGATGGCGACGGCGACGCCGAGGACCCAGCGGCGCCCCACGGCGACGCCGAGTACCAGCAGGGCGAGGGCGAATCCCGCGAAGAGCAATCCGCCTTCGTCCTCACGCAGATAACGGACCCAGCAGGCCAGCGCCAGGGCCGACGCCGCAAGCGCAGGGATGACGAACGGCGACGGGGCCGGGCGGTGCGCGGCGGAGTCCGGATCGGTGACTGCCTCGGTCATGGCGGTCAAGGCTCGATCAGGACCTTGATCGCCTCGCGGTCTTCCATCGCCTGGTAGCCGGCGGGGACGTCGTCCATCCCGATCGTGCGGTCGAAGACCTTGCCCGGCTCGAAGCGCCCCTCGAGTACGTCGGGTAGCAGTTCCTCGATGTAGGCGCGCGCCGGGGCGATGCCGCCCGAGACGGTGACGTTGTTCAGGAACGTCGGGACGGCGCCCTTCATGGCCTCGAACTGCGGAACGCCGACGCGGCCGACCGCGCCGCCGGGCCGCGCGATCCGTAGGGCGGTGCCGAAGGACTCCTCGTAGCCGACGCACTCGAGCACGGAATGCACGCCCTGGCCGCCGGTGAGCTCCTTGACCCGCTCGACGGCGGGCTTGCCGCGTTCGGCCACGACGTCCGTGGCCCCGAACTCCAGCGCGAGGTTCGTCCGGTCCTCGTGTCGGCCGAGGATGATGATCTGCTCGGCGCCGAGCCGCTTGGCGGCGAGCACGCCGCACAGGCCGACCGCCCCGTCGCCGACCACCGCGACGGTCGTGCCCGGGCCCACGCGCGCGCTGATCGCGGCATGATGGCCGGTGGCGAAGACGTCGGAGAGCGTCAGCAGCGACGCCATCAGCGCGTCGTCCTCGGGCACCGGGAGCTTGACCAGCGTGCCGTCGGCCAGCGGGACGCGCGTGGCCTCCCCCTGGCCGCCGTCGACGTCAGGCGTGCCCCAGAAGCCGCCGTTGACGCAGGACGTGTGCAGACCCTCGTGGCAGAAGTCGCAGGTGCCGTCGGAGTAGACGAAAGGCGCCACCACGACGTCGCCCTTGGCCACGGTGGCCACGTCCGAGCCGACGTCCTCGACGACGCCGATGAACTCGTGCCCCATCCGGCGTCCCTCGCCGCCCTCGAGCGCCTCCATCGACTTGTAGGGCCAGAGGTCGCTACCGCAGATGCACGAGCGCGTGATCCGGACCAGCGCGTCCGTCGGCTGGAGGATCTTCGGATCCGGGACGTCTTCGACCCGGACGTCGCCGGCGGAGTACATGAGGGTGGCTCGCATGATCGGGGACGGTACCGCCGGAGATCGGCGGAGGTTCCGGATCGAACGAGCGCCTGAGCGTCGCGGTCGGCCTACTTCTTGACCGCGAACTGCACCATGCCCGTCGCGACCCTGCCGTCGGCGTTGCGCCCCGTGACCTGCAGCGTGTAGGCGCCCGCCTTGAACTTCAGCTTGCCGCGCTTGGGCTTGCGCAGCTTGAACGTCAGCCGCGCCTTGCCGTTGACCTGGGCGAGCTTGGCCTTCGCGACGACCTTCTTGCCGCGCAGGAGCTTCGCCGTCACGGTGCTCACGCGACCTGTGCTGACCAGGCCGACCGAGAGGCGTCGCTTGCGGGCGATCTTCCTGGCCGACTGCTTGCCGGCGACCACGCTGAGATTCAGTCGCACCGGGCCCGCGACGACCGCCGGCGGCGGCGCAGCCGGCGGCTGGGTCGCCGGCGGCTGACCCGAACCGCCGCCGCCGGGAGAGGGCGTGGGCGTGGGCGTCGGCGTCGTTCCCGGAGCGGGCGTCGCCGTCGGGGTCGGGGTCGCGGTCGGCACGGGTTCCAGCGGCGTCGGCGTGTCGCCTTCGGCGCACGGTGTCACCAGGAAGTCCTTGCCGCCGGTGGTGGTGTTGTCGGGCCCGCTGTCGGCGGTGCTGCTCAGCGAGGCCGAGGGGAGTGGGGCCGCCGTGCCCTGGGCGTAGGCGCCGACCCCGAAGGGCTTGGCCAGGGTCTTGCCTTCGATCTTCAGGGCGGCCACCGGGAGCACGATCTGGACGATCCCGTCCTTGCCCTCGAAGAGCTTGCCGGTCGTGGTCCCGATCTCGGTGAGGCTGCTGCCCGCCTGCGTCCCGTAGGTGTATTTGACGGCTTTGCCGTCCGACGTCGCGGCGGCGTAGTTGAGCACTTCGCCGATCCGGAACTTCATGTACCAGACGATGTTCGTGCTGCCGGCATCGAGGGTCTGCGTGAGGTTGGCGAAGCGGATGTTCGCGGTCAGGACGTTCGCGCCGCTGCCGTTGGGCACGTAGATGAAGAAGCCCTCGCGCACGTCGAGGTTGTCGTTGGCCTTGCGGGCGCTCGGGACCGTCTGGCCCTGAAGCGTCGTAGGCGTATAGGTCGCGTCGCCGGCAGGGTCCGTGAACGCGACACCGGCGCACGAGGTCGGCTTGGGCGGCTCGTCGGCAGCCAGGGCCAGGCTGGTGACGAGGCTCGCAGCAGCCACTGCTGCGACCGCTGCACATCGGTTCAAAGCCACCATCTCGGACCTCCGGAACTGGACACTGCTCACATGCTCTGCAACGACGGCCGCCGGCAATCCTTGCGGGCACGGCACGTCCGGCGGGTCAGACTCGTCGAGAGCTGCATGCCTCGAAGTGGGCGACGGGACATTTTCGGCGCGAGGTTCCGGATCCGAGTGCGTTGACGCCAGCATGCAGATCATGCGCTCGGCTCTCCTGTGCTCTTTGGTCGCGCTCGCGCTCGCCCCCACCGGCGCCCTCGCCGCCCCCGACCGCACCGCCACCCTGTCGGCTGCAGCCGGCTCGTTCGCGTGGGACGGCGCCCAGGCGACCGGCAACAACACGGCGCGCGACCCTCAGGCCTGCTCGAAGGACGTCGAGACCTACTGCGACCTGACGCTCGTCAAAGTCGAGGCCGCCGACGGCGTCGTCGGCGAGTTGAAGGTCGACATCGGTGAGTACTTCGGGCCGCAGTGCACGCCTGCCGACGGGCAGAACGCCCCATGCGACTTCTCGCTGTGGCTCTACCAGAGCGACGCGACCGGGAAGGTCGGCAAGAACATCGCGAATTCCGTCAATGACAGCGGCGAACCAGAGACCGTCATGACCAAGAAGGCGACCGCCGGCTTCTACATGATCGTCGTCTACTACTACACCGTCGTCCAATCCTCGTTCAAGGGAACCATGACGCTCTCCAACCTCACCGCGGCGCCGGTCGAGGGCGGCGTCGAGACCCCGGCCGCTCCTGCGCCCGCCGCCCCGGGGGGCCTGCCCACGACGGGAGACTTCACGGCGATGATCGCGCTCGCCGGCAAGGCCACCGTCAAGACCGGCCTGCCCACCCGCGTGACCTGCACGGTCGTCTGCAAGGGCCGGGTCGTGGCCGAGATCAGCGCGGCCACCGCACGCAAACTCGGCCTCGGCCGCAAGAAGATGATCATCGGCACGGTCGCTGTCGCCGTCGACAAGCCGGAGGGGACGACGGTCGTGCTCAAGCTGTCCAAGAAGGCGGCCGCAAAGCTCAAGAAGGCCCGTTCGGCGAAGGTCGTCCTGCGCGCGCTGATGACCGACGGGTCGGGCGCACGGTCGGCGCGGGCCAGCCGGATGCTGACGCTCAAGCGCTGAGGGCCGGCCCGAAGTCCGGCATCGGACCAGGCCGCTCGCGGCCCGCGCCCGAACGTACGATGCATGCAGTTAGGGAGCTCAGAGCCTGTCGCCGTTCTCGGTCCGAATGACCAAGGCTGAACGCGTAGCGCCACCTGAATCCTCCGAGTCGAGCGCGGCGAGCCTCGCTGCACCAGGAAGATGTCCATGGCCCACGACCGCACCCTCGACCCCCGAGCCCTCCGCGGCACCGTCGCGCTCGCGCTCGCGCTCGCGCTGACCCCTGCGCTCTCCGCCGAAGCGCTCGCGGGCCCGAGCCCGGTCGGACTCGCGACCGCAGGCGCCTTCACGGTGCTCGCCGGATCAGGCATGACCAACACCGGCACCAGCACGATCGTCGGCGACGTCGGCTCGTCCCCGACGAGCTCGCAGACCGGCTTCGGAGCGTGCCCGGCAGCCAATTGCGTGAACCTCACCGGCACCAACCACGACGTCGCGGACCCGAACGACTCCGTCACCCAACAGGCCAAGACCGATCTGATCACGGCCTACGACGACGCGTTCGGACGCACGGGAGGCACCGCGGTGTCGTCGCCGCTCGGCGGCGGCACGACGCTCGTCTCCGGCGTCTACACCTCGGCCACCGACCTCTTCGTCGGCGGCGACCTCACGCTGGACGCAGGCGGGGATCCGAACGCGGTGTTCATCTTCCAGGCCAAGACGGGCACCCTGGGGACCGCCGCCGGGATCAGTTCGGGCGTCCCGAACACGCGGGTGCTGCTCAGCAACGGGGCGCAGGCCTGCAACGTCTTCTGGCAGGTCGGCAGCTCGGCGACAGTCGAGACCTCGACGCAGTTCGTCGGCACCATCCTGGCGCTGCAGAGCATCACCGTGAACACCGGCGCGACGATCGACGCCGGCCGGGCGCTCGCCCGCAACGGCGCGGTGACCCTCGACACGAACACGCTGAAGGCGGCGAACTGCGCGACCCCCGCGCCGGGCGCCACGCCGACGCCCGCCCCGACCGCGACCCCGGCGCCGTCCACGACTCCGGCACCGTCGAGCACGCAGGCCCCGTCCGCGACGGCCACGCCACCGGCGCCCACGGGGATCGCCACGATCGACGGCCCGAGCCGGCCGGTCAGCGGCCCCTTCACGGCCACAGTGACCGGGCGCGAGATCCAGACGGTGAGCTTCTACCTCGACGGGCGCCTGATCGGGACGGTCCGAGCACGCCCCGGTCGCACGCGCTTCTCGATCCGCATCGACTCGCGCCGCCAGAGCCGTCGCGTGCACCGGCTGACCGCACGCGTGCGTTTCACGGCGCGCAGTCGCACGAGGGCGACGCGGCTGCGCCTGACCTACCAGCGTCAGACGACCGTGGCCGCGCCGCCGCGCTTCCCCGGCTGAGCGGATGCCGTTCTGCCGAGCACTGCTGGGAACGGCCTGCGTGCTGGCCGCCGGCGCGCCGGCTCCGGCCGCCGCCGCCGACAACCGCCCGGTGCGTGAAGCCGGGCTCGAGCGGCGCCTCGGCACCGAGCGGCTGTCC
>Ga0136633_1000831_pt1 | contig 23254 bp, 23 predicted proteins | sample AntDrymeUQ832206_2_FD_105494 | JGI IMG/M metagenome (GOLD analysis project Ga0136633, IMG submission 105494) | Polar desert sand microbial communities from Dry Valleys, Antarctica - metaG UQ83 (22.06) | ecosystem: Environmental > Terrestrial > Soil > Desert | place: Antarctica: Dry Valley...
GGCCCGCGAGGCGCGGGAAGAGACGGGAATGCTCGTCGAGGTCGGGCGACTCGTCCTCCTCGACGCGCGGACTGCCTACGGCGTGAGCTTCGTGTTCCGCGGCACCGTGGTCGGCGGTGAGCTCGCTCCGCAGTTCGGCGAGATCGCCGAGGCCGGCTGGATCGGGCGAGACGAGATCGCGCGGACCTCGCAGCCGCTCGACCAGCTTCTCAGGCTGATCGAAGAGTCGGGGGAGGGGGGCGTCGCGTACCTTGGGACGCCATCGGCGGGGTGACGCCGCCTCCCGTTGGCCGTGCTTGGCGGCCTCATTGATCGGCGTGCGACGCCGTCGTGCCTAGAATTCACCGGATGAGCCCGCAGAGCCCGCTTCCCGATCAGTTGCGCGCTGTCCTGCGCCGGCTGCCGACGAGTCCCGGGGTGTACCTGATGAAGAGTGCCGAGGGCCGGGTGCTCTACGTGGGCAAAGCCGACTCGCTCCGCGGCCGCGTCCGTTCGTACTTCACCGCGCGCGGGCCGGAGGACGCGCGGATCAGCCGCATGGTGACCGAGGTCGTCGATGTCGAGTACATCGTCACGGACACGGTCTCCGAGGCCTACCTCCTCGAGAGCAACCTGATCAAGGAGCACCGTCCGCGATTCAACATCCGGCTGCGCGACGACAAGAGCTACCCGTTTGTGAAGATCACGCTGGGCGAGGACTTCCCGCGAATCGTTCGCACGCGGCGGCTCGTCCGCGACGGGAGCCGCTATTTCGGGCCCTACGCGAGTGCTTCCAGCGTGGACGAGACGCTCAAGCTGCTGCGCAAGATCTTCCCGTTCCGGACCTGCAACCTCGACATCCCGGAAGGGAAGCGGGTCCTCGAGCGGCCGTGCCTGCTCTACTACATCAACCGATGCCAGGGCCCGTGCATCGAGGCCATTCCGAAGCCGGACTATCGGGCCACGATCGGGCAGATCGTCGATTTCCTCGATGGCAGGCAGGAGCCGATCGCGGCGCAGCTGCGCCGCGACATGGCCGAGCACAGCGAGGCCCTGCGGTATGAGCAGGCGGCCACGTCTCGCGACAAGCTGCGCGCCGTCGAGCGCACCATGGAACAGCAGAAGATGGCCGCCTTCAGCCGCGCCGAGCACGACGTGATCGGAATGGCGCGCGAAGAGGATCAGGCGTGCATGCAGGTGATGCAGGTGCGCGGCGGGAAGCTCATCGGCCGAGAGCATTTCATCGTCGAGGGCGCTCGCGATGTTACCGATGCCGAGGTGCTCGGCGCATTCCTCCAGCAGTACTACGCCAGCACCGATGCCGTCCCGCGTGCGCTGCTCACCCCGCACATGCCGGCCGACGCCGACGACCTTGGCGCCTACCTCGCCGATCGGCGCGGCGTTCGCGTCACCATCGCGGTGCCCGAGCGCGGAGAGAAGCGGCGGCTCGTGGCGCTGGCCACAGGAAACGCGGTCGAGGCGCTCGCGCGTGAGCGAGTCGAATGGCTGGCCGACACCGCCAAGCGCGACGAGGCGCTCACCGAGCTTGCGTCTGCGCTCGATCTGCCGCGGCCACCCGAGCGCATCGAGTGCTACGACATGAGCAACATCCAGGGCACGAGCGCGGTCGGGAGCATGGTTGTCTTCATTGACGGGCGACCGGAGCCGAAGGAGTATCGACGGTTCCGCATTCGGAGCGGAGACACGCCGGATGACTTCCGGATGATGGCGGAGGTGCTTCGGCGCCGGTTCAGCCGGGTGGCGAAGCTGCGGTCGGAAACGGGCGCACTGTCACTCGACGCGGTCGGTGCGGACGAGGTGCCCGAGGAGGTGGGGGATCGGCCGCGCGAGACCGGCTGGGCGGTCCCTGATCTCGTCATCGTCGACGGCGGGAAGGGGCAGCTCTCTGCGGCAGTCGGCGTCATGAGCGAGCTCGGCATCACCGACGTGCCCCTGTCGGGCCTCGCGAAGCGCTTCGAGGAGCTCTATCAGCCCGGCCAGCCTGCGCCGGTCGTCCTGCCCCGCCGATCCCAGGCGCTCTACCTCGTTCAGCGCATCCGCGACGAGGCGCATCGGTTCGCGATCACCTATCACCGCGACGTGCGTGGCAAGCGTGCGTTGCGGAGCGAGCTCGACGACATCGCCGGCGTAGGTCCCGGCCGGAAGAAGGCGTTGCTCAAGCGCTTCGGCTCGGTTCGCCGCATCCGCGAGGCATCGGTGGACGAGGTGGCTGCCACGCCGGGCATCAGCCGGGATCTCGCCGAGCGGCTCAAGGCGCACCTGGCGCGCGAGGGCATGCTTGCATAGCGGACATGCGCCAACCCAATTGGCCTTGTGACCGACAGGACCGCCGGATCGGTGTGTGGGAGGTCGGAAGGCCAATCCTCTTGGCGCTCCGACCCGCTGGATCGCCGCTCCTCGGTCATAGGGCCATGCAGGTTGGCGGCCCACGGGATGACGGCACGCCACGCGTACTTCGCTATACTGGCGCCGCCCGCCGCTGGTAGAGCGGCGCGTTTCGTGTCCGAGGCACACCACGCCGGCACGGGATTCCGCACGATCGAGGACCGAAGGGCCGAGACATGACCTGGCGTCGCATCGCCCCGTGGCTCATCGGGGTGATCGCCCTCATGGCGATCTTCATCGACCTGCCGCGCACGACGCTCGGCCTCTCCTGGCTGCCCGACGAGGTCGCCGGAGTCCAGTTCCGGACCGTACTGGGTCTCGATCTCCAGGGCGGCCTGCGCGTGACCCTCGAGGTCGAACCACAGACCGATGCCGAGATCACGGACGAGCAGGTCGAGCTGGCGCGTGACACGATCGAGCGCCGCGTTGCCGGCATCGGCGTCAGCGAGCCGCAGGTGCGCACCGAGACCGCCGGCGATGGCTCACGACGGATCGTGGTCGAGGTTCCCGGGGTGAGCGACCAGGACCAGGTGCGCGAGCTGGTGGGTTCGACCGGCCAGCTCCAGTTCGTCGATCCGCTGGGCCAGGAGCTGACAGCGGAGCAGGACATCAGCCCGCTTCTCGAGCAGGGGACCGTGCGGGAGCTTTTCAACGGTGGCGAGATCGAGCAGGGGAGCGTGGCGCCCGACGTCGGCCAGGGCAACCTGATCGGCGTCTCATTCACCCTGTCTGAAACCGGTTCCACCGCTTGGTGCCAATTCACGACGGCCAACGTCGGGCGGCCGGGGCCCATTGCGCTCGATGGCCGCGTCATCACGACGCCGACCATCAATACCCCGATCTGCGGCGGCATGACGATCATCACGATCGGCACGGCGACGCCGGAGAACGAGATCGAGCGAACCAACCTGTACAACACGCTGCGCTTCGGAGCGCTGCCGGTCTCGCTCACGGAGCAGGGCGTCGAGGAGGTCGATCCGACCCTCGGTGCCGGCTTCTTGATCCAGGCGCTCGTCGCCGGCGGCGTCGGACTGCTGCTGATCCTCATGTTTATGATCGCCTACTACCGGCTCCCGGGCGTGCTGGCGGCATTGGCCCTCGTCTTCTACACCCTGGTGGTGTATGCGATCTTCCGCATGATCGGCGTGACCCTGACGCTGGCTGGGGTGGCCGCATTCATCCTCAGCATCGGCATGGCGGTCGACGCCAACATCCTCATCTTCGAGCGCATGAAGGAGGAGATCCGGGCCGGCAAGACGCTCGGTCCCGCGATTGAGGCGGGATTCAACCGCGCATGGTCGAGCATCCTCGACTCGAATGTCAGCTCACTCCTCGTCGCCGGCTGGCTCTACTGGCAGGGCACGACCGTCGTGCGCGGCTTTGCGCTCGTGCTGATCGTCGGCGTGCTCGTGAGCATGTTCAGCGCGGTGACGGTCACGCGCACGATGCTCCGATACGTCACTCGCACCAGCTGGGGTCGCCGACTCGAGCTGTACCACGTGGAGCGCTAGGCCGTGTACGACATCGTCGGCAAGCGCAACCTGTGGTTCGCGATCAGCGCGATCCTCACACTCCCCGGGCTGCTCTTTATCTTCCTGGGCGGCCTGAAGCCATCCATCGACTTCACCGGTGGCACCGAGTGGGAGGTCCGCTACGCCGAGGAGCCGACCGTCGCCGAGATGACGGACGCCCTTGCTGAGCTCGGCTACGACGAGGCTCTCGTCGCCCCACTCGCCGATGGCATCCTCCGGATCCGGACGGAGCCGATCGACCTCATCCCGGCCGAGACGCCGGCGCCATCCGCATCCGCATCCCTTGAGCCGTCGGGAACTGCCGCTGCATCGGCCGAGCCATCAGCATCGGCATCCGCCGCTCCGTCGGCGAGTCCGTCGGCCGAGCCATCAGCGGCACCGATCGCCGAAGGAACCGAGTTCGCCGACCTGGAGCACGAGCTCGAGGACCGATTCGGACCGGGCGAGCCCCAGAGCCTGCGGACGGTCGGCCCCATCATCGGCGCCGATCTCATCCGTACCTCGGCGATCCTCCTCATCATCGGCGAGCTTTTCATCCTCGCCTACCTCTGGATGCGGTTCGGCTTCCGGTTCGGCACGGCCGCGATCGTGGCGCTGCTGCACGACGTCATCCTCGTCGTCGGCACGTTCGCGATCCTCGGCTACTTCCTCAACGTCGAATTCGACGCCCTCTTCGTGACCGCGCTGTTGACCATCATCGGGTTCAGCGTCCACGACACGATCGTCGTGTTCGACCGCATCCGCGAGAACCGGATCCGTCATGCCGGGGAATCGTTCGGGGCGATCGTCAATCACTCGATCCTCCAGACCGTCGGTCGCTCGATCATCACGTCGCTGACCGTGGTCGTGACGCTTGGCGCACTGCTGCTGCTCGGACCGCCGACGATCCGCACGTTCACGCTCGCGCTCCTGCTCGGCGTCGTCAGCGGCACCTACTCGTCGATCTTCAATGCGAGCCAGATCCTGGTCGCCTGGAACGAATGGGACGCCCGCCGTCGGACACGTCCCGGCGCCGCGAAGCCGGCACGCAACGCGTCCCGCTGACCCGATAACGGAACGGTAAGCGGGCGGTGATCGGCCGCGACTACCATGGTGGAGTGATCGCTCCGCGCCTCGAATGGCTGCTCCCGGACGCCGTGGCGGAGCCTCCCGAGTTCACCGGCTTCGGCCGCCCCGTCTCCACGCTGCTGGCACGCCGAGGGTTTATCGACGACGCAGGCCTCCAGGCATTCCTCCTGGCCGGCGCCGGCGCGCTCCACGACCTGTCCCGCATGGCCGATGCGACCCGCGCGCTCGATCGGATCGGGGCGGCGCTGGCGCAGGGCGAGCGGATCGCGATCTGGGGTGATTACGACGCCGACGGGATGACCGCCATCGTCGTGTGGGTCACCGCGCTGCGCCGTCTCGGAGCGGATCCAAAACGGTATGTCCCGTCCAGGCTCGCGGAGGGCTATGGCCTGTCGGAGCCTGGCCTCCGCCAGCTCGCTGCCGAAGGCATCGGGCTCGTGATCACCTGCGACTGCGGGGTGAGCAATGCGGCAGAGGTCGAGGTCGCCCGCGCGCTTGGCATGGACGTCGTCATCACCGACCACCACCTCCCGCCGGCCGTCCTGCCGCGCGCGGTGGCGGTCGTCGATCCGCACCGGCCGGACTGCTCGTATCCGGACACCGATCTCACCGGCGCCGGCCTCTCATACAAGCTTGCGGCGGCGCTCCTCGATCGGCACGCGCTGCCGACCGACGGCCTCGCGGCGATCGCCGCGATCGGCACGGTTGCCGACATGGCACCAATGACCGGCGAGAGCCGCGCCATTGTCAGGCTTGGGCTCGACGAGCTGGGGCGCACGTCGCACGCCGGGTTGCGGGCCCTCCTGGCTCGCTCGTGCGAAGCGCCCGGACAGCCGACTGCGCGCGACCTGGCGTTCGGCGTCGTCCCACGCATCAACGCCGCCGGTCGGATCGCCGATGCGGAGCTCGCGATATCTCTCCTGCTCGAGACGAACGCGTCGCGCGCGGAGCAGATGGCGGGCGAACTGGAGATCGTCCATGGACAGCGGCGAGAGATGACAACGGTGGCGATCGATGCGGCACGCCTGCTGGCGGATGCCCGCCCGGGCGATGCTCCCCTCGTCCTCCGTGACGACGCGTGGGCGCCCGGTTTGCTCGGGCTCGTTGCCGGACGCCTGGCCGACGAGCTGTCTCGGCCGGTTGCCGCCGCGGCGCTCGTTGGCGACGAGGTCCGCGGCTCCGTCCGCGCGCCGGTCGACTTCCACGTTGCCGCGGCGCTCGAGGTGTGTGACGCCCATCTGACGAAGCGCGGCGGCCATGCCGCGGCCGGTGGATTCAGCCTGTTGCCCTCTGCCTGGGACGCATTCGAGGCGACCTTCGGCGCGCTGGTCCGGCCGCTCGGCGCGGGGCCTGACGCCGAGATCCAGCAACCGGGCCGGCAGGTGATTGACCTCGTGCTGCCGGCGCGATATCTCGACTGGGAGCTGGCCGACGAGCTCGGCCGCCTCGCGCCGTACGGCCCGGGCCACCTCGAGCCCGTGCTCGCCGTCACCGGCCTGCGGGTCGGCAGCGTGCGACGGGTGGGCGCCCGGGAAGCGCACATCGCCTTCCGCATGCTGCGCGGCGTCGAGACGGTCGACGCGATCGCGTTCGGGATGGACGCCGATCGCCAGATTCCCGAGGAGGGCGCACTGCTCGACCTCGTCGGGACGCTCGAGCGCGACACGTTCGGTGGCATGGCACGCCTGCGACTGCGGGTCGTCGACTACGCCGACGCGGCCGCAAGCCCGCTCCTCGCACGGGCACCGCCGATCGAGATGGCCCGCGCCGGATGATTCCGCCCCTCGTTCGGCTCCACGCGCGGAGGGAGGCGGTCGGGGCTCCGCTCTGCCTCGGAATCGACCCGCACCCAGACCAGCTGCCGGACGACCTCCCGCCGACGGCGGCGGGCATCGAGGCGTTCGCGCGGGGCGTTATCGAGGCGGCCTCGGAGCACGCCGTCGCGGTGAAGATCAACGTCGCCTTCTTCGAGGCTCTCGGCGCTGGAGGCTGGGCGGCGCTCGAGCGAGTTCGACGCAGCGTTCCGGGCGATCTGCTCTGCATTCTCGACGCCAAGCGCGGAGACATCGGCTCGACGGCCGAACGCTATGCGGCCGGCCTGTTCGGCCACCTCGAGGCGGACGCGGTCACGGTGTCGCCCTACCTCGGCGAAGACGCCATCACTCCGTTCCTCGAGTACCCCGATCGTCTTGTCTACGTGCTCGCGCGAACGAGCAACCCGTCGGCAGCACGGTTCCAGGAGCTGCCCGTCGAGGGTGAGCCGCTCAACCTGCGAGTCGCCCGCTGGGCGGCTTCCACCTGGAGCGACGGTCGGGTGGGGTTGGTCGTCGGCGCCACTGTTCCCGTTGAGCTCGGGCGGCTGCGCGAGAGCGTGCCCGGGCCAGCCTTCCTGGTGCCCGGCGTCGGGGTCCAGGGTGGCGACCTGGTGGCGTCGGCGAGAGCATGCGACGGTGCCTGGGCGCCCGGCGTCGTATCGGTCTCACGCGGGATCGCCGGGGCTTCACGGGGTGCGGACTGGCGCGAGGCCGCCACGCGCGCCGCCGAGGGGCTCCGCAGCCGAATGCAGGAGGCGGTGCTACACTCGCAGGCGAGTGCTGCGCAGCAGCCCACAGCGGAGGTTCCTGACTGACATGCCGATTCCCGGACCGGCGGAGCTCATCCTGCTGCTGGTCATCGTCCTCATCATCTTCGGCCCCGGCAAGCTGCCCGATATCGGCAACGCGGTCGGGAAGGGGATTCGTGAGTTCCGCAAGGCCTCGAACGAGCTGGAGGAATCCGTTCGCGGCGAGCCGAAGCACGCGTCCGCTGACGACCGCCCGGCCAGCGAGACTCCCAAGCACTGACCTCGCTCGCCTCCCGCGCCTTACGGGGCGCCGATCGTGACGCCTGAGGCGCCCGGCACTGAAGACGCGACGATGAGCCTCCTCGATCACCTGGAGGAGCTCCGCGGTCGCATCATCGTCATCGCGATCTCAGTCGCGCTGGCCGGGATCGTGGGCTTCGTTCTGTCCGAGCTCATCCTGGAGCTCCTCCAGGAGCCACTGCCTGATGAGCAATATCGGCTCATCCAGCTGACGATCGGCGAGTCCCTGGCGGTGCGCCTGAAGATCGCGCTCTACGTGGGAATAGCGTTGTCGGTGCCCGTCATCCTCTACCAGGTCTGGCGCTTCGTGACGCCCGGCCTCACCACCAGGGAGCGGCGCCTCATCTGGCCGATGCTGATCAGTGGGATCCTGCTCTTCGCGCTCGGCGTGGGGTTGGGCTACTTCGTCATCCCCTACGCGCTGCAGTTCCTGCTGTCGCTCACGCCGCCGAATGTCGATTCGTCGATGCTGCGCCTGTCCGACTACGTCAGCTTCGTCCTTGCCATCATGCTCGCGTTCGGGCTGGCGTTTCAGTTTCCAGTGCTCCTCCTGCTCGGTGCCCGTGTCGGGATCCTCAACTACCGGTTCCTGTCGGCACGGCGTCGCTGGGCGATCCTCATCATCGTGCTGTTCGCGATCATCGCCACACCGGGTGGAGACCCCACCAGCTCCGCGGTTCTGTCACTCGTGATGTATGTCCTCTTCGAGGGGACCCTGCAGCTGATCCGCAAGCTCAGGCCGTGAGCGTCTGGCTCCTGACCGATGCGGCGATGGACGCGCACGTCGCGCCCCAGCATCCGGAGCGGCCCGATCGGCGCGTCGCTGTCGTCGATGGCGTCCGTGACGCGGCCGGCGATCGACTTGCCGAGCCTACCGTCGAGCCGATCGACCGAGCGATGCTCGAGGCGATCCACGATCCGGCCCACCTCGAGCTGCTGGAAGACGCCGAGGCACGGGGCGGTGGCTGGCTCGACGCGGACACCTACATCGTGCCCGGCTCACTCCGGGCGGTCAGGCTCGCCGCCGGCGCCACGCTGCAGGCGGCCCTCGCGGTGAGCACCGGCGCCGCGGAGGTGGCCTTCGCGGTTGTCCGACCACCCGGACACCATGCCTCGCGGCGACGCGGGAGCGGCTTCTGCCTCGTCAACAACATCGCGATCGCCGTTGCCGGGCTCCGTGCCCGTGGCGCCGCAGAGCGCGTCGCCATCATTGACTGGGACGCGCATCATGGAGACGGCACCCAGGCCATCTTCGACGCCGATCCTGCCCTGTGCTATGCGTCGACGCACCAGTCGCCGCTCTACCCCGGTACCGGCGCGCAGGCCGAAGCGGGGAGTGCGTCGGCGGCGGGGACGAAGCACAACCGGCCATTGGCGCCGGGCAGCGGGGACGAGACCTTCATCGCGGCCTGGCGCGACGAGCTGCTGCCCGCCCTCGAGGCCTTTGCTCCCGAGGCGATCCTGATCTCGGCCGGATACGACGCCCACATTGATGACCAACTGGCCAATCTCGAGGTGACTGAGGATGGCTACGAGCGAGTCGCCGAGCACGTTGGCGCGCTGAGCAGGCGGCTCGGGCTCGCGGGCGTGGCACTGACACTCGAAGGTGGTTATGACCTCGACGCGCTGCGAGCCTCGGCATGCGTCACCGTGCGCGGGATCCTTGCCGGCCGAGGCGCCGTCGGAGAGCAGAGGTGAGGTCGGATATACTCGTAAACCGTTCGAGCAGAGAGGGACCGTGGCGGGCAGCGCAGCGATCCAGGATGAGTCGGCGGAGGCACAGCTCCCTCTCGCCCCGGAGTCGGAGGCCGTGACCGAGCACCTGCTCGTCATCAGCGGCCTGTCGGGCGCTGGGAAGAGCCAGGCGAGCAAGCTGTTCGAGGACCTCGGCTATTCGTGCATCGACAACCTGCCGCCGGCGCTCCTCGACGACTTCCTCGCGCTGCGGAGCAGCGAGGCGGATCGATACCGGCGCGCGGCGCTCGTCCTTGACATCCGCGCCGGCGATCCGGCCCCGGCCATCGAGCGCGCGGCTGCTGCCCTGGCAGCGGAGGGATCGAAGCTAGAGCTGATCTACCTCGAGGCGAGCGACGCGAGCCTCGTCAGCCGATACAGCGAAACGCGGCATCGGCATCCTCTCCAGGCAACTCGCAGCGGGGTGCAGGCGAGCATTGCCGAAGAGCGGCGTCGCCTGGCGCGAACACGCGACCTCGCGAATCACGTCATCGACACCAGCGGCCTCTCGATCGGCCAGCTCAAGGACCGGCTCTTCGCGGTCGTGCCGCGCGCATCGGCGTCCGACGAGCTCCGGATCGATATCGTGACGTTTGGCTTCAAGTACGGGATCCCGCTCGAGGCCGACCTCGTCTTCGACGTGCGCTTTCTGACGAACCCGTATTGGAACCCGCAGCTCAAGCCGCTCTCGGGTCTTGAAGAGCCGGTACGTGATTTCGTGCTCGGCCAGCCTGCGGCGCGGCGCTTCCTCGAGCTCGTGACCGAGCTCCTCGATCTGACTGTGCCCGCCTACCGCGCCGAGGGGAAGGAGCAGCTCCGAGTGGCCCTGGGATGCACCGGCGGCTACCACCGCTCGATCGCGTTGGCCGAGGAGCTGGCTGGACGGCTCGCGAACATGTCCGGCGCGTCGGTGGCCGTCTTCCACCGGGAGCTGGAACGATGAAAGGACCACGCCTGCCACGCTGGCTCTACCCAGGGATGCACCTCAAGCGCTGGCTCGTCATGCTGTTCAGTGGCATCGCCATCCTCGGATTGGGCGCCGCCATCTTCATCCGCGATCTCTATCGCCAGAATGCGGCGGACCAGATTCCGATCGTCTACTGGGTCACCGGTGCCTGGCTCGAGCCGGAAATACGCGCCGCCCTGGTGGCGCTGCTTGGCATCGTGCTGACCGGCATCGGCATGTGGGGCCTCATGCGGTCGGTCGTCTCGCCCTTCGTCGCGCGTGGCGACAGCGTCATGGAAGTGCTCTACACGAAGCGCTACCTCGCCCGCGGCCCGCGGATCGTGGCACTCGGAGGCGGCACCGGGCTCTCGACGCTCCTCCGCGGCCTCAAGGGCTACAGCGCGAACATCACGGCCGTGGTCGCGGTGGCCGATGATGGCGGCAGCTCGGGACGCCTGCGCCAGCAGCTTGGGATCGTGCCGCCCGGCGACATCCGCAACTGCATCGCCGCGCTGGCCGACGCGGAGCCGCTGATGACGCAGCTCATGCAATACCGCTTCCCGCAGGGATCGGGACTCGACGACCATGCATTCGGGAACCTTTTCATCGCTGCCATGACCGCCGTCACGGGCGACTTCGAAGAGGCGGTGCGTCAGTCGAACCGGGTCCTCGCGGTTCGCGGCCAGGTGCTGCCGGCAACGAGCGTGCCGCTCAACCTGTCCGCCCAGCTCGCCTCGGGCCGCCACCTGTATGGCCAGGTCAGCATCTCGCGGGCCGAGGAGCCGATCGAGCGAGTCTCCATCGAGCCGGCCGACGTTCGCGCCACACCTGAAGCGCTCGAGCGCATCCTCGAGGCGGAGATGATCGTCATCGGCCCGGGAAGCCTGTTCAGCAGCGTGCTGCCGAACCTTCTCATCAGCGATGTGCGAGACGCTCTCGCTGCCGCGCCCGGCGTGAAGGTCTACGTCTGCAACGTGGCCACTCAGCGGGGGGAGACAGAGAACCTGACGGCGAGCCAGCACCTGCGTGCGCTCTTCGCTCACGTCGGCGACGACCTCATCGACTACGTGATCCTCAACCGCAACCCTGACGCGCGCAGGCCGGCAGGCTGGCGCGCGCAGCTGGTCGAGGTCGACGTCCGACGCCTGGAGGAGCTGCCCGTCGTCATTGTCGAGGAAGACGTGATCGACTCTGGCAACGCCCACCGCCACGATCCAGCGAAGCTCGCGGCCGCCATCATGCGGCTCCAGCAGGAAGACCGCACCGAGTGGCCGCGGCAGCGCCGAGTGCGCCGCCCGGCGGCGAAAGCCTCCTGAGCGCATCGATGCTCCTCGCCGGCGAGGTGAGGGGGGAGCTCGCCCGCATCCATCCGGCGCGCGCGTGCTGCCGGCGCGCCGAGCTCCTCGGCCTTCTGCACGGCAGCGGCGGTCAACGTCTGCGCACCCTCGACCATGCAACGGCGCGGACCGCGGTTCTCCTCGCCGGCTCGCTCGGGGTCCGCGTCGACGCGCCCCTCTTCGAGGTGGCCGGCGACCGCGGCCGCCACCCGGGCGCGCGCCACCACCTCGTGGTGGAGGTCTCGGGCGAGCAGCTCGGGACATGGCGCTGGGAGGATGCCCCCGCCTGCGATCGACGGTCGTTCCTGCGGGGAGTTCTCCTCGGGTCCGGCTCGATCTCGTTCGGCCGATCCGGCCCGCACGTCGAGCTCGTGCAGCGCAGCGCCGACGCGGCCACCACCCTTCGGGCGATGCTCGCGTCGATGGGTGTCCGAGGCCTTGGCACGGCGCGTAGAGGTCACCATGTCGTCTATCTCAAGGGCCTGGACGAGATCGTGGCGCTGCTCGGGCTCGTGGGCGCGAATCGAGGCGTGCTCGAGCTGGAGACGCAGCGGGTTGGCCGCGACGTTCGCTCCCGCCTGAACCGCCTGATCAACGCCGAGGAGGCGAATCTGTCAAGGACGGTCCGCGCCGCCGATCGCCACCTGCTGGCGATCGACCGCCTCGAGCTCGGCGGCACGCTCCCGCGCCTGGCCCCATCGCTGCGCGAAACGGCAGCGCAGCGACGGCGCATGCCGGACGCGGACCTCGATACCCTTGCCATGGCCCTCGGCGTCAGCCGCTCGGCCATCAACCATCGGCTCCGGCGGCTAGTGGAACTGGCCGGCGAACAGGAGGAATGATGCGCGTACCGGTCGTCGCCGGCAATTGGAAGATGAACCCGGCGACGCTCGACGAGGCCGTCGCGCTCGCCGGCGCCGTGCAGGATGCCGCGACCACGGCCTCGACGATCACGACGGTCATCTGCCCGCCGACGATCTGGTTGGCCGACCTGCAGCGGACGTTGAGAACGGACGGGGTCGCGATCGGTGCACAGACAATGCATTTCGACGAGCGCGGCGCGTTCACCGGCGAGACGAGCCCCCTCATGCTGAATGGGCTCGCCACGTTCGTCATCCTGGGCCACTCGGAGCGGCGCCAGTTCGACGGCGAGACTGACGAGCGGGTCGGGCGCAAGGTGGCCAGCGCGGTGGCGCACGGGCTGCGCCCGATCGCGGCGGTCGGGGAGCGCGGGGAGGAACGACGGGCCGGCCAGACCGCATCGGTCATCGATCGCCAGCTGCGCGCGGCCATTGGCGGCCTGGATCGCCTCGGCGGGACCGGGCTCGTGATCGCGTACGAGCCGGTCTGGGCGATCGGGACCGGCGATGCGGCCTCGGCCGCGGACGCCCAAGAGGTCTGCGCGCAGATCCGCCAGATCCTGCGTGAGACCGGTGCTGACGCCGCAGACGAGGTGCCGATCCAGTACGGCGGCAGCGTGACGGCGGAGAACGCCGCCGAACTGTTCGCGCAGCCTGATATCGACGGCGCTCTCGTGGGCGGAGCCTCGCTCAAGCCGGACCAGTTCGCGGCCATCCTGCGGGCCGCGGCCCTCGCGTGACGCTCACGCTGGTCGTCCTCGACGGCTTCGGCATCGGCGACGATCCAGCTCGCAACGCGCTCCTCGCCGCTCGCATGCCGGTGTGGGAGCGTCTGACGCGGGGATGGCCCACCACCCGGCTGGAGGCATCCGGCGAGGCGGTGGGTCTGCCGGCGGGTCAGATGGGGAACAGCGAGGTCGGACACCTGAACCTCGGCGCAGGCTTCCGCGTCCTCCAGGATCTGCCGCGCATCAACTCGGCGATCGCGAACGGGTCGTTTCAAGTCGCACCAGCCCTCCTCGCGGCCTGCCACGCGGTGCTCGAGCGGGGAGGGCGTCTCCACCTGATGGGCCTGATCGGTCCCGGCGGCATCCACGCCATCGACGAGCATATCGTCGCCACGGTCGAGATGGCCGCGAGGGAAGGGCTCTCACCGGATCGGGTGGTACTCCACGCCTTCACCGACGGGCGCGATACGCCACCCCGTTCAGCCGACGGCTTCCTCCCCGAGCTCATGGCTCGGATTAACGAGAAGGCCATGCTGGCGACCGTCATCGGCCGCTATTACGCGATGGACCGGGATCGACGGTGGGATCGCACCCGGCTGGCGTACGACGCCATCGTCTTCGGGGTCGGCGAGCTGGCGGAGGACGGAGCGGCCGCCATTGCCACCGCCTACCAGCGGGGCGAGGGCGACGAGTTCATCCTGCCGACCGTCATAGGCGCCTACGCCGGCATGGGCAACGATGACGCCGCCGTTCATCTCAACTTCCGCGCGGATCGGGCGAGGCAGCTGACCCGCGCGCTGGCGCTGCCGGACTTCGACGCCTTCGATCGCGGCGCCAGGCCGCGGGACCTCTTCGTCACAACTCTCACCGAGTACCAGGCGGCCGATGAGCTTCCGGTGTCGGTCGCCTTCGGCCCGCTCGTCCTCGACTCGCTGGCGGCACATCTCGCGCGGCTCGGGAAGCGGCAGCTGCACGTGGCCGAGACCGAGAAGTACGCCCACGTCACCTATTTCCTCAACGGCGGCGTCGAGCCGCCGTTCCCCGGCGAGGAGCGCGTGCTCGTGCCATCGAACCGCCAGGTCGCCACCTATGACCTCACGCCCGAGATGGGCGCCATCGCGATCACCGATGCACTCGTCGCCGGCATCGGCTCAGGCGACTACGACTTCATCGTCGCCAACTACGCGAACGCCGATATGGTCGGTCACACCGGCGTGTGGGACGCTGCAGTCAGCGCGGCCGAGACGATCGATGCCTGCCTGGGACGGGTCGCGGAGGCGGTCTCGGCGGCCGGCGGGATGCTCGTCATCACCGCCGATCACGGCAACATCGAGGAGATGCGCGACGACGACGGCAACCCGCAGACGAAGCACACCACCTCGCCGGTGCCGCTCGTCGTGGTGGGGGAGAAGGTCCGAGGGCGCGGCCTGCGGAACGGGGCACTCTCCGACGTCGCCCCGACGCTGTGCGAGCTCCTCGACATCCCGACGGGACCGGAAATGACTGGCCGCTCACTGCTCGACTGAGCCTTCGAGGCGTGGCCCCTTCGATGAATCGCGGGTTTGGACACCTCGCGATGGCCGCGGAGTCCTCTGCTAAACTGCGGCGGCAATGCAGACCCCCCTTCTTCTGGCCCAGATGATCCTGGCCATCGCGCTGATGGCGTCGATCCTGCTGCAGCAGCGCGGGACCGGGCTGGGCGGCGCCTTTGGGGGCGAGGTGACTGCCTATCGCAGCCGGCGCGGCATCGAGCGCACCCTGTTCCGGATGACGGTCGTGCTCGCCGTCCTGTTCGTCGCCTTCAGCCTGCTCAACCTGCTGCCGCAGAGCTGACCCGGGGGCCGTGCTATCATCGGCCCTCGCAATCGGAAACGCTTCGGAATGCGGCCGTGCCGAGGTGGCGGAATAGGCAGACGCGCTAGGTTCAGGACCTAGTGACCGCAAGGTCGTGTGGGTTCAAGTCCCTCCCTCGGTACCACCCTTCGGGCCCAGGTGGCGGAAATGGTATACGCGTACGTTTGAGGGGCGTATGAGGCAACTCATCCGGGTTCAAGTCCCGGCCTGGGCACCACTTTTTTCGCAAGACCGATGCGCCGCCCGCGAGATTCGAGCGGCGCGTTCGTTGGCGACGGGCGTCCGACCCCACGGGCAGCCAGTCGATGACTCCGTGCTACCCTCCCGCGCAGGGCGGTTAGCTCAGCTGGTCAGAGCGCCTCGCTTACACCGAGGAGGTCGGGGGTTCGAGCCCCTCACCGCCCACCATCCCACCCCAAGGGACCGCATTGCACCGGACAGGCTACAATGATCCGGTGAAGCCAGGCCTCGTCACCTTCTTCAGCGTGCTCAGCGTGTGTGTCTGGACGTTCGCGCTGATCGGCGTCGTCAGCGTCGCGACCACGATCGCGTCGCCCAACGATGCCGCCCCCACTCGGCCGCCATCATTGCTCGCGCCCGCGGCCGAGGTGGACGGCGCCGACGCCCCCGGACTTCCGCGATTCCGCGATTCGGAGCGCACCGAGTACCGACAGGGCATGTTCGGAGAGCAGCTGGTCACGGAGGTGCAGTACGTCGGCGCCGATCCGATGGATCAGGTGCGCGAGTACTACGCGACGGTCTTCGAGCGGGAGGGCTGGACCGTCACCAGCGCATCGGTCCTGCGGCGCGAATGGACGTACACAGTGGCTTCCGGCGACCGGGAGGCGACGGTCGCGATGAAGCGGATGGACGGCGCCACCGAGGTCGAGGTCGTGCTCGTGGCGCCAGCCCCCGCGCGAGACCGCACCACCGACCGCTAGATACGCCACGGGGAACCGATCCTCCGCTGGATCGAGGCCCGGGCTGGTACGATGCCCGCGTCAAAGCCGAGCGCGAGGAGCCACACGCATGCCACTCTGGGGCTGGATCGTCCTGGCCGCGATCGCGGTCATCGCCCTCTTCCTCATCTTCACGTACAACGGCCTGGTCCGACTTCGGAACATGGTTGACGAGGGGTGGAACCAGATCAGCGTGCAGCTCAAGCGGCGGCACGACCTGATCCCGAATCTCGTCAACGCGGTGAAGGGCTACATGGACTTCGAACAGGAGACCCTGACGAGGGTCATCGAGGCCCGGTCCGCCGCCGTAAGCGCCCAGCAGGGCGGCCCCGCCAACGCGGGACAGGCGGCACAGGCGGAGAACTTCCTGACCGGCGCCCTGCGGCAGCTCTTCGCGCTGGTCGAGAACTATCCCGACCTGAAGGCAAACGAGAACGTCATGCAGCTCCAGGAGGAGCTGACCACGACCGAGAACCAGATCGGCTTCAGCCGTCAGCACTACAACAGCACCGTCCGGGAGTTCAACACCGCCGCGCAGACCTTCCCGACCGTGCTCATCGCCGGGATGTTCGGCTTCCGCGAGCGCGACTACTTCCAGATCGCCGAGTCGGACGCCGCGGTTCCGGAGGTCAATCTGCGTTCGGCCTAGGCCGATGACGGCCGAGGCGCGCCTGACGCCGACCACCTTCTATCGCGAGATCGATCGCAACCGGCGTCGCAGCTGGTTCCTGGTCGTGATCGTGGTCGTCGTGCTCGGCCTGCTCGGCGGGGCGATCGGATATGCCACCGGTTTCGGATGGGGCGGCGTGGTGATGGCGCTTGTCGTGGCGACCGTGATGAGCGTCGGCACCTTCTTCGCCGGCGATGCGCTGGTCATGGCCACCAGCGGCGCCCGAGAGATTGATCGGGCGAAGCCGGCGGACCGTTACCAACAGTTCGTGAACGTGGCGGAGGAGATGCGTCTCGCCGGCGGGCTGCCGCCGCCGCGTCTGTGGGTGATCGACGACTCGGCACCGAACGCCTTCGCGACCGGTCGCGATCCGGAGCACGCCAGCGTGGCCGTCACCACCGGCCTCCTCGACAAGCTGGATCGGGAGCAGCTGCAGGGCGTGATCGGCCACGAGATGAGCCATATCGGCAACCTCGACATCCGGTTCACGCTGCTGGTCGGTGTGCTGGTCGGCAGCATCGCGCTGCTGGCCGATTGGTTCCTGCGTTTCAGCTTCTGGGGCGGAGGGCGACGCAGCAACGACTCCGACCGCGGCGGGGGTGGGGGAGCGATGGCGCTCCTGTTTGTCCTCGGGCTCGTCCTGGCCGTGGTGGCCCCGCTCATCGGCCGGCTCGTCCAGGCGGCGGTCAGCCGCAGCCGCGAATCGCTGGCCGATGCGACCGCGGTCGAGCTCACCCGCAACCCGGTCGGCCTGGCCCGCGCGCTGCGCACGATCAGTGACGACGCCGAAGTGCTGGAGGTCGCCAACCGCGCCACGCAGCACCTCTACATCGTCAACCCGATCAAGTCGTTCGAGGAGCGCGCGAAGTCCCTGTGGGACACACATCCGCCCATCGGCGAGCGGATCCGGGCGCTCGAGGGCATCGCCGGCCGCATGGGGCCTCTGCCGGTCGACCCGATGCCACGCTGATCGGCCGGGGGCTCGGGTCAGATTCAGATGAGCGCCGCATAAAGGAGCTCGATCGGCCGATATGTTGACATCTGCGGCTCCCGACCGGCACCGCGCGGCGATCTGACAATCCGAGGTGCGGTAGTGCGGCTGCCAGGTGAAATTTGTCAACGCACGCGGCGAGACGCCGCAAGAGCTCGAGCGCATCGAATTTCCCCCGGACCGCGGGATGCGATCAGTGAGGTGGGTGTTGCCATCCCTGCCGAGCGGCTCCGCGCCTACCTCGTCGAGGCTTTGCCTTCGGAGATCATCGTCGCCCATGGCGAGCGCATTCGCCCCGGTGATTTTGGCGAGATTCGTTGCCCTCGTGAATCAGCGGATGGCGGGCCACGCGTCGTAACAGGATCACCGAGCGCGCCTGTGAGCTCGCCTCGATCAAGGGTCAGGACTGGGGCAACGCAAGTTGCGAGGCATCGGGGTATCCTTGCCAGCGCCTGATGCGACAGCGCAACGGAAGCTGAGGAGCCCTCAGCGATATCGGCGCCGAGGTAGCTCAGTCGGTAGAGCACCGCCCTGAAGAGGCGGGTGTCGTCAGTTCGATTCTGACCCTCGGCACCAGCAACGCGCTATCATCGGGTGAACAGGCGGGCGGAAGTGGCTCAGTTGGTAGAGCATCACCTTGCCAAGGTGAGGGTCGCGGGTTCGAGTCCCGTCTTCCGCTCCACTTTCATGTCCGGCTGGTTACGATCGCGGCTGACCTGCTAGCGTTGAGACGAGGCGTTGCCCCGTCGTCTAGTGGTAGGACAGCGGACTTTGGATCCGTGAACCGAGGTTCGAATCCTCGCGGGGCAGCCAGCTGATCGAGCGAGTGGCGACGTGCCCGAGTGGTTCAGGGAGCGGTCTGCAAAACCGCGTACACGGGTTCGATTCCCGTCGTCGCCTCCAACAACCTGAGCACGAAATGGCCCGATTCGGCGCTCTGCCGACCGTGCCATCGGCGTACATGGTGCCTGACCGGTGCCTAACGCTAACGTTCGCGGAGCAGCGCCCGCAGGTCATCGCCGCCTACCAGTGGCGACTGAGAAATTACGATCGCCCGTCCGGGCAAAGCTGCCAGAAGTTCTTCGGCCGCCTCTCGCTGGTTGCTGTACAGGAGATACGCGGTCTCGCCATGTACGTAAAGCATATTTCCAGCCACGGCGGCGGACGGTTCGACGGCCCTCCACACTTCCTTTCCGGCGACGGACGTTGGGGCGAACTGGTTGTTCTCTGATTGTTTCTCTGCGATCGGAATGAAATAGTCGATCAGTGCGGCCTCTGAGCCACCCGCCACGCGATAGGCATACGCGCTCAGATGGACCGATTCCTCGGTTGCCATGGGCCGGTGGCCAATCGCAACTGACACGTCACCGATATTTGCGCCCAGCGACTCGAGGAAGGCGTCGTGGACGCCCATCGCGCCCAGCGCTCGTTCATCGCGGTATGTCTCCACCGGGAAAGGTTCGCCACCGATGGTGTCCGGGAAGCTGGAGGCGAGTTCGGGGTCGGCGTTGATGAGCTCTGGAGATGCATCGTTTGTGGTGAGCACGGGCGTCGACTCCGGCTCGGGGAGCGAGCACGCCGAAAGCAGCAGCACGACACACATAAACGACCGCATGCGACGGGGGACCATCTGTGAATATTTGCACTCTGACTCAATCTAGCCAAGCCCAGGGCGGTTTATGCCCCGCCGCGAACCCTATGCAGATGCAGCAAGACCTGAAAGGTCGCCCCCACTGGTAGCCGTAGTAGGACTAACGGGTCCTATCCGTCCCACTGCCGATCCCTCGACACTCACGACGTTGACTCTTCGGTGAAAAGGAAATCGGTATGCCGCTGCATACGACCCTCCTCTCGCGAACTCCGCACAATGCGCTGTTCTCTGCTCTCGTCGGCGCCCTGTACGTCCTTGTCATCCTCCTGTTGCCGATCCCGCCGATGCAGCGCTACACGGCCGCACTGTTTGGAGTCTGGCTCGGCATCGTCTCACTGATCCGGTATGTGACGCTGCGCGCCGAGCCACCGACCGAGGCCCTTCGCTCGATTCCGCTGCGCTTCTCGGGCGAGCTCGGCAGGTTTCGGCTGCGCCCTCGAGGCGACGGCCGCCGGGTGGAGGTTCGCGCTGGCTCGGAGCTCGTCGCCGAGGCGATCGCGACCGATGATGGAGACGAGTTGGTGCTCCACGCGCAACATGTGGCCGACTCCGAGCTCGGGGCGTTCGGCACCGCCATCGGCCAGGCGATTGAGATGGCCGCCGTCGCAGACGCCGACCACCCCGCCGAGCGCCGCCGTGCAGGCCCTGCCAGGTGGGGAAGAGCCTGACGGTTCAGCTTGGGCACGAGCCAGGAAGGTTGCCTGCGTCCAGCGCAGCATGGCAACGGGCACGCCACATGCTCCAGACAAAGGCGCGTCCACCTGGGCGCGAATCGCTGGGAGAGACGACGATGACCGAAGAGCGTTCGATGCAGCCAGGCGACGAGGGTGCCGACGCGCCACCCACGGATACCGAGACGGCAACTCCGTCCGAGAGCGGCGGCCGCTCATGGCAGGCCGAGGCCATGACGCCCGCCGATGACGAGGGCATGGACCGAGTCGAACCGGCGGACTCCGCTCCGGCGTCCGACCATCCGAAGGGGAGAGACCTCGCCGATCGAAGCTAGCGATCGGCCGGGCGTGCGGTTGCGATGCCACACGGTCCCGGTCTCGGCGCTTTCTTCATTCGCAACCCCGCCGCAACCACAGTCGCCACGCCCCTATCGGGAAACCGGACGATTGTCGTAGGTCCGGTGTGGTGCGCTAGGCTTGCATCGAGGCCGGCCGTGGCCGGAGTGGCGGAATGGCAGACGCAGCCGGCTTAAACCCGGCAGCCGAAAGGCGTGGGGGTTCGAGTCCCTCCTCCGGCACCACCTGGCCTCATCGTCGTGGGGCGCGCGACTGCCCGCAGGGTCGCAGCCACGGCGATGGATCAGGCTGTGTCGCGAGGTGGTGGGCGGAGCGCATCCTCGCCGGGCGGATCCTCGCCAGGCTGTGTCACCCGTGGGTCGGCGTAGTCCGACGGATCGGGGTCGGTGGCGCCGCCGCCCAGTTCCGGATGCGCATCCTCGGGAGCCTTGCCGGCCCGTCGTTCGAGGTCTGATTCGGTCATGACATCCCGCTTCGCACGCGGCGTGCCCGTTGCGTGGTCAGCGGCGGCTGAACAGGCGCCGACGCTCCGACTTCTTCACCGGCGCGGCCTGTTGCTGCTCTATGCCGATGACCGCCTGCGCGACCCGTCGCAGGGCAATGGTGGCGGGGGAGCCGGGCCGTCCGATGACGAGAGGCACGCCCTCATTGACCGAGCGGATCATCTCGACCTCGGTGTACGGAACCTCCGCCGCCGGCTTCGTGCGCAGGAGGTTTTCCACGTCGCGGGTCTTGAGGAGCTCCTTCGGGAAGACATGGTTGATCACGATGGCGGCGCGCGCCTGAAGCGGCGTCGTCTCGGCCAGGAACGTCATCAGCATGCTCATCGCGCGGAGCGCCGCGATCTCCGGGAAGAGGACGAAGACATGGGCGTCAGCCTGCTCGAGAAGCCAGACGGTACGAGTGTCAAGACGACTGCCGAGGTCGACGATGATGTGGTCGAAGGACGGAGACATCAGCTCGAAGATCCGCTCGAGATGCTCGAGCGTCACGCGGAAGTCCGCCTCCGGGCGCGTGGGTGCCGCGAGCACGACGAGCCCGGACGAATGCGTCGTGAGGTACATGCGCGCCAGCTCCGGGTCTGCGAGGGCCTGTTCGTCGCTCGCCAGCCCGCCGATGTCGTAGCGTGGGGTCAGGTTCAGGTGCGTGGCGACCTGGCCGAACTGCAGGTCGAGGTCAACGAGCAGCACCCGCGAGGGCGGCAGGACGGCATCGGCTGCGCGCGCCGATCCCGTTGAGGGGCTGCCTCCGCCGGCCAGCAGGACGGCTGTGTTGACGGCCATGGTCGTCGTTCCGACGCCGCCCTTCGGGCTGAAGAAGGCCACGATCTCTGCGCTGCCGGTGTGTGCCGTCGATTGCGGCTGGACCTTGCCTGCCCGGATGAGCTGCGCCATCACGCGGCCCTCGAGCTCGATGGGCGCGAAGCCCCCGACGATCACGTCATCGGCACCGGCCTCGAGAAAGGCGATCCGCGCCTCCACGTCATGCGCTGGGGCGACGACTAGGATCGGAGTCACGCCATCTGTGCCGGCCGTACGCAGCGAGGCGATCGCCCCCGACGCGGCGAGCCCTTCCGCAACGATGAGGTCAAACGATCGCCCGCGCATGGCAGCGACCGCATCGGCGGGGGAGTCAACGGAGGTGGTGACGTGCCCGGCGTCAGCGAGCGCGGATTCGAGCTCGGCGCGCAAGGTGGCGTCACGCGCGCAGATGAGGATCAGGTTCGACGGCATGGCGTTCCGGCAAGGGATTGAATCGAAGGCGAGTATACGGGCCGCGACCGCGTTGCCACGAGGCAGCGGCATCGGTATACTGCGCATTGCGCCTCCCGGCCTCGGGGGGCGCGGTTCATGTTGATTCCTGAGCCCCTTTCTGCCGCGTCTCCGGATCACGCCGAGGCCGCCGCACCCCCACAGAGAGGAGGACGACGCCCGCGATGCGCCGTTACGAACTCATGCTTCTGCTCCGCCCGGACCTGGAGGACGACAAGCTCCAGGCCGCGGTCGAGAAGGTCACCCGCGCCATCGTCAATTCCGGTGGCAGCCTCAGCAAGGTCTCACCGTGGGGGAAACGTCGCCTCGCGTACGACATCAATCGCCACCGTGAGGCGAGCTACTTCCTGATCCACTTCGACATCGAGCCCGCGCAGGTGCGCGAGATCGAGCGTGGCATGCTCATCAGCGAGGAGATCCTGCGTCACCTCGTCACCGTGCTCGAGGATCGTGGTCCGGCCGACGAGCTCGCGCCGGCAGCCGCCGCCCGAGAGGCAGGCGACATCGAAGTCGCCGCACGAGCGACCGGTGACGGCGACGCCCCTGACAACGAGGGCGCCGCTCCAGTAACCGCACCCGCTCCACCCGCCTCGACCACGACGGCTATCGCGGATGCGAACGAGGACGTCGCCGATGAGTCCGACGACGAGTCATCCGACGACGACACGAGCAACGACACCTCTGATGACACATCAGAGGATCAGGCCGACCCTGCAGCGGCCGACGAGGAGCGCGCCGAGGGCTGACCGCCCCCGGCCAGAAGGAGCCGCCATGTCACTCAACAAGATGATGATCATCGGCAACCTCGGCGCCGATCCCGAGCTTCGCTATACGCCGAGCGGCAAGGCCGTCACGAATCTGCGGGTCGCGGTGAAC
>Ga0136633_1000832_pt1 | contig 23249 bp, 23 predicted proteins | sample AntDrymeUQ832206_2_FD_105494 | JGI IMG/M metagenome (GOLD analysis project Ga0136633, IMG submission 105494) | Polar desert sand microbial communities from Dry Valleys, Antarctica - metaG UQ83 (22.06) | ecosystem: Environmental > Terrestrial > Soil > Desert | place: Antarctica: Dry Valley...
CCGAGCCCGAGCCCGAGCCCGAGCCCGAGCCCGAGCCAACGCTCCCCGAAGGCAAGCGCGTCGTCGTGCTCGGCGCCGGCCCGGGCGGCTACTCGGCGGCGTTCCGGGCCGCCGACCTGGGGCTGGAGGTCACGCTCGTCGAGCGCCACGAGACGCTCGGGGGCGTCTGCCTGAACGTCGGCTGCATCCCGTCGAAGGCGCTGCTGCACGTCGCCCGGCTGATCGCCGAAGCGCAGGAGAGCTCGGAGACCGGCGTGACGTTCGGGGAGCCGGAGATCGACCTCGACGCGCTGCGCGCCTGGAAGGAGTCGATCGTCGGAAAGCTCACGGGCGGCCTGGCCGGGCTCGCCAAGAAGCGCAAGGTGACCGTCGTGCACGGTACGGCGAAGTTCACCGGCCCGAACGCGCTGGACGTCGACGGCGACGTGATCGAGTTCGACCACTGCATCGTCGCCGCCGGCTCGCAGCCGGTGAAGCTCCCGTTCCTGCCCGATGACGAGCGGATCGTGGACTCGACGGGCGCGCTCGAGCTGCCCGAAGTCCCCGAGCGGCTGCTCATCATCGGCGGCGGGATCATCGGCTTGGAGATGGGGATGGTCTACGACGCGCTCGGCGCGAAGGTCACCGTCGTCGAGATGCTCGACCAGCTCATCCCGGGCGCCGACAAGGACCTCGTCAAGCCGCTCGCCACGCGGATCGGCCAGCGCTACGAGGCGATCCACCTCGAGACCAAGGTGACCGCCGTCGAGGCCGCCGGCGACGGCCTGCGCGCGACGTTCGAGGGCAAGGCCACCGAGGGGACCTACGACCGCATCCTCGTCTCCGTCGGCCGCAAGCCCAACGGCGGGTCGCTCGGCCTCGACGCGGCGGGCGTGGAGGTCGACGAGCGCGGTTTCGTGCGGGTCGACGAGCAGATGCGCACCAACGTCGCCCACATCTACGCGATCGGGGACGTCGTCGGCGACCCGATGCTCGCCCACAAGGCCACGCACGAGGGCCACGTCGCCGCCGAGGTGATCGCCGGCCACGACGTGACCTTCGACGCGCGCTCGATTCCCTCGGTCGCCTACACGGACCCCGAGGTCGCCTGGACGGGCCTGACCGAGACGCAGGCCAAGGCCGACGGCACCGACCACGAGGTCCACGCGATCCCGTGGGCCGCCTCGGGCCGCGCGCTCGCGATCGGCCGCCCGGAGGGCCGCACCAAGCTGATCGTCTCCAAGGGCGACCGCCGGGTCCTCGGCGCCGGCATCGTCGGCGTCAACGCGGGCGAACTGATCGCCGAGGTCGCCCACGCGATCGAGATGGGCGCCGTCGCCGAGGACCTCGCGCTCACCGTCCACCCGCACCCGACCCTCTCGGAGACCGTCGCCTTCGCCGCCGAAGCGGCCGAGGGGACGATCACCGACCTCTACCTGCCGCGCAGGTAGAGCGGCGCTCCTCCAGCAACTGACCGGGCCGAGAACCGTCCCACTATGAGACGTCTGTCGGCCCAGTCCGTTCCGGTCCTCCGACCGGGCCGAACATCGTCTCGCTATGAGACGTCTGTCGGCCCGGTGGTCCATTCGGCGGCGAGGCGGACGATGACGGCGGCCGCGGCGGCCATGTCCTGCACGGAGACCCACTCGCGGACGGAGTGGAACTCGTGGCCGCCGGCGAACAGGTTGGGCGTCGGCAGGCCGCGCGAGGACAGGATCGACCCGTCGGTCCCCCCGCGCGCAGCCGTGCGCAGGACCTCGATGCCCTCCCCCCGGATGGCCCGGGCGGCGACCTCCACGATCTCCGGGTGCGGCGCGAGGAAGCGCCGCATGTTCGGGTACTGCTCCTTCGTCTCGACCTCGACCCGCGCGCCGGGCACCGCTGCGGCGATCGACTCCGCGGTCGTCCGCACGAGCTCGGCGTGGCCGGCCAGCAGGTCGTCGTCGTAGTCGCGCAGGATGAACTGGACCTCGCAGCGCAGCGCGTCGCCGCTGATCGAATGGGGGTGGACGAACCCCTCGCGCTCGCGCGTGGTCTCCGGGGTCAGCCGGTCCGCCGGCAGTTCGGCGAGCAGGCGGCCCGCCAGCCGCGCCGCGTTGACCAGCGTGCCGAACGCCGAGCCCGGGTGGATGTCGACCCCGTGGAAGACGACCGTGGCGCTGATCGCGGCGAAGGTCTCGTCCTCGAGCTCGCCCACCGTGGAGCCGTCGAGCGTGTAGGCGGCCTGCGCGCCGAAGCGCTCGACGTCGAAGCGCCACGCGCCCTTGCCGATCTCCTCGTCGACCGTGAAGCCGATGCGCAGCGTTGGCCGGGGATGGTCGGGATGGGCGACCAGCCATGCGACGGCGCCCATGATCTCGGCCACGCCGGCCTTGTCGTCGGCGCCGAGCAGCGTGTCGCCCGAGCTGGTGACGACGTCGTGGCCGGTCCGGCCGGCCAGCGCCGGCATCGCCGCCGGGTCCAGCACGGCGCCGCGCGGGAGCGAGAGCACGCCACCGTCGAAGGCACGGTGGACGATCGGCTCCACGCCGGCCCCCGGCGCGTCTGGGCTCGTGTCCATGTGGGCCAGCAGGCCGATGACCGGTTGCCCGTCTCCGCGGTTGGACGGCAGCGTCGCGAACACGAACCCACCCGCGTCCTGCTCGACGTCCTCGAGTCCGAGCGCCCGCAGTTCGCCGGCGAGCAGCGCGCCGAGCTCGAGCTGCCCGGGGCTACTGGGCGCGTCGTCGCTGTCCGGGACCGCGGTGGTGTGAACGCGGACGTAGCGGCAGAAGCGCTCGAGGACGTCCTCGGCGAGCTCGGCGGCCAGCGGCGAGGTGAAGGGCGAGGTCATGCCCCGGCATCCTGCCGGGTCGGCCGCGTCAGCGGACGGTGGCCACGCGCGAGGCCAGCGGGCCGAAGACCAGACGGATCTGGCCGCGGCCGGCCTTCACCGTCGTCTGGAAGGAGTGACGGCCGGAGAGCGTCAGCGTCTTGACGGTCTTGAACGCGCCCTTGGTACCTGGCCGGTATTGCAGGGCCGCCGACAGCCGGGACCCCGCGCCCGGGCGCACGCGACCCCAGACGGTCACGCTCGAGCCACGGCGCTTGACCACCCAGATCGGCAGTGCGAAGGCGGCCAGCGCCGGCTTGGGCATCCCGGTCGCCGAGTACAGGCCCGACTGGAAGGTGAGCGAGAGCGGCGCCGTGGCGTCGTCATAGAGCAGGAACTGGGAGAGCGAGCGCACCCGCGGGTTGCGGAAGGCGAGGTATTCGGCCTGGTTGAGCCACTCGGCCTGGCGGTCGAAGGACACGAAGCGCTTGGCGATCGGGTCCGGAGCGGTCTGGTAGCCGTATTCGGTGAGCTGGATCGGAAGCTTGCGCGAGGACCCGTAGCGGCGCATGATCGTGTCCAGCGCCTTCGTCAGTCGCGGCAGCGCGGCGAGGTTGACCGAGTCCTTGTCGCGCGACGCGGCGTTCGGCGCGAGCAGCAGCTCGTAAGGGTGGTGGCCGTAGCCCGAGGCCTTGAACAGCGCCGGGTTCGTCTTCTTGAACCCCTTCGCGGGGCAGTCGAGCGCCTTGGCCCGTGACCCTCGCACCGGTTTGAATCGCGCGTCCACGCAGTAGAGCGCGCGCAGGAACACCAGTGGGCGAAGGGCCTTCTTGACGCCCTTGGCGGCCAGTCCGCCCGGCGCGGTCTCTCCGATCAGGATCGTGTCCTTGCCGTGGCCTGTCGCCTGGAGGGCGTTCCAGGCCTGCGCGAGCAGCGCGCGATAGAGCGCCGGCGCGCGCTCGGCGAAGCGCCCCCTGCCCAGCGAGCGCCATTGCGGCGTCAGCCAGCCGGACTGGTTGGGCTCGTTCCAGATCGACCAGTACGACGCGCGCGGCAGCACGGTCGGGATCGCGTATTCACCGAAGCCGACGCGGATCGTGTAGGTCCCCGAGTAGCGCTTGGCCACGGCGCCGACGAACTTCCCGAACTCGTCGGGCCGGGGCTCGAAGGTCTCGGTGACGTCGGGACGCGGCGCCTTGCCGTTGGCCCAGGTGGGAGACGGGCCGGTGACGTTGAGGTTGACGGCGATGCCCCGCTTGGCCGCCTCCTGCAGGAGGTTGTCGTAGTGCTCCCAGCGGCTGATCGGATACTGGCTGGGATCCGACGCGTCGAAGTTGGGCCGGATCGCCGACGTCGGCGCCGGTGCCAGATAGCGCCACAGGACCGTGACGCGGATGCGGTCGACGCCCAGCGCCTTGATGCGGTCGAGCGTGTCGCGCTGCTGCTGGACGCCGGCGTAGACCAGGAACGGATCGTCCTGGAGCGAGGTCTCCAGGTTCTTGGCCGCGTGAGCGGGCGCCGTGGCGAGCGCCAGCAGGGCGATGACGAGCAGGGTGATCCGGCGCATCCCGGAAGCGAGCCTAGACAAGGTCATCCCGGAACCGATTCCGGGCGTGTGAGTTGCGGTTGCTACCGGCGTCCGCGGCGCTTGCCGAAACGCGGCGTGGGTCCGTTCTTCCAGCGCACACCACGGTCGTTGAGCGTCTGCTCGAGGCGGCTCGGGAAGTCGGTCATGATCCCGTCGACGCCGTTGTCGATGAGCTTGCCGTAGAGGCCCGCGTTCTCCTCCTCGTCGGTGGCCAGCCACACGTGCACGGCCAGGTTGTTGGCGTGCGCGTCGGTGACGAAGTCGCGCGTCGGCACCTCGATCAGGTTCTGGAAGACGGTCGGCGGCTGCAGCGCGACATGCCCGGGCACCGGCGCGCCGGGGCCGGCCTCGCGCGTGGAGGCGTAGAACGCGCCCGTCCCGCCCAGACCGGGGGCGGTGTTGACCAGCGGCGCGAGCAGCTTGAAGCGCTGCGTGGCCAAGTCCGAGAAGGAGACGACGATCGTGTCGTCGTCACGGCCGAACTCGTTGAGGAGCTTCGACAACTCAACGGCCGTGTCGAAGGCGGTGGGCGCGCCGGCGATCGATTCCTCGGCGAACGTCTGCGCCGCCACGCTGTCGGGCGCCGCGCCCTTGATCTCGATGTTCATGAGCTTGTTCGGGTAGCGCTGCAGGACTTCGCGAAGCGTCGGGATCTGGAAGTCCTCCCGCGTGAAGCCGCGCGGCGGCTTGCGCTTGCCGGTCGCGATCCCGCCGTAGAGCGTCATCCAGAGCGAGTTGTCGGACGGGTCGAGCGACTTGACGTACTGGAGCGTGCGCGAGTTGACCTTGCCGGTGCCGTCGGTGCGCGAGTCCAGCGTCGTGTCGTGGTAGACGACGATCTGGCGGTCCGAGGTGATGTTGATGTCCATCTCCAGGACGTCCGCACCGTTGCGCAGCGCCTTCTCGTAGGCGAAGAAGGTGTTCGAGGGCGCCTCGCGCTCGCCGCCCTGGTGGGCGATGTGCAGGACGCGGCGCTCGAGCCAAGGGTTGGCGGCCGAGGCGGTGGGGGCCACCACGGCCAGAGCGAGGAGGGAGATCAGCAGGGTGCGCATGACCAGCTTCAACGTTCGCGCGGGCCGATGATTGCGATCACACGCGGCCCTCCGCCCGCAGGTGCTCGAGCAGCCCCCGGCACGAGCGCTCGACGATGTCGAGAACGTCCTCGAAGCCGTCTTCCCCGCCGTAGTAGGGATCGGGGACGTCCAGGTTCCCGGCCGCCTCGGCGTCGAACTCGCGCAGCATGCGCACTCGCGACCGCGCAGGGTCGTCGGCGGCCAGGGCCAGCAGCGCACGGCGGTTGTCTCCGTCGGCTGCCAGCACCATGTCGAAGACCGTGAAGTCCCCGGCAGCGACCTGCCGGGCTGCGCCGTCGAGCCGGATCCCGCGAACCAGGGCCGCGGCGGCCGAGCGCACGTCCGGGCCGTTGCCGACGTGCCACGCGCCCGTGCCGGCCGAGTCGACTTCCACGACGCCCTCGAGGCCCTGCTCACGCAGGACGTGGCGCATCACCCCCTCGGCCGTGGGCGAGCGGCAGATGTTCCCCAGGCAGACGAAGAGCAGGCGCACGGGTCAATTGAAGCCGGTCGCGGCCGACCGGGCGACTACCCCGGCGGGCGAGTGGGAACATGCACCCAGATGGGAGAGGAAGTCGCCGCCACCGTCTTCAGCCGTGAGGACCGCCAGCTCTATCGCGCGAAGGTCAAGCGCTGCCTGGACGTGTTCGCCCGCATGCTCTCCGAGGCGCGCTTCGAGTCCGACCGCCGCTCGATGGGCCTCGAGATCGAGCTCAACCTGACCGATGAGGACGGCTCGCCGAGCATGTGCAACGCCCAGGTGCTCGAGGCGATCGCCGACCCGGACTTCCAGACCGAGCTCGCGCAGTTCAACGTCGAGATCAACATCCGCCCGCACCGGCTCGAAGCCGGCGTCTTCTCCGACCTCGAGAACGAGGTCCGCGATTCGCTCAACCACGCCGAGGCCCGCGCCGCCGAGACCGGGGCGCACATGGTGCTCGTCGGGATCCTGCCGACGATCTCCGAGACCCACCTCAACGCGGCCGCGCTGAGCGCCAACCCGCGCTACGCACTGCTCAACGAGCAGATCTTCGCCGCGCGCGGGGAGGACCTCCAGATCGCCATCGCCGGCGTGGAGCGACTGCAGACCTACGCCGACACGATCGCCCCCGAAGCCGCCTGCACCAGCGTCCAGCTGCACCAGCTCGTCGATCCGCAGGACTTCGCCGCACATTGGAACGCCGCGCAGGCGATCGCCGGCATCCAGCTCGCGCTCGGGGCGAACTCGCCGTTCTTCTTCGGCAAGGAGCTCTGGCGCGAGACGCGCATCGCGCTCTTCGAGCAGGCCACGGACACGCGCTCGGAGGAGCTCAAGGCCCAGGGCGTCCGCCCGCGGGTCTGGTTCGGCGAGCGCTGGATCAACTCGATCTTCGACCTCTTCGAGGAGAACGTCCGCTACTTCCCGTCGCTGCTGCCGGTCTGCGAGGCCGAGAACCCCGAGGAGCTGCTCGAGCGCGGCGACACGCCCGAGCTGCCCGAGCTACGCCTGCACAACGGCACGGTCTATCGCTGGAATCGCCCGATCTACGACATCGTCCGCGGCCGTCCGCACGTGCGCGTCGAGAACCGCGTGCTGCCAGGTGGCCCGACGATCGTCGACACGATGGCCAACGCCGCGTTCTACTACGGGCTGGTCCGCGTGCTCGTGGACGCCGACCGGCCGCTGTGGAGCGCGATGTCATTCTCGGCCGCCGAGGAGAACTTCCACGCCGGCGCGCGCGACGGCATCGAGGCGAAGGTCTACTGGCCCGGCGTCGGGGAGGTCCCGGCCACCGAGCTGGTCCTCCGGCGGCTGTTGCCGATGGCCCACGAGGGCCTCGAGGCCTTCGGCATCGACGCCGCCGACCGCGACCGGCTGCTCGGCGTCATCGAGCGTCGCTGTGTCGATGGCCGCAACGGCGCTTCGTGGCAGAGCGAGGTCTTCCACCAGCACTTCAACCGCGGCCTCGATCGCGCGGAGGCGCTGCGCCAGATGACCGTGCGCTACCGGGAGCTGATGCACACCAACGAGCCGGTCCACAGCTGGCCCTTGGACTGACGGCCGCCGCACGAAGACGGTTGTGTCGTACTGACCGCCAAATACGGCGGCGGACACGACACAACCCGCCGAGAAGAATCCTCCACCTCCGCCCCCAGGCACCCTCACCCCACCCGGCCGCCGTTGTCAGCCGACCCCGCGGACTCCATCCACGAGCGGACTGAGCAACACTAACCTTCCACTCGAACCTGAGCTACTACCCCAAGCGCGCGGGCGGACTCGTCGAGGTGGGAGCGCAGCGCCTCCGGTCCGGCGGCCTCGAGCGCGGCGACGAGCTCGAGGTGATCAGCCGCCATCCGCTCCGCCGACCACTGCGGTCGCAGCCCCACCAGGAACAGCCGCGTCTCCGCTCCCAACCCGGCGTGGGCGACCGAGAGGCGGGCGCTCCCCGACGCGGCCACGATCTCCGAGTGCAGCGCGTCGTGGGCATCGATCAAGTCGTTCCAGCGAGGCTGCCGCGCGCGGGCCACGACGGCCAGGCGCCGGGCGGCGTCGTGGACCGCGCGCGGGAGCGTGCCCGCGCCGCGCTCGAGCGCCATTCGCGCCGCCTCGACCTCCAGCGCGGTCCTGAGCTCGTAGAGCCCCCGAAGGTCGTCGCGGCCGAGCGCCCGCACGCGCGCGCCACGGTGGGCCGCGATCGTCACCAGCCCCTCGCCGGCCAGCGCACGCAGGGCCGCCCGGGCGGTGTGGCGGGCGACGAGGTAGGCCTCGCAGAGCTCCTGCTCGACCAGCCGCGCGCCGCCGGCCAGCTCGCCCTCGAGGATGCGCGCACGCAGCGCGCCGGCGAGCGCGTCCACCGTCGTCGCCCGCGCCAGGGGCTCCGGAGCGCTCACACGACCTCCCTGCACCCGACCGGAGCCGAGCCGTCCCCAGCACGGCTGATCCCCGCTCCGGGGCGGCGGGAGGGGGCGGCGAGTGCGACGAGCCCAGCCAGGACCAGGACCCCACCGGCGATCGCCAGCGCGCCCGGTCGCTCGTCGAGGATCAGCGCGCCGAGCGCGGCGGCGGTCAGCGGCTCGGCGAGCGTCAGTGTCGCCGTCTCACCAGCGCTCAACTTGCGCAGGCCGCGCGCGAAGCACACGTAGGCGAGGGCCGTCGGGATCGCGGCGAGGTAGAGGACCATCGCCCACCCGCTCCCTGAACCCAGGAACCCCACGCCGGCCAGGGGCAGGACGGGCACCAGCAGCAGCGCACCGGTCGCGAACACCCGCGCCATCACGTCCTCGGGCGCGTGCCCGGCGGTCAGGAGGTCCTTCGCCAGGACGGTGTAGATCGCGTAGCCCGCACCGGCGGCGAGTGCGAGCGCGACCCCACCGGGATCCACCGACGCCGACCGCCCGCCGGCCACCAGGAGCACGATGCCCGCCACGGCCAGCGCTGTGCAGGCCATCCAGCGGCCCGTCAGCGCTTCGCCGCGCAGGACCCGGGCCAGGAGGCCGGCGAGCGCGGGCGCCGATCCGAGCGCGACCACCGTCCCCACCGCGACGCCGGTGCGGTCGACCGAGACGAAGAACGACAGCTGGTAGATGGCCACGGCGAGACCGCAGATCGCGACCGTCCACCGAGGCCACGAGCCGCCGGTCGCCGCACGCCGGGCGGGGCCGGCGATCAGCCACAACAAGGCCGCCCCAAAGATGATGCGCGAGGCGCCGACGGCCAGCGGAGACGCGTCCGGGCCGAGCGCCTGAGCGGTTCCGGTGGTCCCGAAGAGCACCGCGGCGAAGATCACCAGGAGCTTGGGCATTGGTGAATTGTTCAACAATCCTCACGGGGCGTCAACCCCGGTACCGTGCCTCGCTCCACCCACCGAAGGAGCAACGAGTGCCGATCCGCATCGGGGTCCAGATCCAGCCCCAGCACGCCGACTTCGACCGCATGAGCGAGGCGTTCGCCGAAGCCGACGAGATGGGCGTCGACGCGATCTTCACCTGGGACCACTTCTATCCGCTCTACGGGGAGAAGGACGGCAAGCACTTCGAGTCCCTGACCACCCTGGCGGTGCTGGCCAACGTCACCGAACGCGCGCAGGTCGGGGCGCTGGTGATCTGCAACTCCTACCGCAATCCCGAGTACCTGGCCGACGCGCACCGCACGATCGACCACATCTCCGGCGGCCGCGCCATCCTGGGCATCGGGGCCGGTTGGTTCGAGCGCGACTACGACGAGTACGGCTACGAGTTCGGTGACGCGCCGGCTCGCCTGCGAGATCTGTCGGCGAGCCTGCCGAGGATCGAGGAGCGCCTGGCCAAGCTCAACCCGCCGCCCAAGGGCGAGCTCCCGATCCTGATCGGCGGCGGTGGCGAGAAGGTCACGCTGAAGCTGGTGGCCAAGCACGCACAGATGTGGCACTCCTTCGGTGACGTCGACACCTTCAAGCACAAGGACGGCGTCCTGCGCGAGTGGTGCGAGAAACTCGGGCGCAACCCGGACGAGATCGAGCGGACTTGGGGCAGCGGGTCAATGAGCCTCGACGAGATCGGAGGACTTGCGGACGCCGGCGTCCAGCACTTCATCGTCGGCATCGGGGGCGACGGCGCCGGCTATGACCTGGCGAAGCTGCGCAAGCTGCTCGACTGGCGCGAGGCGCGCGGGTAGGAGCGCGGCTCAGGCGGCCAGCGTCGCCGACAGCAGCGGCGAGGGGATCGACGCGTCGTCGGCGTCGCAGACCATCAGCAGGTGCAGCAGCTCGTCGGACTCGACGGCGTCGACACCCTCGACCTTGAACGACGGGTCGCTGAGCAGCTCGACGCGCTCGACCTCGCCGGTGGCGCTGAGCAGCCCGATGCCCGAGCCGACGATCTCGCCGTCGTCGTAGGGGTTGCTCGTGTCCTCGGCGGCGCACGAGAAGACGACGCGACCGTCGGGGAGCCCGTCGGCATCGGTGAAGGTGAGCTTCACGCCGCTGCGCTCGCCGAGGTCGTGCTCGCGCACGCTGTGGATCTCGGACGCCTCGAGCGGCCGGCGCTCGAGGATGTCGCGGACCACGTCGGCCAGCGCGAGCTCGACCACGGCATTCAGGCCCTTCTCGCTGTTGCCGCGCTGGAAGAGCAGCACGCGGTCTCCGGCGACGGCGACGCCCTCGATGTTGAGGTCATGGACGACCGCTTCGAGCGCCGCGTACATCGGCGCGAGGTCGAGCACGAGCTTCTCACCCGACAGCGAGCCGTCTTCCTCGAGACCCCAGAAGAAGCCGCGGCGCCGGGCTTCGGTGGAGCCCGAGCCCAGCGCGAGCAGCGCGCCGTGCGGATGGTCCTCGAACGGCGGCAGGCCGGTCAGCGCTTCAAGATCGGGCTTGGCCGCCTTGCGCGCCTTGTGCTCCTCAGGCAATTCGCCTTCGAAGATGGGGATGAGATGCCCCGGCCCGTCGGACTGGATGCGGAAGACCCCGAGGTCGTTCGAGTCGTCGCCGATCACGTAGAGGAAGTCCGAGCGGCGCACGAGCCCGCTGGCGGCGCAGAAGTGGCCGCCGTCGACCAGCAGCTCCCGGACCTGGTGTGCTTCGAGCATCAGCGGCCGAAGCGTACGGAAACGCGCACGCGCTCGGCGCCCGGGTAGGAGGCGGTGAAGCTGAGCGTCCCCTTGCCGCGTAGCGCCTTGCCCGTGAAGGTGACGGTGGACCGTGCCGCGCAGTCCGCAACGGCCGGGCGCTTGCGGGCGATCCGCCTGGCCTTCCGGCGCACCTCGACGGTCAGCGGCCCCTCGCAGGACGTCAGGCCGGCGATCGAGGCGCGAACGGTGAACCGGTACGGGGCCCGCTTCTCGTGCCTCGGCGAGACGCGCAGCACGATGGCCGGGAGCGACGGCTCCGGGGTGCTGGTGGCGACCGGTGCCGGTTCGGGCACGACCGGTATGAGCGGTGCTGGTTCGCCCGCGGCCGGGCGCACGCCGTCGCTGATCTCGGCGACGGACTCGTCCTGGTTGGTCGCGGTCACCCGGCAGCGCAGGTCGCGTCCGGCATCGGTGGCGTCGACCACGTAGGACGAGGACGTCGCGCCCGCGACCGGGAACCCGTCCACCAGCCAGGAATAGGCGAAGGTCGTCGGGTTGCCGGCCCAGGTGCCCTGCGAGCACTGGACGGTCTGCCCTTCCTGCGGCGTCCCGGAGATCGCGGGCCGCACCAGGATCGAGGGGGGCGTGCGCGCCTCGCGTCGCAGCACCTGGCCGCCGGCGTCGAAGACCACGAACAACCCGGAGCGCGCGACGGAAGGACGGGCCGCAGTTCCTGCTGCGGAAACGGTCCGCGGGGTCCCGCCGTCGCGCAGGTCGGCGAGCGCGACAGCGCCGCCGTCTTCGAAGGCGACGAAGCGCCCGTCGGGCGAGATCGCCGCGCGCGTGCCAAAGGCCCCGGTCGCCAGCAGGGTCGCGGACGGACGGTCGTAGGCGAAGACGTCCCCGGCCCCGAGGTTCTCGGCCGGCGAGGAGAACGACACGCGGGCGCCATCCTCGGAGATCCCGCCGACCAGCGCGTCGCCGCTGCTCGCCGGCGCGCCGCCATCGGCTGCGCTGCGCCGCGAGACGAACCCGGTCTGCGGGGCGTCGAGGTCGCGGACGAACGCGTCGATGCCGCTGCTCTGGTTCTCATCGGCGACGAGGTTCGTGGCCGCGGAGGAGAACGCGACGACGCGGCCGTTGCCGGCGATCGCGGGGCGCGTGGAATCGCCGTTCCCCTGGTCTCCTCCCGCGTTCGAGCTCGCGCGCACCGAGGTCCCGGCCCGCCACACCCAGACCTGCGCGATGGCGTTCGGTGCCGAGCTCTCGGACACGAAGGCGACGCTCTGGCCGTCCGCGGAGATCGACGGCTCGCGCTCGTCCTCCGCAATGACCGTGGGCGCGGTGATGGCCACCGCTGGATCCGCACTCGACAGATCGCGCAGGAAGACCTGGTTGGACGCCGTCGCGTAGGCGATCTGCAGGCCGTCGGCCGAAAGCGAGACGTCGGTCGCGACGGCGACGTCGGTCACGGCGCCCGACGACAGGTCCTTGACCTTCGCGCGCCCGTCCGCGGAGGAGATGTAGGCGACCGCGCGCCCGCTCGGCGTGATCGCGGTCGGGCGGGCGTTCGTGCTGCCGAGGGTTCCCGGTGCGACGGTGACGAGGTCGTCGCGCGCGGCCGGCGCACCGGCGACCGGTACGAGGGCGTAGGCCAGGGCGGCTGCGAGCACGAGCCGCCGCATCCTCACAGCTCTAGTGCGGTCAGCAGGCGTGCGATCAGCACGCCGCTGTCGCCCGGCGCGAGCACGACGTGCTCGTCTTCGGCTGGTTCGACGACCCAGCATCCGGCCGGTCCGCCGTCGAGCCAGGAGACCGCGTCGATCTGGGCGTCGTCGTCGGTCGTCAGTTCGGCGTCGGCGATGCCGCGCAGTGTCGCCAGCACGGGCCGCAGCGAGTCCGGCACCGCGGTCTGGGGCTCGCGTTCGAGCGCTCCCGCCGTGAGCTCGCGCAGCTCCTCGGTGCCGATGACCAGCGGCGGAGCGTCGACGTCCACGTTGCCCTCGAGACCGCCGGCGGCGGTGATCACGAGCGCCCGCACCTCGTCGGCATCGATGAGCCGCCCGGCTTCGCCGCCGGGTGACCACGCCGTCCAGTGGTTCCCCGAGCCGCGGACGTGCAGCACCGTCGTCTCGCCGTCAGGTCCGGTCCGCCGGATGGTGAGCCGGCGGTTCCCAGATCGTGCGGCGGGCATGGCTCTCAGGCTACGGCTTTGGGGGCCAGTCGTGCAGGGGTGTCATCGTCCATCGTGGCGAAGAACGACCCGACGGCCTCCATCAGGTGGGTCATCGACTCCGCCTTGTAGAGGATCGGCTGGTACTGGGTGATGTCGTACTCGGCCGTGCCCATCTCGAAGAAATCCATTCCACGGACCTCGGCGTCGCGGAACTCCTCGATCTCGCCGTAGCTCGAGAGCAGCCCGGCGCCGTAGGTCTTGAGCTCGTCGCCCTCCTGGATGACGCCGAACTCGCAGGTGAACCAGAAGACCTTGGCCATGAAGGACAGGGCCTCGTCGGTCTGCAGGCGGCGGGCCGCTTCGCCCGTCAGCCGGTGCAACTCGGCGAACTCCGGGGCACCGAGCATCACGCCGTGGCCGACGATCTCGTGCACGAGGTCGGGCTCGGGCGTGTAGAGCGGCTGGGCCGCATGGCGCAGGTACTGCGTGGAGTGAAAGACGCGGTCGGCCAGCGAGCCGTAGAACTGCCGCAGCGGGACGAGGCCCGGAGCGGGGTGGAAGTGGAAACCGGTCAACGGCTCGACCAGCGCGGAGACCTCCTCGAGTTGGGGCACGCGGTCGGTCGGCAGCGCGACCTTCTCGGCGGCCTCGAGGTAGGCCTTGCAGGCCAGGCGCTCGTGCTTGGGGCGGAGCTCGCGCATGACGGTCCGCCAGACCTCGTGCTCGGCTTCGGTGTAGTCGATGACCGGAGCGGGCGTGCCCTCCGACCAGCGCAGCGCCGCCTTGGCGATCTCGCCGCGACGGGTCTTGTATTCGTCATCGTCGACGCCGGGATGGTTCGGGGCGAGGTGGACGGTGACGGAGCCGTCGGCTTCCTCGGTGACCGGTGAATACAGCTGGCCCTCTTCGAACATCGGCGCGTCTCCTGGGTGGTGCGTGTCTCGTGGCGGCCACCTAATGAAGCACGTCGGGTGGGACTTGGCAAATCTTCGGCAGAACACCGATCAAGTCGGACATTGTGCGTGGTCTAAAGCCTGCTTGACTGTACGAAATGACCAGTGGAATTGACGATCTCGACGCACGCCTGATCCGGCTGATGGCCGACGAGCCGCGAATCGGCCTGATGGAGATCTCCCGCCGGCTCGGCATCGCCCGCGGGACCGTCCAGGCGCGGCTGCTGAAGATGACCGAGCGCGGCGTGATCCGAGGCTTCGGGCCCGAAGTCGACCCGGCGAGGATGGGCCACCCGGTGCTCGCCTTCGTGTTCCTCGAAATCGCCCAGGGGCGTCTGGAGGAGGCCATCCGGGTACTCGAAACCGTGCCGGAAGTCATCGAGGCCCACGGCACGAGCGGGCCGCAGGACCTCCTGTGCCGGATCGTCGCCCGTGACAACGAGCACCTGCAGGAGATCGTGAACCGCATCCTCACCACCAACGCCGTGCGCCGCTCGACGAGCTACATCGTGCTGTCGACGCAGATCCCGTGGCGCACCGGCCCGCTCGTTTCGACGGCGGCCGGGCGATGAGGCCGATCCGCCTCACGAGCGGGTCCGTGGACCCGTTCGTCGCGCTGCGCGCGGAGCTCGAACTGCCGGGCACCTTTCCTGATGACGTGGTGGCCGAAGCCGAGGCGTCGGCCCGCTCGCCCCGTCTGCCGTCGACGGATCTGACTCACGTGGAGTTCGTGACGATCGACCCGCCCGGCGCTCGTGACCTCGACCAGGCGATGGCGCTCTCGCGCTCGCAGGACGGGTTTCGCGTCCGCTACGCGATCGCCGACGTGGCCGCCTTCGTCATGCCCGGCGGCGCGGTCGACCGTGAGGCACACGCGCGCGGGCTGACGCTCTACTCGCCGGACTCGAAGGTGCCGTTGCACCCTCCTGCCCTGTCGGAAGCTGCGGCGTCGCTGCTGCCTGACGTGGACCGGCCGGCGGTCGTGTGGACGCTGGACCTCTCCTCCGACGGCGGCCTGGTGCAGACCCATGTGGAGCGGGCGATGGTGCGCTCTCGGGCCCAACTGGACTACTCGGCGGGGGACTCGGTCCCGTTCCTGGACGTGATCGGGAAACTGCGGATCGAGCGGGAGCGCGAACGCGGCGGCGCGCATCTTCCCCTGCCCCAGCAGGAGGTCGCGAGCGTCGATGGCTCCTGGCACGTGCGCTACCGGGCGGGCGTGCCGGCGGAGGACTGGAATGCGCAGATCTCGCTGCTGACGGGGATGGCCGCCGCCGAGCTGATGGTGGGGGCGGGGACCGGCGTGCTGCGCACGGTGCCATCGCCAGATCCGCGCGACGTCGACCGCCTGCGTCTGTCGGCCGGCGTCCTCGGTGCGCCGTGGCCGGACGACGTCGCATACGCGCAATGGGTCTCCGGCCTCGATCCGGCGAACCCGGGTCACGCCGCCCTCATGCACCACGCGACCACGCTCCTGCGCGGGGCCACCTACGTCGCCTTCGACGGCGAGCTTCCCGCGCCCGAGGCCCGCCGCCACTTCGCGATCGCCGCGGAGTACGCCCACGTCACCGCGCCGCTGCGGCGACTGGTGGACCGCTACGCGCTCGAGTGCTGCCTCGCCGCGTGCGCGGGTGAGCCCGTCCCGGACTGGGTCCGCACCGCGTTGCCCGCGCTCCCGGAGGAGATGACCGCAGCGGGCCGCCGCGCGTCCAAGCTCGAGCGCTCGGTCGTGGACCTGGTCGAGGCGCAGGTCCTCGCCGGCCGCGTGGGGGAGGTCTTCGACGGCGTCGTCATCGACGAGGACCCGGGAACGATCGCGCTCGCCGACCCAGCTGTCCGCGCGCGCCTGGACGGTGACGGCCTCGTCCCGGGCGCCACCGTCCGGGCCACCCTCGCCGAAGCCGACCCGGTGACCCGCAGGGTCCGCTTCACCGCGCCCGCCTGACCGGGCCGACAAACGACTCATAGTGAGACGATGTTCGGCCCGGTTGGCTCAGATGTCGCCGGAGAACGTGTCGCAGTCCTCCGCGCGGCCGGAGTCGAAGCCGCGCCGGAACCACCTGACGCGCTGCTCGCTCGACCCGTGCGTGAAGGACTCGCGGTCGACCCGCCGGCCCGCCTGCTGCTGGATGCGGTCGTCGCCGATCGAAGCTGCGGCGGCGAGGCCCTCCTCGAGGTCGTTGGCTTCGAGCACGCCGCGCTCGAAGGTGGAGTGCCCCCAGGCCCCGGCGAAGCAGTCGGCCTGCAGCTCCTGGCGGACCGAGAGCTCGTTCGCCTTGCCGGGATCGTCGGACTGGGCCTTGCGGACCTGGTCGTTGATGCCGGTGACCTTCTGGACGTGATGGCCGATCTCGTGCGCGAGGACGTAGGCCTGCGCGAAGTCGCCGGGAGCCGCGAAGCGGTCGCGCAGCTCGCGGAAGAAGCCGAGGTCCAGGTAGGCCGTCTGGTCGGCCGGGCAGTAGAAGGGCCCGCTGGCCGACGACGCCGCGCCACAGCCGGAGTTCGTCTGGGAGCGGAACAGGACGAGCTCCGCGCGCGGGTAGGTCTGCCCGCCCGCCTTGAAGGACGTCGTCCAGAAGTTCTGCACGTCGTCGAGGACGAAGGAAACGAACTGCACGAGCTCCTCCTCGGGGTCCGGGGCGCCCGGAACGCCACCGCCGCCGGGAGTCCCGCCGCCCGGCGGGTCCGACGCCGGGAACGAATCGAAGCTGCCCGGCAGCTCGACGCCGGTTCCGCCGCCTCCCAGCGCACCGGGTCCTGCGACGACCGCGATGATGATCGTGATCACCAGCCCCACGATCCCGCCTCCCTTGCCCATCGGGATCGGGAACCCGCCTCGTCCCATCCCACGACCGCCGCCCGCCGACCGTTGATCCCTCAGATCGGCCGACCGGCCGCCGCGTGTCCACTTCATGGCCGGGGAGTGCCCTCGCGGACGCCCCCCGAAACGACGGGAGCCCGCCCCAAGGCCGGGCTCCGTTAGCTCCTGGTGAGTCGCTCGCGCCGGAACCGTGACACTCCCCGGCGCGGGTGCCTGGAGCGCCTGCGCGCCAGGTAGCATGCCCTCGGGGGTCTGAGGCTTCGGCCCATCCACTACCTGGGAGGCATCATGAAGCGTCGGCCAACACTCCGGTCCCGGACGGCGATCGGCGTAGGCGCGGTCGCGGTGTTGCTGGGCCTCGCCGGGGCCGCCTTCGCGATCCCAGACGGCAGTGGCCTGTTCCACGCGTGCTACGCGAACACGGACGGTGCCGTGCGCCTCGTCAACAAGCAACCGACCGACTGCACCGTCTCCGAAACCGGTACGAACTGGAACGCAAGCGGACCCCCAGGCCCGGCGGGACAGGCGGGCAGCGCAGGTCCGGCAGGTCCGGCAGGTCCGGCAGGTCCGGCAGGTCCGGCGGGCCCGCCCGGCGCGCCAGGCGGATCCGGTGGCTCCGCCGCCGCGGACACCGCCGCCGTCCAGCAGGAGCAGGGCGAGGTCCCGCTGCCCGACGGCGGCAGTCTGCGAACCATCTTCCGCTCCGCCATCCCCGAGGACCCGATCACGCTTCAGCGTGGCGCGTACGCCATCGACGTGCACGGCGGGACGATCATCGAGGGCTACTCGCGCAGCTCCGACGACCACCCGCGCGTATCGGTCCAGTGCCAGCTGCGGATGACGGAAGGAACGCGCACGCGCGTGCTCGAGGAGCGCCGCGTTCGGTGGAATCGCGGTGACCCCGAGCCCGAGTTCTTCCTCGAGGGCCTGGCCACCGTGCGCGCCGCGACCGGCGACCTGCGGCTGTCGTGTCAGCGGAACCCCTTCCTGGGCCGCGATCGCGGCCCCGCCGACGTCCGCGTCGCCGACGTCCGCATCATCGTCGTGCGCGTGAGCTCGGCGACCTCAATCAACGTGCCCAACACCGGGATGCCCGACCGCACGTGATCCGGCACGCTGAGTGTCAGCTCCGCAACCTATTCGGGTGCTGGGGCTGACAGTCAGCACGCGATCGGTATCGTCGGCGGCGCGGGAGGACGAGTTCAGCGACCTGGGACGCGCTATCCTTCCCCGGAACCTCGCACCGGTGCGGGGTTTTCCTTTGCCCACGGTGTCAAGATGCACCGTCCAAGACCAACCTTTCTCGGAGCGCCTACATGGCTCGCGGAGACGTCCGGATCGCTGTGACCCTCGCCTGCGAGGACTGCAAGCGCCGGAACTACCAGACCAACAAGTCCAAGCGAAACAACCCCGACCGCATCGGCCTGCGCAAATACTGCAAATGGTGCAAGCGGCATACGGGCCATCGCGAGACGCGCTGACGGACCCACGCTGTGGCCCGTGATCGCAAACGTCCTGCTGGAGGACGCCGGACGAAGCCGTCCGGCGCGCCCGGCCCTGCCTCCGGTGGAGACCGCGAGGAGCGCGCCGACGCCCTGGGCGAGGACGCCCTGACCGACGCGCAGCCCGAGGGCGCCGCGCTCGGCGACTCGAGCGCGCTCGGCCACGCCACGTCGGCCGACGTCTCGGAGGCGCGCCTGGCGGAAGCCGGCGCCGTGCACCCGCAGGACGAGGATTTTGAGGAAGAGCCCGCCTTCGAGGACGACTCGGCCGACAACGACCGCGCGCCCGACGAGGTCGAGAACGACCTCCTGCCCGCCGCCGGCGGCGGTGGCCGTGGCGGCCGCGGGCTGCGTTACACCGACGACGACCTTCCGCCCGACGGCACCCCTCGCCGCCAGCGCGGCAAGGTTCTGACCTTCATCCGCAACTGCGTCGAAGAGCTTCGGCGCGTGCAGTGGCCCAACCGCCGCCAGGTCGGCCAAGCGACCGTCGTGGTCCTCGGCTTCGTGGTCCTGGCCGGTGGCTATCTCGGGCTGCTGGACGCGCTGTGGAAGCCCATCGTGAACGCGATCATCTAGAGGACAAGCATGTTCCGCTGGTACGTCATCAACACTTATTCAGGGCACGAGAACAAGGTCAAGCAGAACCTCGAGCACCGCGTGGTCTCGCTCGGCCAGCAGCGCGCCGTGCGCCAGGTCGTGGTTCCCACCGAGACCGTCCAGGAAGTCAACAAGGACAACCAGAAGGTCTCGGTCGAGAAGCGCACGATGCCCGGCTACGTGCTCGTCAACATGGACCTCAACGAGGACTCGTGGAGCCTCGTCAAGAACACGCCCGGGGTGACCGGCTTCGTCGGCGCGTCCAACGAGCCGATCCCGCTGACGCAATCCGAGGTCGACCGGCTCCTGCATCGCGAGGTCGCGGTCCGCGCACCGAGCCGCGCCCAGTTCCAGATCGGAGAATCCGTCAAGGTCATCTCCGGCCCGCTCTCGGACTTCTCCGGCGAGATCGCCGAGATCAACGAGGACGCGGCGAAGCTCAAGGTTCTAGTGTCCATCTTCGGCCGCGAGACTCCGGTCGAGGTCGGCTACGACCAGGTGAAGAAGATCTAATGGCCAAGAAAGTCCTCACACTCATCAAGCTGCAGGCTCCCGGCGGGCAGGCGTCCCCGGCGCCGCCGGTCGGTCCCGCGCTGGGCCAGCACGGCATCAACATCATGGAGTTCGTCAAGGCGTTCAACGCCCAGACGGCGAACGACATGGGGACGACGATCCCGGTCGAGATCACGGTCTACGAGGACCGCTCGTTCACGTTCGTCACCAAGACCCCGCCGGCCGCGGTGCTCATCCGCCAGGCCATCGGGATCGAGAAGGGCTCGGGCGAGCCCAACAAGGTCAAGGTCGGCAAGATCACGCAGAACCAGATCCGCGAGATCGCCGAGAAGAAGCTCAACGACTTGAACGCCAACGACGTCGACCAGGCCGCGAAGATCATCGCCGGCACGGCGCGGTCGATGGGTGTGGAGGTGATCGGCTGATGGCCAAGCACGGCAAGGGTTACGTCGCGGCGAAGGAGCAGATCGACCGCGACAACGAGTACACGCCCCACCAGGCGATCAAGCTCCTCAAGCAGGTCAAGCGCGCGAAGTTCGACGAGACCGTCGAGGTCCACGTGCGGACCGGCCTCAACGTCCGCCACGCCGACGAGCAGTTGCGCGGGACGATCGCGCTGCCCCACGGCCTCGGCAAGGACGTCACGATCGCCGTCTTCGCCCAGGGAGACAAGGCGCGCGAGGCCGAGGAGGCCGGTGCTGACCTGGTCGGCGGCGAGGACCTCGCCAAGCGCGTCCTCGAGGGCTTCACGGACTTCGACATCGCCATCGCGACGCCGGACATGATGCCGGTGGTCGGTCGTCTCGGACGCGTCCTCGGGCCCCAGGGCAAGATGCCGAACCCGAAGGTCGGCACCGTGACGATGGACGTCGCCAAGGCGATCCTCGAGTCCAAGGCCGGCAAGGTCGAGTACCGCACGGACCGCACCGCGATCGTGCACATGTCGCTCGGCAAGATCTCCTTCGACGATACCGCCCTGCTGGGCAACTACCAGGCCGTGCTCGAGGAGCTCATCCGGGCCAGGCCGTCGGTGGCCAAGGGCAAATACATCCGTTCCGTGGTGCTGAGCACCACGATGGGTCCGGGCGTGAAGGTCGACCCTTCGCGCACCAAGGACCTGGTGGAAGAGGAGGCGTCTTCAGCGGCCGCGTAGGTCGTCTGACGCCCACACCTCTTTCCAGAGACCTCCGGCAGCGCCTCGACGCGCAGAAGCCCGGAACAGGAAAGGAACCAGTTGGATCGATCACAGAAAACCGCGGTCATCGAAGAGGTGGCCGCCCAGATCGCGGAGTCCGAGGCGGTGTTCGCCGTCGACTATCGCGGCATCTCCGTGCCTCAGGCAGCGCAGCTGCGCACGAAGCTGACCGAGGCGGACGCGTCGTTCCGCGTCGTCAAGAACACGCTCAGCGAGCGTGCGGCCGATCAGGCCGGTGCCGGCGGGCTCAAGGAGTACCTCGCGGGCCCCACGGCACTCACTTTCATCCGCGGTGACGCGGCCGCGGCGGCCAAGGCGCTCAACGACTTCTCCCGTACGTCGGGTCTGCTCGTCTTCAAGGGCGGCTGGATGAACGGCGCCCCGCTCACGGGGGAGGAGATCGTCGCGATCTCGAAGCTCCCGACGCGCGAGGTGCTCTACGGCAAGCTGGTCTACATGGTCGCCTCGCCGCTCACCGGCCTGGTCACCTCGTTGTCCGGTCTGGTCAGCGGGCTCGCCCGTCAGCTGCAGGCCATCGCCGACCAGGGTCTGGTCGGGGGCAATGCCCCTGCTCCGGCTCCGGCCGAGGCCGAGGCTCCGACCGATGCCGAGGCTCCAGCCGCTGAGGCCGAGGTTCCGGCTGATGCCGAGGCCCCAGCCGATGAGGCTCCGGCCGACGAAGCCCCGGCGTCCGATTCGCCTTCCGACGCCCCGGCGTCCGAGTAGCAACCACTTTCACCCTTAGAACCAAGAAGGAGCACCACCATGGCCACCAGCACCGCTGATTGGATCGACGAACTCAAGTCCATCTCCGTCCTCGAGCTCTCCGAGCGCATCAAGGCGCTCGAAGAGGAGTTCGGCGTGTCCGCGCAGGCCCCCATGGCCGTCGCCCCCTCCGGCGGCGGCGACGCCGGCGGCGCCGAGGCCGAAGAGGAGCAGACCGCGTTCGACGTCGTCCTCACGGCCGCCGGCGACAAGAAGATCCAGGTCATCAAGGTCGTGCGCGCCGCGACCGGCCTGGGTCTGAAGGAGGCCAAGGCCCTCGTCGACGAGGCGCCGAAGCCGATCAAGGAAGGCGCCACGAAGGACGAAGCCGAGAAGCTCAAGGGCGAGCTCGAAGAAGCCGGCGGGTCCGTCGAGATCAAGTAGGACGAGCGCCCGCGGGCGCGCCACACATGCGCTTAATGGGCGTCCAGCCGCAAGGCTGGGCGCCCGTCTGCGTTGTAGGGAGCATGTCCGCTGCCTCTCGCCTGTTCTTCGCCTTCGTTCTCCTGCTCGTCTCGGCTTCTCCAGCCGGTGCCGCGCACCCCACTGCTCCGTTCCCCCTGACTCCCCAGCGCATCGCGGCTCCGGTCGAAGGCGAGGGCGAGAACATGAAGATCGTCGCGAACCTGGACCTCGGGGGTGGCGCCAAGGAGATCGAGCTCGCCGGCGACTTCGCCTACATCACCGGGCCCGAAGGCCTCCACATCGTCGACATCTCGAACCCGCTCGCACCCAAGCAGGTGTCCACGATCTGCCCGGGTAGCTTCGGTGACGTCGGGATCAACGCCACGGCGACGATCGCGATCCTCGCGGCCGACGGCAACGCCGGCGAGTGCGCCTCGGCCTCGACGGCCGGCACCAGCGGTGTCGTGGTGGTCGACATCTCGAACAAGCGCAAGCCCGCCTTCAAGTCGTTCATCGCGATTCCGCCCGGCGCGCACTCCGCGACGCTCGACAACGACATCGTGATCATCAACCAGTACTCGCAGGACTACCGCAAGGTGGAGTTCTTCTCGATCGCGGACCCGGCCAAGCCGGCGCTGCTCTCGACCCTCCCGATGAACGGGACGGCCTTCCACGACTCGTGGGTCAACCGCCGTCCCGACGGCAAGACCCTGCTCTACGGCGCCTCGATCTCCGCGGCCGACGTCGTCGACATCACCGATCCGGCCAAGCCGGTCTCGCTCCAGCGCATCTACGACCCGGAAGTGGGCATCCAGCACGAGTCGCAGATCAACTTCAAGCGCGACGTGATCATGACCTCCGACGAGTTCGGCGGCGGCGCGGCCGGACCCGGCTGTGGCAAGTCGCCCGCGGCCGATCCGACCTATCTCGTGCCCGTCGTCGGCGCCAGCCAGGACGCTGGCGCGCTGCACTTCTACCGCGCCACCGAGCAGGGCCTGTACTCGCTCGAGGGCGTCGAGAAGCTGGGGACATTCAACATCCCGCTCCAGCAGAACAACGACAACCTCAACGGCTGCACGGCGCACGTCTACGAGCAGGACCCGGCCGGCAACCGCCTCTCGGCCGGCTGGTACGGCCGCGGGACGCGCATCGTGGACTTCGAGTCCTTCCCGCCGAAGCAGCTCGGCTTCTTCGTCCCGACCGACGCCAACACCTGGTCGGCCAAGCCCCACCGCGGCTACATCTTCACGTCGGACCTCAACCGCGGCATGGACGTCCTGCAGTTCACGGGCGCCGGGTGGCCCGCGACGGCCGGCCCGGCCGAAGCCGTCCGCGCCGCC
>Ga0136633_1000833_pt1 | contig 23233 bp, 17 predicted proteins | sample AntDrymeUQ832206_2_FD_105494 | JGI IMG/M metagenome (GOLD analysis project Ga0136633, IMG submission 105494) | Polar desert sand microbial communities from Dry Valleys, Antarctica - metaG UQ83 (22.06) | ecosystem: Environmental > Terrestrial > Soil > Desert | place: Antarctica: Dry Valley...
CACAGCTCGTCCGTGTAGCCGCCGAAGAGCAGGACCTCCTCGTTGACGGCGTCGTAGGTCGTGGCGATCGCCGAGCGCCAGTCGGGGCGAGGCGGCCCGTCGACGGGGCGCCAGCTGAGCTCGGCTGGGGCTTGCGCCGCGGCGCCGGAGGGGGCGCCGAGGCAGGCGAGCGCCGTTGCCAGCACCGTCACCACCTTCACCACCCACCGCACCGTCACCATCGCGCTCGAAGCTAGCGAGCGCTGTGTCACCGGTGCGCCGGTTGTCGACCGAGGCCGGCGCGGCAGCGCCTACCGTCCGCGCCCATGGACGCCTTCGAGGTCCCACCGGAGCGGCTCGTGCGCTGGCTGGAGCGCTGGGAGGTCGAGCATGGGGGCCAGGCCGGCGCGGTGGTCGAGGGCGGGCTCGTCCGGTTCGCCGCCGGCGATGGCGCAGCGCTGATCGCCGAGCCGCCGTTCCCGCCCTACGAGGGAACACCGGATGCCGAAGGACTGCTCGCGCACGCCGTGGCCGAACGTTGCGTGGGGGTCCTGCTCGTCCGCCTCGGTGGCCACAGCACCGGCGTGTTCGTCGGCGATCGGCTGCTGGCGTCCAAGACCGGTTCGCGCCTGGTCCACGGACGCCACAAGAAGGGCGGCTCGAGCGCCAACCGCTTCCGGCGCCGGCGCGAGAACGAGGTCAAGGCAGCGCTCGGCGATGCCGCCGACGTCGCCGCACGAATCCTGCTCGCGCACGACCTCGACGCGGTCGTGCTCGGAGGCGACCGGCGGGCCGCGGCGGTCGTCCTCGAGGACCCGCGCCTCGCGCCGCTGCGGCCGCTGGTCCAGGCGCGCTTCTTGACCACGGCCGATCCGCGGCGCGCGATCCTGGACGCGACGCCGGCGCGGTTCCGCGCCACGATCCTGCGCCCCTCCGGCCTCGTCGCCTCGGACCCCGCACAGCCGAGCATCTAAGCCTCGATAAGGTCCCGCCACATGACCGAATTCGGCCCCCAGATCGCCGCCGCCTACAACACGAAGGGGCCCGCGATCGAGCTGGGACTCGGCGTCCTCGACGGTGAAGTGGTCCCCGAGGCCGCCGTGCGGATCCCGCTCTCGATGATGAACCGGCACGGCCTGATCGCCGGCGCGACGGGTACCGGGAAGACGAAGACGCTGCAGGTCCTCGCCGAGCAGCTCAGTGCGCACGGCGTGCCCGTCCTGATCGCCGACATCAAGGGCGACGTCTCCGGCATGGCCCACCCCGGTGAGGCCGAGGGCAAGGGCGCCGACCGCGCGAAGGACCTCGGGATCCCGTTCGAGCCGGTCAGCTTCCCGGTCGACTTCTTCTCGCTCGGCGCGATCGGGCCCGGTGTGCCGATCCGCGCCGCGCTGAGCGACTTCGGGCCGCAGTTGCTGGCGAAGATCCTGGGCGCCAACGAGACCCAGGAGCAGTCGCTGCAGCTGGTCTTCCACTACGCCGACTCGAAGAACCTGCCGCTGCTGGACCTCTCGGACCTGCGCAGCCTGCTGACGTTCCTGGACTCCGACGACGGCAAGGCCGAGCTCGAGGGGATCGGCGGGCTGTCGGGCCAGACGGTCGGGGTCCTGCTGCGGTCGATGGTCGGCCTCGAGCAGGGCGGTGGGACCGAGTTCTTCGGCGAGCCGCAGCTCGACACGAACGACCTCATGCGCGTCGGTCCGGACGGCCGCGGCGTCGTCTCCTGCCTCGAGCTGCCGGCCGTCCAGGACAAGCCGGAGCTGTGGTCGACCGCGCTGATGTGGCTCGTCGCCGAGCTCTTCGAGTCGCTGCCCGAGGCGGGCGATCTCGAGAAGCCCAAGCTCGTCGTGTTCCTCGACGAGGCGCACCTGCTCTTCGACGGGGCCACCGACGCATTCCTGAAGTCGATCGAGCAGACCGTGCGCCTGATCCGCTCGAAGGGCATCGGGGTCTTCTTCGTCACCCAGACTCCCAAGGACGTCCCGGGCGACGTGCTCGCCCAGCTCGGCAACCGCGTCCAGCACGCCCTGCGCGCGTTCACCCCGGACGACGCGAAGGCGCTCAAGGCGACCGTCTCGACGTTCCCGAAATCCGAGTTCTACGACCTCGGCACGCTGTTGACCTCGCTCGGGATCGGCGAGGCCGCCGTGACGATCCTCTCCGACCGCGGCATTCCCACGCCCGTCGTGCACACGCGTCTACGGCCGCCCGCGTCGCGGATGGCGCCGGCCGACGACGTCGCCGGCGCCGCCGCGGCGAGCCCGCTGGCCGCGAAGTACACCGTCCGTCTGGAGCGCGAGTCGGCGCGCGAGCTGCTCGAGGCGAGGATTGCGGCTGCGCGGGCGGTGGAGGAGACGGCTCCCCCTCCGGCGCAGGCTCCCGCCCCCGCTCCGAAGCCCCGGGTGCCGCCACAGCGGCGCGAGCCCGCGCCGGGACCGGGGACGGGCGAAGTCGTCGGAGACTTCGTCCGCTCGCGGCAGGGCAAGGCGATCATGCGCGAAGTCGTGCGCGGGGTGTTCGGGCTGCTCAAGAAGCGCTGAGGGGAGGCGCTTCGGTGAGGCCGGGCGCGTCAACCGTCGCCATTGCCTTCCTCCTTGACGCGCCACGCATCACCGGCGGTGCGCGACGCGACGCGGGCGCACTCGGAATCGAACGTGACGCGCCCCGCCTCACCCACCCTCTCGCCAGGGACCCTCGGCCCACCCGGCCGCCGTTGATTCCACGCGGCCGCCGCGCACTCCGCCGGGGCGGGAGAGGCCCTACGAAGAGGCCTTCGTGGTCCCCGCGAACGGTGCGGCCTCGTCGCGGCGCAGCGAGCCGGGGCCGAACTGGCCGCCGTCGGGGTGGTCGTCGAGGAGCTTGGCCATCATCGACTGCGCGTGCTCGAGGGTCCGCTCGGCGGCGGCGCGGGCCTGGTCCGTCCGGTTGGCGTCAAGCGACCAGCGGACGGCGGTGAGGCCCTGGACGATGTTGTCGTGGATCTCGAGCGCCTGGGACTCGCGGTCGCGAAAGTCCGCGAACATCCCGGGGCCCTGCCCGAGCAGCGCACCGTAGGTCTTGCGCAGCGACAGGTAGTAGATCGCGACGATCGCGCTGAAGATGTCCCAGCCCGCCGTGGGCCAGTGCCAGGCGTTGCGCAGTGCCAGGGCTGCCGGGTCCACCACGCCGAATGAGGGCGCCAGCATGTGGACTGCATGGCTGCCGTGATGGACGGCGCAGGTCATGAAGATGAAGCTGGTGGCGACCGCCAGCGGGTTTGTCCTCAACTGGCCGGTCTTGACGAGCCCCTGGAAAATCAGGCCCGAGATGCCGAAGTAGGCGATCATGATCGCCACGTTCGCGGCGGTCACGACCTGCCAGGTCATGCGGCCGCCACGGTGCCATTGCTGCTGACCAGGGCGGCGACGGCCAGATCCGAGCTGCCGCGACGGCGGCGGCCGACCTCGCGCACGGTTTCGAGGATGACGTCCGCGCGGGCACGCTTCTCGACGTAGCGGTCGGCCCCCAGGGCGATCGTCTGCGCCTGCATGCGCTCGGACTCGAAGCCGGACAGGATCACGATGCCCAGGTGCGGGAGCAAGCGGCGAAGGTCCACGATGGCCTCGAGCCCGTCGACGTTGGGCATCGAGAGGTCGAGCAGGATCACGTCGGCGCCCGCGGTCCGCACCTTCACGGAGAGCTCGTGCCCGTCACCGGCCTCGCCCACGACGATCAGGTCGGGCTCGCCGTCCAGGAACGAGCGCATGAGCAGCCGCAGCTCCGGAGCGTCGTCGCAGACGAAGATCCGGAGCTCCTCGCAGGTCCGGCGGCGCGGGGTGGCGGCGTGCGGACGGGCGAGCAACTCCGCGATCTCGTGTGCCGGCTTGGGCGGGCACAGGCCGAAGCCCTGCGCGCGGTCGCAGCCGAGCTTGGTCAGCGTGTGGGCCAGCTCGGAGTTCTCGACGCCCTCGGCGACGGCTTCGAGGCCCATCCCGCGGGCCATGCCGAGCACGGCGGCGACGATCCGCCGCTGGTGTGGCTCGTCGGCCATCCCCGAGACGAAAGAACGGTCGATCTTGAGCACGTCGACGGGGAAGCGGGTCAGATAGGAGAGCGCGCTGTACCCCGTGCCGAAATCGTCGACGGCGATCTTGACGCCGAGCTTCTTCAGATCGGCCAGCCGATCCCCGGGCGACCAGCGGTCCTCGATCAGGCTGGATTCCGTGATCTCCAGGCACAGTCGCTCCGGAGCGATGCCCGTGTCGAGCATAACTTCGCGGACCTCGTCGGCGAAGCCCTCGTCGGCGAGTTGGCGCGCGGCGACGTTGACGGCCATCGTCAGCCCCGGTCGCCCGAAGCGCTTGAGCTGGCGCATCGCCTCGTGCAGCACCCAGGCCCCGAGCGGGACGATCAGGCCGGTGGCCTCGGCGGTCGGGATGAACTCCCCGGGCAGCAGGAGGCCGCGCTCGGGATGGTTCCAGCGCACCAGCGCCTCGAGGCCGACCAGCTCGCCGGTCTGCTGGAGCGAGAAGATCGGCTGGTAGTAGAGGACCAGCTCACCCCGGCGCAGCGCGCGGTGCAACTCGGCCTCGACTTCGAGCCGGCGCAGCGCCGCCGTGCGCATCTCGTCGTCGAAGCGCTCGTGGGTACGACCGGATTCCTTGGCGCGGTACATCGCCGCGTCGGCTTCGCGCAGGAGCTGCTCGGCCGGGACATCCGCGCCGGTGGCCACCGCGATGCCGATGCTCGCGTGGATCATCACCTCGCGCCCGTCGAGCACCATCGGCTCGCTTAGCACCGTCGTGATGCGCCCGACAATCGCGTCCACGTCGGATTCGGTGAGCATGTCCTCGCACAGGACGCCGAACTCGTCGCCGCCGAAGCGTGCGACCGTGTCGGCCGGACGCACGACGGCCGCGAGGCGGCGGCCGACCTCGACCAGCAGCCGGTCGCCGGCGTGATGACCGAGCGAGTCGTTGACGTTCTTGAAACGGTCGAGGTCCATGAACAGCAACGCGACCAGGCCGGGACTGCGGCGCTCCTGGCGGCGCAGTGCGTGCGCGGTCCGATCGAGCAGCAGGTCGCGGTTGGGGAGACCGGTGAGCGGGTCGTGCAGCGCGGCGTCCGCGAACCGCAACTCGACGCGCTTGCGCTCGATCGAGTACCGCAGCGCACGAATGATCAGCTGCCCGGTCGCCTCGCCCTTGACGAGGTAGTCCTGTGCGCCTTCTTGCACGGCGTGGAGCGCGACGGACTCGTCATCGGCACCCGAGAGAACGACGACCGGCATCTTCGGCGCAATGTCGTGGATGTCGCCGAGCGCCTCGAGGCCGCGGGCGTCCGGAAGCGACAGGTCCAGCAGGACGCAGTCGAAGCGATGCTTGCGAAGACGCGACTGCGCCGTGGCGATCGAGGCCACGTGCTCGACGGTCGCATCCGGCGAAACCGTGCGGATGTGCTCGGCGACGAGCGCAGCGTCCAGCGGGGAATCCTCGACGAGGAGGATGCGGAGGGGAGTCGAGGTCATCGGGCGGTCGGACGGTCGGGGATCGTGAAACACAACGTCGTACCGCTACTCGGACTTTCACCGACCCACATCTCGCCTCCGTGGCGCTCCACGATCCGCCGGCAGATCGCCAGGCCCGCGCCGGTCCCCTCGTAGGTCTCGCGGGGGTGCAGGCGGCAGAACAACTCGAAGACCCGCTCACGATCGCGTGGCTTGATCCCGATGCCGGTGTCGGCCACGTCGACCTGCCAGGCGTCGGACATGCGCGTCGCCTGGACCTCGATCCGCAGCGGCTGGCCGTTGCGGAACTTGATCGCGTTCTCGACCAGGCGGCCCACGACCTGCTCCACCCCCGCCGGGTCGGCGACGAGCGTCGGAAGCTGGCCGTGCACGATCTCCGCTCCCGAAGACTGGATGTCGCCGGCGAGCGACGCGCGCACGCGGCCCATGACCTCTTCGAGCGCGAACGGAGCAGGTCTCGGGCTTCGATCGGCCCGCCCGTAGGAGCTGAGGTCATCCAGGAGATCACCCATCTGGACGGCGGCGTCGCGGATCGCGGCGATCATCCGCATGCCGCGCTGGTCGAGGGTGTCGCCGTAGCGGTCGGCCAGCAGCGCGGCGAAGCCGCCGGTGACCCGCGCCGGCTCGCGCAGGTCGTGGGCGAGCGACGCCACCAGGCGGCCCGTGGGCGTGCGCCCGTCGTCGTCGGGAATGTCGGCGAGCTTCAACCGCGTGAGCTCGGATTCGATCCGCTCGCGCTCGGTCACGTCTTCCCCGGTCCAGACCACCCACCCGGGGGGCCCGGCTGCCGCCGGAGTCCAGACGACGCGACGCGAGCCGCGCTCCTCGTCGAGGATCCCGAGCGTGGCGACCGAGCGCCCGAGCGCGTCCTCCTCGCTCACGGCGAGGATCCGCTCGGCGACCGGATTCAGCCGGCGCACGCCGCCGTCGGCGTCGACGATCACGATCAGCGACGAGGAGGCGTCGAGCACCGCGTCGATGAGGGCCTCCTCGACCTCGATGCGGTGCTCCTGCGAGTCGCGGTGCCCCACGTCGCGCAGCAGCGTCACGATCATGGTGCGGCCGCCCGCGACGAGCGAGGAGGTGGCGGCCTCGACGGCGACGCGACGCCCGTCCGGACGAGCGATCACCGTCTCGAAGCGCGGCGGGACCTGATGCCCGGCGCCGTGCAGGCGCAGCCGCTCGGCCGCCGCGGGGCGCGCGTCGGTGGCCAGCAGGTCGAGCGTCTGGATGCCGGCGATCGCCTCAGCCGGCCGGCCGACCAGCGTCGCGGCGCCGGGGCTCGCGTAGACGATGTCCCCCGAAGCCGCGTCGCTGACGAGCATGCCCTCACCGAGCGACTCCTGCGCGTCCCGCAGGGCAGCGGCCAGCGGCGCCGTCATGGCGCGCACCCGCCGCAGGCGAATCGAGAAGCGGCGCGCTGGCCGCTGGGTGCTCCCTCCCCGATCCAAGGCCTGGGCGACATCGAACGGATCGATCATGCCGGGCATGGTTCGCCTGGCATTATCGAACGATCGTCCAGATTGCACCATCACCTAAAAGGGTGATCCCGCCGTTCGCCGATGAGCATTGTTCGTTTCGCGAGGACGTCGCGACCTTCGTCGCCGAGGAGATCCGCCCGCACGCGCCCGCGTGGGAGCGCGACCGCTGGTTCCCCGACGAGCTGTTCGGTCGCCTGGCCGCCCGCGGCTGGCTCGGGATCGCCTACGACCCGCGGTACGGAGGGCTCGGCCTCGACCACGTCTACGGCGCCGTGTTCAGCGAGGAGCTCGCGCGCTGCGGATCGGCCGGCGTCGCGGCCGGTGTGGGCGCCCACTGCGGCATCGCCACGCCGCCGATCGCGCGCTTCGGCACCGAGGCACAGAAAGAGCGTTTCCTGGCGCCCGCCGTGCGCGGCGAGCGCATCGCCGCGCTGGCGATCACCGAACCCGGCGGCGGGTCCGACGTCGCCTCGGTGCGGACGAAGGCCGAGCGCGTCGACGGCGGCTGGCTGGTCAACGGCGCGAAGACGTACATCACGAACGGGGTGCGTGCGAGCTTCTACGTCGTCGCCGTCAAGACGCGCCCCGAAGGCGGCCACGGCGCGATGTCGTTCCTGATCGTCGAGACCGGCCAAGGGGTCACGACCAGCAAGCTCGAGAAGCTCGGCTGGCACGCGTCGGACACGGCGGAAGTGTTCTTCGACGACGTACTCGTCCCCGACGAGCACCTGCTCGGAGAAGAGGGCAAGGGCTTCTACCTGATCATGGCCAACTTCCAGGGCGAGCGGCTCGGCATGGCGCTGATGGCGCTGGGCGAGATGCGCGAGACCTTCGCGCTCGTCCTGGAGCGGGCCGACGGCACTCATCGTCACGCGATCGCCGAGATGGCGCTCATGCTGGAGAGCTCGGCCGCGCTGACCTACGACGTGCTGCGCCGCCACGCGGCGGGCGATCAGGTCGTCCGCGAGGTCACGATGGCCAAGCTCCTGACCCAGCGCGCAAATGTGAACGTGCAGGAACAGGCCTTGCGCATCCTGGGTCCGGACGCCTACTTTTGCGAAGGTGGCGTCGAGCGCGCCCTCCGTGACGCCCGTCTCGGGCCGATCGGCGGCGGCACCGACGAGATCATGAAGGAGATCCTCGCGCGCACCTACGGACTATGAAACACCTCCTGCTCATCCTCCTCGCCGGTGCCGGACTGCTGCTCGCGGCCGCGTTCGCCACCGGCCAACTCGACAAGAAGACGGGACGCATCGGTCCCGACAGCCGCATCCAGCCCTCGGGGCGCCTGCTGACGCCCGCCGGGCGGCTCAGTGCGCGGCTGGGGAACCTCCCGACGGGCGGCGCGCTCACGACCAACGGGCGCTTCCTCTTCACGCTGTCGGCGGGCCGCGGCAACAACGACATCCGCGTCGTCGAAGTCGAGCCGGCGGTCAAGCGCTGCAAGAAGGGACGACGCGGGCGCTCGTGCCGGCTGAAGCGGCTGAAGCGCATCGGGCGCGTCGTGCAGACGCTGCCGATGCCCGGCCTCACCGGCGGCATCGCGCTGCACCGGGACAACCGCACGGCGTACGTGTCGGGCATCGCCGAGTCCAAGCACGAGGACCAGAAGGTGGCCGACGACGTGCCTGGCCAGAAGGGCGACGCGATCCACGTCCTGCGCTACGACGGCAAGACGGGCCAGCTCCAGCGCGACGGGGTCATCGAGGTCCCGCCGCCCTCAGCCGCGCCGATGATCCAGAATTTCCCACCGTCGACCGGCAAGCTCGGCTACCCGCGCGACCTCGCGTTGTCACTCGACGGCAAGACGCTGCTGGTCGCGCTCAGCCTCGCCGACCACGCCGCGATCGTGGACACCGCGACCCGCAAGGTCCGCTACGTGAAGGTCGGTGGCCATCCGTACGGCGCGGGCATCACGCGCGACGGGAAGTTCGGGCTCGTGACCAGCGAAACCGAGGCCCAGGTCTCCGTCATCGACCTCGAGCAGGGCAAGGAGATCAAGAAGATCACGGTCGGCCCGCATCTCGGCCACGCGCAGGCGATCGCGATGGATCCGAAATCCGAGCGCGCCTACGTGACGGTCACCAACCAGGACATCGTCGCGGTGATCGACACAAAGCAGATGAGCGTCGAGCGCACGCTGTCGGTCGCACGGCCCGAGGGCATCGGCACCTCCCCGACGGCGCTGTCGGTGACCCCGGACGGGCGGCGACTGCTCGTTTCGAACTCGGGAGAAGACGCGGTCGCCGTCTTCAACCTGCCCCAATCGGGCTCGGACTTCACACGCGTGCGCGACGCCGCACCGGCCAAGCAACGCCGGCCGACCACGCGTCGCGCCCGCGCGCTGGCCACCGCCGAGCAGGTGCTCGCGCACGAGGGCCGCAAGGGCCTCGACTACGCCGAAAGCGCCGAAGAGGAAGCCGCGGAACTGCTGGGCGAGGAAGCCGAGGAAGAGGCGGAGGAGGAGCTCGAGCGCCGTCCCGCGCAGGCGCGCCCGAACGCCTACGACCTGATCGGCCGCATCCCGGTCGGCTCCTATCCCGTCGGCGCGTGGGCCACGCCACGCTCGAAGAAGCTCGTGTGGCTGTCGGCCAAGGGCCTCGGCGTGGGTCCGAACCCGCGCGGTCCGAGCCCGATCTCCAAGGACGACTCCGATGGCGCGCAGGGCAACTACCAGTACCTGCCGACGGAGGTGTACGGCTTCGCGGGCATCCTCGGGTTCCCGTCCGACGACCGCATCCGCGCCTACACCCCGCGCGCCTCCAAGCAGCTCCGCCCGATCAACGACGCGCCGGCCCCGCCCGGCTCACCGATCGCCGTCCCCGGGCCGAGCCAGAAGATCGAGCACGTCATCTACGTCGTGCGCGAGAACCGCACCTACGACCAGATCCTCGGCGACGACCCCAGAGGTGACGGCGATCCGAAGCTCGCGCTGTTCGGTCCCGACATCACCCCCAACGCGCACGCGCTGGCCAGGCGCTTTCCGCTGCTCGACCACGTCTACGCGAACTCCGAGGCCTCGATCGACGGGCACTTCTGGACCAGCGCCGGCGCCGTCAGCGACTACGTCGTCAAGAACTGGCACCAGAACTACGGTGGCCGCGGCCGGCCCTACGACTTCGGCGTCTACGCGGTCACCTGGCCCTCGCAGCGCTTCCTGTTCGACCAGGCCGAGAAGCAGGGCATCTCGTGGTTCAACTTCGGCGAGGCGGTCGCGGGGACGGTCCCGCTGACGGACCGCTACCGGACCGATGAGGAGAACAACGAGGTCCAGCGCAAGTTCGAGAAGTCCGACCTCGGCCAGAACGGCTGCTTCCCGAACGACGCTTCCTCGGGCGGCGAGGACGTCGTGATCGGCGCCACCGGTGCGCGAGTCGAGGTCTACGACTCCTCGCTGCCCGCCGGCGCTCCGCCCGGCTCGATGTCGCGCTTCGACTGCTTCCGCACGCGTTTCAACGCCTGGGCGGCGACGAACAGCGTGCCGAAGTTCATCTACGCGACGTTCCCGAACGACCACACCGCCGGTGCCAAGCCGGGGGCGCGCACGCCGCAGGCGATGATCGCCGAGAACGACTACGCGCTCGGGCAGATCGTCGACCTGGTCTCCAAGTCCCCGATCTGGGAGAAGACGGCGATCCTGGTCGTCGAGGACGACTCGCAGAACGGTGCCGACCACGTGGACGCCCACCGCATCCCGGCCTTCGCGATCTCACCGTGGACGCAGAAGGGCAAGGTCGTGCACACGCGCTATGACTTCCTCTCGTTCATCCGCACGCTCGAGGCGATCATCGGGATGAAGCCGTTGAACCTGTTCGACGCGACCGCCGTCCCGCTCTACGACGCGTTCAGCTCCTCGATCGAGAACGGCGAGCCCTACGACGCGATCGTGCCCAAGCAGTCGCTGACCGCGCGCAACACGGCGGCCTCGCCGAATGCCCAGCTCTCGAAGGACGCGAAGATCGGCGACCGCACGGACGCGACGCCCCAGCGTCTGCTCGATCGAATCCTCTGGCAGGCCGTCCACGGCGCGGGCTCCGAGCCCCCGCCGCCCGGCCCGAACGGCTCGGCGCTCGACGACGAGGCGATGCGCCGGATGGGCCTGCAGCTCGACGGCACCGGCCGTGTGAAGAATCCCTTCCCCGCCCAGCGCTGAGCCCGGCTCGAACCTGCCCTGCCCGCCCCCGTGGTCCGCGGCCACTCGCTTTGGCGCCTGACAAGCTGGGAGCCACGATGGTGAAGTCCGTACTCGAGGTTCCCGGCATGCTGCGCGCCTTCCTGGCGATGCTGTTCGGGCGCCTGCCGATGGGCGCCGAGACCCTGCTGCTCGTGCTCGTCGTCAACGAGCGCACCGGGTCCTTCGCCCGCGGCGGCGCCGTGGTCGGCGTGTTCTCCCTGTGCCACGCGATCGCGTCGCCGCTGGTCGGGCGGGCGATCGACCGGCGCGGGCCGGTGGGCCTGCTGCTCGCCACCGCGGGCATCCAGTGCGCCGCGATGGTGGCGTTCGCCGTGATGTCCGCGGGCGCGCCGTTTGCGGTCTACCTCGCCCTGGCCGCGCTCGCGGGAGCGACGTTCGTGCCGCTGTCGCCGGTGATGCGAGCGATGTGGAACTCCGCGCTGGACGCCGACCGCCGGCACGCCGCGCTATCGCTGGAGGCCGTAGTAATGGAGATCGTCTACATCGCGGGGCCGCTGCTGTTCATCAGCGCGATCGGCGCCTGGTCGCTGCCGGCCGGCCTGGCCGCCTGCGGGGTGGTCACGCTGATCGGGACGCTGGCGTTCGTCAGCGCGCCGGCGCTCCGGGCCTGGCGCCCCGAGGCCCCAGAGCCCGGCCGCCGCGGGGGCGCCCTGTCGGACCCGGGCGTGCGGACGCTGCTCGTGGCGATGGGGCTCGTCGGCTTTTCGATTCCCCCGCTGGAGATCGCGATCTCCGCCTTCGCCGACGAGCGTGGCCACACCGGTGCCGTGGGGCTGATCCTCGGCATGTGGGGCATCGGGAGCCTGACCGGCGGCATCCTGATCGGCCGCCGGGGACGGCCCGCGGACCCGGCGCGCCGCCTGGTCCACCTCTTCGCGGCGCTCGCCGTGGGCACCGCCGCACCCGTGCTCGCGACCGACCTATGGACCCTCGGCGCGCTGATCGCGGTCGCCGGCTTCTGCATCGCACCCACGTTCGCGTGCCTGTTCGGCGTGCTGGCCGACGTGGCCCCCCGCGGGGCGATCATCGAGGCCAACACCTGGCTCTCCACCGGCATCGGCGTGGGCATCGCCGCCGGCGCTGCGGTCGGCGGCTGGCTCGTCGAGTCCTCCGGCACGACCGCAGGCTTCGTCCTCGGCGCGGCCGGGGTCGTGGTGGGAGCGGTCGTCGTGACGGGGCGAGAGGGCACGCTACGGGTGGGGGCGGTGGCTGTGGCTCTGGTCCTGGCTTCCTCGGCGGCGTTCAGTTCCGCCGGCCCCGAGTGACGTAGGGCTTGTCGAACGGCGGCTGGTCAGGGGGAGGGGTCAGTTGGGGCGGCGGCTCGCGGGGCGCTGGTCGAAGCGGCGGCTGGTCAGGTGAGGAAAAGGTCCACAGCGCGCCGGCGGTCCGGTCGGCGAGCAGCGACCCCTCGCCGTAGGCGACCAGAGCGCCTGCGTGGTGGGCATGGGCGTGCAAGACCGGGCCGATCGCGTACACGCCGCGGTACAACCGGACCAGGCGACCGGCCGCGACGCGATGACGGATCGCTTCCGTACTGAACCCCGCCGCGAGCAACTCGCGATGAGACACCACCCCGAACCGCCGCAGCGCGAGCCGCGCGAGTGTCTGGTCAAGCGAATTCACCCCAACAACGCAGCAATCGTGACGCCCGCAGCAAAGCTTGCTGCGTTACGCCGCTCATAGCCCCAACAACGCAGCAGCCGCGACGAGACGCCGATCAATTGCTGCGTTGTTGGGGCTCCCACACCCCCTATAGGCCCCGACCGCCCGAAACTCGCCCCCCAGGACCCGCCCAAGCCGAGCGCCCCCCCAAGAAGAGCCCTCCCCTCAATGCGGCAGTTCAGCCCGCGCCCCCGCACCCAGGACCCGCCCAAGCCGAGCGCCGTCTACGAAGCCGTCACGGCGGCCACGACCTCCACCGCCACCCCGTTGAGGATCGCGTTGCCGCACAGCGGATCAAGCAGGGTCTCGTCGGTGAGCGCGTTCACGTTGACTCCGGCGTGCTCGGCTGCGACGGCCATCCGCGATCCGCGGCGACCGTGGCCCCAGCCGTGCGGGATCGAGATCACGCCCGGGAGCATCTCGTCGGAGAGTTCGACCGGGACCTCGATCTCGCCGACGCGCGAGCTCACACGGGCCAGATCCCCAGAAGCCAGGCCGAGGCGGGAGGCGTCGTCGGGATGCACGAGCGCGGTGCAGCGGTCCTTGCCCCGGACCAGCGGCTCGAGGTTGTGCATCCAGGAGTTGTTCGAGCGCAGGTGGCGGCGGCCGATCAGCGTCATGGAGCCGTTGCGGTGGCGGGTCATCGCCTCGCGCAGGCGCGGCACGTCGTCCACGATCAACTGCGGCGCGAGCTCGACCCGCCCCGACGGCGTGCGCAGGACTTCCGGAAGGCGCGGCTCGAGCGGGCCGAGGTCGATCCCGTGCGGCTCGGCTTCGAGGTCGTCCAGCGAAAGGGAATATGGCCCTCCGCGCAGCATCAGGTCCAACAGGCGCTCGGGTCCGCGGCGCCCGTCGACCGCAGCGGGATCGACGCCCCAGCGCTGCGCGACCACCTGGGCGACGTGATCGTCGAGCGCCTCGACGTCGGCTCCAGCGCCCTGGCCGTTGACGATCGCCGTGAGCCGCAGCAGCGTCTCCCATTCGCCCGGCATCCCCGTGGGGGGCTCGAGCGCCGGAGCCGAATAGTTGGCCACGTTGCGCACGGCGAACTGGTAGAGCCCGACGTCGTAGTGCGAGCGTTCGAGCGGCGTCGGACCGGGCAGGACCACGTCCGCGTGGCGGGTCGTCTCGTTGAGGTACGGGTCCAGCGACACCATGAAGTCGAGTCCCTCGAGCGCCGCCTCCAGGCGCCCCGCGTTCGGCGTCGAGACGGCGGGGTTGCCGGCGATCGTGATCAACGCGCGGACCTGGCCTTCGCCTGGCGTGTCGATTTCCTCCGCCATGCAGGCGGCGGGAAGCTCACCGAAGACCTCCGGCAGGCCGCGCACGCGCGAGTGGCGGCGGCCGAAGGTCACGCCCTTGCCGACCGGTCCCTCCCCGTGCGTGTTGTTCTGGCCGGCCGCGGCCTTCGGGAACATCGCCCCGCCCGGGCGGTCCAGGTTGCCGGTGAGTGCGTTGACGACGTCCACGAGCCAGCTTGCGGTCGTCCCGAACTCCTGCGTGCAGGTCCCCATCCGCCCGTAGACCGCCGCGGTCGGCGCGGCGGCCAGCTCGCGGGCGAGGCGGCGGATCGTCGCGGCCGGGATCGCGGTCGCCTCGGCGACCGCTTCGGGAGCGAAGCCGCGCGCCAGATCGCGAACGGCTTCGACGCCGTCAAGGTGTTCGGCCGGCGTCGTCAGGTCCTCCTCGAAGAGCACGTGCACGAGCGCGAACAGGAGCAGGGCGTCCGTCCCGGGGACGATCGCGACGTGCTCGTCGGCGAGTTCGGCGGTGCGCGTGCGGCGGGGGTCCACCACGACGACCCTCCCCCCGCGCCCGGAGATCGCGCGCAGGCGGCCACGGAAGTCCGGTGCGGTGCACAGCGAGCCGTTGGAGGCCAGCGGGTTGGCGCCGAGCATCAGCAGGTAGTCGGTGCGGTCGAGATCGGGGACCGGGACGCTGAGCATCGTCCCGAACATCAGCCCGGCGGAGACCTGCTTGGGCATCTGGTCGACGGTGCTCGCGGTGAAGACGTTGCGCGTCCCGACGGCACGACCCAGCACGGGTCCGTAGAGCTGCGTGTGCAGGTTGTGGACGCTCGGGTTGCCGTAGTACAGGCCGACGGCATCGCGGCCGTGGGCCTCGAGGATCGGCGGCAGGCGGCGCTCGATCTCCGCGTAGGCCTCGTCCCAGGTCACCTCGACGTGGATCCCGTCACGCTTCACCAGCGGCGCGCGCAGGCGATCCGGGTCGTGATGGAGCGCCTTCAGCGACGCGCCCTTCGGGCAGATGAAGCCGCGGCTGAGGACGTCCTCGTCGTCCCCCCGCACCTTCGCAACGAGGCCGTCTTCCAGCGTGACTTCGAGGCCACAGGTGGCTTCGCACAGCGGGCAGGTCACGATCGCGGTTGTCATGCGTGGCGGATCCTCTCACGCGCCTCGCGGAAGCGCACGGCCTCGTAGGCGATGAGAAGGGCGCAGACCAAGAAGACCGGGGCCATAGCCATCAACGCGGGCACCTCGTGGGCTGGGACGATCGTGTGACAATACGGTCCCTTTTGCAACTCGGAGGCGTTCTGAACCATGGGTGTACTCGACGGCAAAGTGGCGATCGTGACCGGCTCGGCGCGCGGCATCGGCCGGGCGACGGCGGAGTTGCTGGCGGCCCACGGCGCGAAACTGGTCATCAACGATCTCGACGCGGACCTCGCCGAGCAGTCGGCCGGCGAGATCGACGCCGAGACCGCGGTCTGGGGCGGCGACCTGACCAAGGAGGGGGCCGCCGACGCTCTCGTGGCGACGACCATCGACGCGTTCGGTCGCGTCGACATCCTCGTCAACAACGCGGGCTATTCGCTCGACGGACCGGTCCACAAGCTCTCCGACGAGTGGTTCCAGAAGATGCTCGACATCCACGCGATCGTCCCGTTCCGGATGATCCGCGCGGTCGCCCCGCACATGCGCGAGCCCGCCAAAGCCGAGAAGGAACGCGGCGAGGAGGTCTTCCGCAAGATCGTGAACATCTCGTCGACTTCGGGGACGTTCGGCAACGGCGGTCAGGCCAACTACTCCGCGGGCAAGGCGGCGGTCGTGGGTCTGACCAAGACCGTGGCGAAGGAATGGGGCCAGTTCAAGATCAACGTCAACGCCGTGGCCTTCGGCTGGATCGAGACGCGCATGACGGCGGCCAAGGATGAGGACAACGTCTGGGAGGTCGACGGCGAGCAGGTCCAGCTCGGCATCCCCGAGGGGGCGCGCGCGATGGCCCCGATGATCATCCCGATCGGGCGCCCCGGCACTCCCGAGGAGGCCGCCGGCGGCGTCTTCTTCCTCTGCTCGCCGTGGTCGGACTTCGTCCACGGGCAGGTGCTGCACGTGACGGGCGGGCAGACGACGGGGATGGGTGGGGTCTGAGGGGCTGTGTCCGTGGTCGCGCGGGATGGTGCGGGACGGAAAACGGCCGCCGGGTGGGGTCGATGTGCCTTTGGCGGTGGCGCCTTACCCCAATAACGCAGCAGACGAGCGAGCATCTGACGCCGTTGCTGCGTTAGGCCGCTCCTGGCCCCATGTACGCAGCAAGGGATCTCGGGCCGCTGCCGATTGTTGCGTTACTGGGTCGCCGGCCCCGCCGAGAAACCCTCACCCCACCCGGCCGCCGTTCGTGGGGATCTCCCCCGACGACCGCCTTTGCCGGAACGGCTCCGGGGCGACCGGCGACGGCGTCCATCGCTCCCCACCCCGCCCACGCGCGCCATCGCGCGGTAGGGTCGGCCCATGAAGGTCGTCAAGCCATCCGACGTCGATCGCCAGGTCCCGCGCGGCGTGGTCGGCGGTGCCGAGATCTCCCAGGCCACCGCCGGCGCGAGCAACATCTACATGGGCCTGTTCCGCGTCCCACCGGGCGCTCGGTCGCGCCCGCACTACCACGAGAACTGCGAGACGGCGGTCTACGTGACCGCCGGCGCGATGGAGGTCCGCTGGGGTGACCACCTCGAGGAGGTCGTCGAGATCGGCCCGGGCGACATGGTCTACGTCCCTCCCCGCGAGACCCACATCCTGCGCAACCTCTCGGAATCCGCCCCCGCCGAGTACGTCGTCGCCCGGGACTCCCCAACCGAGGACTCGGTCGAGGTGCCATGGGCGGAATCGGCCTGAGGATCCGCCCGTCCGACGGCTCGCGGCGCCTGCTGCAGTCGCTTCTGGCCGTCCTCGCAGTAGCCGCGCCCGCGCCCGCCGGCGCTGCGGTGACAACCCCGCTGGCGCTGCGCAGCGTCAGCGTCGACGGCGACCGCTATGCGGACGTCGTCGTCGGAAAGGCCCACCGCAACCGGGTCGAGGTGCACCTCGGCGGGCGGGGCCGCCTCAAGCGTGTGACGATTCCCGGGATCCGCGCCGCCGACCGTGCCGGGGAGGACGCGAAGCTGATCGGTGACTTCGACGGCGACCGCCTCGCGGATGTCGCCCTGACCGCGCACGGCGACGTCGACGATTTCTTGGGTCCGGCGACGAATTTGAGGACGGTCTACATCGTCCGCGGCGCGAGGCCGTTCACGTCCGTGTCCCTGGCCGCCGGCGGTCAGCGCGTCGTGCGGATCCTCAACGTCCCGACGCGCGGGTACACGACGACGCTCTCGGCCGGGGGCGACGTCAACGGGGACGGCCTCGACGACCTGCTGCTCGGCACGCCGGACATCGACGGACGATCCGGGGCGGAGGAGTCGGGTGCGGTCTACGTGATCTTCGGCTCGCGCTCGGGCGCCGACATCGACCTCGCGGCACCGAGCGACCGTTTCTGGATGGTCGAAGGCGCCCCCACCGAACTGCTCGGCGCCAACCAGATCGGCGTCGGCGATCTCGACGACGACGGCTTCACGGACATCGGACTCGACGATTTCGTCCTGCTCGGCGGCCCGCGGCCGCCGGCCGGCCCCACACAGCGCCGGGTCCGGATCCGGGGGACGAGCTCGCGGACGATCAACACGCTCGGGCCCGCCGGCGACCTCGACCGCGACGGGGCGGCCGACCTCGTCTTCGGGGACATCTCCGACGAAGCCTCGTGGCTGGCCTTCGGTGGCCGAGCGTTCGGGCGCTCCGCGCTGCGCGTGAGCCGGCTCCCACGACTCGACCCGCCCGTCCGCCGTGACGCGATGGCCTTCCTGGTGACCGGTGTCGGGGACTTCAATGGGGACGCGCGGCCCGACCTGCTCTTCTCCACCCCGGGCGACTCGCTCACGGTGGACTTCACGCCCGCAGGCCGCCAGCGCGGTGCGCGCATCGTGCGCGGGCTGCGGATCCGCGCCGCCACACCGAAGTCCGAAAGCGGCACGTCGCGCCCCGATGGGCACTGGACCGGCGACGTCAACGGCGACGGACGGGCCGACCTGCTGATCGAACGACCGCGCGAGCGGACCGACGACTTGTGGGTCGTCTACGGGCGACCGCAGGGTGGCGTCGTGGACGTCACCCGCCTCGGCCGCGCGGGCGTGCGCCTGCGCTGATCGATCGAGGCGTGGGTCACGAAGCGCCGAGCGTGAGCGCGGCGCCGGAGAAGTAGTCGCCGGCGGGTGAGGAGAGGTAGGCGACGAGGTCGGCGACGACCTGGTCGCCGGTGCCGGCCGACGGCAGGATCGCCCCGATCCGCATGCCGAAGCGGGCCCACTCGATCGAGGTCGTGCGGGCGAGGTTCTCGATCCCGGCCCGTGACGGTTCGTCGGCCGGGGCCACCAGGACGACCTTCGGCGTCTGAGCCGCACCGGCCTGGCGGACGACCAGCCAGGCGGCGTCGAGCGCTTCGTGGGCGCCCGCGGCGGCGCGCAGGTCGACGACGAGGACCCCCGTCTTCTCCGGAAGCGGCGGCTCCTCGAGCGCGGCGGAATCCAAGGACACCGCGGTGACCGTGGCGCCAAGGGCGCGGAGCGGCTCGTCGAGCGAGGAGGTCCCGCCCGTTGCCGCAAGCGAGAGCGCCATGGCTTCGAGCAACCCGGGGCGCAGGATGGACGTCGTCGCCATGGGCCGAAGCGTACGGCGTGTGCACCACGTCACCCAACGGCCCCGCGGCCGCAACCCGCGGACCCGAATCGCGTTGGAACCCCGGATGCGCCGACTGCTCCTCTCCATGCTCCTGCTCGCACTGCCCGCGACCGCCGCGGACGCCCGGGTGGCCGTCCTCGCCGCGGGCGAGACCCGCGTCACGCTGATCGACACGCGCACCAACCAGGTCATCGGCCGCCCGGGGATGCCGGGCCGCACGCGCGCTGTCGCGATCTCCCCCGACGGCGCCCGCGCGTTCCTGTCGTCGGGAACCTCGCTGGTCTCCTTCGACCTCGCCTCCCGCGCCAAGGTGGCGACCGTGCCGCTGGACCCGCCTGCCGTGGCGCTGGCCACGACGGCCGACGGAGCCACGCTGTACGCGGTGCGCGGTCGCGAGTTGACTTCCTTGGATCCAGCGACGCTGGCCGTGCGCGGCTCGATCGCGCTGCCCGCCCGGCCGCTCGGGCTCGCCGTTTCCGGCGACGGGGCGCGCGCGGTGGTCGTGCTCGGCAAGGACCGCCTCGCCCTGCTGAACCTCCAGAGCGGCCTCCTGATGCGTGTCCATCGCGTGAAAGGCCTCGTCGCCGCCACCTTCACTCCGGCCGGCCGCGTCTTCCTGTCGGCGCGCAAGCCGATGAAGGGCCGCGCGGGCAAGCGCCCGCTGCCCGGCCGGATCGTCGCGATGGACGCCACCACGGGGGACCTCGGCGCCTCGACGACGCTCGGGCGGATCGCGGGCGGCGGCGGGATCGCCGTCTCGCGCAACGGGTTGCGGCTGTTCGTCGCCCCTGGTCCCGAGCGCGGGCGCACCGGCGCTCTGTTGGACCTCTCGAAGGCCAACCGCGTGCTGGCCCGCCCGCGCACCGGCGCCGGTCCGGGCATCCCGGCCTTTTCTCCTGACAACGTCCGCCTCTACGTCGCGAACTCCGGCGACGGCAGCGTCGCGGTCCACTCCGCCTTCACCGGGAAACGCCTCAAGACGGTCCGCGACGCCGGCCGTGACCCGATCGGGCTCGCCGTCCAGCCCGGCCTGGCGCTCATCCTCGGTACCCAGGGCCCGGACACCATCAAGGGCACCCGCGGGCAGGACCGCATCGAGGCCCTCGGCGGCGACGACCGCGTCGACGGCGGCCGCGAGTCCGACCAGCTCTTCGGCCAGGAGGGCAACGATCAGCTCTTCGGCGGGCCCGAGACCGACTTCCTCGACGGCGGCGTCGGCGACGACCGGCTGTTCGGCGGCGCCGGGACCGACAGCGCGGTCGGCGGCCTGGGCAACGACTTCATCTCGATGGACCTCGGCAACGACACGGTCGACGCGGGACCGGGCGACGACTCCATGGACGGCGGTGACGGCGACGACCGCCTGATCGGCGGTGAGGGCAACGACCGGATCATCGAGAACGGCCTGGGCAACGACTTCGTGCTCGACGGCGGCCCCGGCGACGATTACATCGATGGCGGTCGCGGCAACGACCGGCTGATCGACGGGGGCGACGGCAACGACACCCTGTTCGGCCGCGGCGGGGCGGAGCTGATCGAGGGTGGCGACGGCAACGACGTGATCGACGGCGGGCGCTCGGGCGACCGCGCCTACGGCCGCGACGGCGACGACTCGCTCAAGGGCGACACCGGCCGCGACCGCCTGTTCGGCTCCGACGGCAACGACCAGGTGGACGGAGGCTCCGACGACGACTATCTCTCGGGCGGCTCCGGCGCCGACGAGATCGTCGGCGGACCCGGTGCGGACGAGGTCTACGGCGGGTCCGGCAACGACACGATCCGCGTGGCCGACGACGCCGCCGACACCGTCTCCTGCGGCAGCGGAACCGACACCGTCCTGGTCGAGAACACCGCGCCCGACCGCGACGTGCTGACCTCGTGCGAGAACGTCGTCCAGGTCGATCCCGAGCCGGCCACCGACGCGCCGCCGCCGTCGCAGATCGCCGGCACGAGCGCCGCCGACGTCCTCTACGGCACCGACGGCGACGACTCGATCTTCGGTGCCGACGGCAACGACGAGCTCTTCGGCCAGGGCGGCCAGGACTACGTCGACGGCGAGGACGGCAACGACACCCTGCACGGCGGCCCGGGCAACGACACGATCTACGGCCGCTTCGACAACGACCTCGTCCTCGGTGAGGACGGCGACGACCACGTCAACGGCGACCCCGGCAACGACGAGGTCCGCGGCGGCCCCGGCAACGACCGCGTGTTCGGCGGCTCGGGGTCGGACCGGCTGTTCGGCGAAGACGGCGACGATCGCCTCAACATGGTCGACAAGACCTTCGACACGGCGGACTGCGGGGCCGGCTTCGACGTCGTGTTCGCCGACGCCGAAGACCAGGTCAACGCCAGCTGCGAAGACATCCGCCGCTGAACTTTTCGCCGTGAGGCGTCCGTTTCTGGTTGGATCGGGCCACCTATGGACGATCTGGCCACCATCGAGCTCAGCCACAGCGGCAACGAGGCGAGCGACCTCCTTCCCGTTCACGCCGCCCACATCCTCGCCAACCACGGCTGGGACCGCGGCTTCTGGACCGTCCTCGACGAAGGTCCCGTCGAGCAGTGCATCGCGGTGATCGGCCACAAGGCCGGGTCGCCCGACGGCGAGGGCTGGGAGATCCACCCGCTCGGCTGCCTGCCCAACGACGAGGACGGGCGCACCGAGGACGGCGAGGCGTGCGCGCGCTTCGGTGAGCACGTCTACGTGATCGGCAGCCACTTCGGCTCCAAGGCCGGGCCGTTGCAGGCCAAGCGTGCGTTCTTCGCTCGCTTCAGCGAGGCCGAGCTCGACCGTCACGTCAGCGAGGACAAGCTGAACCTGCAGGTCGCGCGCAACGCGTTCCGGTTGCACCGGGCCATCAACGACGCGATCGCCGAAGCCGACCTCAGCCCGCTGGCCCCAGGATCTCGGGTCCGCGAGGCGTTCATGGCCGAGACGCTTCGGCGCGGCACCAAGAAGGCCAAGAAGTGGCTCCCGCGCCTGCGTGAGGACGACATGCCGGTCAACATCGAAGGAGCCGCGTTCCGCGACGACGGGTCGTTGCTGCTCGCCCTGCGCTTCCCGGTGACCGCCGACGGCGACCCGATCGTGATCGAGCTCGCGAACGTCGAGGGCATGTTCGACGCCGACGAGCAGACCTGGCCGGAGGTGCGCCGCGTCTGGGTCATCGAAGGGGTCTCGCCCGAAGGGGTGCTGGTCGGCTTCCGGGCGCTGAGCGCCCGTGGCGGGGACGCGTTCGACGGGGTGATCGGCTCGATCGACGCGACCGGCAAAGGGTCGGTGCTGCTCGAGGACCATCCGCATGGCGGAGACATCCACTGCCGGCACTGGCTGTTCAAGCTGCCGGCCAGACCGCGCTCGAACCGGGTCAAGGCCACGCTCGTGCGCGATTTCCCCGGGGTTCGCAACGTGGAAGGCCTGAGCGTCGACAACGGCACGGCGTACTACGTCACCGACGAGGACTCGCGCATCGCGTTGCATTTCTGAGGGGGCTGAGAGAACCGGTGGCGGCCGGGCTGCGAAGTAGCGGCCAACAAGGCCGGGGACCCCAATGCGGGCAAGGACCCGGCCGTGCGCGGATCGGGCTACACGAACTCGGTGGCCGGGGCGACCATGACGACGCTCTACAACCTCGATCTCGCGACCGACGTGCTGGCCGTCCAGGCGCCCCCGAACGACGGCATCCTGACCACGGTCGGTGTGCTCGGGTTCGACGCGACGGGCGCGGCGGGCTTCGACATCGCCACGACCGGCGGTGCGTTCGCCGCGCTGATCGGCCCCGACGGCCCGCGCCACGGGCTGTACTCGATCAATCTGGCGACGGGCGCGGCCACGCCGGCGGCTGCGCGCCGGGAGATCGGGACGTTCACCGGCGTGACCAAGGGCAAGGGCGATCCCGTCGTGGCGTTCGCGGCCAAGGGCGCCGTCGCCGACGACAAGGCCAAGCCGAAGGTCACCGTCAAGCGCAAGGGCAAGGTGCTGACGGTTGGCTGCAGCGAGGCCTGCACGATCGCCGTGCGCGGCGGCGGCAAGGGCGAGGTCAAGGCCCGTCCGGGCAAGGTCAAGGTCAAGAGCAAGAGCGCGGCCAAGACCACCGTCACGGTGACCGACGCGGCCGGCAACAAGACCTCCAAGCGCGGCTGAAAACGATCGGGGGAGAGGGACCCCCGACGTCTCCTCCCACGTCTGCTCCCCCGTAGATCACCTGCGGGGGAGGAATCGCCGGCGGGCGTGATCACCGATAACTCCAGTACGAGGCCGAACCGGCCCACATATCTTCCAAAGGACGGACTGGGGTACAGCCTGAACACCGGAAGCGAGAAGCCAAGGCCTGGCGGGGCACTTACTTCTCACCTGTACGAAGAGCGCCTGGCGGGGCGCTCTTCGTCGTTAACGGAG